>Ga0184623_10001216_pt1 | contig 11219 bp, 11 predicted proteins | sample PLM1_100_b1_FD_133138 | JGI IMG/M metagenome (GOLD analysis project Ga0184623, IMG submission 133138) | Groundwater sediment microbial communities from an aquifer in East River, Colorado, USA - PLM1_100_b1 | ecosystem: Environmental > Terrestrial > Soil > Riparian zone | place: USA: East River...
CACCGTGGTCAATGTGAGTAACGGAGACGGCGGCAACAACTCGTGGCCAGACACGGACTTGGGCATACTCCACCAAATTTTACGCAATGCCCAACGTGCAACGAGAGTGAGGCAGAACCCCAACGATGCGACAGAACCGGTTCAAGTGCAGGTCGACAACTGGCACGACGACATCGGCGGAAGCTTCGGCGCCCTGATGCAGGACGTCGATGCCTTCCTGCTCGGCCGCCGCACGTACGTGATTCACGCGCAGGCGTTCGAGCCGATGCCGCCGGGAGATCCGTTCGGCGACCTCATGAACGCGCCCAAGAAGTACGTCGTTTCTCGAACGCTGGAGAAGCCGATCTGGCGCGACAGGACGATCATCCGCGACAACGTCGTCGAGGCGGTGCGGAGGTTGAAGGCCCAGCCCGGACGGAGCATCCTGACGGACGGTAGCAGTCAGCTCGTGCGCACGCTGCTCGCGCACGACCTGGTCGACGAGCTGCACCTGCTGCTCTACCCGCTGACGCTCGGTCGCGGCAAGCGCCTCTGGGCGGATGACGCGCACACGGGGTTCACGCTGAGATCCGCCACCTCGTACCCCACCGGCGTCGTGGGACTCGACTACGTGCGTCAGCCGTGACACACGCGAGGTTTGTCAGAGACTTCAATGACCGCGAAAACGCAACGAGGTCGCCGGCGACCGGCGACCTCGAATTGCAGGTAGCGATGGTTGCCGGGGCGTGGAACGGACGCTCCTTGCCGTTGTGGAGCGGGGCGGCGTGAGGCGAAATGACAGGCCAATCTTGGCCGGCAGACCCGGCGTATACTTGAGCGAGGCCATCATGTCCGGCAAAAAGGTCGCCGTTCCAGACGAAATTTACGAGCGCGTGCAGGAGATCGCCACGGCTGAGGGCACGACCGTCGAAGAACTCACGACGAAGGCGCTCGAGCGGGATCTCGCGCGTCGCTGGCTTGAGCGGGTCGGTCGCGAGGGGCAGGTCCGGCGCGGGAACATGACGGACGATGAAGTCGAAGCCGTCGTCGAGCGGGCTGTCCAGGAATCCCGTGCGCGTTCGTGAGGCGGGTCGTCGCAGATACGAATGTCCTGGTGAGCGCCATCCAGTTCGGAGGCAAGCCGAAGCAGCTTCTTGACCTGGCTGCCGACGGTCACATCGACCTCGCGATTTCCGAAGCCATCCTTGAAGAAACCCTCCGCGTCCTGAGAGACAAGTTCCACCACACGCCAGAGGAACTCAGAGAGACTGAAAAACAGCTGCGGGTCATTGCCCGCACCGTCGCGCCCACCGAGAGCATCAGCGCAGTGAATGCTGACCCATCGGATAACCGCATTCTGGAATGCGCCGTTGCGGCGGATGCAGAGGTGATCCTGAGCGGTGACAAGCACCTACTGGCTGTCGGGAGCTTCAGGGGGATACCGATTCAGCGCGTGCGCGAATTCCTCGCAGCCTTTCAGGAACCGCGCCGAGTTGGGCCGTGAGTAATGTGTCCGAGCGGGCTCCGGCCGACGAGTGACGCTACACTGATCGCACTCCTCCGTCTGGACGTGGTTCATGCCCAAACAAATCCCGCTTCCGCCGCCCGGTTTCGACGAACTGTCGGTCGACGAGAAGATCGACTACCTGCAGTCGCTGTGGGACCGAATTGCGGCCACGCCTGAGACGATTCCGACTCTGGGCTGGCACCGCGAAATCATCGACGAGCGCCTGAGGGATCTCGACGCCGATCCGGGCGCTGGTGACAGCTGGGAGGCAGTTCGGGAGCGCCTCCGCAAGAAGTTCGACAGCCGCCACTGAACGGGATGGCCCGCCGGTTCAGCGTTCTGCCACCTGCTGAGAATGAGTTCGAGATGCCGCGCGCTGGATTCGTCGAGCCGTTCCTACAAGCATCGATCGGATCTTTGCCCGGATCCGCGAACAGCCACTACGGTTCCATCAACGAAGTCGCCTGGCTGGTCTGAAGTCAAATCGACGGGAGGATCTGCAGGAGCCTGCGGACGTGCTTTGTGACCGTGTCTATTCCGCAAACCAGAAGCGTCGGGACATCCAGCCGGATATCTCCAGCCTGAATCTGGAGGCGCTGTCGGGGCATGGTGAAGTGACGTCTCACGCGCGCGTGGGTAAGAGCGTGCCGTGCCGCCTTGATCGTCTTGTATCCGTCGTCTCCGATAACCTCATCGATCCAGCGTAGGGCAGCGTCTGGTAGAAGCGCGCGCCGCTGCCCCACACGAGCGAACTTTTCATTCGGGGTGAAATCAGTGATGCTGAGCTCGCGTGAAGCGGTGTGATTGCAGAGCGCGCGTCCGAGGCCAGCTGAGCACAGATCCAGCGCCGTGATGCACGTACCTGTCGCCCATCTGGCATGGGCGACGTCCACGACGTCCGGTCGATGTCCGTTGATAGTCGGCTGGGACAGATCGTCCTGTGCGTCGACGTCTGACAGGTAGTAGAGGCTATCGACAGCCCAGACCCCAAAGAGAATCAAGGCGCCCGCGTCAGGGCGCGCGTGCCGTTGCTCAAAGTCGCTTACGACTGGCATCGGATCAACTGGCCAGTCGAAGGGCGGCATCCGCCGATCATAGTGCCCAACGTCAGGTGCATGCGCGCGCTTCTTCGGCGCAACGGCAAGACCTTGCGACTTCAAATGCGCCACACGAAACCTGGCTTCCGCAGCGGGGTTGCCGGACACCACCTTGACGCGGATGTCTTCGGCCTCCTACGCTCGACCCGCAAATGGACACGCTGCGCGTCGACGTGACCTATCGTCCGCTCCGCATCGGATGGGCCCTGTTGGGCCACGACATTGACGCCTGCCGTCAGGCGGCCCGGCTAAATTACACACTCTGGGGTGGGCGGTTTAACCCGTTGCTTCCGGTCGACCGGCCCGAGCACGCCCGGCAATTAATCGACAGCTTCCGCGTTGACGTCGTCCTTCCGATCGGCGTCGCTCCCGAAGTATCCGACTTCGCGAAGAACTTTCCCTGGCTCCTCAACCCGTTTCATGGCGATGAACTCTTCGTCGGCGGTCCGCCTTGGGGAACAAAGGCAAACGTCCTCGATGTCCACAACCTTCTCTCGTACGCCCTCCAGAAGCGAGAGGACCGGCAACTCAGACGATCCGGGGTCCGCGTCTATTCCTGGGACGAACACGACCCCTTGGCGGACCTTTTTCTTCTGCACCTGGGTCAATATCCTCCGTCTGCGGAGATTCAGATCGACTATCAAGCACATCTGCGGAATGCAGCGCGCCCCAAGGAAATTCGCCTCGATTCGCATGAAGCCGTTCCCCCTGGAATCCTGAGTCGGCCGACCATCGCGTATTTCAGTCGCCACGCGCTTGAGCGCCATTACAGCGTGCCCGCCGGCGGTTGGGATTCTCCTGGATTCTTCCTCGGGACGCTCGGCGATCCCCTGGACTTCCTCGCCTATTGGAACATCCGGGCCGCCGACATTCCGCTGCTGTTCGTTGACGCCGCCCACAAGGAACGCTACGCGCGTCTTCTGCCCGCATGGCACAAGCGCATGCAAATCCTCATCGAGCAACGGCGCCGCGAGTTCGCGCAACACATCGCGGTCTGGTCGCGCGACCACGACACCGCCCATGCCCGTCAGGTATTCGAGGGTATGGAGCTCAGTCATTGCCGTGTGTCGGATGGCCTGTGGAACGGCCTCAACATCGTGCCGCCCATGATGCACTTCGACACTGTCTCGACACTTGGCATTGTTACGCGCGAGCGCGAGCATCCGCGGGTGTCATTCGCGCTGAATGCCAAACCTTTTGCGAGCGACGTGTGGTTTCACACTCAGCATCTGGTCGCCTCGGTGACCTTTCTCGGCAACCCGCTGTTCAACGATGACCTCCATACCCTGAAGCCGCCATACATCCCGGAGCTAAACGAATTCTTCGGCCGCGCCATGCACACCTACGACAGCATCCGGGTCGAGCCGGACGGCGGCGTCGGAATCATCATTGATGCGGCCGATTCTGATACGTCGCTGACTGCGATCCCGTGCGGCGATCTGTTCAACAGGGTGTTCGGGCTGGGAGGCTTCGCCGCCGCGCCGAGCTCGGGCGGTCTTCTGACGCGGCAGGTCATTTCGATGCTCGGCGGGTTGCAGGGAGGACGGGCATTCAAGATCCCGGGCGTCAGGCGGCTTGTAAAGACGTTCGGACCCACCGCACATTTCACAAAGCGGACAGCTCTCCAACTTATCGGAGGGCGCGATCCTGACAATCCGGGCGCGCGCTTCTCCGATCACGAACAGCTCTTCATCGAGCAACGCCCGATTCACGAGAACCTGACCGCGGCCGCGGTGTTCGCCTATCTCGTCGAGAAAGGGCTGTTCAGAATCGGCCGGAACCTGACATGTTCCCACTGTGGCCTGCAAAGCTGGACGTCGATCGAAGGGCTGACGCGGGAGGTGCGCTGCGAGCTGTGCGGCCGCGTGCATGATGCGACACGCCAGCTCGTCACAGGGGAGTGGGACTATCGCCGCTCAGGACTTCTCGGGGTCGAGAAGAACGCCCAGGGCGCGATCCCGGTGGTCCTGACGCTCCAGCAACTTGACGCGAACATTTCGAGCCTGCATGAGGCCGTGCACTCGATCCCGCTGGACCTCACGCCGACCTCGGGCCCAAGCGCGCCCTGCGAGGTCGACTTCGTCTGGATGATTACAAGGCCGCATCGCCGGCGGACCGCCATCATCCTCGGCGAGTGCAAGGACCGCTGGCCAATTCCGCGGGACGAGTTCGAGCGGGACGTGGAGAATCTTCGACGCGTGGCCGATGCCCTGCCGCGACACCGCCTAAAAACGTTCCTGCTGCTCTCGAAACTCAGCGCGTTCACGCCTGACGAAATCGACATCGCACGCCGGCTCAATCACGAGCATGAAGCGCGGGCGATTCTCCTGACCGATCGCGAGCTGGAACCCTACCACCTCTATGAACGCGCCAAGGGTGAATATGGACTCGAGCGAGAGTACGCCAGCAGTCCCGAGGACATGGCTGAGGTCACGCGGAGGATCTACTTCCAAGATCCGGCGGCTCCGCCTGTGGTGAACCCTTAGGAGCACCGCTGCGCGCCAACCCGCTCGTTTCGCGCAGAGTTTATCGAACCCGGAATCCTGTAAAATTTGGGACCACGTTTCCGCCTGAGTACACGACCTGTCCGATGATTTGGCACTCGCGGGACGCTTGCATTACCGGCACACCGCCGCCGTCTCGCGCAGTGTCCACATTGAGTGTCACGTTAAAGTACACGTCACCGCGTAGATCCCCGGCAGGAGCCTTCAAACTGGAGAAGTACTGCCAGCGGGGTCCTGATTGTGGCCAGTCGCAGTCGTAACCGAACTTGACTTCCCGCACCGCGCACCTGGCACCCGCTCGGATCACGGCACGAATCTCTGCCACACCTGTCAAGACGTCATTGCGTGGGAAGAGAAACTCTGTTCCGCCCGGATTGCACGGGGGCCAGTCTGGATCGGGTAGCCCGCCCCCGCCCGTGCAGGCCCGCGCATAGAAGATGACGCCAGCGAGCGTAATGAGTAAAAAGCCGATGCCGACCCATGGCTTCTTCGTTCTAACGCCAACGCCTCTCCTGGGTCCTCCTTTCTTCCAAGCCACCACAAACGCGGCAACTGCACCGACCAGGGCCGCGATCGCCGTAATCAGGGCTGTGACGCTGTTAATCATGTCGACCAAAGCAAAACCTCCGGGTGACGGCCTAACGCATGGCCGCTAACCCGCGGCCGCTCGCGAGGGCGGCAGCGGCCGTCGGGTTCAGCGGCGGGTTAGCCGGCATTCTCGGATGGTAGCAAGTAAAAGAGTCGATCGAGAACCAGCAGTCCGATGCAAGCTGCCTTTTGATTGAAATCCGCAGCGGCTGCCACGCCGTGCCCGAGCGAGTGGCGTGATAGCTTGGCCGGCTTTCCAGGCTCAAACGCGGCAAAGTACGCCTCCTCCAAATATCTTCTGAACTTCTCAGGAAGAAGCCAGCTGCGCTGATGCAACTCGTCTTGGCGTCCTTGAATACTCGCTCGACTGAGGACGGACTGGCTCGCTTTCTCTTCGATCCCCAGCGATTCATGGAGAGATCTGAGAAGGCCCTCGATCCTCGGATAAGTGATCGCCGTGGAACTCACACAGTCACCTTCCAGAAACTTGCTCGCGGCGTGGCGTAGCAGCTCCAGATGTGCCTGAAAGATCGATGACTTCGACCAACGCGCGAGCATTGCTGGAATGAGGTCCCGCACTCGATCGAATACCTGAGGCAGCAGAACGTCAACCGAGCCCCCCGTCTTGATATGGGCAACCATCATTCGAAGTAAAGACTTCTGAAGGGACACGAACGGAAACCACTGCTGCTCAATCAACGCGGTCCACTGTGATTCTTCGAGGCTGAATACGTTCTGATTCAGAAGGTAAGCAAAATGCGAACCGAGCTGCTTCTCAATGTCGTAGTCACGCTGATGGCGCTCCGGACCAAGGGGAACAAGATCAAAGAAGAGCCCCTTTCGCCAACCAGCCGACATGACGCATACAACCCCCGCGTCACTCGGAAAATCGATCCCCTCAAACTTCAGCACGCCGACATCGACGATATCATCTTCTGTAACGAACTCGCCCGCCTGGATGGCGCGAGCGCTTCGAAACTGGACCATGGTGTTGCACTCATTGACATAGATAGTGGCTCGGCGGTCCTCGCGAATTATCGCCACGAGGTGATCCAGGGTTGAGGGCCGAGCGATCTCAGGCGGTAGGCGCGATATCAGGTCATTTGGGATGCCCATGAGGCGCGAGATGAACAATTCTCCATCCTCGGAGGACGTGAACTCGCGGACAACTATTTTGGCGACCCCTGGAGCTTCCTTGCTGGAGGGGTCGACGATGTAGCCCGCCGGGACGGAATCGAGAGTGATTTCGTGGGGCATCCAGAGTTCTGTCCAGCTAACGGCTAGGTTTCAGCCGCGGCGGCTCACGATCGTACTTGCCGCCGTCGGCTGCAAACCGTGTTCGCCCGCCTTGCGGTACTCTCCCGTTACCACGACGGCACGCGGCCCAGCGGTCTTGTTACCCCTTCGCTCGGAGTGCAGCCAACATCCGTTGCAGCTCTTCGCGTTCTAGCCACTTACCTCGCACCATCACGCCGATCGGGTCCTTCAACGTCGTGAGGTCCCGAAGTGGGTTCTCTCCCACCAGGAGGAGGTCGGCTCGCTTTCCCACAGCGACCGTTCCAAACTCCTGGTCCTTGCCCAGGAACAAGGCCGGGTTACTTGTGGCCGCTCGAATAGCCTGGTAGGGTGTGAGGCCGCTCTCGATTAGCAGTTCGAGTTCGCGGTGGAGCGACGTGCCAGGGGCGCTGAGAGGCAGTCCCATCGCATCGGTCCCGGCCACGAGAGACACGCCCGCCCGATGCAACGCACCAGTGACCTTTTTCATGAACGCGTCGTACCGGTACCCGGGGAACCTCGGCTGCGGCAGCCGATGCCATCGATCCCGAGTGTCAGCCCTCAGGTAATTGATAGCCGGATCTTGGATGAGCCTCAATCTGGCACGAGCGTTCGGGATCTCATAGACGACTAGGGTCGTCTGTACTGAGATCCCGGCATCGTGGAGCTGTTTCGCCAAGCGTTCGATACCACTGTTAGTGCTCCGCCACGAGATGGGAACCCAAAAGATGGCGAGGGCACACGTCAACGCGAGGCTTGCGATCGACACTAGGGACCCTTGAATGCGAGCGAGCATGGACGCATTCGTGTTCCGCCAAATCTTGGTGGTGAGCACGACCAAGAGGACTGTAGCGGCTGCTATGAACAGAGCGAGGACGGTGAACACCAGACGCAGCGTGACGCTTTCGAATAGCGGACCAGCGGGCCAGAACAGAGCAAGGCACGCGAGCGCCAGCAAACCAGCGAGCAATTCCCAGCCTGTGAGAGACCGAACGCGTGACAGGGTGGCCGACCGGCGCCGAATGGCGGTACGCCACCGACCGATGAGCGCTGCAACACCGCACGTGGCGACGAAGACGATCAAAACGACCAACGCCCCCGCCGTGACCAGTAGAAACTCGAAGTGGCTGACCACCGGCAGAAAGTAGATATTGCCCAACATACCCATATGTGCGAGCGACTGGTGCGTCTGCAACAAGACATCCAAACCCAGGTTCACGGGTGCATGACCTACAAGCGGGATGCCTTCCTCGCGCGCGGACTCGATCATCTTCAAGTAAGCTGGGAGCGAAAGCCCTGTGGTCGTAACGTAGCCCGCCACCGGAGTCCACACTTCGTGGAACTTGATCAGGTCGTAGCCCTCGCGAGCTTGGGCGACGATCTCGCGTTGCACTTCTTCCGGCGTATTCACGCGGGGCTCATTGACGAACTCCCCTGAGGTGTAGATGGTGGGCCCGAGCAGCTCACCCGCCTCAATTCGTCGTCTCCATTCAAGCTGAGTCGGAGTGCCCCTAAGATTCACGACGGTAGTGACGCCGTACGCGAGGTACAGTGGAGCATCCCCGAAGTCTGGTCGCACGGGTGCCCATGGCATGTCGGTCGTGAGGTGAACGTGCGCGTCTGTCAACCCAGGCACCAGATAGCGCCCCGCGCCGTCTATCACCGTCGCGCCGCCTGGTACCGGTACCTCACCAGCGGCGCCGATCGCCACGATTCGGTCACCGCGAACGAGCACTGTCTGACCGGCCTCGACGCGCTCGCGGTCCATTGGAATGACGCTGACGTTGACGATGGCGATCGCGGAACTCGGTGAACGGACCAGCGGCTGTTGGGCTAACGCCATGTGGGTCGAGGTCAGAGCCAGAAACCCAACGATGATGATTCGTTCACTCGATTTCAACAGGAGGTTCATCCCAAGCATGGTTTCAGGACGACGTTCTCAGGCTTGCGAAAGCCTATCCGCTCCCAGGCTCATGTACCGTCGGCGTGTCAAGCAGCGGGCTAACGATCGGCGCTCAGCCGCGAGTCGCACGCGACCGGCGCTTCGACTTGGCCTTGCGCTTCTGGCGACTCGTCGGCTGCAGCGCCTTGTTAGGCCGACCACCAACCAGCCCTTTTGTTTTCGCGAGTTTCACGAGCAGCCGCAGCGCGTTATTAACTGACGCAGAATCTGGAAAGACTTCCGCGATGTCCGGCTCGAGAAACACGACGTTCGTGCCCGCACGGTACGCCTGGTAGTGCTTCCCGCGCACGCCCTCCGAAAAGTCGTACTCGGGCCGCATCTCCTCGCTACTGTTCGCGTTGGGTTGTGGACTCATAGTTCTTGCGCTCTTTCGAGCTCGCTTCACGAGCGTTGATGATTCGCGTTCGACCCGCACGCTCCGTGTAGGCCACGACAAGGAGCCGACCGCCAGCGGAGAGCCCGATGCTGAGAAATCGGCGTTCGTCTTCCGAGTGATCGGGATCCACGATAGTCAGCTCCAACGGGTCGTCGAAGATCGTCATCGCCTCGGCGAACTCGACGCCGTGCTTCTTGACGTTCGCGGCGGCCTTCTCAGGATCCCATTCGAATTCCACCGATCGAGTCTACCCTGCCCAGCCGGTCTTGAGTTCGGCCTAACGCTGCAAATGAGCCGCGCGCCGCGTGCGACATGATCGCACAGACCGGCGGGCGCGTCGGCTCCATTTGCCTATTGGACGGGCCCTCGGCCGGTCGTCAGTTCCTGAGCAACGGTCCCGGCATTCGACTGGAGCTGTGTCTCCCGAAGCGAACTGTCCCGAGTTACCCGCGCATGGCCCATACAACGCCCCAAATGCTGCGCGTGACCGGATTAATCCATCGCTTGAATAGAATCCGGTCTGCCTTAATGTCGAAAGAAATGTTTTGCTGCTTCAGCACGCTCATCATCAGCGTGGTGACGTAGAGGTCCGCATCGTTGGGGACTGTCTGCGTTTCAAACAGCTTGGGGACAGGTGCTCCTTGAAGTTCAGGCATCGCCGGAATGATGACCTTATTCAGCACGTACTGCGCCTCATCCGCCGGCAACGCGCCCTTCGGCCCTTCCCAGAGGAGCACCCAACCGAGTGCAGACCTGGAGGCGGTCGGTCTCGACTGTGGTGACGTTTCTGGATGTCCTCGCGTTGACGCAGGCTGTGTCGCGACTGACGTAATCTTTATTGGGGTCCCGCATGAACAGATGACCGTTCTTTCCGTAACGCCGGTCCGGAGTCTCGCGGAATGCTCCCTGCCGCAGTTTGGACAATTCAAGACTGGAACCGACGAGGGCGCGCTGACACTGCCTAGACGAGCATTACCGCCGTGCGACGAACTGGTCGCGCTCGTGGCAGTTGGCGCGGCGGGCCGGGCAGCGACTCGGTGGTCGGCCTGCTCGGCGGAGAGAGGCGGAACGAGCATGCGGAATGGCTGTGCATCCGCGGATGCTGCGAATCTCGATCGCCCGCGAAAGAGGCGATGCCAGACGGACCGCCAGCGCCCAGGACCCTCAGTCACCGGCGGGGTCGTTTGGTCGGGGCTGGTCGGCAACTCAGCAGGTCGCGACCTCGTAAGGATTCTCTGAATCGCATCCGGTTCGAATACCTTGTAGTCCGTCGGACCTTGACCGACCCGCACGAAAGTATTCTGCACGGCCTTCAAACGCTCTTTAATAGTGTCCGGAAGATCGGATGTGAATCCCAGGCTGAACACTACCACCTTATTCGCGTGTCCGATTGCTCCGGCGAGTTCGTCGAACCTCTGGTGAGACACAAGGTCATCGCCATCGATGAGCTCAATGTGCTGCAACGAGAACACCTTGACCCAGACAGGGTTGAACCAAAGCCCCAGATGCTGCGGGACGTCTTCGACTACCAGACAACAGACGCCGCTCCTTACGAACTCTCTGATCGCTAGTGTCAATCCTCCGATGTCCTGGACCCTTAACATAACGCGTCATCCTATGGTCGTCTTGCAGACCAGAGATTGTGGGCAGGCTGTTCGATCGGGCCACAGCTCGACAGCTGCTCGCAACGAAAGATGCCATAGTGAATCGCGACACCTGTTCGCGCGAGCAGCTTGCGGATTTTGCTCAGGCGCACGCCCTGTCGCAGCCACCGCTGAATGGCCTCGCGCTGAGCCACGCAGTGGCTCCAGGTGTCGCCCCGCGGACGTCCTCCGCTCGGCTGCAGCGCCAACAGGACATCGCGGACGTGCTCCTCGGTGAGCACCGCACCGAACTGCAACCCGATGCCGGTCCCGACCGCGACGTAGTG
>Ga0184623_10001217_pt1 | contig 11213 bp, 5 predicted proteins | sample PLM1_100_b1_FD_133138 | JGI IMG/M metagenome (GOLD analysis project Ga0184623, IMG submission 133138) | Groundwater sediment microbial communities from an aquifer in East River, Colorado, USA - PLM1_100_b1 | ecosystem: Environmental > Terrestrial > Soil > Riparian zone | place: USA: East River...
CGCGGCGATGCGCTCGAGGCGGCCGATGAGGTGCGCGCGAAGATGCATGCCGACATGCTGCGCGACCCTCGCATGGGTGGGATGGTGCAGCACATGACGCTCACGCCACTGTTTACGAAGGTGCGTTTCGGTCTCTGGAGTGACGTGCTTGCCGAGCCGGCGCCTCCTGGCGATGTGCCGTACATGAGCGCGATGTGGCGCGCGGCGCGAGGCCTCGCGCACGTGGCGGAGGGGAGGCTGGCGGACGCGGAAAAGGAGCGTGCGGCCATCGCCGCCATCAAGGATGATCCGTCCCTGAAGACCCTGATGGTCTCGAGCGTGAATCCCGGCTCGAGCATCGTCGGGATCGCCTACGAGGTGCTGTCGGGCGAGTTGGCGGCGAAGCAGCGCCGCACAACCGAGGCGGTTCGTCACTTTGCCGCGGCGGTCGCCATCGAGGATGGCCTCACGTACATGGAGCCGCCTGACTGGCCGATTCCGGTGCGCCAGATGCAGGGGGCTGCGCTGCTCGAGGTGGGACGAAACGCTGATGCCGAGAAGGCGTTCCGCGATGACATGAGGAAATTTCCCGATAACGGATGGTCGCTGTCGGGACTGCAGGCGAGTCTTGAACGGCAAGGCCGCGCGAACGACGCAGCCGAGGTGAAGGCACGCCTCAGCAAGGCGTGGAGCCACGCCGACACCGGCGTGTCTGCTGCCAGACCAGTGCCCGTAAAGTAGCGATGATTCCAGACTCGATGACCCGACTCACGCGCAGACTGTGACAACTACCTGACTTTGACGTATTTCCGCAAGACCCGTGGGCGGGGCTCCCCTCCGAACACGTTGCCGTGGCGATCCGCTGTCACGAACTCCGGCCCGCTCCCGGTTGTCACATTCGGGTTGCCTCCCTGGTCTAGAATGAAGGCCGTCACCCAACCCGTTCGGGCGTCCCCGATCCTGATCCCCTGCTCCCAACCCGGATTGGTCTCGAGATCCGACTCTGAGTCGGCCACATAGATTTGGTCCTTGTCGTCGAAGAAGATCCCGCTCGGCGTTCCGAACTGCGTCCATATCGCCAGGAACTTCCCCTCCTGGTCGAAGAGCTGGATCCGATTATTTCCCCGGTCGGCCACAAACACCCGGCCTCTGGAATCGATGGCGAGGGCGTGCAGCGTCCGGAACTCGCCCGGCCCGTATCCGGTCTTTCCCCAGGCCTTGATGAACTTCCCGTCCTTCGAGTACTTCACCACGCGGTTGTTCTCGTTAGCGCCGTGGCCATCCGCGACGAAAATATCCCCATTGGCAGCCACCGCGACAGCGCTCGGCGACTTGAAGTGGTACTGATCGCTTCCGGGAACGCCCGCTTCGCCGAGAGTCATCAGCACTTTTCCATCCGGGCTGAACTTGACGACCTGGTGCCCGGCGCGGACTCCTGCCTTTGCGGCCATGGCCACGCCTTGCGCGGTCACCGCGTCGGTTGCCCACACATTGCCCTCGCGGTCCACATGGAGCCCATGAGGCCAAATGAACATCCCGGCGGCAAAGCTTTTTACGACGTTGCCCTTCGCGTCGAACTTGTAGATCGTGTCGATGTTCTTGATCTTGTTGTCCGGACCGAGACAGTCGAGACCGAACCGACCGCCCGCCGCCACCGGCACCGGGCTGGTCTCGTCACATCTGATAAAGGCCCAGATGCTCTCCCCGTCAACGTCAACGTGCACTGAGGCCGGCGGTCCCATCTCCCTCCCACCCGGAAGCCTTGCCCACTCACCTCCCGGAACGCTCGGGCCACCTCCATCTGCCAGTCCCTTGACGGGGCGGTACGGATTGGGGAACCCGGATTGGGCGAGGGGTTCCACTCCAGTGGCGAGCAGTGCGACGATGGCCAACACCGCCATCAATCCAACTCGACTTGCATTCGACATGTCACACCTCTCTTCGGAGAAAATTTCCAGGCCGAGCGCCTCAGCGAGTCTACGTTGCTCCTCGTCGAGCGATGAAAGCCCGGTCGGTGGCGCCGGTGGCGTAGACCAATAAATCCTGGCTGGCGCCCGAATACCTGAAACGATTACGGCCGGATTATACGCGGTTTTGGATCTTGTCTTCGTGAGCGGCCTGGCGGCCATTTATCCGCGTCGAGTTCATATTGCACGTCCTCCTCGCGCGGTTTTGAACCCTCCCTGAAACACCTGCGACCAATCGACCTTGGCCGTGGCCTGCATCAGGATGAAGAGGGTCACGATCGATCCAATCGTCACGGTCAATCCCGTGAACCCTTCGAAGAAGAACGCATAGCTGAAGAAAACCAGAAACACGAGCTGGGCAAGCCCCGCGCGAACGAGCGCGAACCGTGTGCCCACCACGAGCCGTAGGTACGTCACGACCAGGAGAATGCTCGTCAGCGCCGACACGATGAACGCGGCGTGAATCTGGATGTGGTCCACCAGATAGGCCAGCAGCAGGTGGAACGCGAAAAACGCAGCGGCGACGAACGCATAGTTCATGGGAGGCAGGTGTTCGTTGCGCAGAATGCCGAGAATGACGAGCACCGCCGTGAAGAACAGTAATGAGACCGGAGCGAAGAACGTGATGCGCGCGGCGAGAGGACCGGGATTGGTTTTCTCCGGCAAGTCCACGCCAATCGCCTGGCCGGTCACGAGGCTCGCGAACCGCCATTCGAGCTGCCAGCCGCGCGAGGTGCGCGCCCGAGACGTCGGCGACATTGTGCCGGCAGGGAAGTCGACAGCATCAAAATCGGTGCTGAGACGCAGCGTGAGGTCCTGTACCCGGTTCACACCAGTCTCGGCAATCGCGTAGCGCCAATCGCCCAGGCCGCGAGACACGTACTTAATCTCGAGAGGAACTGTGGCGCCGGCCGATATCACAGATCGTACCTCAACGCCCTGACTGAGATCCGTCAGCGGCGGCGCGTCTGCGCCGTTGAGGCGGACGGAAAACTGATCGTAAAGCGCCTCCTTGGACGGAAATGACACCCTGACAACGAGCGGTCGTGCCACGTCGTCCGGATTACGGACTGTGTAGCGGCCATTGAAGCCGACGGTGTACGTGTCGTACCAGAGCAAGCCCTTCTGGCGATGCTCGAGCCGAAGATCGACATCGATTTGGCTGGACGTGAGCGGTACAGGATCCTTATCAATGACCGTCCTCGTGACGACCGACGCGATCGTTCGACCAGAGGCGGTCTGCTCCTGGACCGTCTCCTGTACCTGCCTTTCGCGCTCGATCATCACGGATGGTGCCACTTGCCGGTGCGGACCACCCCAGAGTTGCACCACTTCGGTGACGAGGCGCTGATCAAATTCACCGCTGCGCGCGGTGACGGACGCGCCGAGCACGAACCAGGCGAATGTCGCGACGAACAGGATCAAGGCGATGGCCATCAGTCGTAGTGTTGTCATGCCCAGCAGCATGCCTGAGCACCTGGCCGAAGTCCTCAGCGCAGCGTGAGCGTTTTGTGAGATCAGCATGAGGATCAGCAGAAAGTTCAAACTAGAAAGTAGAAACTTGAAAGTAAGGGGAAAGTGCGCGGGCCTGACATTTCACGAGGAAACTTTTGAACTTACTTTCTACTTTCTACTTTCTACTTTAAACTTTCTACATGTGTGTCCTGCGCCCGGCCTATGTGTCAGGCCCAGGGCCAGCCCGAAGCCGAAGAGGAGCCCTTCGAAGCCGCTGACCAGCGTCCGGGTGAGGGGATGGACCTCCTGCTCGCCAAGGATGCGGGCCAGGGGTGCCAGTGCCACCTGCGATCCGTCGTAGGTATTGCCGACCGTGTCGAGCGTGACCGAGACCGTGTTGGCACCAATCGCGCCAAGCGCGCTGCCCGCGGCGGCACAACAGAGGGCCGTCACGATGGCCGCGTGGGCCCGTGCCATTCCGCGGGGAGTTGCCATTCCGCCGCCGCGTGGCGTGTGCGTCGACCCCGCATAGCCAATGCCGGCTGCCAGGCCGACAATGAGCCCTTCGAGTGATCCTCCCAGAGGCGCCGGCGGACGACCTACGATGCTGCCGAAGACGGTGTTCACGGCGAGACGAGCCACTGTTCCGGCCAGAAGACCGGCGCCGGCGCCACAGAGCGCCAGCGCCAGGCGTCGGCGCGATCGCGCCAGCACTTCTGCCGCCGCGAGCCCTGCGCCAATGCCGGCAGCGCCAAACGCGCCCGCGGTGCCGCCAACGATGACGAACGCGGCAATCGTCGACAAGGTCGCCGCCGAGCCAGGCGACAACACCAGGACCATGCCTCCAACCGCTCCTGCCACCACGCCTGCCATTCCGCCGCCGGCAGCGGCCAGGCCAAGCCGACTCGTGGCGGCCCGCATGGCGCCACGGAGGCGAAGGCCGACAAGCGCGGCCACTGTGCGCGCAGGAGCCGGCGCACCGAGCAGCGGAACGTCTCCGGCGCCGGGAACGTCCCAGCGCGACTCGCGGAGCAGCGCTCTGGCGCGCGCATGCCCGGGGCGCGTGTTCAGCCTTTCGAGCGCCTCACGCGTGCCCAGCACGTGGAGCTGCTCCGCGGCCTCGCGCCGTTCATCATCGGAGAGGTCGCCATACGGCTCCGCGCCTCGTACACGCGCGAGGAGGTATTCAAACTGGGAACCGGTATCGGCAAGCACTGGCGTCGCACCATTGATGTCGGGCGGCTCCGAGACCAGGACATGTCCGGCGTCATCGTCCTCGACGATCACTGGCTCGAAGACGAACTGATAGCCGTGGCGCGAGACGGTCCGAATATATCGAGGCGCGCGCGAATCATCCTGCAGTGAGCGACGAAGCGTTCGAATCGCCTGATTGAGAGCACCATCGGAGACGATGACGTCCGGCCAGATGCGGTCGAAGATCTCGCGTTTGTCGAGCGCATCCTGCCGGCGACGGATGAGCAGCTGGAGAAGGTCGAAATATTTCGGAATCAACGGCACGACCACCCCGCTGCGAAGCAGGAGTCGACGCCGGGGGGAGAGCGTGAACTCGCCGAAACGGTAGCGCACCGCGCCCTGTGATTGGGACACCAGGGAAGTATCGGTCATTTGCCGCCACGCGAGGCGTCCGGGGTCAGGGATCAGACGAGCTCATGCCCTCTTTCGCGGAACCTCGAGGCCCCGAACACCAGACCTGCCTGAAGAATCCTTCGTAATTTGATCTGTGCTGACTGGTATCCGCTTTGCTCGTCTTGGTTTACGCGCCTGCCCGACAGGAGATCCGTCATGCGATACGCGCACGCGATCGTTTTTGGCATCGGTCTCGTTGTGCTGACACCCGAGGCCGCGCGGGCTCAGGGACGATCTCGTGGGAACGGTGCTCAGCGGCGGTCGCGACCTGCGATCGAATCAGGTGCGGTTTGGTGTTGGGGTGCGGTTCTGAGCGCCTTGATCAATAACCACGGAGGTCACAGAGAGCACAGAGACTTTGTTTAGGTTTTTTTCTCTGTGTCCTCAGTGGCCTCTGTGGTGATCTCATTTGAGCACGAGCTTCGTGGCATCCGCACCGACACCCGATCCATAGGCAATGTCAGCGCCGGCGCCGAAAGATTTCGTATATCTGTCCGTTGGTCAGTGAAACCACAAACAAGTTCCCGTTCGGACCGGTCTGAATGTCGGTGGCGACGCCGAAGTTGGTGCCGAACTGGAGGCTTTCACTCTCTGTGATGTCGAATTTGTGCAGGTTGTCGGCAACACGGTCTCTGAGCCGCGGGTCGCTCACCCCGATCTTCCGGCGGTTTCCTGTGAGGTTGAAGCGGAACAGTTGCCCGCCCGCAAGAAGCGTCCGTGCCGCGCCGGTGAACAGATCACCCTCGTACTGCGGGCCGAGCGCCCGGCTGTTCAGAAACCCGATACCGGCCGGCGAGACTTCGAACTTCCAGCTGAATTCAGGGTCGCTGTAGTGGGATACAGGATCCTGATCGCTGACGATGATTTGACCGCGAATCTCGCCGGCCGGATACGCCAGCGTATGCAGATTCGCGTATGCTCGTCCCTGTCGCATCCGCTCGACAAGCGTCGCCACCGTGCCGTCGAAGCCCGGCCTGGCAGTCACATCGTCATCGTCGAGCGTCCCCTCCGCAATCTTATCTCCGGGCCCGAAATTCACGCCTGCTGGGTTGAAGCCGAACAGGAAGGCGACCACCGGCCCGTTCTGACCCCTCGCTCCCAGATGAATGTGCGCCTGAGTGGCTCCTGTAATTGGCCCGGTTGCTTCAAGCTCGAACTCCAACGTGCCGTGGTCGTCCAGCTCGAACTCGGCAGCGGCACTGGCGCTGGTGTCGACCGGCGGGACCTCCTGGTTTCCCTCGAGATGGGCGTCGAATTCCTCGCCACCCTCGAACACAGTGAACAGGCGAGCCAGTGCCTCATCCGGCGTGTCAGCGATGTTGGTCGGCGGCCAGCGCACCTGCTGCAGACCGAAATACGATGTGCCGGTAACCGGATCAATCGCGTTGCTCGTTTCGATTGCCTTGAACTGTTCGAGTCGCCCGACCGGCCCCATGATTTGCACCCAGCCGAGATTGGCGCCTGACTCAACGCGATTGATTTCCGTGAAGGTGTCGTCGCCGTTCTGCGCCTCCCATAAATCGCCTGAGAATGGATCGAACGCCATACCGAAGCCGTTGCGAATGCCGAATGCGAATACCTTCTGAAGGTTGGCTCCCGCCTCTCCGCGCCTGAGCGCCCCGGCACGGAAGAACGGGTTGTCATCAGGTGTGCTGCCGTCGTCGTTGAGCCTGAGAATCACGCCGGTCAAGTGAGCATTGTCAGGCTCGGGCCCACCGAACTGGTCGTCCGGTTGTCCGGGTCCAAACGGACCCTCAGGCAGATTCTGCATCTGACCCCGGCGGCCGTTGTCGCCCATATATATGTACAGCTTGCCGTCCGGCCCGAATCGAATGACTCCACCGTTGTGGTTGCCCCGCTCGACCGGGTTGGTGGCATCCTGCTGGAGCGCGCGGAGGCGAATAAGATTGTCGTCAAAGCCGAGGGCAGCACCATCCCAGACGAAACGATCCACTCGGTTGCCGAGAAGGGGCGTCTGGCTGAGCACCGAAGTGTCGGCGCCGATCGAACTTTCGGTCCAGTAAAGGTAGACACCAGGATTGCCCGGGAACTCCGGATGCAGTGCAATGCCGAGCAAACCTCGTTCGGAACCGAAGTTGACGGCCAGATCGAGCACCGGCCCGATAATCACTCCTTGGACGACGCGCATGACCCTTCCGGTATTCTTTTCCAGGACGAGCATGTCGTCGAAGCCAATGAAGGCGATAGAGGTCGGTGTGACCAGTCCGCTGACGGCCGTTCGGACGCTGAGATTTGGGTCCACGACCGAGGGACCAGTAGTCTGCGCACGAACTCGAGTGCCAACGCCCCAGGATATCCCTGTCGCCAGCGCTGCACACAGGGTGACTGCGGAGAAGCAGGGTCGTTTCCAGGAACGAGCGACCCTCGCGGAACGCGGCCCGGATTGTTCGTTGCGGATTAGGGCAGTTGCCATTTGAGCCTCCTTGGAGATTTCTTCGGCGCTTATCCTGAGCTTCGGATTCGAGCCAACGACACGATGGGGGAGTCGCGTCTGCACTTGTGGCCCGCCTTGCTCGTGATCGGTCGTGATTCCGATCGCGCGAGGCTGATGGATTCTTGCTGACTGAACGCTGGAGAGGGCAAGTGGTGTGCCAGAGCAGATGAGCTCGACGCCCTGGCTCATCCGTAGCTTGAGTCCCAGCGCGCTTTCGCGCTAGGTAATCATTTTCGAGGTACGTGCGGGGTGACGGTAATCTGAGGAATCGGACGGAGCCGCGGAAGGCGTTGAGCCGAGCCGCTGCGCGGCCCGGCTCGTCTAGATTTTTGTCTCAGAATGTGGCCCGGAATCCCAGCTGCAGCATGCGCGGCTGATAGGCGACATTCACGTTCCCCGTCGGCTGCCCATAATTGGCGTTGCTTTCCTGGGTCACGAAGGATCCGTAGTTCGCGTGATTGAACACGTTGAACACTTCCAGGATGCCGTCAATACCCGTGCGGCCGCCGAGTGAAAGCCGCCGTTGGATCCGCAAGTCCACCCGGTGGATCGGATCTCCGACCAGGTTGGTGCGCGGAACGATGGTGCCATCCGGGCGCAAGCGACCGCCAGTCGCCCCGGTTTGACGGAGGTCGCCTCCGTAGGTGGTGCTGTAGCGCTCGCCCGAGCCGAAGAAATACAACCCGCTCAGCTGGAAGCCGTACCCGACATCCCAGATGCCATTGAAGACCGCCCGGTGGCGCTGGTCGGTGGCCGCCAGCGCGTACTGCGCATAGAGATCCGCGGCCACCGCGAACTCTGTTATGGATCGGTCATGGTCTCTGGCCGGCGACGAGTCCGCGTCCCACATGGCCGACAGCAGATACGTGGCCGAGGCCTGCCACCTCTGACTGAAGCGCTTGGTTAAGCCCGTTGATAACGCATGGTAGTTGGCCCTGCCCTCCGTGAGTGTCCTCTGCACGAGGCCCCAATCAGGATAGGGCCGCTTGCTGATGTCCGTGAAAGGATAGTTCGCTCCGGTGGCGGGGTCGTAGCTCAGATTCCAGTTCGGTCGGCTGATTATCCAGTGTCGATCGCCGGTGAAGATGTAATCGGCCTCGAATGCTATCGTGTTCCCGAGCTGCCGTTGAAGGCCGATCGTCGTTTGATAGCTGTACGGGACCTGCGAATCCGCACCGATCAGTTGACTGCCGATCGTACGCCGGAACCCTGATGCAACGACTTGCTCGAAAGTGGGCGCCGGCCCATTGAACGGGTTCACGGCAAAGTCGGGTCGGCGATCATTCAGCACTTCCGGATGGGCCTGTTGACTCCAGGCATTGGCCCAGACCGATGGCTGATTTGAAACTTCGGAGAAGTACTTCCCGAACCCGCCGCGAAGCACCGTCCGGTCGGTCAAGCTGAACGCAAAGCCAAGCCGCGGAGCAATGTTGTTCTTGTCGTCAGGGCGGTTGGCCTCCAGAAACGGCAGCACGGCATATCTGTTCCCCCAATACCCGATACCCAGGTCGTAGCGCAGCCCGAGGTTCAGCGTCAGACGCCGCGTGATCGCCCAGTCATCCTGGACCCAGAATGCGCTCACGTGTCTGGGATTGTGGGTATCAAAATTCCCGACGCCCCGGCGGTACGACCTCACGATGGGGGACAGCGGCGCCAGGTTCCAGGTCGTGACGTCCATGGCGACCGGGAACAGACTCTCGAGATTGGCCGGAATGGGCCCGCCTTGAGCGTCAATGAGCCCCTGGCAGCTGTTGCAGAAATAGACGTCGGTCACGGTATAGAGATACTCTCCTCCCAACTTCACGTCGTGACGTCCGCCCTTGGTGAACGAGTAAGTAAAGTCATTCCGAACTGAGTAGGTGGCCTGGTCATTCGTCTGCGGATTGTTCGTGTGGGTTTGCCCGATCCTATAGCCGCGAAACGTGATTAACGGCGCCCCTATCCCCCAGCCTGAAGGCGAGTCTGGCCAGTGGGCCAGGGGCATGAAGAACCAGTCGATGCCGGCATACCCGACCTTGACCTCGTTGATGGCCCGATTGCCCAGGACCTTCGTCAGCGAGGTGAAGACCTGATTCATGTGCTGCCCGATTCTTTGCGCGCGGGACGGATGGCTGTCGGCGCCGCCTGCGTGGTTCGGATCAAGTTGAGCAGAGGACGACTTATTCCCGCGCATCATCAAACGAGTCTGCGGCGAAAACTGAAAGTCCAGCCGCGCGCCTCCCGTCTGCTGCCGGCGGACCCGGCTCTGGTCGATGTTGAAGCTCGGGAACGGACTGGTATAGGTGAAGGTCTGCGGCTCGCGCTCGTATTCGTAATGGCCGAAGAAGTGGAGCTTGTCTTTCCGGATCGGGCCGCCAAAGGTTCCGCTCAGCTGCTGATTCGAGTAGGGAAGGACGCGATGCACGACGAGATCGGGGGCATTGAAGCGGTCGTGCCGGAAGTAGCCGGCGAAACTGCCCGACGGGGTGTTGGTGCCCGACTTGGTGATGGCATTCACCTGCACGCCGTTCGAGCGGCCCTGGGTGGCGTCAAACCGATTCGAGATGAACTCGAACTCCGCGATGGCGTCCCGGCTGTAGCTGGGTTGACCCTGGCCGTACGCATGGATCTGCGTCACCTGCTGACCGTCGACATTGAGCTGAAAGGTCCCCGTGGCGCCCCCTCCATCACCTCGAGTGCCTGGCGATCGACCCACGGAGTTCGTCCGGGCCCCAGGCGCCAGCATGGTCAGATCCATCCAGTTCCGACCAAGCACCGGCAGCTCCGACAGCTGTCGCGGATCGACGTTGCTGGCTAGACTCGACTGCGTGACGTCGATCAGCGGCGCTTCCCCGGTCACCGTCACCGACTCTTGCACCGCCGACGGCGCCATCTGGAAACTCACGACCGCCTGCTGTCCAACCAGCAGCTCCAGCCCACTCCGGGTGACGGTCGTAAACCCCAGCAGTTCCACGGTCATCCGATACCCGCCCGTGCGCACGGGCAGCCGAAACCCACCGCGTTCATCGGTGACCGCCACAAACGTGTTTCCTGACGCCTCGTGGATCGCCGTGACCGTCACGCCGGGTAGCACGCCGCCCGTGGAGTCCGTCACCGTGCCACTGACTGTCGCTTCCTGCGCGTACCCCGTAACGGGCACCGCCAGGATCGCACCGACCATGATTAGCCAACTGGCGACGCTCGATTTCATTGGCACCTCCTCTAGTGGTGCGGCTCGATCGGCGGGTCGGGGGCCAGCCGCCAGCGCGAATGAGCCATCCGTTTTGATTGCGGCTCAGCCGCGCTGTGGCCTCTGTGGGGAAGGGCTCGAAGCGCACTCGGAACCGAAACGGCCCCGGAAAATTTGCGACCATCCGTCACGTCGGTCGAGGGCGAGCGGCCTGACATTGCCGGCTGGCCACCCGCGTGAGCAAGGCGGAGCCGATCCGTCGGTCGGCATCCGATCAATCTGGCGTTCGCACGTGTCGTGGCCGTGGGCGCCAGTTGGTGTTCAGGCCGCCTCCACGCGAATCCGCGCGGCTCGCCGAGACGGGGGCTTCCGCTTGATCACGATCTCGACATCCTGATCGAGAGCGGTGAGGAGCGTCATCAGCCGTTCCATCGAAAAGCCGGCGAGCTTGTAGTGCCGAAGCGCGGAGACCTTCGGTTGCGTCACGCCCAACGCTTTGGCGGCTTCGGCCTGCGTGAGCTTGCGCCGTGCGAGCACCTGA
>Ga0184623_10001218_pt1 | contig 11205 bp, 11 predicted proteins | sample PLM1_100_b1_FD_133138 | JGI IMG/M metagenome (GOLD analysis project Ga0184623, IMG submission 133138) | Groundwater sediment microbial communities from an aquifer in East River, Colorado, USA - PLM1_100_b1 | ecosystem: Environmental > Terrestrial > Soil > Riparian zone | place: USA: East River...
AAGGGGAACGAGAGCCATACCGACATGCCTACCCGGCTTCACACACGATTCTTGAGCAGGCGCGAGTTTCTCCGTGCCGTGGCGGTCGCCGCGGCGACGATCGGAGGAGGCGCACGTGTTCTTCCCTGGTGGCTGAGGAGCAAACATCCCGAGGCGGTGCACGCAGCCCAGGGCGTCCAGGAGCCGCTCGAGGAGATCTATGCGGGCAACTGGCAGACGTGGGTCTTACGTTCTGGCCGAGAGATCAGCCTCTCGCGTCCCGCGGCGGGAAGCTCCGAGCAAGCCAGAGAGCTCGCCCAGCTCAGGCGGGCGCAGCTCGAGCGGACCGAAGAGCAGTTGGCTGCCGCGCGCTTCTGGGACGCAGGTCCGGCTACCAGGCGGTGGACTGAGATCCAGTTGGATATGATCAAGGCGCACAGGCCGAATCCGCCGCGTGCCTCACGTGGACTCGCGCTCATGCATATTGCCATGTACGACGCGTTGATCGCGGCCTGGCACGCGAAGTATCTGTTTAATCATCTTTCTCCCAGCACGGCGGATCCCACGTTGATGCCTGCGGTACGGCCCCGAGACAACCCATCCTACCCATCCGAGCACGCCGTGGCCGCGGGGGCCGCTTCCCGGGTACTTTCATACTTGTTCCCGCAGCAGCGGCCGGAATGGTTCGAGGCGAAGGCGCAGGAGGCTGCGATGTCGCGCATCTGGGCTGGCGCCGACTGGCCCAACGCTGTCGAGCAGGGCCTCGCCCTTGGCCGTGCCGTGGCCGAGAGGATTCTTGCGCGCGCCGCTACAGATGGCTCTGACAGTTCATGGGACGGGAAGCGCTTGACAGGTGTGTGCTACTGGAAACCCACGCCGCCCGGCGCTGTGTTCCCTCCACTCGAACCCTCGTGGGGGAAGGTCAAACCCTGGCTCCTGGCCAACCCTGACCAACTCCGCCCCGGCCCTCCGCCCGTGTGCGGCTCCGCAGAGGAACGAGAGCAGTTTCTAGAGGTGTATCGAACCGTCAACGGCCTTACTGAAGACCAGAAGAGAATTGCCACTTTCTGGAACGACGGCCCGGGCACGTTCACTCCGCCCGGCCACTGGTATGAGATCGCGCTCGGCCTCGTGCAGCGACACAACACGAGCACCATGCGCACAGCACGAATTTTTGGCTATCTTGGTGCGGTCGTGATGGCGGCGGGCATCTGTGTGTGGGACGCCAAGTATGCGTATTGGAGCCTGCGGCCCGTCACATACATTCAGGATTATGTTGACCTCAAGTGGACGAGCTTCATCCCGACTCCACCCTTCCCAGGGTATGTATCCGGACACTCAGGCTTCTCCGGCGGCGCGGGAGAATTGCTGGGATATGCGTTCCCCCAAGACAGGACGGCTCTCCGATCGATGGCGGCCGAGGCGGCGATGTCTCGACTCTACGGCGGTATCCACGTCCGGATCGACAACGAAGTGGGATTGGCCATGGGGAGGCTGATCGGTGCGGTCGCCAATGCCCGCGCCTTGATTGACGATATCGAGGATCTGGTCGGCAGGAGGATGCTGGATCGGCGCCAGGGAGATGCATTGAACGCAAAGCTCGGAGCGGCGATAACGAAAGTGAACCAGAGAAACCTGAAAGGCGCGATCGGAGAAATTCAGGCGTTTGTCAGCGAGGTAGGTACTTCACTCAGGCCGGCGGACGGCAACCCACTCATAACCGCAGCTAAGGAGATCATCGCGCAATTCGCCGTCCCGAACTAGCTTATCTCTCGACCCGGATACTCCCGATCTTCACGATGCCCCCCGTATCTCCGCCAAGCACTTTCGTAAACTGTGGCACTTTCATCGTCAGCCACGCTTTTCCGGCACCGCCGGTGCTCACTGTGACGGTAAACGGAACGCTGCTCAGTATTTGCACGGCCGACTTATCCATTCCAGGGACTAACACCACCGTGGCCTTCCCTGAGAACGAGGCGGTCCGTCCTCGAATCTTCAGGCTGCCCGCGGTGACGGGTCCTTCGACGGTCATGACTTTCAGGCCCTTGAAACCGCCCGTGAGAGGACCGGCCATGCTGCACAGAAAGGTTCCGCCCGTCGCGTTTACGGCGAATCCGAAGTCGGAAGCGGAGCTGATCGTCTTCCCCTTGATGGGGTGACTGATGAGCCCAGCGCCCACGACCTGGACAGATGCAGCCATCGCCGGAGAAAGGCCACCCACCACCAATGCGGCGATCACGAGGACCAACCAGCGCATATCTACTCGCATTGTCCTCACCTCAGGATGATCTAGTTGCGGTCAGTGTCGCGTCTTCACCTGGATCGTCCAGGTAAGCTCCTGGTAGCCTAGGTTCGGATCTGCGGCGACCAGTTTCACTTTGCGGCCCAGAGGCTTGATGTAGATGGCGCCTTCCTTGAAGGTCTGCTTAGATCCGTCGGCCATCGTAAAGGTCACGCTGCCCTTTTCCACAATGCAAAGGTCGGCGTGGTCGTGGGAGACGATCTCACCTTGCATCGTGGCTCCGGGGGCCATGGTCATCCGCCGGAGTTCGATCGTACGTACGCTGCCTAGTTTGGCCGCCGAGCCTTCAAAGTGTTTGAGCAGCTTGTCGGTGACCTTCCCCGTGACTTTGACCTTGTCCATCGCACCATGTTGCGCCGGGGCGGGGCTGATGGTGAGTTGCATCAGCATTCCGACAGCCACGAGGACGGCGAGGGCAAGCACGAGTCCTGCATAATATCGCCTGGCCATGAGATGCCTCCTTATCGGACCACTTGGACTGCTCTGTGGTGCGCTCAGCAGCTAATGATGAGATGCTGAAGATTTCCCGGATGGAAGATCATCAATACTTGGACGACGTCGTTGTGGAGAAAGTACGCCAGACCGATTTTGTCGTAGGCGAGGACGGTGACGGTTCTTTCCTGGACGAAAAGATCTCCTTCGTAGGTCGGCTCCCCATACGCAGCCAACACAGCATTTCGCGACGCCCTGATCCCGACCCCCCGGGGTGCGGCATAGTCGCCTGCGTAGATGGCGAGGTATGCAGTATAACTCCGATCGTGAGCGCCTGCGGCGATGCCGAGACTGTCCCAGGAGTACCAGGTAGCACCAGGCACCAGCGTGGGCACAACCGAGGGGCGACCGATGGGGGGCCCATTCATTCGTAGTAGCTCCGGGATCGAGGTCATCAGGGTCCACCTGCCGATACGCACCCCTGGAACCACGGTCTTGTCATCCGCGACCTGAGCTGCCACCGGCGATGTCCCGGCGAGCAGCAACACCAGCAGCATAGGCAGGAATCTCATCGGTCACCTCCTACCCAGCGAAGACCCCTGAGTCCAATTGTCTGGTTATTTCGTGACTACCTTCTGGGGCCCAGACCAACATTGGCCGGGCTGGGCCCCTCAAAGCCAATCGCGAGTGCTAAGTCAGTGATTCAGGCAACAGGAAAATTGTGACCCCCGTCCCCCCTGGCGGGATCTGGCGGAAAATACCTGGGTTTCCTCCCGCAGAGAACTCCGTCCCCGGAATGCTGAGGGTAACGCCTTCAATCCCACCGGTTTGAGCTGCAGTGATTCCGGCGGGTCCGAGGGTGCAGTAGACAGTAAGCGCGGCGCCGCGGATCAACGCTGGAGATGGCCGCAGCCGCTGGATGTCGACCACGAACTCACCGACCCCTGCCGCAACACCGCCGTACGTGGCCATCTCCCTATAGCTCGTGAGTAGTCTGGTCTTCCATGTGCCCGATGCCACAAGAGGAGCCGGGGTGGTCGCCGAGGGCGTCCAGTGGAAGAAGCTTCCCCCGCCTGTGACCGGGGAGCCAGGACCCTTAGAAGGATCGTACCGGGCTACTCCGCCTATGCCCATCAGGTGTGCCGGCGGCGTGCCAGCGGCGTTTACGCAGAGGAACAGAAAACCTCGCTCCGACTGGGCCATCTGCGCCAGCGCGGGCTGCTTGAACATATCCATCAGAGCCGGCAGCGAGGCGAGCGCGATCGAACCTGCTCCTACCTTGTGCAAGAACTCCCTGCGGTTGACTTTCATCATTGTCACCTCCCAGGGTGGTGAGATCCCTGCAATATGGAGTTCATTACCTGCAATAATGAAAGGGCGAGAAACTGCAGGGTTACTTATGCAGCATTTCGTTCGCCACCAGACACGTCCTGCTGCAGAAAGGGAGGCTACGCGAGTTCTTCGAGTTCGGTTCTGATCCGGAGGACATGGAGGAGGTCACTGCGGGTCAGAATCCCGACAAGATCACCGCCGTCGTCCACCACCAGCAGGCGGCCGATCCCATCCTGCGCCATTCGGGCGAACGCGTCGTACGCGGAAGTCGTCGGTTTCACGGTGCGCAGGCGCGATGTCGGCGTCATGGCATCGCGCACCGTCATCGTCGCCCGTTTCTCCTTCGGAACTTCTTTGACATCGTGCAGCGTGATGATGCCGGTCAGCCGGTCCCCCCACATCACCGGGAATCCGCCGTGTTTGTAGGGGAGAAAGTAGTCGGCGATCAATTGCTCGAGCGTCAGGTTCGGATCCACGGAGTGAATTGTCCGGCTCATGATGTCGCCGACCCGCACGTCGCCGAGCGTTCCCCGGAGCAGCACCTGCTGGTAACCAGATTGCGCGCCCATATCGAGGAACCACCCGATGAGTACGAACCACACACCGTTGATGACGTTGCCCCTGACGACGAACAGTACGCCCATCGCAATGAGGAGCAGCGCCACAATCTGCCCCCCGCGCGCGGCGATTCGAGTCGCCCGCTCGAGGCTGCCCATCGCCCGCCACAGCAGAGCGCGGAGCATGCGCCCACCATCCAGCGGAAATCCAGGGACCAAGTTGAAGACGGCGAGCGTGACATTGACCGATGCCAGGAAAGTGATGATCGCCCCAAGCGCACTCCCGGTGGTTAGCCGAGACAGCACCCAGCAGAAACCGCCGAGCAGCAGGCTCGTGGCCGGTCCAACGGCAGCAACGACGAGCTCGCTCGTGGGCGTCGGCGGCTCTTTTCCGATTTGCGCAACTCCACCGAAGAGGAACAGGACGATGCTGCGGGTGCGGATTCCATACCTCCGCGCCGCGACCGCATGGCCCAACTCGTGTACGAGCACGCTTGCGAACAGCAGGATGGCCGACGCGAGTCCCATGAGCAGATAGATCTGGCCGTCATATCCTGGGAAGCGGTCTGGATAATACGCGCGGGCCAGAGACCACGTGAGGAGCCACAGCGCAACGAACCACGTGTAGTTGACCCCGATGGGAATGCCCAGAATACGGCCCAGGCCGATGGCGCCACGCATGATACTGCTTATTTTACCTCAACATTGTCTTGACCAAAAAACCCGCAAGCCCACTTCCCAGCACGACAGGCACAATACTCCACCGATAGCGCATCATTCCGGCGAAGGCCACGGTCGCAATCAGCAACGCCACCACATCCAGCGAGGTGAGGTCAACTATCGGAATGGTAATGCCGGCCACGCTCCGTTCGGCCACCGCGCCGAACATGGTGTGAAGTCCGAACCACACCGCGAGGTTGAGGATCACCCCGACCACGCTTGCGGTGATCGTCGAAAGCGCGCCGCCCAGCGGTACGTTCCCCCTGAGCCGTTCGATGAACGGCGCGCCGAGAAAAATGAACAGGAAGGACGGGGCGAACGTCGCCCAAATCGTGATGGTTGCCCCGAGCACCCCCGCGACCACTGGATCCAGGTCGGCGGGGTGGCGGAAGGCGCCCAGAAATCCCACGAACTCCGTGACCATGATGAGCGGGCCGGGCGTCGACTCGGCGAGGCCGAGCCCGTCGAGCATCTCGCCCGGGGCGAGCCAACCAAAATGCTCGACGGCCGCCTGCGCCAGATAGGCCAGCACCGCGTATGCTCCGCCGAACGTGATCAACGCCGCTTTGCTGAAGAATACCGCCTGTTGTGCCAGCACATCACCGGGTCCGCGCCAGAGAATCACCGCGAGCAGGGGAACCCACCACAGCAGCAGGCCGATGACCAACATCCTGAGAAGACGGCGCGCGTTCAGACTGGTGTGGCTGGGCGCCGGCAGGTGATCCGGAATCACGGTCGGCGGCGCGTCTAAAGTGTGAGATTCAGGAGTGGCAAAGATTTCAGGCCGGTAGCGCGATCCTATCAACCCGAGCAGCCCTGCCGAGATGACGATGGCCGGAAACGGCACCTTAAAGAAGAAGATGGCGGCAAAGGCTAGCGCTGCGGCGGCGACCATCGTCCGATTCTTGAGCGCCCGGCTGCCGATACGGATCACAGCCGCCGCGACGATGGCGATGACTGCCGCCCGCAATCCGTAGAAGATCGTCGCGACCCACGTGACGTTCCCATGCACCGCATACGTCCAGGAGAGCAGTAGCAATACGAAATAGGCAGGCAGAACGAACAGTACCCCGGCGACGATCCCACCCGCCACGCGGTGCATCAGCCACCCGACATAAATCGCGAGTTGAGTGGCCTCCGGCCCTGGGAGCAGCATCGAGTAGTTGAGAGCATGGAGAAACCGCTCGTTGCTGATCCACCGGCGACGATCGACTAATTCTTGATGCATCAGCGCAATCTGGCCGGTGGGGCCACCAAAGTTCACGAATCCCAACTTCAACCAAAACCGGAATGCGTCCCAGAAGTCAACGGGATGACCCATTTGGGTCATCGATTTCTTCCTTGGAAAACCCTTACCCTTGAAGTGAAGGACCGACTCGGTGACAGTCACCGGGACAGGAGGACAGCCTTGCTATTGCCTGCGCTGTGGAATTGGCACGGAATGGTGGAATAATACAGAAGCAGGCATCGTTCATCTTATTGCGCGAATACGAAGGAGCGTGCACATGGGCAAGGCGACTCACGTCAATGAACAAGACTTCGAGAGCCAGGTGCTAAAGGCGACCACACCTGTGTTGGTGGATTTCTGGGCGGAATGGTGCGGTCCGTGCCGGATGATTGCCCCGATCGTTGAGGAACTGGCGGGCGAGTACGAGGGCAAGCTGAAGGTCGTGAAAGTTGACGTCGACAGCAATCAGGATATCGCGTTCAAGTATGCGGTCATGAGCATCCCAACGCTCGGGATCTTCAAAGGTGGGGAGATGGTCGAGCGCCTCGTCGGCTACATGCCGAAGCAGCAGCTCAAGCGCAGGATCGACACCGCCCTGGGCGCGAGCGTCAGCTAAACCAGAATAACGATAGCACGACAACGGGGAAACGCGACAACGCGCTTCCCCGTCTTAGTTTTCTGTTGCCTTCGCGTTGCCGCGTCCTCGCGTTGCCGTCAGTTAGCTTCGTGCCACCAGCCAGCGCTCGGCATCAATCGCCGCTTCCGACCCGTATCCCGCGGCGGTCACGGCCTGGCGGTAGGTGTGATCGTGCACATCGCCCGCGACGAAGACGCCCTCGACGTTCGTCATGGAACGGCCGCGACGCAGGATGTAGCCGTTCGCATCCATGTCGAGCTGTCCCTTGAAGAGGTCGGTGTTTGGCGTATGCCCGATCGCGACAAACACGCCGTCCACGGGTCGCTGCGTGGTCGTGTGCGTCTTCAGATCCTGTAACTTCACACCGCTCACTTTGCCATCACCCACAATATCGGCGACTTTCGTGTTCCAGAGGAACGAAATCTTGCCGTTCTGCAGCGCGCGCTCTTGCATAATCTTGCTGGCACGCAGCTTCTCCCTCCGGTGGACGACCGTCACCGATTTCGCGAGCTTCGAGAGGTAGAGCGCTTCCTCCATCGCGGTGTCCCCGCCGCCCACCACCATGACGTCGCTGCCGCGGAAGAAGAAGCCGTCGCACGTCGCGCACGTGCTGACCCCGCGTCCCATCAGCCGCTGCTCACCCGGCAGGCCTAAGAGTTTCGGTTTCGCGCCCGTCGCGATGATGAGAGCTCGCGTTTCATACGTTTCCCCACTGTGGGTCGTGACCTTGAAGGGCCGCGTTGAGAGGTTGACCGCCGTGGCGTCCTCGGTGACAAACTCCGTACCGATCCGCTGAGCCTGCGCGCGCATTGCGGCCATCAGGTCAGGCCCCAGGATAGGGTCCGCGAACCCGGGGTAGTTCTCGACATCGGTGGTCAGCATGAGCTGGCCACCCGCTTCCGAGCCCTCAATGACGAGTGGATCCAGCCCCGCGCGGGTGGCGTAGATGGCAGCCGTCAGGCCGGCGGGTCCGCCGCCGAGTACAATGACGTTGCGTACATGGCCGTTCATATCACACCGTTAACGGTCTGGACACCGTCGATATTCCTTCGCAGCCCGGCGCCGGCCTTCCTATGACAATACCATTGTCAATCTTCTTGACAACGGCGATTCCCGTGGCTATTTTAAGGGGTGGAGCGAAATGCCGTGAGACCTGGACTTCGTCGTGAAAACGCGCCGGTATACGTGATCAGCATCGCCGCCGAACTGACGGGGCTGCACCCGCGGACGCTGCGTATTTATGAGGAAAAAGGATTGGTGCAGCCGGCGCGACGCAACAACAACCGGTTGTATTCGGAGCACGACCTGGACCGCGTCCGGTTGATCCACCACCTCACACAGGAGGTCGGCCTCAACCTGGCCGGGGTCAAGGTGCTGCTCGAGGTGTATGAGCGGCTGGAGTACCGGAGGTCGAAGGACGCCATCTCGTGGGTGTTTGAACGTTCGCTCCGGAGGAGGAAATGAAGATGAACCTGATTCGTTGGGATCCTTTTGACGACCTCGCGTCACTGCGCGAGTCGATGGACAAACTGTTCGAGGAGTTCGTGACGCGCCGTCCTGTGCGGGGCGCGACGATTGCGGTCTGGCAGCCTGCGGTCGAGATCTTTGAGACCGACAATGAGGTCGTCGTCCGTGTTGAACTGCCGGGCATTGACCCCAAGACGGTCGATATCACCGTGACCGCGGACACACTCACCATCAAGGGCGAGCACCGGGTCGAGCAGGAGAGCAAAGGCCGAAACTACTTCCGGCGCGAGCTCCGGTACGGCGCCTTCCTGCGCTCGCTTGCGCTGCCCGCGGGCGTTCAGGGAGACCAGGCCAAGGCGGCATACAAGAATGGCATTCTCGAGATCACGGTTCCGAAGAGTGAGCGGGCGAAGCCGAAGGCTGTCAAAGTCGAGATCGGCTAACTCAGACATCGTTAGTTAGATAGAGAGAGGAGTTCTACAGATGCCAAAGGTTGTAGGTATAGATCTGGGGACGACCAACTCGGTCATTTCCGTCGTGATCGGCGGTGAGCCCCAGGTAATTCCCAATGCGGAGGGCAGTCGTCTCACGCCGTCTGTCGTCGCATTCACAAAGACCGGCGAACGCCTCGTTGGCCAGATGGCCAAGCGTCAGTCGATCCTGAACCCTGAAAATACGGTGTATTCCATCAAGCGCTTCATGGGTCGGCGCCTCGCAGAAGTCGAGGCCGAGCGCAAGATGGTGCCGTACAAGATTGAGGAAGGCAGCAACGGCATGGTGACCGTTCGTCTCCCGGCGGCAGGCAAGACGTTCACGCCTGAAGAGATCTCCGCGATGATCCTGCAAAAACTGAAGACGGACGCTGAAGCGTACCTTGGCGACAAGGTCAACGAAGCCGTCATCACCGTGCCGGCGTATTTCAACGACGCTCAGCGGACCGCGACCAAGAACGCCGGAGAGATTGCGGGTCTCAAGGTGCTCCGCATCATCAACGAGCCGACCGCTTCGGCCCTGGCGTACGGTTTAGACAAGAAGGGTGCGGAGACGGTGCTCGTGTTTGACCTGGGCGGCGGAACCTTTGACGTGACGGTTCTGGAGATCGGCGAAGGCGTCTTCGAGGTCAAGGCGACAAACGGCGACACACACCTGGGCGGTGACGACTGGGATGAGCGCGTCGTGCACTGGCTTGCCGATCAGTTCAAGCGTGAGAATGGCATCGACCTCCGCGCCGACCGTCAGGCCCTGCAGCGGCTACGTGAGGCATCGGAGCGCGCCAAGGTCGAGCTCAGCACCGTCACACAGACCACCATCAACCTGCCGTTCATCACCGCCGATGCGACGGGGCCCAAGCACCTCGACTATGTGCTCACCCGCGCAAAGTTCGAGGAGATGACAGCCGACCTGGTCGAGCGCTGCATCGGTCCCTTCAAGCAGGCGCTGTCCGACGCGAAGATGACTGAGAAGGACCTTGACCAGGTGATCCTCGTCGGCGGGGCGACCCGCATGCCGATGATCCAGGAGCTCGTGCGTCGCCTGACGGGTAAGGAACCCAACAAAGAAGTGCACCCTGACGAAGTTGTCGCCGTCGGTGCCGCGATTCAAGCAGGCGTGCTGGCCGGAACGGTCCATGAGGTGGTCCTGCTCGACGTCACGCCGTTGTCCCTTGGTGTGGAGACGCTCGGGGGCGTGATGACCCCCCTGATTCCGCGCAACACGACCATCCCGACACGAAAGAGCGAAGTGTTCAGCACTGCGGCCGACGGCCAGACGCAGGTCGAAATCCACGTCCTGCAGGGCGAGCGGCCGATGGCACGCGATAACCGCACGCTGGGACGGTTCATCCTCGATGGAATCCCACCGGCGCCGCGGGGCGTGCCCAAGATCGAGGTCACATTCGACATCGATGCGAACGGCATTCTCGACGCGAAGGCAAAGGACACCGCCACCGGACGGGAGCAGTCGATCAAAATCACCGGTACCTCGACGCTGTCGAAGGACGAAGTGGACAAGATGGTCAAGGAAGCCGAGCGGTTCGCGGACGAGGACAAGCGAAGGCGGGACGCCGCCGAGGCCCGCAACCGCGGGGACTCGCTGGTCTACCAGACTGAACGCATGCTGAAGGATGCTGGCGACAAGGTCTCGGCCGATGAGCGCCAGACCGTTGAGAGCAAGCTCAATGCGTTGAAAGAAGCCTTGAACACTGAGGACGTCGAGCGCATCAACGCCGCGATCAACGAACTCCAGCAAGCCAGTTCCAAACTCGCCGAAGCAATGTACGCGAAAACCGCGGCGAGTGGCAGTGGTGCGTCCGCGGGCGGGCCCGCGGGGCCGGAGCCCCAGGGACCTGCGGGTGAGAACAAGTCAGAAGATGTCATCGACGCCGACTACAAGAAGACGGATGAGAAACGATAACAGACGGGAGCGCGGAATCGCGTAAACGCGGAAGCGCGACAAGGTGGTCTATGGACGAGCGAGACGATCTGCCTACGGGTGAAGGCGCAGAGAAGCCAGGAACGGTCAGTGATGCGACCGAGTCGGCTGAGGAGCTCCG
>Ga0184623_10001220_pt1 | contig 11197 bp, 7 predicted proteins | sample PLM1_100_b1_FD_133138 | JGI IMG/M metagenome (GOLD analysis project Ga0184623, IMG submission 133138) | Groundwater sediment microbial communities from an aquifer in East River, Colorado, USA - PLM1_100_b1 | ecosystem: Environmental > Terrestrial > Soil > Riparian zone | place: USA: East River...
CGCCGGCACTGGGACGCCACCCGGCAGCTGGACGCCAAGGCGCTGGCCGAGATCGAACGGCGGATCGCGCTGCGCGCGGTCGCCGTCTTCGATCTGGACATCTCCTCCCTCGCCCCGGACATGACCAACTTCGCCTCATTCATCGACTCCACCAACACCCGCGCATCGCTGGCCCAACGCGGCAAGGCCAAGCAGAAACGGTTCGACCCACGCCTGGTCGGCCTCGGCCTGGTCGTCACCCGCGACGGCGGCATCCCCCTGCCCTCCCACGCCTACCCCGGCAACAAGACCGACGTCACCCAGTTCGCGACCATGGTCGACGAACTGGCCGCCCGCCACCGCGCCCTCGGCGGCCAGCCCGGCGCGCTGACCGTCGTCTTCGACGCCGGGCAGAACTCCGAGCCGAACTTCGCCAAGCTCACCAAGGCACAGCTCCACCACGTCGGCTCGCTGCCCCCCTCCGACCCCCCGGACCTCCTCGCCATCCCCCGCGCCGACTACCGACCGCTTGCCGGCTTCGACGGGCTGCGCGCCCACGAGACCACCGTGCAGGCACTCGGCAAGACCCACCGGTGCGTGCTCACCCACTCCGCCGAGCTGCACGCCGGCCAATCCCGCGGCCTGGACCAGGCGCTGGCCAAAGCCGGCCGCGAACTCGACGCGATCGCCGACGTCCTCGCCCGCGGGCGTGCCCGCCGCTCCCGCGCCCAGCTCGAAGCCGCCATCGACAAAATCGTCAACCGCCAATACGTGCGCGACGTCCTCACCTGGACCCTCACCGGTCAGGCCCCGCCAGACATCCGGCTGGACTGGAGCGTCGATCAAACCGCGCGCGACGCCCTGGAAGGCCGCGTCTTCGGCAAGCGGTTCCTCATCACCGACCGCCACGACTGGAACATCCCGGAAGTCGTGGCCGGCTACCGGTCCCAATCCGAGGCCGAGTTCAGCTTCCGCCAACTCAAAGACCCCCACGTGGTCTCCTTCAGCCCCATGCACCACCACACCGACGCCCAAATCCGCGTCCACGTGTTCTGCTGCGTCCTCGCCCTGACGATCGCGCACCTCATGCGCCGCCAAACCGCCCACGCCGGCCTGCGCATGTCCGTGCGCGCGATCCTCGACACCCTCGCCGACATCGAGCAGACCGTGCTGCTCTACCCCGGCGACCGCGGCCGCCCCAAAGCCAGGCACATGATCACCGACATGGACGACACCCAGCAGAAGCTGTTCGAGATCTTCGAACTCCGGCGCTGGGCGCCCACCAGTTAGGCAATACACCACACCTACATCAACACAGCCTCTGACCCGCGAGAACACCAGTCCCAATCAAAATAGCCAGGAAACTCCGGCTAGCGTCCGGCTCGGCCCTTTGCGTGGCAGTTGGGAGATCGACGGATGACAGTGTCAGGTACTGCGCCGGCCATCCCTGGGGTGTTCTCGCGGCAGGCGTCCGGGCTGGTCCGGGTGGGGCGGGGACGTGCTGATCTTCAACCTCGCGGCGGTTTCGATCGGATCCGGCATCGCCTTCAACGAGTACTTCGGGCCGAGCTCGTATCCGGGCGCGTCACCTGCGGTGGGAACCTTGGTCGCCGGCCTTGGAATGGTGGCTGTCTGCGCCACGTACTACTTCTGGACGGTGACGCTGCCCCGGTCGGGTGGCACCTATGTCTTCCTGTCCCGAACCCTCAGTCCCGGCTTCGCCTTTGTGCTGTCGCTGCTGGAGACGGTGGAGGCCGCCTGGGCCGGCGCGTTGGGCGCGACCCTCGTCGTGACGATGGGTGTGTCGCCGTTGCTGGCGACGGTGGGCGCCGTGGCGGAAAACGGCACCCTGCTCGACGCCGCGACCGCGACCGCCTCACCGACCGGGATTTTCCTGATCGGCGCGGCGGTTCAGGTGCTGGCCGCGGTCGTCATGACCGCCGGCATGCGCCGTCATTTCTCCATCCAGAAGGTGCTGTTCGCGATCGCCATGGCTGGCATCGTCGTGCTCGGCCTCGTGCTCGCGTTCGGCTCCCGGGTCACCTTCGCCGCTAATCTGTCCACCATTGGCGGGCTGGATTACAACGAGGTCATCAGCGCCGCAGAGGCGCAGGGGTACGTCCACCAGGGGTTCAGCCTCGGCCCGTCGTTGCTGTTCGTGGTCTTCGGTGCACTCACGCTCATCGCCGCGGCGAACTCGATCTCGATCGGGGGAGAGGTCAGGCGGGTACAGCGATCGCAGCTGTGGGGCATGTTCGGAGCGGTGGCCGTGGCCACCCTGGTCATCGCCGCGTTCGATCCGCTGACCCGCCACGCCTTCGGCGACCGGTTCGTCGGCGCAATCGCCTACAACTCGCTCAACGGGGTCACCGGCGGCTCGACCGAAGACACCATCGGCGCGACCCCATACCTGCCCGTGCTCGCCGGCATCCTGGGCGGCAACATCGCCCTCGCCGTCATCCATCTTCCCCTACCGCCGGGCGGCGATATACGCCACCTCGCCGGTGGCCCGGCTACGCGTGCTCGGGCTGCCCGCCATCACCGTGGCCGGGTTCGTCGGCGCGGTTTTCTTCGCGATCGTCGGGTACATGCTGTGGAACGACCGGGTCGTGGCCGGCCCACTCATCAGGAACCCGCTACCGCTGGAGTTCTGGATCATCACGGTCGCCGTCGTCCTCGGCGCGCTCTGGTACGCCGGAGTGAAGGCCTACCGGCGGCGTCACGGCATCGACATCCGGCTCGCGTTCCGGCAGATCCCCATCGAGTAGGCGCCGCCAGATTCAGGCAGGCCAACCGTCGGCTGATTGGGCCGGACTCGTTAATAGATCTACCAATGTGTGATCGGTTGAGCGCTTATAGTGTCAGCACTGGACAGGGCGGCTCGGCCACACCCCAGGGCTAACCGCGCGGCCGGTCGACGACGCCCCCGGCGAAGGAGCGCGCCATGGCACAGCCAGACCTCGCACCGTCCGATCTTCCGGCTTTCCCGTTCGAGGGCATGACCGGCCTGGACGCCTTCTCCCTGTACGCCGGGCTACGCGAGCGGGATCCGGTACGGCCGGTGCGGGTCGCGTCGGGCGGACAGGTTTACCTCATCGCGCGGTACGAAGACGTCCGGCGGGTGTTCAACGACGCCGTGTTCAGCCGGGTCGCCCTGCAACGGGAGGACGCGACGGTACTCATCCCGGCCAGCAGGATTCCGGGCACCATTCTGAACATGGACCCGCCCGACCACACCCGGATGCGTAAGCTGATCGCCCGAGCGTTCACCACCGGGGCTGTGGAACGGATGCGCCCACGCGTCCAACAGATCACCGACGAGCTGGTCGACAGGATGACCGAACAGGGTCCGCCGGTCGACTTCGTCGCGTCGTTCGCCGCCGTACTGCCGGCCATTGTGATATCCGACATGCTGGGCGTGCCCTGGGAGGACCGGGACCGGTTACGCGAGTGGCTGGAGATCTCGTTGTCCGCCGGAGCGCACCCGCCGGAGGAGATCCAGGCGGCGCTGGGTCAGCTCAGGGAGTACCTGACGGACCTGATCGCGGCCAAGCGCGCCACGCCGGCCGACGACCTGCTCAGCGCGCTGATCGCGGCCCGCGACGAGGATGACAAGCTGTCCGAGGCCGAGCTGGTGAGCACGCTGTTCATCCTCGTCGCCGGCGGGTACGAGACCACGACCGGCCTACTCGCCAATTCGATCGTGATGCTGAGCTACCACCACCCGGACCAGCTCGCCCTGCTACGCGACAAGCCGGAGCTGATCCCGGGCGCGGTGGAGGAGTTGCTGCGGTACGTCCCAATGTCCTGGTGCGGGTCGGAACGGATGGCGCTGGAGGAGGTCGAGTTGAGCGGGGTACGCATACCGGCCGGCGCCACCGTCGTTCCCTTGATCTACTCCGGCAACCGGGACGAGGCGCTCATTGCCGAGCCGGACCGGCTGGATCTGACCCGCCCTGCGCACACGCCGCACCTCGGGTTCGGCCACGGCATCCACCACTGCCTCGGCGCGCCGCTGGGCCGGTTGGAGCTGCAGACGGCATTCGCCACGCTGCTGCGGCGCCTGCCCGGGCTGCGTCCGGCCGTACCGGAGTCGGAGTTGACCTGGAAACTGGGCATCATCCCGGTCGGCCCGCGGGCGCTGCCGGTCACCTGGTAGCTACCGCGACAGTTCCTCGTAGTCCCGCGCAGAAACCTGTTGCTGCAGGCGGGTGCCGCGTAGTCACGCGACTGTTGCTTTGTGCTGGACGAGGTCGCGTAGCTCGCGGCGGCCGGACAGGTTGAGTTTGAGGTAGATGTTGGCGAGGTGGTACTCCACCGTCTTCGCGCTGACGAAAAGCTCGGCGGAAATCTCGCGGTTGGTCTTGCCCATCGCGATCAGGTTCGCGATCTCCCGTTCCCGGTCGGTCAGTTTGCTGGTGTACGTCGTCCGTTGCCGCGGCGCATGCAGACCGGCCCGGGCCAGTTCTTCGGTGCACTGATCGACGAACGGAGCGGCTCCCAGGCCGGCGAAGATAGCGTGCGCGGCATGTAGACGCTCGGCGGCGTGGCGGCGGTGCCCGGCCGTACGCAGCAACCGCCCGTACTCCGGCAGCAGCTGAGCCCGGTAGACCTGGGCGTCGTCGGGGCCGGACGCGACGGTTGCCGCCTGCTCGCAGACCGCCAGCGCGGCCGCGAGATCGCCCCGCCGCTCAGCTAACGAGGCCCGTAGCCGGACGACCTGCGCGCGCAGATACGGCACATCATCGACATCACCGAGCCGCCGCAGCGTCTCCTCAGCATCGTCCAGTCGGCCGGTGCCGATCTCGGCTTCGGCGAGCAGGGGCAGCCACCACCGGGCCGTCAGCGCGTGATCAAACGAGGTGGCAGGGCTGTCGCGCAGGGGCCGCAACGCCTCGTGCATCTCCTGATGGCCGCCGCGCCCCTGGGCGATGACGGCACGAGCGATCGCCGCGCAGAAATGCTCCTCGGCTCCCGGCACCGCAAGCGCTGCCTTCCGGATCAGGTCCAGATGCCGTCGCGCCTCGCCCCAGTCTCCTCGGGCCGTCAGCACCCAGATCCGCGACAGGTGTTCGTATGGCAGGTCGTACCAGGCCAGGCTGGAACCAGCGTCCCTGCCGGCATCTGCGGGTGACAGCAGGGACTCGTCCCACCGCCCGGCGAGGAAGCCGGCCCACCTCGTGAACGCCCACACCCGGCGGCCGATGACGATCGGCCGGCCCTCGCGGGCGTACCGCAGCGCGATGTGCAGGTCGGCGAGCCCGTCAGCCAGTTCGCCGTCGAGGACCCTGAGCGAGCCGCGTACGGCGATCAACTGGACGTTGTCCGGACGGATCTCGTCGGCGCCGGTGCCCGTTTCCTCGATGATTCGCAGCGCCGCGCGTGGGCCGGCCGTGACAAGAGTGGCCCAGGCCAGGAGGCCCCTCGTACCGCTGATCCGCTCCACCCCCAGCCCTTCGACGGCCAGCACCCAGCGGCAGATTTCGCTCGCCGTGGACGGGTCACCCCAGACCAGGAAGACGGCGGGCAGCGTCGGGCCGACGAACCCGGCCAACTCACGCGGATCCGGCTCAGCCGGGAGCGCCCGCCACACTCGGTGCGCGGTCTCAAGCGCCGCCTCCCCCGCGGTGCTCCTGGCCGCCACCAGGGCAAGGTCCCGCAAGGTGCCCGGTGAGCACGCTTCCAACTCCGCGCGAAGCTCGACCAGCCGGCGGATCTGGTTCGCGGCCTGCACGTAAAGGAAGCTGCGTACCAGCCGTCGCTCGCTCACATCGCGGGTCGGGCTCAGATCGGCGGCCCAACGGAGGTACCTGGCGGCGACCGCATATTGTGCGCGCCCGTATTCCTCGGCCGCGGCCGATTCGAGCTCGTCGGCCAGGTCCGGGTCGGCAGCACCGGCCGCGGCCGCGACCCGGTGCGCCCACGCTGCCGAACCTCCCACCACGCGCGCGGCGCCGGCGTGCAGACGTCGCCGGTCGGTGGGAGACAGCTGCGCATAGAGGGCGTCGCGCTGCAGGGAATGGCGTACCGCGACCGGGGTGGCCGGCTCGTGCGGCCACCATTCGACCAGTCCGGCCCCAGAAGGGGGTCCAGGGCACGGGTGGCGGCGACATCGTTGAGCGTTGCCAGCCCGGCCGCGACGTGCAGCGGGACCGGCGCGTTGAGGACGGCGAGTGCCTCGATGAGGGCCCGTGCGTCCAGCGGTACGGCGGCGAGCGCTTCCTGGATCGCCGCGGCAAGCGACGGCGAGGTCAGCGGCGCGTCGTTTTGGGCAAGTCGCTCGACCGGCACCTCCGACAGCAACGTGCACAGGTAGAGCGCCCGCCCACCGGTCCGGGCCTGCAACTGGTCGACCAGTCGCTCGTCCGCCGCCCCTTCACCGAGCATCACGCCGGCGAGGGCGGCGATCTCCGCACGATCCAGGCCGCCCATGCACGGCGCGCTCGTAGCTCCTCGCGAACGACCGCAGCTGCGGCTCCCGCGCCTGCACGTCACCCGCACGTAAGGTCAGCAACAGCAGAACCCGGTTGTGCCACAGTCTGCGCTGTACGAACAGCAGCGTCTGCAAGGAGAAGTCGTCTATCCACTGGGCATCATCGACGAATAGGACGACCGGCCGCCGCTGGTCCAGCTCCCCGAGCAGACTGATCAGCTGCCCGCCCACCGCGAACGGTGTCGCGGTCTGCCAGTCGGCGACTAGGAGTGGGTACGACCACCGTTGTGCCCGGTCCACCCGGCTCAACAACTGTCCCAGCAGGGCGCCCGGGAAGTCGAACTCATGCGGATCCGCCGCGGAGCCGAGCACCGTGAACTGCTCCAACTGCCGGAGGAAACGGCGAACCAGGGCGGTCTTGCCCACACCCGACTCGCCATCGATCAGCACCAGCCAAGGCTCCCCAGCGGCGACCGTGGCCGCCACGTCCATCAAGTCGGTCAGCTGCGCCATTCGGCCGACGAAGATCTCGCGCCGCGAATCCATATCAAGTTTTCCGCATCTGAAGCCAGTCACGAGGGCTGTGCACTCGAACTTAACGCCGTGGACCATCAAGAGCTAGTGCCAAAGCAGGGAATTTCCCTAGGGCGCGTCGGTCCGCGCCCGTGCATGCTGAGGATCTGTCACCCCGCCGGCCATTGATCAGCTGGGTTGGGCACGGGGGAAGGAGCGGAGGTGGAGAAGGCATCGATGATCGGTCTGCCTCAGGGTGAGGAGATACCGCTGCCGCAGCCGTACCAAGGCCATGCACACCGGTAGAACATTTAACCTAGTCTGCGCGGCGCAGACCGAACACTCGGTCTCAAAGTTGGCCGCGGTCTCACCGGCAGCCGTCCGATGAACGGCCTGTCCCTGATGACCGCCTCATTGGCGCTCTTCGCCGGCCTGTTGTGGGGAGCCGCCGATTTCTGCTGCGGCACCCTCAGCCGGCGGCTTCCTATCCTCACCCTGACCGTGCTGATCAACTTCGCTGGTCTCGTCGGCCTCGTGTTCGTGCTTGTCGCCATCGGCGGGTGGCGCCCGCTGGGCGCCTACCTGTTGTGGGGCGCGGTCGCCGGGTTGGTTATGCCGGTGACGTTGCTCGCGTTCTTTCGCGCGCTGGCAGAGGGATGCATGTGCGTGGTCGCCCCGATCACCGCCACCGGGGTAGCCATTCCGGTCCTGGTCGGAATGGTGGCCGGGGAGCGGCCCAGCCCGGCGCAGGTCGGCGGGATCGTGGCTGCCATCGGCGGCGTGATCATGGTCACCGCAGCCGAGCTGTGCACGCACAAGGCATGCCAGGGCCGGTCGGTGGTGCTGGCCGTGGTCGCCGCGATCGGCGCTGGCTCCAGCCTTGCGCTGATTGCGCAGGGCAGTGCAACCAGCGTGCAGATGACCATGCTCGCTCAGCGTGTTGTTGCTGCGGTGTTTCTCGGCGCACTGCTGCTCGCCGCGAGGATGCCGGCCCGTACGCTGCCGCACGAGCTGCCACTGATCGGCTTCGTCGGCCTCATCGACCTCGCCGCCATCGCCGCCTACGCCCCGGCTGCCCGGAGCGGCCCAATCGTCATGGCGGCGGTGCTCGCCTCCCTCTACCCGGTCGTCACCAGCTTGCTGGCGTGGAGGCTCCTCGCCGAGCGACCCGGCCGCGTTCAGTCAGCCGGTGCAACCTCCACCTTCTTCGGCGTGGTACTCATCGCCAGCGGTTGACCGCGTATTCGACCCTCCGCGAAGAACATTAGTCCGAACAATGCCCAGCTACCCCTTCGCGATCTTGAGCTATTTTACATTTGGGAGCGCTCCCACGCGCAAACAGCTCAAGATCGCGAGGGATTTTGCCGTCGGTTCAGGCATGGCGGTGCCGGCGCTGGCCACCGCGGCGGTGAAGGTGACCGGCTGGTTCGCCTGGGTGGGGTTGGCCGACGAGGTCAGGCTGGTGGTGGTGGGGACGGGCGGTTGGACACAGGTCGCGCGGGTGATCGTGGCAGTGTCCAGCGTGACCGCGGCGTCGCGGGCCAGCGCACGGCCGTCCACGGTCACCCCCGTCGTGACGGTGATCGAGGCGAGGGCCAGGACGTTTCCCCGGAGGATGGAGTAGGTTCCGAGCGTCGCGGAGCTGCCGACCTGCCAGAAGACGTTGCATGACCGCGCGCCGTTGACGAGGTTCACGCTGCTCGCGGACGCCGTGATAAGCGTGGATGCGGCCTTGAAGATGAAGACGGCGTTCGGGTCGCCCTGAGCGTCGAGAGTCACCGTTCCGGTGATCCCGAACGTGCCCGCGGGGGAGTCGTACACGCCGGGGGTCTTGGTGGTCCCGCCGAGTTCCACCGGGACGGTGGCCGTGGTCGGGCGCCCCGCGGCGGCGTTGTACGCGGCGACCAGGTCGTTCTTGGCCTGCAACGCGGCAGCGTCGGCCACGTGCACGGTCCCGCTCACCTGCCCGGGAGGAAACCCGGTCACCGATGTGCCCGGGCTCAGTCCGAGATCGCCGTTGACCGTGGTGGGACCGGTGTTCGTGACCGTCGACCCGGCGAGAACCGCGAAGTTGGGTCCGGCCGGCTGAGGTTCTCAGCCGGCCGGACCCAGCGGTTTGCTGTTTACGGGTCGATGACGACGGTGCAGGTGTAGGTGCCGGGCACCAGGTCGGTCAGCGCGAGGGTGATGTCCTCGCCCGGACCGGCACTGCCGACGACGCAGTTGATGGTCGACGACGTGCCGCCGTCGATCTGCGAGTCGACCGAGACCGTGAGGTTGGTGAGCGGGAGGTTCTGGAAGCTCACCGTTTCCGCGGCACCGCGGAGGGCGCCGCAGTCAGCCTTGTTGTCGACCGTCACGGGCTTGCTGGTGGGACCGACCGCCACGTATCCCGGCGGCACGGTCTCCTCCACCGTGTAGGAGCCGAACAACAGGTCCTGCACGCACGCCTGGCCGTTGGCGTCGGTCACGACGGTCCCACCTGGCACGGTGTTGCCGCCGCTGTCCTTCACCGTGAACGTGACGCCGGAATGCGGGTGATCCCCGGGTCCGTCAGCGGCGTGCTTGCGGGTCTTGGTGATCACGATCGCGCCCCGCTGCCGCGGGTTGACGAAGGTCACCGTGACCGTCGTGCCCGCGGTGACCGTCACCTGCTGGTACGGCGGGCTGGCCAGGTCGTGGCCGGCTGGCGCCGTGATCTCGACCACCCAGTAGAGCCCCTCGAAGATGAACGTGAAGCCACATTCGCCGTCCGGGAAGTCCGGGGGACCGGTGGTGCAGGTGTCGACGAAGGTGTCCTCGGGGCCGGGCGCGCCGCCGGTCGGCGCGTTGTCCTCGAGCAGGTTGAACACCGCGCCGTTGAGGAGGTTGGCGGGACTGGCGTCATCGGTCTTGATGATCCTGATGTCGCCGCAGAAGTTGATGTCGACGTTTTCAGGGGCGATGAAGTCCTTCAGCGCCGCGGTGAACGCGTCCGACGAGCGGCTCTTCAGGTACGCGCTGCCGAATCCGGCGCATTGGCTCGGGTCGCCGATGAGGGCGTTGAAGTCGATCGAGGCTTCGCCGAAGGTGCGCGGCGAGATGTTGCCGAGCCCGTCGGATTCCGCGGCCGGGATGGCCGAGGTGTTGATCGACCCGGTCGCGTCGCCCGCCGCCGACAGGTTGACCCGCGTCTCCCAGCAGGGCAGCGAGTTGGCGGCCTGGCAGTCGTCGGCCGTTGCGCCTTCGCTGCCGTCGATCCACCGGGACAGGAACAGCTGCGGGTTCGTGCCGCCCTGCGTGAGGTCGTACTGGATCAGCACGTCGCCGGAGGTTCGGACGGGTGTGACGCCGTTGCTGCTCAGGGTCTCGGACTGGTTGAACTCGAAGTCCATGTTCGTCGTGCCCGAAGGCTCCTGCACCCGGTGCCAGAACACGTGCAGGAACCTGGCGTCGGTGCTGGTCGTCTCGAAGTAGACCCCGAAGTTGAGCAGGTCGCTCTTGTTGGGCGGGATGCTGCCATCGACGACCGTCGGGACAGCGGTGTCCTCCTTCGTGCCCTGACCGAAGGAGTCGTCGCCGGATCCGCTCTGCTTGTCGGCCTGGCGGGCCTCGGCGACGTTCGCCCAGTCGAGGTCACCAGCGTGATCGACTTTGAGGTTCGCGTCGGTGTCGATCTCGAAGTTGCTGCCCGGGAGGCTGACCTCCGGATGGGCCGCGAACGCCGCCACCGGCGCCAGCGTGGCTGCGACCAGCGCCAGCGTGAACAGCAGTGGCCCTACGCGCCTTACGCGCCTACGGGTGGAATTTCGTCGGCTGCCTAACATGGAATGTCCGGTCATTGTTGCCGCTCCTGACCTCGTTGTCATGGCCGTGTGATCTGTCTCGCCGAGCCGGTGCTCGACCGATCGCGGTGGGCGGACCAAAGCAGCGGCGTGGTGGACCACGAGCATGGGCGGGCACCCTGCGCACGCGACCCCCCAACCCGAACGCGCAGGCCCGTGACCAGTGGGGCCCCGTCCCCTGACCCGTTGCGTGCGCGCTCTACGCGATCCATGCACCCTGCGGTAACAATGGACGCTGGCGGTTGCGCTGCCAATGACCCGATCGGGCCGGTTGTGGCAGCCGCCAAATTGTCTGCGATGGAATTCGGATGACCGTCCGTAGCTGCCTAATCACCTAGCGTTTATCACGTACTCCGCGACCCGGTACGAAAGCGACGCCACGCTGCCCTGTCCTCGACGGACTGACTAGCCCATCCGCACTAGCCGACCGACCGAACAGGCACGAGCG
>Ga0184623_10001221_pt1 | contig 11193 bp, 15 predicted proteins | sample PLM1_100_b1_FD_133138 | JGI IMG/M metagenome (GOLD analysis project Ga0184623, IMG submission 133138) | Groundwater sediment microbial communities from an aquifer in East River, Colorado, USA - PLM1_100_b1 | ecosystem: Environmental > Terrestrial > Soil > Riparian zone | place: USA: East River...
CGGCGAGTCGGGCCGCGAGTTGGTCGACGCAGCGCATCACGTGTGCCCCTACTCCAACGCCACCCGCGGCAACATCCCGGTCGAGATCGTCATCGAGTGAGACCGCAGCGCCGCGACCTGGGGCATGTTCGGAGATCGCGGCGCGCATCGACACCTGCCGTTTGAAGATATCGAGCTATCGCCTAACATCACTGCATTCATCGTCGATGGGTGCGGTCCTATGTCACGAACATCCTCCGCGTCCACCGGCACCCGGTCGACTCAGGAGGAATCCATGGCCAGACGCAGGCTCGCGGCGGTCGCCGCCCTCGCCCTCGCGGCAGGAGCGCTCAGCGCGCTCGGCAGCGCATCGCCGGCCTACGCGGCGTGCACCACGACCCAGCTCATCGGCAACCCCGGCTTCGAGTCCGGCACCATCCCCTGGACCTCCACCTCCGGCGTCATCGGGGCGTTCAGCGGCCAGACGGCACACGGCGGCACCCGTTACGCCTGGCTCGACGGGTACGGCTCCGCGCACACCGACACCCTGTCGCAGTCCGTGACGTTGCCCGCCGACTGCACCACGGCCACGCTGGCCTTCTGGCTGCACATCGACTCCGCGGAGACCACCACCACGACCGCGTACGACACGCTCACCGTCAAGCTCGGCTCAATCACGCTGGCCGCATACTCCAACCTCAACAAGGCCACCGGCTATCAGCAGCGCACCTTCGACGTCTCGTCCTTCGCCGGGCAGACCGTCACGCTGCTCTACACCGGCGTCGAGGACGCCAGCGCGCAGACCAGCTTCGTCGTCGACGACGTCGCGCTGACCGTCTCCGGCGGCACGACCAGCCAGAACCCGGTGGTCACCAACCCCGGCAACCAGACCTCCACTGTGGGCACGGCGGTGAGCCGGCAGATCCAGGCCACCGATCCGCAAGGTGACACCCTCACCTACAGCGCGACCGGCTTGCCGGCGGGTCTGTCGATCAACAGCTCCACAGGCCTCATCTCTGGTACGCCCACAGCGGCGGGCGCGTCGAGTGTGACCGTGACGGCGCGCGACCCGGGAAACAACACCGGATCGGCGACGTTCTCCTGGACGGTGAACCCGGTCGCGTCGAACCCGACCCGAACCCCGGCCAACGCCGACTACACCCTCAGCCTCGCCAGCGACTCGACCGGGGCGACCTGGACCGGGCATCAGAGCATCGCGTTCACGAACGTCTCCGCCAGCCCGCTGACCGAGGTCTACCTGCGGTTGTGGGACAACTACCACGGCACCTGCCCGTCCAACCAGCCGGTCAAGATCAGTAACGTGACTGGTGGCACCCTGGGCGCCTTGGAGGTCACCTGCACGGCGGTGAAGATCACGCTGCCCGCGCCGTTGAACCAGAACCAGTCCGGCACCGTCGGCTTCGACCTGTCGATCGCCGTCCCGGACGGCAGCGACCGGTTCGGCCGCGACGGCTCCTACAACTTCATCGGCAACGCCATCCCCGTCCTGGCGGTCCGCGACGGCGCCGGCTGGCACCTCGATCCCTACACCAACAACGGGGAGAGCTTCTACCAGCTCATCAGTGACTATCAGGTGACCCTCGACCACCCGACGTCGGTGCTCACGCCGACGAGCGGAGCCGCCACCGAGGCGCCGGGCTCGTCCGGGCGCACCATCACCACCGCGACCGCCACCAACGTGCGGGAGTTCGCCTGGGTCGCCGGGCCGTTCGTGAAGACCTCCACGACCACCCCCAGCGGCGTCGTTGTCAACACTTGGCGTACTAGCGGAATCGCCAGCAGCACCGCCGCGAGCATGCAGTCGACCGCGGCCTCGGCCATGGCCGGGCACGCGTCACGGTTCGGCGCCTACCCCTATGGCGAAGTGGATGTGGTGCTGCACAACAACTTCTGGTTCGGCGGCATGGAATATCCGGGGCTGGTGCTGTCGCAGGCCACCGCCACACCGGTCATCCACGAGCTGGGCCACCAGTGGTTCTACGGCATCGTCGGCGACGACGAGTACACGGTGCCCTGGCTGGACGAAGGCTTCACCGACTACGCCACCGACATCCAGCGGGGCGTGACCGGCAGCGGCTGCTGGTCGAGCGTCACGTGGCAGAGCAGCGCCGAGAAGATCACCAACTCGATGGCCTACTGGGACGCGCACTCCAGCCGCTACGGCACCGTCGTATACACCTACGGCAAGTGCGTGTTGCATGACCTACGCCGGCTGATGGGCGACAGCGCGTTCAACACGATGATCCTGAACTACGCGCAGGCGCACTGGTATGGCATCTCCACCGTCGCGGAGTTCAAGGCTGCGGCTCAGGCGGCCACGTCGACCGACCTGACGTCGTTCTGGAGCACCCACCGCGTCGAAGGCTGACCGCCCTGACATGAGCGGCGGATCAGGGATATGCACGGAATCTTGACCCAAGATTCGCTGCATATCCCTGATCCGCAGGGGAGGGCGGATCAGATTTGTGTGGCGGCGATGAGGACCAGCACGACGGCGAGGACGGCGAGCGTCGTACGGACGGTGTGCCGGCGGATCCAGGGCTGCTCGAACCAGCCGCGCGCAGTCGCCAGGTCCTCATCGGACGCGGTAGCCACATCGACGGTGTCGAGGCGCTTGTTGAGCGGAATGTTCTGGGTGACCGTCACCCCGAACGGCCCCACGATGTACGCGATCGAGGCGGCCAGCAGCCAGCCGAACGCGCCCGTCCCGGCGGCCAGGATGGTGGCCAGCGGCAGCAGCAGGACCGGGCCGAGGAAGGCCGGGAGGAAGACGGGATTCACGATGCGCAGGTTGATCTTCTGCACGACGGTGATGTAGGTCCGGTCGTCGACCAGCCGCAGGCCCGTGTTGTTCGCGACGGCGAAGCTGAACATCAGCCCGCCCATCAGCGCCGTCAGGGTCCCCGCGAGCACAAGTACCACAATGTCGAAGTCCACGCCCCTCACGATAGAGGGGCGTCCTGCGAAAAGAGGCGCGGCCGTGAGAACCTCACGACCGCGCCGGCCCGCTGCCAGTACTGCGGGATTACCAGATGTAGCCGAGGTACAGCTTCGTGCCGTCGGCCGTCGTGGTGCACCGCCAGGTGTCGGCGTCCTGGCTGGCCGCCACGGCCGGCCCGGCGCTCTGGCAGCCGGCCAGCGTCGAGTAGGTTCCCGCGTACTTCCACGTGTAGATGCCGGCGCTGGCGGCCGTCGGGACGGCGATCGCCCCCGCGACGGCTACGGTGGCCACGATCAGTGCCTTCCGGACCCGGGACATGGGTAACACGCACCTTTCTTGATGAGGGGCACATTCGCCGCAAACTCTAAGCGTGATCACTCCACTGTGTAGATCCGCGGCCTGTCGCTGTTGATCACGGTCTGATAACGCTTGGATCACTCGCGTACGCAGGCCGGGCACCGCGCCGGCTCGGTATGCCCTACCGTCTGCGCATGCAGACCGACGACCAGGCAAGATCCGTGCTGTTGGCCGCACGGGCACCCCTTGAGAGTGCCATGCTCGATCTGCCGCCGGGTGTGGCGTGCGCTGCCGGTCGCCGGAGCGTTCGCGCCGCTCGCTCCCGTCGTCGAATCTTGAATGGAAGGCGTTCGCTGAGCCGAGGTGCCTCCGGGACCGTTCGCGTTAGGTTGGGGGCATGGAGCTTCTGCCGCCGCCGCGTCCCCGGCCCACCATGACCCATTCGAGCATCACGGTCTCCGACCCGCTCGGCTACCGGCCGCTCCACCTCGACCTGCACATCCCGGCAGGCGACGGGCCATTCCCGGTGGTCTTCTGGGTGCACGGAGGCGGCTGGCAGTCCGGCAGTCGCGTCTGGCTACCGGACACGATCTACCCGTTCGACTTCCACGAGCGGTTCATCGCCCGCGGCTACGCCGTCGCCGACGTCGATTACCGGCTCGCCCGGGAGGCGCAGTACCCGGCGCAGCTGACCGACGTGCACGCGGCGATCCGCTGGGTCCGCCACTACGCCTCTGAATATCACCTGGATCCGGCTCGGTTCGCAACGCTCGGCGAGTCCGCCGGCGGGCATCTGGCGGCGATGGCCGGTCTCGTGGGGGAGGGCGACACCGCAGTCCAGGCCGTCATCGACTGGTACGGCGCCTCGGACTTCACCAATCTGCGCAGCCTCGACGACCCGAACACCAGCCCGGCGATCCTCCTCGGCGGCTCGATCAACAGCCGTTTCGATTTCGCCGGCTGGGCCAGCCCGGTGCACCGCGTCCACCCCGGCGCGCCGCCGTTCCTGCTGGTGCACGGCACCGCCGACACGGTGGTGCCCCTGTCGCAGAGCGAGGAGCTTGCCTCGGCGCTACGCGGAGTCGGGGTGCGCTGCGATCTGATCGAGGCGGACGGCGCCGACCACTGTTTCGAGGGCTACGACGACATCGGCGGGCTCATCGACGCGGGCATCGACTTCCTGGACGACGTACTCAAGTGACGAGCTAGGTCTACTCTCTTGCCATGGGAAATTGGCTGCTCGGCGGGCTGGTCGCACTCGTCATCCTGATCGTCGTGCTGATGACCCTGCGCGCCAAGCGCCGGGGCGGTGGCCAACTGCTCGACGACTCGCCGGAGTTCTATGCGGCCGTTCGGCCGGCCGCGGGCAGTGCATCCCAGTCTGATCCGGGCGCAGTGGGGTAGGTTCGCCGGCGCTTAATCGCCGCGCGACCCGGCGCTTGATCACCGCGCGATCCGGGACGTTGTCCCCTCGTACGCAATGGAAGGCGCGTTACCCCGGATCGCGCGACGATCAAGTAGGCCGCGGACCCGCCGGCGCGCAGGGCGACACCTTCGGGGTGAAGGCTGAGTTCTCTCAGGAATAAATATTCCCAGGAGAACTCAGGTCGTACGCGGGCCTAACGCCCCGCCCAGCCGCAGCGATATTCCGCTGGCAACCCGACCGAGCCATAGGGCACGCTGCCGAACATGACGGTCATCTACCTGGTGCAGCACGCGGAGAAGCAGCGCGCTCCCGGCGATCCCGGGCTGAGGGATGGTGGTCGAGCGCAGGCCGCCGCGACAGGCCACAGCCTGCTGGTGGACGCGAGGCTCCGGGAGCGGCTGAACTGGGACGGCACGCGATCGATCGAGGACATCCTGGAGGACTGGATGCGTTCGGTCCGCGACCGGGACTACGTTCCCCAAGGCGGCGACTCGTCCCGGCATGAGGCGTCGCGCCTGCGAGCCTTTCTGGCTGAGCGCGCCGGCGAGCCCGGGCCGATCGTTGCCGTCACCCCAGGGGGAGATCATCCGCCTGCCGTCCATCGGCCACCTGTCGCAGCTCGCCGGGCAGGCGGTGACTATCGGGTCGTGGTCAGCTGCCGTGGCGCTACCGACACCAGCAGATCATCCGCGAGCAGCGCGAGGTCGAGGTCCAGCACCCGCGCAAGCGCCGCGACCGTGAAGAAGGCAGGTGTCGCGATAGCGCCGCGTTCGATCTTGCGGAGCGTGTCGAGCGAGATGCCGGCCAGCAGCGCGACCTCTGCGGCGCTGCGCTCGCCGCGGGCTTGCTGAAGCCGTCGACCCAGTGCTAGGCCGCGTTCGCGCTCGCTCTCGGTCAACGGGGTACGCACCATGCACACGATTGTAATCCTGGTATTAAAATACCAAGCATGATCACGTTGAAGAGCCCTGCCGAGATCGCCACCATGCGCGAAGCCGGCCGGGTCGTCGCGCGTACGCTGGCCGCCGTCGCAGCCGCAGTGCGCCCCGGAGTACGCCTCAAGGAGCTGGACGAGCTGGCCGCCGGTGTGATCGCCGGGGCCGGCGCTAAGCCTTCGTTCCTCGGCTACCACCCGTCGTGGGCGCCCATGCCTTATCCAGGCGTGCTGTGCCTGTCGGTCAACGACGCCGTCGTCCATGGCATCCCCGACGGTCGGGTGCTGCGGGAGGGTGACCTGCTGTCGATCGACTGCGGCGCGTACGTCGAGGGCTACCACGGCGACGCGGCGATCACTGTCGACGTCGGAGAGGTCGACGAAGCAGCTCGGCGGTTGAGCGACACGACCCGCCTGTCGCTGGAGGCGGGACTGGCGGCCGTTCAGGTCGGCAGCAGGCTGGGCGACATCTCACACGCGATCGAAACGGTGGCGCGGGGCGGCGGCTATGGACTGCCCGGCGGTCTGGGCGGCCATGGAATCGGCACGGCGATGCACGAAGACCCGCACGTGCCCAACACCGGCAAACCGGGCAAGGGTCTCCGGTTGCGCGAAGGCCTGGTGCTGGCCATCGAGCCGATGCTGATCGAAAGCGGCCGCAGCCGGTGCAAGACGGCACGCGACGGGTGGACCGTCCTCACCGCTGACGGCAGCCGCGCGGCACACTTCGAGCACACCGTGGCGATCACCGCCGACGGGCCGGTGCTCCTGACCGTTCCGTGATCGCGTGGATAGTTCCCGGGAGGCTGAGCGTCTGTAGGGGTGGATGACGAAGAAGAGCGAGGTGGCATGGACGACGAGGCGAGGGCGCTGTTCGGCGAGTTCGCGCAGAGCCGCACGCCCGCGCTGATCCGGGTGGCATACCTGCTCACCGGCGATCAGCACGCCGCCGAGGATCTGGTGCAGTTGGCGCTGGCCAAGACCTTCGCCCGCTGGCATGCCGTGCGTCACGACGACCCCGAGGGTTACGTGCGCACGGTGATGTATCGGGAGCAGGTCAGCTGGTGGCGGCGCAGGCGCCGGCTCCGGCAGACGCCACCGACCTGGGCGACGCCCGAACGTGGGCCGGATCCGACCGAGCATGCGGGACTGCGGTTGGCGATGCGCGAGGCGTTGCTGAGGCTTCCGGCCGCGCAGCGCACCGTTGTGGTCCTGCGCTACTACGAGGACCTCACCGAGACGCAGGTTGCGGAGGTCCTCGGTTGTTCGATCGGCACCGTGCGCAGCCGTACGCACCGGGCGATCAGCCGTCTGCGTGAGACTCTGCCCGCTTTCGAGCCTCTTCTGGAGGTGCAGCGATGACCAGCTCGTTCGACGACCTCATCCGGTCCACCCTGTCGGAGATCGCCGAGGAGGCAACACCCGTGAACCTGACCCATCGAGCAGTCGGCACCGCCCGACGCCGGCGTACCGTGACGCTTGCCCTCAGCGGCGTCGCGGTTGCCGCGATCCTGGTGGGTACGCCCATCGCCGTCAGTGCTGCCCAGAGCGGCGGCGGCCACGGCCGGCCGGCCGGTCCGAAGCCCTCCCCGTCCGGCGTACAGCAGACGGGTCCGACCGCGGAACCGACGCCGTCGCCCGGAGGCGGCAAGGTGGAGCCGACGCCTTCGCCGTCCACAGCCGGACCGACGCCGAGTGGCTCAACCAAGCCGCCTGTGCCGTCGCCCTCGCCGTCTGACTGACCGCGGGATCAAAGGGCCGCCGCGCCGAGCCGCCGGACGAGGGCATCAATGTCCACTTCGGATGCCGTGTCCACCCGCAGCACACGTCCCAACCCCAGCGGTTCGGCCCGGCGGGCCCAGTCCGGCCACGAATCGGCCATACGCTGGGCGTCCTCGTAGAACGCCGGCCGGCTGCGGTTCGCGTACCGCTGCATGGCAATTGTGGCCGGGACGTCACACCAAACCTCGACCACCGCGGGGTCACCACACCGTTTCAGCGCGACCTCCGCGAACCCGAGGTCACGCGGCCGGAACCACCACGACTCCAGGACCACGGTCCCGGCGATGCCCGCGGCCAGGTTCCAGGCCGCCTCGATCGCGGTCGCACCCAAGGTCCGCGGCGGTGCGGCGGGGACCGTCGCCTGCAGCGCGTCCTTCACCGCGTCCTTCGACACGACGGGTACGCCCAAAGCAGCGCCCAGGCTCGTCGCCAGCGTTGTCTTGCCCGAGCCCGGAAGGCCGTTGATCATGAGAATGAGGTCCGCCACCTGGCCGAGTTTGCCACTTCAGGACCCAGGTCGGGACCTTGGTCCCTGACCGCTCGATGGGCCGCGCGCCGATGCTCAGGGTGTCGAACGGAGGAAGACCATGACGATCACGGTTGCCCAGCACAGCACAGCTCATCGGCCCGCTGCGGTGTCGACGACGATCGGCGTACTGATCTTTCTGGGGCTCAGCGCCGTTGTGGGCGGTGTGATGCTGCTCTTCACCAGCATCCCGGGCGACAATTTTCCTGGCGACTGGCTCGAGCGCATCCCGCCGATTGACAGCTGGCTCCTTCCCGGGCTGGTCCTTGGGGTCGGATTCGGAATCGGTTCGCTGATCGTGGCTTATGGTGTGCTGCGCAAGCCACAGTGGACGTGGCTCGCCGTCGTCAAGCGACTCAGCGGGCACCACTGGTCCTGGCTCGCCACCATCGTGCTCGGCGCCGGCCAGGTCGTCTGGATCGTGCTGGAGGTCATCTACCTCGGCTTCGGTGCGCTCCACGTTGTCTACGGCACAGTTGGGCTCGCACTCGTACTGCTGCCGTTGCTGCCGTCGGTGCGCAGCCACCTCTGATCGGTGCCGCGCGCAACGCCGGTCCAGGGGAGCCTTGACACCGTCGGTTATGGTTCTTCCATGCCACACCGCTAGCTGTCCACCCCGCGCCTCTACCTCGTCACCCGAGCCGATCTACCGCCGGGAACGCAGGCCTGCCAGGCGATCCATGCGGCATTGGAGTTCGCGCTTCTTCGTCCTCAGCACGTTCCGTCCGCCAGCACGCTGGTGCTGCTCGCCGTGCCGGATGAACTCACTCTCGGTTGGCTGTGCGACGACGCCACACATCGCGGCCTGAGCGCGGTCCGGTTTCACGAACCAGATCTCGGCGGGGCGCTGACCGCGGTCGCCCTGGAACCGGCGGCCCACCGGCTCGTCGCCCACCTCCCACTCGCCCTCGATCGGCGAAGGGAGGTGAAATCATGACCGTTTCCACCGATGCGTCCGCCGACATCCGCGCGCAGCTCGTCGAACTGACCGCCGAACGCGACGCCTTGCGTGCCCAGCTGGACAACGACCTGCCCGCTGCGACCCGCTGGCTGCAGCGCAAGGTCTGGAGGCAGGCGGCGGCGCTCGACGCGTTGCACAGCAGAGTCGTCGGCCAGCAATTCGTGCTGCGCACGCTCGACGAGCTCGGCCGTTCGCTGAGCGCGGACGAGTACCGGGCGGCACGTGCCCGCGTCGCAAACGACCAGGTGCTCGCGCGTATCCCCGAACAGCCCTGACCGCGCTGGTCCGATCTGGACGTCGGCGCGTAACGGGGGTCGGCGACCGGGTCGGGCATCATGGGTGGGCGGCGGAAGCCATCCACCACCAGCTCCCGAAGCTCAATGGTCGAGCAGCCGCCTCTAAAGCGGTCGAAGCGGGTTCGATTCCCGCCGGGAGCACTACCCGCACCATTGTGCGAAATGAGGTCGGCGGCTTGTTAGGTCGAATGATCAGTCGCACCAGCGCTTGTCGCTCGATCGAGGGCGGCTGAGGCGACTATGGCAAGGGCACGGTCGTACCTGTTTGCCAAGCGGCCGGCGCGCTGAAGCTGATGTGGCAGCCGATAGCGATCGGCGTCGCCGATCGCGTCCTGAAGCGAGGACTCGCCGGCGTGTATATCGCCGGCCGCGAAGAGGACCTCCGCGACGGTGATCTGCTCGATAATGCGCCATTGTGGTGACACCGGCTCATGCGGAGTTGGCGTGGTGTCTAGCGCATTGATCGCCTGCCGGGTGCGGCCGGTCGTGATGAGCCCGCGTAGGTTTACCTCCCTGATCGCGGTCTCGCTTGCGAGGGGGTCCCCATCCGGGGCGTGGTCTCGGCTGCGCCGTAGCGCCGCCATGGTGGCGTCGAATGTCATCGGATCTTGGGCGGCTCTCGCGAGCTGGACGAGTGCCGACGGCAGTTGACTCCTCCCGGCCAGGGCCACGGCCTGAGCAAGGCGCACGGTGCCAGCGGCGATACGTCCCGCCTTGCGTAGCTCGTTGCCGCAGGCGCGCAGAGCGTAGGTGTAAAGGTCCGGATCGTCGAGATGCTCGGCGATCCGCAAGGCCCGGCCGGTCCAGCGCACCGCGAACGCTAGGCGTTCCTCCTGCAGCACGTATCCGAGCGCCACGCCCAGTTCTGCCCGTGCTCGGGCGAGCAGAAGAAGCATGTCTTTGTCCACGATGCCGTCAGCGGCGCGGGCCTCCAACCTCACGACTAGCGGCCATAATTCGTTGACCGCCGCGGCTCCGTGCCCGGCCTGGCGCGCGACCGTGGCGAGTCTCAGCGTCGAATAGCCGAACTGCAGCATGGTTACGTGGTCGGCGGCCTCGGTGTCTGTGACTCCGACCCGATGCAGCGGAATGCCCAGGTACTGCGCGATCCGACGCCGGTTGACGACATCGACGACATCCCGGCGCCCGGTCTCGATCATTGAGACGTAGGAGGGGTCGTATTCGAGCCTTTCGGCCAGCGCATGCTGGCTCGTACCTGTCGCCTGCCGCCATGTACGGATCATGACACCGAGGTCACCCGTGGCCAGGGCGGCAGCAGAATCAGGACTCGTCCACAGCCACAAGGCAGAAGAGGTGGCCTTACGTTCCGGTTCGCGGGGAGTGCCGGTGATGGCGGAGCAAGCTGGGCACAGAAGCGTGCGGTCGTCGGCCTCCTCGGCAATGGTTCCGCAGGCCCGGCAGCGCATTGGACTATCTGGTCACGGATGCTTCGAGGCGGGAGAACCAGTCATGGATCGAGCGTCGGTAGCCCGCCGGCATGGGCAACGCGTCGACCTGGTCGCGACCCACAAGCCGAGCCTCCTTGTGCTCGGAGCTGACGGTCACCGGCGAGTCGTCGTCCACGAAGCAGCCATAGGTCACGACCAGCACGTCGATGCCGTCGCGGATGTGGTACTGCCACGAGTCGAGGATCGGGCCGATTCGCACTGACCAGCCAGTCTCCTCGCTTATCTCCCGGCCGACACATGCTGTGGGATCCTCGCCGAGTTCAAGCTTGCCGCCGGGCAGTTCCCATTCTTCGCGCTCGTTACGCAGCAGAAGCACGCGGCCGTCACGGACACAGACGCCTTTGATCGATACCGGGAAATTGTGAGGCCGGTACATGCTCGCGTCCTTCCGTGGTCACCTACCAGCGGACCGTAACACGGCGAAGCGGCTGGTAGTCGGGTTCGCAGCTGGCCAGCGTCTTGACAATCAGTCACTTGATTGACACGTACGCCGGGCTCACGGTGGGTGTTGTCAGACAGGAGGACCAGCATGATCCATCACCTTCGCATCGATCCCAGGAA
>Ga0184623_10001223_pt1 | contig 11178 bp, 5 predicted proteins | sample PLM1_100_b1_FD_133138 | JGI IMG/M metagenome (GOLD analysis project Ga0184623, IMG submission 133138) | Groundwater sediment microbial communities from an aquifer in East River, Colorado, USA - PLM1_100_b1 | ecosystem: Environmental > Terrestrial > Soil > Riparian zone | place: USA: East River...
ATGTCAGTCCTCCAGCCCCGGGCGCTCTTAGCGCCCTGGCTCGACGAATGGTGTATTGACGTCAAGCTATGACATGCCGAGCTCGGGGCCATCGGCCATTAGAACGACCTACGTCACTGGGTGATGTCGTTGGTCCGAAGCGCGATGTGGTTCGTACCATCGCTGCAGGGCAGGCGAGGTGGGTAGTCACGCGCAGGCCTCGCGGCGTCAATGGGACGAGCCCATGTCGGCCTGGTTCGATCGGTACGCGTATTCCCGGTGGGCTGCCACCGAGCCGTACTGGGGGATCTGGTGCATCCCGCAGTCTCAGCTGCCGGTTCTGCCAGCTGACCTGGCCGGTGCGGACGCGGTGGAGCTCGGCTGCGGCAGCGCGTACGTTTCGGCGTGGCTGGCCCGCCGCGGCGCACGACCGGTCGGGGTAGACATCTCGGCCCGGCAGCTGGCCACCGCCCGCCGCATGCAGGACGTGTTCGACCTACACTTCCCACTGTTCCACGGTCCGTGCACATGATCGTCGGCTGCCGACGACCTCGGAGGTTCGCGCTCTCATGATCGTCGGCCGCCGACGATCCAGGTCGAAAAACGTGACAGGTCGTCGGCCGCCGACAATCTTGCAGGCGCGCAAGTCCATGAGCGTCGGGAGCCGACGATCATGGTGGACAGACCAGGGCGAGGACCTGGCCGTAGTGCGGGAACTGGCGCATCAGAGTGAGCTCGATCGCCCTGTCGGTGTATCCGGCAGCCGTTGAAGTGCTTCCGGCAGCCTAGAGATGCGCAAACCGCCGCGCGAAGCGGTCCGGCGGGCAAGACTGACGGCATGCTCATCGTCTCGACGCCGTTCAGGCGGCCGGTGAGCAGGGAAAGCGGTGGCGTAGACGGCTGCGCACGTCTGCTTGTCGGCCAACGATTGCAAGCCGCTATCGTGCGCCCTATGACCGATCATGTGAAGCGCCCCTTGCTTTTTCTCGACGTCGACGGGACGCTGCTGCCGGTCGGAGGTGTGCAGCGTCCCTCCACCCTCGAAGAATGGAATGAGAAGTGGCAGAACGCATCGAATCCGCAGCTGGCGAGGCTCACGCCTGAGCACGGCCCGCGCCTGCAGGCGCTGTCCTGCGAGATCATGTGGGCCACTGCGTGGATGCACGATGCCAACGACGTGATCGCACCACTGCTCGGCCTGCCCGGGCTGCCGGTGGTGGACATGGGAGAACTGCCAAGCATCGACGATCCGGTATGGTCCGAGCAGGATGAAGCGGCCGAACTGAACTGGAAGACGCGGACGCTCGTCCAGACGGCAGCCGGACGTCCGTTCGTCTGGCTCGACGACGAGATCACTGACGTCGACCGGACCTGGGTCTCTGCCCACCACCCAGGAGCAGCATTGCTCCATCGCGTCGATTCCCAAACTGGCCTCACCGACCCCGACCTCGCCGTCGTCGAGGAGTGGCTCGGATCCCGACCGCCGGAACGGCTCTAGGGCTAGCCCTAGAGCCAGCCCTTGATCGACTATCTCCTAGTGGAACGCGAACAGGGCGGTGTGCGTGACACCGTCGGTGAGCCGCAGTTCGAGCCGGCCGCAGGTGCCGGCCCAGGCCCGATCCGTGGTCCACGTGTAGACGTACTGGCGCAGCAGCGGATCGTAATGCAGACCGGCCGTCTGGCGCTCGGTGACCGGTGGCCCGGCGGGGACGTCAGTTTCGCAGTACAGCGGCTGCATCCGCGGATACCCGGACGCGATTACGGACAGGCCCTCGTCGCCGCCGAGGCTGAACTGCAACGGCACGGTGCCGCCGGCATTCACGGTGGTGACCGCGGGCGGGTTCGCCACCCGATCGAGGAAGCCATGCCAGTCGAACGTGAATTGGACCTGGAGTTCCTTCAGCCCGAGGGTGAAACCCGGCGGGCGGGTCATGAGCAGACGTACGCGCTGCGCGGTCAGCGGTGCGAAGGTGACCTGGTTGAGGTTGGCCGCGGGCGTAGCCGGTGAGCGAACCTGACCCGGCACGTCAACCCAAGCACCCCCGTCGAAGTACTGCACCGTGTACGCCGACGGCGGCCGGTAGGTGTTGCCGCCCGCGCCGAACGCCTTGTTGCTGTAGAAGTACGGCTTGACGGCGTTGAATCTGGTCGGCTTGCCGAGGTCGACCTCGAGCCAATCCTGATCGTTGGGTGAGCCGAGGTCGCCCCAGATCGGGTTGGTCCCGACATAGCTTCCCGAGACCACGGGCAGCCCGCTGATGGTGAAGCCGTCGACGGCGTTCGCGGGGCTGGTCGTTTGGGACGCGGGGCTGGTCGTTGTGAACGACGCGGTCGCGGTCTTGCCTGCGGCCAGGTTGATCACCCCGCCGGTGGCCGGTGACACGTCGACGCCGGCCTTGCCGAATGCGTCCACCATCCGCGCGTTGTCCGACAGGCTCACGTCCGCGGCAGCCTTGAGCGGACGCGAGGCGTGCGCGGCGACCGCCGCAGGGGAACCGTCGAGCACGGACACGTTGCCCGTGCGCGAGTCCCATGTCACGTGAGCCAGATCGGCCACGGTGAACGCCAGATGACCGTCCATATAGGCCGAATATCCCATAGGCGCCGCCGGGTAGTACCGGGTTCCGCCCGGGCGCTGCCAGACGATCGTCAGGTCGCTGCCGTGGTAGTTCAGGTTGCCCATGGTGAAGTGGTCATAGCCCAGATCGATCGGCCACAGTTCGAGCGTGCTGTCCAGCCGGGGCTGCAACCCGCCGACATCGCCGAAGTTCATCCAGTTGTACGAGCCGAGCACGTCGTGATGAATGCCGGACCGGCCGAGCGTCTGGGTGTCGGGATTCCAGTTGAAGAAGAACTCGTTGTTGTCCGGGAAGCGGTTGTCGCCGCCCACGTACTCGTTCCACGACAGCCACTCGATGAGCTTGCGATACATCTCCGGCGTGATATATGCCGACGGGTAGTGCCGCAGCGCGGTCGAGAACAGCCGTGCCTGCAAGGTCGCGTTGATGTTCGAAAAGTTGTTGGACCCGTGCGCGCACGCCTCGCACGCCACGTCCGCCGCCTGGTCGGCCTGGTCGGCGGTGTAGGACGGCATGATGGGGAACTCGGCCTTGTCGGCGTAGTAGCGCAGCGCCTGGGTGTACTCGGCGGTGTCCGGCGCGACGCGGTCGATGAACGGCGCGAAGTTCTGCTGGTCCTTCCAGCACACGAGGCTGCCGGTGGTCCGGTCGCGTTGCAGGAACACCTTGCCGGGGCACGTGATCGTCGGTTTGGTCAACGAGACGATCGTCGCGTCGCGGCCGTTGCCGGAGGAGTCCAGTGCGGTCGCGCCGCCGTCCTCGTCGAACCGGTAGTCCGCGACGTTGCCCGTGGCCGGCTGGCCGGCGGCGAGCGTACCGACGTCGGCGGAGGTCAGCGCGTGGTCGTAGATCGCGAAGTCGTCCACGGTCGCGTTCAGGTACGGGTCGGCGTACTGGGACCGGCCGGTCCAGTTCTGGTTGGTGGCGCCCAGGTTCGCCGGGTGCAGAGTCATGTTCGGGTTCGTCGCCACCGGGGTGCCGTTGACGTAGAGGGTGCCCGTGGTGCCGGTGAGCGTGACGGCCAGATGCGTCCAGGTGTTCAGCGGCAGTTGCCCGGCCGCGCTGGAGAGCTGCTGTTCGCCGCCGGCGCCGCCGGTCGTGATGGCGAAGCGCGGCCCGCCCCCCGCGTTGACGGTCAGGAACATGTACGCGCCGGTGCCCGTGCCGAGATCGAAGACCCTGGTCCAGGTCGTGGTGGCGGCCGGGTTGACCCAGGCGGAGATGGTGAAGTCGGTCAGCCCGCTGACGATGCCGGTCGGCAGGCTCACATACTCACTGGTCCCGCTGAGGCGCACCGCGTTGCCCAGCCGGCCCGGCACCCGTGGTCCGGTCGCGTTCCCACCGGCAGGGGGCGCGTTCGTCACCGGTGCGCCAGCCCATAGCGTGTCCAGGATGGCGGACTTGATGTCGTCGGCGATGGCGTTCATCTCGGCTGCCTTGGCGTCGTTGCCGAGCAGCGCGTACTGGGCGGCTGCCGCCCGCGCCCCGGCGTACCAGAACGAGCTTTCCGTCCGGTCCTGCGGCCGGGTCCCGTAGTACTTGAACGCCACCGAATCGGCGTCGTTGCCCGGCAGGGTTCCGGACGAGTACTCGATGAGGTTGTTGTGGTTGGTGTCGAACTTGGCCAGCGTCCCCTTCACGTCGCATTCGGCGTACTGGGCCAGGTTTTTCACGATGGACGGCGGGCCGCCGTGGACGAGGTAGCTCTGCCACGCCTGCGCCGCGGTCCATTGCTCATAGGTGTTGTTCCAGTTCCCAGTGTTGCCCGGGTTGTCGTGGAAGGCCTGGCAGCCCGATTCCTCGCCCTGGGACAGCCACGGCCCGTAGGAGTAGAGCGGATCGCGCCAGAACTGCAGATCCTGCAGCCGCATCGGCACCGTCAGCGAGATCTGGTTGTTGTAGCCCAGCGCGCCTTCCAGGTCGACCGGGAACTGGTAGTCGTTGCCCGGGATGTTGCCGTCGAAGGAGTTGAACCGGTTCTCCCAGGTGCGATAGTAGGAGATCTTCTTGACGTTCGCGTCCGGGATGTCCACGTACGGCACGTTGTCGACCCAGAACCGGTTGTACTCGGCCATCTGGGTGAGCCAGGCCGTCTGCGGATCGTAGCCGCTGTAGCGCTGGTACTCCGTCGCCGATTCGGGCAGCTCGGCGGCGATCGCGCCGAGTTGCACCTTGACGCTCGTCGAGGCGCCCGGATCGAGGGACACGGTACGCGTCAAGCTCGTTGCGGCGACGCCGAATCCGGTACCGCTCATCCTGGCGGTGAATGTGCTCAGCGCGTACCGCAGAGTGACGGTGCCGGTGAGTTCCGTGCCGTCACCTGACGGCGTGGTGGCGATCGGCGAAGCGGCTGTGAGGGTGACCGTGGACGGTGTGCCGCTGGTGTTCGTCAGCGTCAGGTCGGTGACCGCGACGTTGTTGTAGGTGATGAACTTCTTCTCCGCCACGGTCAGGCCGGTACGCGCGAATACGGCCGAGAAGTAGCTCGGATATTGCACCCGCTCGGCGGTGGTCTCGGTGAGCGGATCGCCGGAGACCGCGATCGTGTAAAGGCTGCGCGGCGCGCCCGTCGTCGGCGGCTGACGGTAGGCGTACCCACCGCCGCCGTTGGCGCCCGTGCCGCCGGCCGCGAAGCCGAGCGTGCCCGGCGCGTGGGTGTACATGTAAAGCGCGCGCCCGCGGGTCATCAGCGTCGACTCGCCCGGGGCGGCCGAGAAGGGCCGGGCCAGGATCCTGTCGAACCAGAACGAGGTGCCGCCGGCCGCGAGGTCGGCGTCGTAGATGGAACGCAGCGTGTTCTTGGTGGGGTCCATCGCGGCGGGCTCGGCCGGCACCGGGTTGGCCAGGCCGGTGAAGACCGGTGTCCCCGGGTCGACGGCAGGCGGGATGCCCGGTTGATACTCGGCCCGCGCGGGACCCACCCACAGCGCGGCCATGACGAGGTTGATGCTGAGCGCGATCGGCAGTAACCGTCGAGACATAAGATCCACTCCCGGTTCAAGCGGCGCAGGTTCAAGCGGCACAGGGTTCAAGCGGCGGAGATAGCAGTGGTGAGGAGCGGCCGGACCAGCGACGTTCCGTCGAGCAGCTCGGCCGCCTGCGCCTCGGTCAGCAGGCGGCCACGCAACGCGGCCACTTCGCGGTCGACGTCATCCAGAGCTTCGACGGCCCCGGCCGGCGACCCGGCGTGGAACTCCTCGAGCACCTGGCGCAGCTTGCCGGTCAGCGACGCTTGGACCGGACGGGCCAGCCCCTGGCGAGCCACGTACGCGATCAGCCCGCCGACCCGGTCGGTGACGACGAGATCGACGATCTCCGTGGCGCCGAGGCCGCGCTGGTAGATGCGGACCTCGTCTACGAGACCGTGCAGGGTCGCAGCGGCCGGATCCTGGCCCCGTCCGATCCACGTGTTCGGCGTGTTGCCCAACCGGGCGGGGTAAAGACTCAGGTCGTTGTTCACGCCGACTGCCTGGCCGTTGACGTAAACCGTGCTCACCAACGCCGACTTCGTGACCGCCACATGGGTCCAGGAGTCCGCGGGCACGGCCGCGGCGCCGTCGACGCGCCGTTCGCCGGTCGCTCCGTTGGTCGTGATGGCGAACCGGACTGGCCCGCCGGGGCCGACGGGAGCCAGGTACATGTGTACGGCCGGGCCCGTGCCGAAGTCGAAGATCGGCGCGCCATCCACCGTGGCCAGTCGAACCCAGCATGAGAGCGTGAAGTCGTACGCGTTCCACAGCAGACCCTGAGGCAAAGACAGGTATCCACCCGCGCCGTCGAGCGACGCCGAATCGCCGAGCAGCCCGGGTGCCTGGGTCACACCGCCGACGGGCAGTGCGTCGCTGGCGTTGTCGAAGCCGTACCACCGCACCGGTTGGAGCGCCGCCTCGCTCAGCGTCTGGGTGACCGGCGCGATCGTGCCGTCCGCATTGAACGAAAGCTTGTCGACGCAGACCGACCGGCGGAATTCGCCGCCGCCGGGCAATGCGCCGTTGTGGTAAACCACATACCACTGGTCCTGGAATTCCACGATCGCGGCGTGGTTGGTCGTCGTGTTCGTGACCGTGCCGAGGATGCGGCCGCCATAGGTCCACGGCCCCAGGGGTGTGCTGGCGGTGGCGTAGTCGATCGTCGCCGGGTTGCCGCCCGTACGCGGGTTGCCGCGCGCGTACGCGAGATAGTAGAGGCCCGCCCGCTTGAACAGATACGGCGCCTCCCAGTAGCCGACCAGTCCCTGCGGGGTGATCGCGCTGACGGCCGGGTCGACGATGGTGGCCGTCCGCGCGTTTCCCGACGAGTCGAGCGCGTCCACCCCACCGTCCTCGTCGAACCGGTACGCCGCAACGGAACCGGCACCAGGTTGCCCGGCGGCCAGGGCCGCGACCTCGGCCGGGCCGAGGGCCCGATCGTAGATGTGGAATTCGTCCACGGTGGCGTTCAGCAACGGGTCGGCGTACTGCGACCGGCCGATCCACATGTTCGTGGTGGCGCCGAGACTGGCGGGCCCGAGCGTCATGGCCGGATGTGTCGCTACGGCGACTCCGCCGACGTACAGCGTTCCCGTGGTCCCGGCGAGGGTCACAGTCAGGTGCGTCCACTGGGCCAGCGGCAGCGGTACGACGCCGTTGAGCCGCTGCTCCCCGCCGCCGCCGGAGACGGTGATGGCGTACCTCGGCGCGGCCCCGGCGCTGACGGTGAGAAACATGTTCACCGTCGGGCCCGTGCCGAAGTCGAACACTCGCGACCAGGTGGAGGTCGTGGCCGGGTTGACCCACACCGAGATCGAGAAGTCGTTCAGTCCGCTGAGGACCGCCGCCGGCAGGACCGCATAGCTGCTGGAACCGTTGAAGCGGACAGCGTTGCCGAGCCGTCCCGCGACCCGGGGGCCGCCAGCGCCGGAGTTCGGTGGAACCAGCTCCGCCAGCTCGATCATGTTCGGCTTGAGCTTGGCCGCCCGTGGCGACGAGAACGATCCCCAGTACAGGTACGCCTGCCCGTCGTCGTCGATCAGCACGGTCGGGTCGATGTCGAAGGCACTGTGGTTGGGCGTCGTGGTGTCGATCAGTGGATGGCCGAGAGCATCGGTGAACGGCCCCAGCGGTGAGTCGCCCACGGCCACACCGATCGCCATCGAGTTGGTGGACGCCTTGTTGGCCGGCACGTACCAGAAGAACTTCCCGTCACGGTGAACCATCTGCGGTGCCCACGCATTGCGGTTCGCCCAGGCGAAGTCGGCCAGGCGCATGCGTACGCCGTGGTCGGTCCACGTCGCCAGGTCGGCGGTGGAGTAGACGCGCCACTCCCGCATGACGAAGTCCGTCGCGCCCAGCGGTGCCTCGTCGCGGTCGACGTCCAGGTAGAGCCGCCCGCCGAAGGCGAATGCGTCCGGATCGGCGGTGTAGATGTCGGTGATGATCGGATTGCCGCCGACCGCGAGGCCCTGTGCCGCGCTCGCTTCGCTGCAGATGAGCCCGATGAGCGGGCCGGACGCCAGTGCGCCCGTGGTCACGCCCCCGGCCGTCCGCAGGAATCCTCGTCGGTCCAGGCCCTGTGGTTGCCATGACTGCTCTGTCATGGTTTCGCCTCTCTTTTCGTCGCGCCGCCGGCCCGCCCCTACGACAGCGGCCGCTCAGGCGGGCACGAACGCGCGTGCCGCCGCGGTCAGCACCGCCTGCCGTTCCGGGCTGGTCAGCAGCCCGGCGTCGACCCAGGCGGCGCTGACGTCCTCGACCGCCCGGACCAGGTGGCCCTTGGTGGCAAACGGTGCTCGCGCCCAGACCCGGTCGAGGAAGCTGAACCCGTCGGGGTCGGCGTAGTTGGTCACGCCCGAGTCCACCGCGCCGAAGACGACGCGCGGTTCCACCCGGGTGAAATAGCCGTGGTACGGCGCGGTGTCGGCGATGTAGAACGGTCCCACCGCCAGGCCGCCGGTGGTGAAGGTGAGCGGCGCGCCGGCGGGCACCATCGCGCCCGAGAAGTCGCCGCTCAAGGTGAAGTCCTGGTAGAAACCCAGATTCTGGTACGCCGTGGCCGCGCTGCGAATGACCAGCGGCACCGGCCCGTACGCGAGGCTCTGCTTCTGCGAATCGTCGAGTGCGCGTTCGATCCGCAGGCTGAAGGGCGCCGCGATGTCGATCACGTCGCCGGGTGTCCACTCCCGACTAAGGCCGACGTAGGTTCCGGCGGTGGCGTCGACGTCCTGCGCGACGCCGTTGATCCGGACCGTGAATCCGCGCTCCACCCAGTACGGCACGCGAAGTCTGATCTCCAGGGGGCCAGTGCCGTCGATGGTGATCCTGACGGTTCCCGAGGGATCGGTGGGATATTGCGTGGACTGCGCGACGGTGAAGCCCCGCTCCTGCCAGTGCAAGGTCGACGGCAGGTAGAGGTTGACGTACAGGGCCTTCCCATCGGCCGACTGGAAGTAGATGGAATCCTGGAACTTGGTGTGGCTCTCCAGCCCCGTGCCGCCGCAACAGGTACCCAGGTTGCCGTAGCTGCGCCGGGCGCCGGGGTTCATGGGCACGAAGTAGGTCAGCAGCGGGTTCGTCGCACTGTCGGCGTTCTGCCGCGAGGCGAGAATCTGCCCGTAGAGAGCCCGCTCGTAGTACTGCATGTACTTCGGGTCGGGGTTGTGGAAGAACAGGCCCCGGCTCAGCTTGAGCATGTTGTAACAGGGGCAGGTCTCGGCGTTGGCGGTCTGGATGTTGCCGACGATGACGTCGCGCGGCCCGAATATCTCGCCCGAGCCGGCCATGCCGCCGTCGGTGTAGGTGCGATGAGGCACGACCATGTCCCAGAAGTTCGCCGCGGCCGTGTGGAAGTCGCCTTCGCCGGTCCGGTTGAAGATCTCCAGATAACCGAGGAACTGGGGGATGTGCTGGTTCGCATGCCGGCCGTCCAGCCGGTCGTCGTTGTTCAGCGTCGCCTGGAACAGCGGGGTGTTGATGAACGCCTTCGCGGTCGTCAGGTGCCGCTCGTCCCCGGTGAGCGCGAGGATGTCGGCCAGCACGGAAGGCATGGCGTTGTACTCGCCGCCGATGTAGATGCCCCACATCCGGTCCAGCTGCTCGCGCGGCAGGTGGGCGAGGCGGCTGTAGGCCCAGTCCGCCATACCGGCCGCGATGTCGAGCGCCTGCGCGTTGCCGGTCAGCTCGTACGCGTCGAGCAGCCCGCGCATGATCATGTGACAGGTGTACCAGGGCGCCCAGATCGACGGGTACGTCGCGAACTGTTCGAGGAGGATGAACTGCGTCTCCGGGTACGCGGCGAGGTAGCCGGCGTGGCTGGGCCCGGCCGCGCCGCCCGGGCCGCCGACGAGCGTGGCGTCGTGCCCGTGCCCCGACGAGTCGGCGGCCGTCGGCCCATCCGCTTCCTCGAACCGGTACCACGCCACAGTCCCTCCGGGCGCGTCGCCGGCGTTCATCGCCAGCGCCCTTATCTCGTCGGCGGTCAGCGCCCGGTCGAAGAGGGCGAACTCGTCCAATGACGCGTTGAGGAACGGGTCGCCGAACTGCGACCGGCCCAGCCAGTTGTTCGCCGTGGACCCGAGGCTGCCAGGGCTGAGCGTCATAGCGCTGTTGGTCGCCACGAGGTCGCCGTTCACGTAGAGCATGCCGGCCGAGCCGGTCAGGGTGACGGCCAGGTGCGTCCACTGGCCCAGCGGCAGCGGTGCGACGCCGTTGAGCCGCTGCTCCCCGCCGCTGCCCGCCGTCGTGATGGCGAAGCGCGGCGCCGACCCGGCGCTGACCGCAAGGAACATGTACCGCCCGGTGCCGGTGCCGAAGTCGAAGATCCGCGACCAGGTCGAGATCGTCGCCGGGTTCACCCACACCGAGATGGTCGCCGCCGCCAGGCCGTTCACGATCCCATCGGGCAGGTCGGCGTACTGCTGAGCGGATCCGTTGAGGCGTACGCCATTGCCGGAGACGCCCGCAACCCGCTGGACCGGCGGCGGAGGAGGCGCCGGCCGGCCGACGGTGGCATCCAGCGCGTCCTGGCACTGCCCCAGCGCGCTGACCATGTAGTCGACCTTGTCGCGGTAGAACTGGTCGCCCGAGTCGGCGTACGCCAGGGCCAGTGCGCTGAGGAAATGTCCCGCGTAGTGGCCCCGCAGGTTGCCGTCGGCCGTCTCCCAGCCACCGGGCGGCTGTGCACCGCGCGTATCGAGCCTGGCATTCGCCCGGAAGACGGCAAGCATCCGATCGGCGGAATAGTTGCGCAGGAAGTTCAGAACCCGGTCGCGGTTGGCGGTGAACAGGCTCGGCGACAAGGAGACTGCGTCATTGGCGAAGGGCCGCACAACCCACCCGGCCGGCGCCGGCACCGTCGCGGATTCCTGCACCGCGGCCGCGGCGGCCGGTTCGGCGCTCGCCGATGAGGCTCCGGCGGCCACGAATGGTGCGACGGCGCCGGCTGCGGCCAGGCGGAGAGCGTCGCGTCGGGAGACGTGCGGAATGTGGACGGGCCGGCTCGGGATCTCGGACATCGTCGATCCTCCCCAGGAGGGTACGAAGACTCCCAGGAGCTGTGCCCGCGAGTCATCGTTCGCAATATCGAACTATGCCCGGATTGCCGACGTTAGTTCTGTCTTCACCGGTCTGTCAACCGCCGCGACGCG
>Ga0184623_10001225_pt1 | contig 11170 bp, 8 predicted proteins | sample PLM1_100_b1_FD_133138 | JGI IMG/M metagenome (GOLD analysis project Ga0184623, IMG submission 133138) | Groundwater sediment microbial communities from an aquifer in East River, Colorado, USA - PLM1_100_b1 | ecosystem: Environmental > Terrestrial > Soil > Riparian zone | place: USA: East River...
TCGGAGCTATTTCGATTCGCCGCACGGAGGTCCGGCCATTTACGGACAAACAGATTCAACTGCTCAAGACCTTCGCTGACCAAGCCGTGATCGCCATCGAGAACGTCCGCCTCTTCCAAGAGCTCACTGAGGCGTTGGAGCAGCAGACAGCGACGAGTGAAATCTTGGGTGTCATCGCCAGCTCGCCGACCGATATCCAACCCGTGTTGGACACTGTTGCTATGAACGCGGCCCGAGTCTGTGGAGCCTCTGATTCGAGTGTTTTTATGCTCACAGAAAGCGCTGTCCTTCGAAAGGTCGCCGGACATGGATCTGCGCCCGGAAGCCCGATCGGCTTTGAGTCCCCGTTGGACCGTAACTCGGTGACAGGCAGAACTGTTGTCAACCGCCAGACCATTCACATTCACGACTTCGAAGCAGTCGCCGCCGATTATTCTGCTAACCGGGCGTCTCACTTTGGGTTTCGGACGATGCTTGCTACACCATTGCTCCGCGAGGGCGTTGCTATTGGCGTGATCGGCATTCGCCGCATGGAGGTTCGTCCTTTCACAGACAAGCAGATCGCCCTTCTCAAAACCTTCGCCGACCAGGCAGTCATCGCCATTGAAAACGTCCGGCTGTTCAAGGAACTTGAAGTCCGCAACCGCGATCTGACTGAAGCTCTGGAGCAGCAGACGGCCACGAGTGAGGTACTACGGGTTATCAGCGGCTCACCCACAGACGTGCAGCCAGTCTTCGACGTGATTGTCCGGAACGCCGCGAGGCTCTGTGAAGCATCGTTTGGTACGGCACACCGCTTCGATGGGCAGCTTATTACGCTCGATGCTCAACACAATATGACACCCGAGGAACTGGAAAGTGCAAAACAAAGATTTCCAACCTCGGCAACGCGAGGTACAGCGGTTGGTCGAGCGGTTCTAGATTGCAACGTTATCCACACCGAGGACGTTCGCGCCGATCCTGACTACATCTTATTCGGTGCTCAGAGTCACCTCGGCTATCGAACCGTCCTGGCTGTCCCGCTATTAAAGGACGGTCGCCCGATCGGAGCGCTCGGCATGTGGAGGCGCGAGGTGAAGCCCTTCACCGACAACCAGATCAAGCTGCTACAGACCTTCGCCGACCAGGCGGTCATTGCAATCGAGAACGTGCGCTTGTTCCAAGAGCTCACCGAATCACTGGAGCAGCAGACCGCCACCAGTGAAATCTTGGGCGTCATCGCGAGCTCGCCCACCGATATCCAGCCGGTGCTGGATGTGGTCGCTGAAAATGCCGCGCGACTATGCGACGCAAATGATGCTGTGATCCGTCGCATTGATGGCGACAGACTTCGGGTGGTGGCGACATATGGGCCAATGCCAGTGCCGCCAATCCTGTCAGACATTATTCGGCGATGGCCGGTGGGCTTGGCGATCATCGATCGCCGAACGATTCACGTGCATGACGTTGCGGCAGAGTTTGAAGAGTTCCCGGAATCCCCCCATCGGATTACAGGCACTCGAACCCTCCTTGTAACCCCGCTTCTCCGTGAAGATGTCCCCATCGGGACGATAAATATTCGCCGTACGGAAGTCCGACCCTTCACCGAGAAACAGATACAATTGCTCAAAACCTTCGCCGATCAGGCCGTCATCGCTATCGAAAACGTGCGCCTCTTCAAGGAGATCCAGGAACGCAACACAGAATTGCGCGAGGCCCTGGAGCATCAGACGGCAACGGCCGAAGTGCTCGGCATCATCAGCCGCTCGCCGACGGCCGTGCAGCCGGTCCTCGACGCCATCGTAGAGAGCGCCGCGCGGGTTTGTGGGATTGATGACGTGGTGCTGCGACTCCACGAGGGGAACACTATTGTTCCGCGGGCTCATTTTGGTCCCATACCTATCGTCCACGTCGAGATCAGTATTGATAGGCCAGAGTATGGCTGGATGCGCGAACACGGCACGCTCCACGTTCCCGACGTCCGCGCACAGAACGATTTCCCGATGGGTTCCGCTGGCAACTTCCGTACCTACTTAGCCGCTCCCCTTCGTCATCAGGGGGAACTTATTGGGTTACTGGTCGCACGTCGCGCCGAGATGCGCCCCTTCACCCCGGCGCAGATCAAATTACTGGAAACCTTTGCCGACCAAGCGGTGATCGCCATCGAGAACGTCCGGCTGTTCAAGGAACTGGAGGCGCGCAATCGCGATCTCACTGAGGCGTTGGAGCAGCAGACGGCAACGAGCGAGATTCTCCGCGTGATCGCCAGCTCGCCGACTGATATTCAGCCCGTGCTTAATGTGGTGGCTGAGAATGCGGCGCGGTTGTGCGAGGCGACCAATGCACAAATTTTTCGAATCGATGGAACCGTTCTTCGACTGACCGCGAATTATGGAGGTCTTCCCTCTAGGTCGGAATTACCGATAGGTCCAGGTACTGTCGGCGGTCGGGCCTTTATCGATCGAAAAACAGTTCACGTCCATGACCTCGACGAATCGGCTCCCGAATTTCCCGAAAGCTACGGGGCGGGCTATCGGACACGCCTAGCCACGCCATTACTAAGAGAGAGAAACGGGAGATACACCCCAGGTAAGATACCGGTCGATCCAAGGAAATTTAGCAAGCCGTTTGGAGCCGAGGACGAGCCAAACCAGAAAATGGGTATCAAGAAGAAGTGTCAACGTTGCGACCGCCGCCGCGGAACAAGACCCCCGGCGGGACCTTTCCACTCCCAGGACCAACGATCCGCCTTGTCGGCATCCGGCACCCGCAGGAGTTTCTTGTATTGCCGAGTTCCTGCGCTCTCCTTTTTGTTATTTTGTTCCTCCCGGCGGAGCACGAGCCGGCGTCCTTTCCTCTGGACCACGATCACCTCGCCCCCCCAGGGCTTCATCGAGGAGACGGAACCAGTTCTTCCGGGCTTCGCGCTTTTACATTCTTCACATGTACAATGTACAAAAAGCGGGGAGCGGGAGTCAAGGCTGACGATGGAGACGAGATTTAAGAGCGGAAATTACTATCACTGGTGAGCTAGTTAGCATTGCGTACTTGGCGTCTTGGCGCGATGAAAAAAAAAGGGATCGGATGAGAGTAAACTTGCGCAAAGACGCAAAGAACGCCAAAGTAAGAAGCCTTAGGATCAAAGGAGAATAGCGTGCCTGGAGAGCTGATACTGATAATCGAGGTCAACGAGAAAAACCGCAGGCTCATCCGTGATGTACTCCGAGTGAAGGGCTACAACACCATTGATACTGAGACTTCCGAAGAAGGGCTGAAACTGGCCTTGGAAAGATCTCCTGCCCTCATCCTTATGGATATCCAGCTTCCCGGCATGGACGGAATCACGGCGCTGAGACGGCTGAGGGCTGAAACAAAGACAAGAACCATCCCTATAATTGCCATTACGGCATCTGCCATGACTCATAATCGAGAGAGCATGTTGGCCGAAGGCTTCGACGGCTATCAGCCCAAGCCGATCAGCTTGAAGGATTTTCTCGGCGAAGTACAAAGAGTGCTCGATTGTCGTGGCGGGAGCGCGGCTTCATGACGACACCGGCGAAAATTCTAGTGGTCGACGACACCCCGAAAAACGTAAAACTTCTCGCCGACGTGTTGACCGTCAAGGGCTATACGGTCGTAACCGCGACGTCGGGTCGCGAAGCTTTAGCTAAAATAGATGCCGAGGGGCCGGATTTAGTGCTGTTAGACGTGGTGATGCCCGAGATGAGCGGTTACGAGGTCTGCCGGCAAATCCGCGACAGCCCTGCTACAAGAGTCCTACCCGTTGTGATGGTGACAGCGCTTGATCCGGGGCAGGAGCGCGTCAAGGGCATCGAGGCCGGCGCGGATGATTTCCTAACCAAACCGATCAACCAAGCCGAGCTTCTTGCGCGAGTAAAGTCGCTGCTTCGCATCAAAGGACTCCACGACACTATTCAAGCCCAAGCCGCGGAGCTTGCCGATTGGAACAAGACTTTGGCGCTTCGTGTTCAGGAGCAAGTCCAGCAGTTGCAACGATTGGAACGGTTGAAACGATTTTTTTCACCGCAGCTCGCCGAGCTGATCCTGTCCGGCGATGCGGACGATCCTCTCAAAACACACCGTCGAGAGATAACCGTTGTTTATTTGGATCTCAGGGGATTCACCGCCTTTGCCGAAACCGCTGAACCCGAAGAGGTGATGGGAGTTCTGCACGAGTACCATGCAGACATGGGGAAGCTAATCCTCGAGCATAAAGGCACCCTGGAGCACTTTGCCGGTGACGGAATGATGATCTTCTTTAACGATCCACTGCCCGTTCCCAACCCGGCGGAGCAGGCCATCCGCATGACGCTGGCGATGAGGGAGCGAGTGAAAGATCTTACGGTCAAGTGGCGCAAGCTCGGTTACGAGCTCGACTTTGGCGTCGGCATTGCTCAGGGTTATGCGACTATCGGCGCTATCGGCTTCGAGGGTCGCTGGGAATATGGCGCGATCGGCAGTGTCCCCAACCTGGCGGCACGTCTGTGCGGCGAGGCAAAGCCGGGGGAGATTTTGGTCCCGCAGCGCCTACTTGGCGTTGTCGACGAACTAGTCGAAGCGGAGCCGGTGGGTGAGCTATCGCTCAAGGGCTTTCACCGCCCGGTCACTGCGTACGATATTCGCCGGCTGAAAGCTTAGAGGCGAGTCAGGCAAAGGTCTCCAAACAAGGTCGACACAGCGTCGAGCACTGGCAGATCAACGGTTATAAGGCTTAGTACCTCGATTTCATGAACTTGATCCCTGGCTGCATCATATTGTACCAGGCGCGTTTGGTCTTTGCGTTATAACGGCGATCGTACTCTTTCACGGTTCGGAGCAGGCAGTCTAACCAGAGATCGTACAGCTCCGGCTGAACATTTAAGCCCTTCCGGCCGTGCAATTTTGCTATACGTTCCAAATGCGCCTGCCCTTCTGGCTTTTTCCAGACGGCTAACAGCATTAAATACAACGAGGCTTTGAGCAGTATTGCTTGCTTTTGAAAGTTAGTGCGCTTGAATTTCTCGGCCACTTCCTCCGAGGACGCCGTAAAGATCTCGTAAAATCGTTCCAGGAAACCGGGCCTTGCCGTACAGCGTTGCAGGCTATCATTAAACAGCTCGATATCGCGGTTAGTCATGCTCCACCTTTGATCAGACTGGCGTTACGTCAAGGCTATTATCAGCGAAATTCCTCCCTTAGCGTCGAAGAAAAATTAAGTCTATATCCTTTTTTTACCGCGCTGAGCAACTACCTGTATTCCTCACCGCATTTGCGCGCTCGATGACATTTGATCCAGCGAGAATTGGACAGGTGCTGGCGTTGTCTTGCTAGAATTTTTCGCCAAGTTAAATCGAGTGACTCGACGTCAGACACGGCGCCGAAATTGGCTTGACAACGGCCGATGCATTGAGATACGGCAGAGTCAGTTTTGCTCCGTTAGATTTTACCCCAGGCGGCTCAATCAAGCTGCTCATGCGCGTCTTATTGGCGTGTTACTCATACGAACCCGAAAATTGGCGGCGTCGATGGTGCGCCGTAATTAGCCAAACATTCTATCGAGATCGTCATGATCCAGTTTAACTGGTTGAAGGCTCCTTCCACCTTCCGAGCGCGAATCTTCTGGTCGCTTATTCCCATCATTCTCTTACTTTTCATCCTCCTGGGCATAATTGATCTATATCAGAACAAGCGCATGGCCGAAGACGCCTTCCTCAAGCGCGGCCGTGCTATGGCGGTCAATCTTGCGTACAGCGGAGAGTTGGGAGTGTTCGCAGAGGATAAGCATCTGCTTGAATCGTCGGTCCGAAGCGTTGTTGGCGATGCCGATGTCGCTTACGTTTTCATCCACGGCGAGCAATGGAAAATACTCGCTAACGGAGGCCGACTGATTAGCAACCTAAAGGATCTCAGGCCGGAACTCTCGGCGGATGATATTCGGCTCGTCAGCAGCCTGCAGCCATTCTCGAAGAGCACTGTTGTTGGTAAAGAACAGTTCGTCGAATTCGTCGCGCCGATCCTTTCACAAGTGGTCGGCCCCCCCGAAGAACTCCTCCTGGAATCCCCCGGCGTGGCGCCAATACGGTTCTCTCAAGGCCGCTCTCGCGTCATTGGGGCCGTTCGGCTTGGCCTAACCTTTCAGACCGTCAATGAACACATGGCAGCCCTTTTCAAACTGTGGAGCAGCCTAACATTGGTGTTTTTGACTCTTAGCACGTTTGCAATCTACGCGTTCTCCAAAAGAATTACATTTCCCGTTATCCAACTTACTCAGCAAGCCAATAAGATCGCCCATGGTTTCCTAGACCAAGTTATTCCCGTGAAATCTCGGGACGAGATCGGCCAACTTGCGGCTAGCTTTAACGAGATGGCGCAGTCCTTGAAAAAAAACGTGAGCGAGAAGGAACGCGCCTTGGAAGAGCTACGGGAACTCAATGCGACTCTCGAGGAACGTATCCACAATAGAACCGCAGAGATCGAGTCTATCAACGAGCAGTTACGCCAAGCCACACGGCATAAATCAGAGTTTCTGGCCAATATGTCGCATGAACTCCGGACACCGCTCAATGCGGTTCTCGGGTTTTCTGAAGTTTTACTCGAGCGGATGTTTGGGGACTTGAACCCCAAGCAGGAGGAGTATCTTCAAGATATTCTAGAAAGCGGCCGGCATCTTTTGTCGCTAATCGGTGACATCCTCGATCTATCCAAGATTGAGGCGGGACGAATGGAACTGGAGCTGGCCACTTTTAACTTGCCAATGACTCTTCAAAACACCCTCACGCTGGTCGAAGAGCGCGCGAATCGCCATGGAATTCAGGTGATGCTACAGGTCGAAGAGAGTCTCGGTGATTTTACCGGCGACGAGCGCAAGATTAAGCAGATTCTTCTCAACCTCCTATCCAACGCGATCAAGTTCACTCCGGATGGCGGGAAAATATCCGTAAGCGTCGCTAAAACCGAAACCTTCGTAAAGATTTCGGTCAGCGACACCGGGATAGGAATTGCTCCTGAGGACCAACAGCGGATCTTCGAGGAGTTCCGGCAGGCGGCGGGCGATTCTGCGAGCAAGGGCGAGGGCACGGGGCTTGGACTGACGCTGGCAAAGAAATTTGTCGAGCTTCATGGCGGCACGATCTCGGTGGAGAGCGCGAGAGGCCACGGGAGCACTTTCAGTTTTAACCTACCGGTGCGAGAGCCATTATTGGCAGAGGCTCCGGCAGGGCCATTCTTAACACCGACCGCCCAAAGCCGGCTGGTACTGGTGATAGAGGACGATCCGCTGTCGGCCAAGCTTTTGTCAACTCATCTGACTGAGGAAGGCTTTCGCGTGGAGTTTGCCTATGATGGGGAAACAGCTTTTAACAAGGCGCTCTCTCTGCACCCAGCCGTGATTACCCTCGATATCATGTTGCCTAAAGTCGATGGTTGGGACTTGCTGTCCCGGCTCAAAAGCAATCCCGAGACTCGCGAGATCCCTATTATCGTCGTTTCCATCATAGATGAGCGCGGAAAAGGATTCGCCCTGGGGGCCGCAGATTACCTTGTAAAACCGGTTCAACGGGAGGAGTTGATCGCAGCCATAAAACGATTCAGCATTCCGCCCAAGCTCAGCAGCAAAGTAGTCAAAGTTCTTGCGATCGATGACGATCCAATAGCTCTCGAGCTCATAGGCGCCATTCTTGACTCCGTAGGCTACCAAGTCATAAAAGCGAGCAATGGCAAAGAAGGATTAGATCTGGCAAAGACTGAACTCCCCGAGCTTATTATTTTAGATCTCCTCATGCCTGAGTTCGATGGCTTCGCCGTTTTGGACAAAATTTACGCCGATGGGGCGATCAAGCAAACCCCCATTCTCATTCTGACGAACAAAGACCTTACAGCGGAAGAGAAAAAGCAGTTAATTGGGCGGATCAGCTTTTTGGCTCATAAGCAGTCGTTCACCCGACAAACTTTTGTGCAATTGGTTCACCGTCTCGTTGATCGCTGAGGGAGGAAGCTTGGCTGAGAAACAGATCTTGATTGTCGAGGATAACGATAAGAACCGGAAGCTGGTACGGGATGTGCTCCATTTTAAGGGCTACCAAACTGTCGAGGCTCCCACTGGTGAGGAGGGCATCGAGCTGGCCCGCACGCAAAAGCCTGGGCTTATCCTCATGGACATCCAACTTCCAGGAATGGACGGATTGACGGCGTTGGCGCGGCTCAAAGCGGAACCGTTAACGCGCGCCATACCTGTTATCGCCATCACCGCCTCTGCAATGCCTCAAGATTTGGAAAAAATTCGGCAAGCTGGCTTTGATGCGTACCAAACCAAACCGATCCGCGTCAAAGAATTTGTTGAATTAGTGGAGAAAATCTTCAGCGCTGGTAAGGATTCGTCATGAATGCCGCTTCGAAGCTAATGGTGGTTCACGACACGAAGAACATCAAACGGCTTAAAAGTGATCGGGTGCTGACAGCACCCTGTGGAAGCGAGGCTTTCGGAAAATTAGGAGCTCGACGAGCTTTGCCGCGTATGCGACAGACCGACTCTACCCGTGTTCTTGCCCGGAGCTACGAAGACCTCATCGTCAGTGCCTAAGAGGGCTCAGCTTTGCGAAGAAACTTGCTTAAGTCATCACGCGGTATGTGGGCGAAAACCAAGATAATTTGGAAGTTGCTACTTCCACTCTCGATAATTTCCATTCTTCTGCCGGCCAGTTCGGCTCGAGCCGGGCAAGTCGTGGTCATTAACAGCGCTGATGTAGAAGCGTACAAAGAGGCCCTTCAGGGATTCAAAAAAATGCTGCGGCATCAGATCGTCGCCGAGTACGACATGGAGGGGAATCTTGAGACGGGGAAAAGGATCTTTTCCGATATACAAACAAAAATTAAACCAGACCTGATACTCGCTATCGGCCCTTGGGCGTTTCAGATCACGGCGGCGCAAGCTACTAATATTCCCGTGGTCTTCGCCATGGTTCTTAATCCCTCGAGCCTTTTACCTGGTGGCTTTAAGAATGTTACAGGCGCGAGCATGAATGTCCCGGTGGAGACCACTATCCGGCTTTTCAAGCAATTAGGATCCCAGATACGACGCGTGGGCGTCCTTTTCAATCGAGCCAAGACAGGCTACCTGGTGAGAAGAGCCATGCAAGTTGGCCGAGAACAGGGACTTGAAATAATCGACAGGGAGATTCGCTCTCCTAAGGAAGCAATCCAAGCGTTGGATGGCTTACAGGATGAGATACACGCGCTTTGGATCTTGCCGGACGAGATCGTGTTGACCCCCGAGGTCGTGCAGTACATGGTTCTTTTTTCATATCGGAAAAAGGTCCCGCTGATCGGCCTTTCTGAACGGCAGGCGCAGATGGGCGCTCTGCTTTCCCTTTCTTTTGGCAGCAGCGAAGACATTGGACGCCAGGCAGCCGAGTTGGCCAATAGCATACTGGAAGGACAAACTCCGGATCGGCTCCCTTTTACAATGGCGCGGCAGGTCAAGCTCATTGTTAACCTCAAAGCGGCTGAAAAACTCGGCATAGAGATACCCAAAAGCCTTTTGGGAACCGCTAACAGTATCATTCAATGATTTTGGACGTAGCGAGGGACTATGCGCAAGAAAACTAGATTATTGCTTCATCGGCTAAAAGTAGTGCTTATGCTATTGGCAGTCGCCGCTATCGGGGTATCGCCTAAGCTTGCCGGCGCCGGAGGGCTCCAAGACACCATCAAAAATCTCTATGGCGGCGACGGAATCCTGCTGGCTCCACCGCCGCCCGGGGGCTTTAGTCATGCGCCCCACTTTCAAGCCGCCTCGCTGCAGGGTTTAGATCGTCTCAGCGGCGCTTTGTCCTCTGGTCTTGGCGTCCTTGCCCTTAGCTCCTCCGTTACCGGGTTCACATTTGATATCGAGCGCGGTGTGCCGGTGAGAACAACGGAGAGTTTGGGCCCGCTTCTTGCCGAACGTGCTCCAACTCTTGGGGCCAGAAAACTTAATGTTGCCTTTTCGTACACTCATCTTGATTTCAAACGTTTTGAAGGAAGCAGGCTGAATGATCTGACACTGACGCTCGGGCATGACGATTCAAACGCGGACGGACGGCTGGGTCCTCCGCCACCATTCTTTGATTTCGAATTGGATCAGATCCGAGTAGATCTCGATCTTAAAATCAAGCAGGATGTCTTCGCCTTCTTTGCTACGTATGGCCTTACACGATCGTGGGATGTTGGAGTCGTCCTTCCCATCGTTCGCAACCGTCTACGTGCCGTCGCCAATGCCACTATTATTGACAACAGCCCCACCACGAACGCTCACTTTTTCGATACGGTCCCCGGATCGGATCAGCCTAGATCTACAGGCGGCGGAGAGAAGACGGGTATTGGAGACGTAATCGTTCGCTCAAAATATAACTTTCTCCGAAACTATGAGAGCTGGCCGGACCTCAGCGTTCTCGGACAGATCAAGCTCCCGACAGGCGACCAGGATAATTTATTGGGGACAGGAGAGACCAACTTCCTAGCGCTTCTAATCGCGTCAAGGAGCTTTGGACCTGGTAGCGAGACTCGTTGGCTGACGCCCCACTTAAACTTGGGCTTTGAATGGAGTACCAGATCAGAAGAAAATAACCTCCGCTATATTGTCGGGGTCGACGCTCGAGTTCTTCCTAATCTAAGCCTCGCTACAGACTTGCTTGGACGCTGGAGGCCGCAAGGTAATGGTATCGGAGATTCCATTCTCGACATTGCCTTGGGGGCTAAATGGAACCCGGTGGGTACCTTCCTCGTTAACGCCGGGGTGCAGCTGCCACTCAACAGGAACGAAGGCCTGCGTGCGAACATCATTTGGATGGTCGGATTGGAATACACTTTCTAGAGGGACGCCACTCGCCATGGAGAATTTTCCCGAAACAATCCAAGACATCTCATTCTTTTCTGGGCTCTCGCCCCGACCATCGTCGCGATCGGTTTCGAGGGCGGTGGGATTACGATGCGATCGGCACGCTCACGAATCTCGCCTATCGCCTGTGCGGTGAAGCGCGACCCGGTCAGATCTTGATTCCCCAACGCCTTTTGGCGACTGTGGAAGTTGATCGACGTTGAACGGGTTGGCGAGCCGACTCTGAAGGGCTTTCACCGCCCGGTCACCGCGTACAATATTCTGCGGCTGAAAGTGTAGCAGCAAATCCGAAGCACGAAATCCGAAATTCGAAACAAA
>Ga0184623_10001226_pt1 | contig 11169 bp, 11 predicted proteins | sample PLM1_100_b1_FD_133138 | JGI IMG/M metagenome (GOLD analysis project Ga0184623, IMG submission 133138) | Groundwater sediment microbial communities from an aquifer in East River, Colorado, USA - PLM1_100_b1 | ecosystem: Environmental > Terrestrial > Soil > Riparian zone | place: USA: East River...
AAACCGCCCCCTCCGCCAGCCGAGCTCGTCGATCCTGGGCATTACCGAGCCACGGCCATTCGTTTTTCTGGTGCGGTGAAGCTCGGGGGTGGGAATGCTGGTGGTCCAGTTGATTGGGAGCCCCCTGTTTGCTGGTATGAGCCAGCCTTTACTTCGGAGCAGATGCGCGAGTTCATCGGCGGCTTCATGTGGCAGCATTATGTCGGGAGAACCGACAACCCGACATGGCAGGTTCCTGACCTTCATGAGGGCGAGGAAGGTGTTTTCTGGGTGGAGACCTGCGGGCAGGGACTCATTGGCTCGGCGGAAATCGCCTGGCTCGATCCTCGGCCTTTCGCCATCTGGGTTGCGCCGGGTGATCCGGTTCCGGCGGGCGGCATCACGCCGCAGATGCTGGCCGAGATCGTGCGCGCCAACCTTGTCTTGCCGGAGTTCGAGGTCGGGGTCAACCCGCCCGTTCGCAGTGTCGTGAACCTGCCGACCTGGGTGTGGGCGCAGGACGTCCCTGCGGAGCCATTGTGGGCGACGGCGAGTTTGCCGGGAGGTCCGTCGGCGACGGTGACCGCGCGCGCCGTGGGACTCGCGATCGAGCCAGGAACAGCGTCGGCCGTGCTGTTTCCAGAGGGCGGCAGGTGCGCGGGCATCGGCCGGCCTTACCGTGCCGGGCTGACCGGTACGCCCGATTGTGGGGTGACCTACCTGCGGCCGACCACTGGACTGCCGGAGGGTTATGAATTGCGCGCCGAGTTGGTGTGGGAGGTGACATGGGAAGGCAGTGACGGCAGTGGCGGCGTGCTGCCGGAGGGCCGGTTCGGCGCCGCTCAGCAGGTGCCCGTCGCGGAGATCCAGACTCTCGTCGAGCGTTAGCCGGGTGGCTGGCGCAGCAACGGCGGGCTCGCCTCTTCGAGCGTCGGCTCGCTGTCCAGCCGGTCGGCGAGGTCGCGCGCCCAACGCAGCAGCCCTGGCACGTCGATCTCGTATGGCGGGTCGGCCTGATAGGGCGCGATCCGGTCGGACCCGCGGCGGAGCAGTTCTCGCGCGCCGCGCGGGTTGGCCCGCTGGACGTGCGTGAGCCCCACCGCAAGCTGGGCAAGCCCTTGCCACAGGTCGCGCTCCTGGCTGGGCGCCGCCTTCCAGGTGGCCTCGAGCACCTCGTGGGCGTAGAACGCGTAGCCGTCGTCGAGGAGCCGCTGCGCTGTCACCAGCGCCTCGTCCGGCGGCAAGGCGACGTCGTCCGGGATGTGGGGCAGTCTCTCGGGCGGCGCGGCGTCCCGTGGCATGGGCCGACCGAGGGCGTCGCGGGGTCGGGCGTTGCGCGCTCGTCCCGCCGGGTCCCGGTCCCGCGCGGGTGGTCCGGTCACCGGTCCGGCTCGGGGTCGGCGAGCCAGGCCAGCAACTCGGCGTTGAACCGGTGCGGGTCCTCCTCGTGGGGGAAGTGGCCGACACCCTCGAGCAGCCGCCAGCGGTACGGCGCTTCCACGTAGCGGCCCGATCCCTGCGCGCAGCGAGGGGCCATCATGGCGTCCGTCGCGCCGTGCAGCTGCAGTACCGGAGCGTTGATGGGGGCTGACATCCGCCGGGCGAACCGCAGCCCGTCCGGCCGGGCGAACGAGCGGACCGCCCAGCGGTAGTACTCCACCGCGGCGAACGCCACGCCCGGCACCTGGATCGCCTGGCGATAGCACGCCGCCGTCGCAGGGTCGGGCCAGCCGGGCGCCGACCAGGAGCGCATGAGCTCCTCCACATAGGTGCCCTGGTCGCTGGTCAGCCGGCGCTCCGGTCGCCAGGGGAGCTGGAACTCCAGCGCATGCCTGCTGGCCATCACCTGAGGCAGGTCGGTGAGGAGGGCCGACCGCAGCCGCCGGGGGTGCGGTGTCGACACCGGCGCCAGGCGGCGGACCTGCTTCGGATGGAGGACCGCGGTCACCCAGCCGAGCAGCCCGCCCCACCCGTGGCCGACAACCACGGCGTCGGGCTCGCCGAGCGAGCGGATCACTCCGGCCACGTCAGCTGACAGGGTGAACGGGTCGTAGCCGCGCGGGGGCTTGTCGCTCGCGCCGTAGCCGCGCAGATCCATGGCGACGGCGCGGTAGCCCTGATCCGCGAGGGCCACGAGCTGATGCCGCCAAGCCCACCAGAACTCCGGGAATCCGTGCAGCAGGAGGACGAGCGGTCCGTTGCCGATTTCGGCCACATGGAACCGCGCGCCATTGGCTGCGACATCGCGGTGCGACCACGGACCGTCGACTAGGACGACGGACGCGTCGGGGGGCGCCATGCGACCAGGGTGGCACACGCCGATCAGGCGACGGTTCTTGGCTCGCCCATGGCCTGCTCGTCAGCCGGACGGCCGGAGCGCTTGCGGGATCTCCTTGGCCATCCGGATCGTGCGCTCAGGTGGCCGGATGCGGCGGACGGCGCGAATCCCGACGAGCGCCAGCACCATCGCCACCAGCACGTAAGCGCCGGCGACGATCACGAACGCCCAGCCCGGCGCGAGCCCCAGCGCCGCCAGGCCGTAGGCGGCGGCGATCGACAACAAGATCACGATCAGGACGCCCAGAAAGGCGACCGCGCCGAGCGTCGCTGCTCCAACCGCGGCCCGCTTGACGTCGTCACGGAGCTCAGCTTTGGCCAGCTCGATCGTGCCGCGGACGAGCGCCGAGACATCCTTGAAGGCCGTCGCCACCAACCCACCGAGGGTCTGGTCGCTCGGCGACGCTTGCGTGGGTCTGGTCGTGTCGGCCATCCGTCCTCCTTGTCGCCCGCATCCGGTCGTGCACTCAGCCGGAAGCCCTCCGGTCCTGGTCCGACTGGTAGACGTCCGGGATGCCGTCAGCGTCGTCGTCTCGCTCGTCCTCGTCACGCAACTGCCGGTACCGCCGGTTGCGCAGCCGCAGCAGCACGCTAGCCACCACCGCGGACACTAGCGACCCGACGAGGACCGCAGCCTTGACATGCTCTGCCCGCTCCGGATCATTCCGGAACGCGAGCGCGGCGATGAGCAACGACACGGTGAATCCGATGCCGGAGAGGACGCTGACGCCGGCAATGTCGCCCCAGCGGAGGTAGGGGCTGAGTGCGGCGCGGGTGAAGCGAGCGATGAGGTAGGTCCCGCTGAAGACTCCGATTGACTTGCCCAGGAAGAGACCGGCGATGACGCCGATCGCGGCCACGTCGCGGAAGGTGGCACTCAGGCTGCTAACTGTGACCGAAACACCGGCGGCGGTGAGGGCGAAGAGCGGCACCGCCAGCCCCGCGGACAGCGGCCGCATCCGGTGCTCGAGCCGTTCCGCCGGCGATTCGCGCTCGTCGGCATCGCGCCTCGTTCGCGTCAGCAGCCCCAGCGCGACGCCCGCCACCGTCGCGTGCACCCCGCTCTCGTGCACTAGCGCCCAGGCGGCGACGGCCAGGGGCACGTAGATCCACGACGCCCGCACTTTGCGGTGCTGGAGGAACGCATAGATCGCGAGAAGAGCGACCGCAGCGAGGAGAGGGAGTGGCTTGAGGCCCGAAGTGAAGAAGAACGCGATGATCAGGATCGCGAACAGATCATCGACGACCGCAAGCGTGAGGAGGAATGCGCGGAGCGCCGTCGGCAGGGCTGACCCGATCACTGCGAGCACGCCCAGCGCGAACGCGATGTCGGTCGCGGTAGGCACCGCCCAGCCGCGCAAAGCGCCCTCGTCGCCCCAGGCGATGAGCACGTAGATGATCGCCGGCAGGAGTATCCCGCAGGCCGCCGCGACGACCGGCAGCACGGCTTCGGAGAAGTTGCGCAGCTGACCGACGACGAGTTCTCGCTTGAGCTCGAGTCCGGCGACGAAGAAGAAGATCGCGAGGAGCCCATCTGCCGCCCAGGTCTGCAGGCTGAGGTCGAGATGCAGCGCCGCGGGGCCGACAACGACGCCGCGCATCCGCTCGTACGCCTCGCTCCAAGGAGAGTTCGCCCAGGTGAGCGCGACCACTGCGGCCAAGAGCAGCAATGCGCCGCCCACTGTCTCATCACGAAGGGCGGACAGGACAAAGCCACGCTCGGGAAGCGGGAGACGATCCAGAAGGCGTTGGACGGGCATGGAACCTCCGAGCACGGCGGCTGCAACCTCGGACAGCGCCGACCGGACCTCCCTTCACGATTGATGTCAGGTCGTAGCCGCGCCTTCCCCTCGGCTACTCCTCGCTCTTGGCGCTCGGCAGCTGATCAGAAATCAGCTCCATTACCGACGAATCGGTCAGCGTGGTGACATCACCCATCTGCCGATTCTCGGCCACGTCGCGCAGCAGCCGACGCATGATCTTGCCGGAGCGGGTCTTGGGCAACTCCGCCACCACCAGGATCTGCCGCGGCTTGGCGATCCCGCCGATCTCCCGCGCGACATGCTGGCGCAACTCGGTCGCCAACTTGTCGCCTTCCGCTTCGTCTGCTGGCACGTCGCCGCGAAGGATCACGAACGCGACGATCCCCTGCCCCGTCGTCGGGTCGATGGCGCCGACCACTGCGGCTTCGGCGACCTTCTCATGGGACACGAGGGCCGACTCGACCTCGGTGGTCGAGATGCGGTGCCCAGAGACGTTCATCACGTCGTCGACCCGGCCGAGCAGCCAGATGTCGCCGTCTTCGTCCTTCTTGGCCCCGTCGCCGCAGAAGTAGCGACCGCTGAACCGCGACCAGTAGGTGTCGACGAACCGCTGGTCGTCACCCCAGATCGTGCGTAGCATCGCGGGCCACGGCGCAGTGATCACGAGGTAGCCTCCGCCGCCGTCGGGCACCGAGGCGCCGGTGTCGTCGACCACGTCGACCGAGATGCCGGGCAGCCCGCGCATCGCGGAGCCGGGCTTGGTCGTGGTCACCCCTGGCAGTGGGCTGATCATGATCGCGCCCGTCTCGGTCTGCCACCAGGTGTCGACAACGGGGCAGCGGTCGGAGCCGATGTTCTTGCGGTACCACATCCAGGCCTCGGGGTTGATGGGCTCTCCGACCGAGCCCAACAGCCGCAGCGACGACAGGTCGAACTGAGCGGGGATGTCGTCGCCCCACTTCATGAACGTGCGGATCGCGGTCGGCGCGGTGTAGAGGATGGTCACGCCGTACTTCTGCACGATCTCCCACCATCGGCCGCGGTGCGGGGAGTCGGGCGTGCCTTCGTACATGACCTGCGTCGCCCGGTTGGCGAGCGGGCCATAAACGATGTAGGAGTGCCCGGTCACCCAGCCGATGTCGGCAGCGCACCAGTAGACGTCGCGGTCGGGCTTGAGGTCGAACACGTCGCGGTGGGTGTAGCTGACCTGCGTGAGATAGCCCCCGGTGGTGTGCAGGATGCCTTTCGGCTTGGCGGTCGTGCCAGACGTGTAGAGGATGTAGAGCGGGTGCTCGCTGTCATGGGCCTCGGCTTGGTGCTGCTCGCTCTGCTGCTCGACGAATTCGTGCCACCAGACGTCACGCCCCTCGGTCCACGGCACCTCCTGGCCGGTGCGCCGGACGACGAGCACGTTGCGCACGTCGGGACAGTCGAGCAGCGCCTCATCGACGGCCGGCTTCAGTGCCGAGGCGTTGCCTCTGCGATAGCCGCCGTCGGTTGTGACGACAACCCGGGCGTCGGCGTCCTGAATGCGTCCCTTGAGGGCGTCAGCGGAGAATCCACCGAAGACCACGGAATGCGGCGCGCCGAGCCGGGCGCAGGCCAGCATCGTGATCGCCGTCTCGGGGATCATCGGCATGTAGATCGCGACCCGATCGCCCTTCTGGACGCCGAGCTCGATGAGCGCGTTGGTGGCCTTGCAGACCTCTCTTTGCAGGTCGGCGTAGGTCAACGTGCGGGTGTCGCCAGGCTCGCCCTCCCAGTGGATCGCCACCTGGTCGCCATAGCCGGCCTCCACGTGGCGGTCGACGCAATTGACCGCGACGTTCAGCTTGCCGCCCACGAACCACTTCGCGAACGGCGGCTCCCACTCCAGGGCGGTGTGCCACGGCGTGTCCCAGTGGAGCTCGCCAGCCTGCGCCTCCCAGAACCCCAGCCGGTCGGAGGCCGCCCGGTCGTAGAGTTCAGCCGACGCGTTGGCCTGCGCCGCGAAGTCGTCGGGTGGCGGGAACCGGCGATCTTCGTGGAGCAGGTTGGAGAGGGCTTCGTTGCTCACTCGGTCTCCTCGGCTAGATGCTGCTGGTGCCTACCTCATCAGCCGCCCAACGCCCGGACAAGAGGATCAGGCGAGTCTGTGGATGGGGTGGTCCGAGCGTCCGGCTGGGTGGAAATTGATGCCGCCCGGCCGCGGGAGGCATCGTCTCCGCGACCGGGCGGGGGTCGGATGTGGCCGACGAGACACGGGCGTCAGGCAGCGGGCAGCGCCCCCAGTTCGGACAGGGCGAGGTTGAGGGCGCGCATCGCGTAATAGACGCGCGTCTTGACCAGTTCCGGCGAAACACCGAGCACCTTCGCCGCCTCGCGCACGGACCGGCCGCGAAAGTAGGTCTCCACCAACGCGGTGCGGTGGTCGGGCGCCAATCCGCGCAGCGCTACGGCCACGGCGGCCTTAGGCCCGATGTTGGGCCCGATGTTGGACCCGCTCGAGGGCGTGCTCCCCGAGCCGTTGTTCCGGTTCTCCCGCTTTCCGATCGGGAGCGGAATTGCCATGTCGTCACATCCGAATCGTCAGTGAGAGACGGCCTTCTCGGCACCGGCGCCGGTGAGTGCTCGTACCTCGATCTCGGCGTACTTGTCTTCGTTGTGCTCACTGCTCACCATGGCGCCGATCCAACCGGCCAGGAAGCCGATGGGAATCGACACGATGCCAGGGTTCTCCAGGGGGAACAGCGAGAAGTCAACGTCCGGGAAGAGCGACTTCGGCCCTCCGGACACGACGGGCGAGAACGCCACCAACACGAGAGCGGACGTGAGGCCTGCGTAGATGGCCCAGACCGCGCCGTTCGTGTTGAACCGTCGCCAGAACAGGCTGTAAAGGATGGCCGGCAGGTTGCCCGACGCGGCCACGGCGAACGCCAGCGCGACCAGGAACGCCACGTTGAGGTTCTGCGCGAAGATGCTCAACGCGATGGCCACCGCGCCGATGACGAGCGCAGACACCCGGGCAACCCGCACCTCGTCGCGCTCGGTGGCGGTGCCACGCTTGATCACGTTGGCGTAGATGTCGTGCGCGAACGAAGACGACGAGGCGAGCGTCAGCCCGGCCACCACCGCGAGGATGGTCGCGAACGCCACCGCGGCGATGACCGCGAGGAGCACCGTCCCGCCGGTCGTCCCTGCCACCTTCTCGCCGACGGCCTGCGCGAGCTGCGGCGCCGCCGTGTTGCCCGCCGGGTTCTGCTTGGCGATCGCGTCGCTGCCCACCAGCGCCGCGGCGCCGAAGCCGAGCCCGAGCGTCATCAGGTAGAACGAGCCGATGATCCAGATCGCCCAGATGACCGACTTGCGGGCTTCCCTGGATGTCGGCACGGTGTAGAACCGGATCAGGATGTGCGGCAGTCCGGCAGTGCCCAGCACCAGCGCCAACCCGAGGCTGACGAGATCGAGCTTGCCGGTCAGGCCCTGCGCCTCCGTCGCGTAACGCAGGCCCGGCTCGAGGAACGCCGCGCCCTTGCCGCTCTTCTCCGCGGCTTCGCCGAGGAGGCTGCTGATGTTCCAGTTGAACTGGAACATCACGAGGATCGTCACAAGTGTCGTGCCGGTCATCAGCAGAAGCGCCTTGACGATCTGCACCCAGGTAGTGCCCCTCATGCCGCCGACCGTGACGTAGAAGATCATGAGGGCGCCGACCGCGACGATCGTGAGGTCCTTGGTGAGGGTCCCGGACACTCCGAGCAGCAGCGTCACCAGCGCGCCGGCGCCGACCATCTGGGCGAGCAGGTAGAAGATCGAGACGGTGATCGTCGAGACGCCCGCAGCCATGCGCACCGGCCGCTGGCGCATCCGGAACGCGAGGACGTCGGCCATCGTGAAGCGGCCGGAGTTGCGCAGCAGTTCTGCGACGAGGAGCAGCGCGACCAGCCACGCGACGAGGAAGCCGATGGAGTAGAGGAAGCCGTCGTAGCCGTAAAGCGCGATGAGCCCGGCGATGCCGAGGAAGGACGCGGCCGACATGTAGTCCCCGCCGATGGCCACGCCGTTCTGGATGCCGGTGAACGAACGGCCGGCGGCGTAGTAGTCGGTGGCGCTCTTGGTCTGCCGGCTCGCCCAGATCGTGATGTAAAGGGTCGCGGCGACAAAGGCCAGGAACAGCCCGATCGTCAGCCCGCGCTGGCCACCCGACGCCGACTGGGCCAGGAGCACGGTGTCAGCGCCGGCGGGGGCGGTCGCGAAGCTCATAGCGCTGCCTCGATCTGCTGGCGGACCTCGTCCGCGAGGGGGTCGACGTTGCGGTTCATGTAGCGGGAGTAGAGCCACGCGATCAGGAACGTCGACACGAACTGCAGCAGTCCGAAGACGTACCCGACGTTGATGTTCCCCACCAGCTTGTGGCCCATGAAGTCACGGGCCCAGCCGCTGGCGACGACGTAGAGCAGGTACCAGCCGAGGAAGACCGCCGTCATTGGGAACACGAAGCGCCGGAACTTCCGCCGCAGCCGCTGGAACTGCTCGCTGCGTTGCATGTCGATGTAGAGCTGCTCCTGAGGAGTCCTGGGCCGGCCGTCGTCGCGATGCTCGACCTCACTCACGTTCTTTCACCGCCCTCGAACTCGATGTGATGAACGTCACTGTGAGCTTTACGCGCGCGAAAGCGGGAGAGGTCAGGGCGCGTAGATCGACGAATGGCCCGACGCGCTCGGCGTGCGGACTGGGCGCTTGCGACGAGCGGCAGGTTTCGGCCGACGAACGGCGGGCCCGCCATCGCCCGCGCTGGGCGGTCAGCCGCGAGGCCGCCAATCGCCCCGATCGACATTGACCGACTCGGGCGTGTGCAGGCGGACCATCGTGCGCGCGACATTTGGGGCGATCGCTCGCGGCGTGGCCAGCGACACGAGGATCATGATCAAGAACGCCGCCGGCACGGTCCAGGCCGCCGGTTGCGCGAGCAGCGCGCCGGCCCAGCCCTCGCCGGGGCCAACCGCGACCGTCACGATCACCGCGCTGGTCGCCAGGCCGCCCCCCACGAGCAGCCCGGCCGCGGCGCCGTGCGCCGTCAGCCGCCGCCACCAGATGCCAAGGACAAGCAGCGGGCAGAACGACGAAGCGGCCACCGCGAACGCCAGGCCGACCACATTGGCCACCGCGAGCCCGGCAGCCGCTGTGGCCAGCGCGAACGGCACGGCGACGGCCAGGAGGGTGGCGATGCGGAAGCTGCGCACCCCCCCGGGCAGGACGTCCTGGGAGAGGACGCCCGTGACCGACACGGTCAGCCCCGACGAGGTCGAGAGGAACGCCGCGAAGGCGCCGGCCGTGACGAGCGCGAAGAGCAGGTCGCCGGCCAGACCCGGCACCAGCCGCCCGGGCAGCACCAGCACGACCGCGTCGGTCTGCCCGGTGAACAGCAGGTCAGGGGCGTAGAGCCGGCCGAGCGCGCCGTACACGGTCGGGAACAGGTAGAAGAGCCCCAGCAGGCAGAGCACCACGAGCGTCGTCCGGCGCGCCGCCCGGCCGTCGGGGTTGGTGTAGAACCGGACGAGCACGTGCGGCAGCCCCATGGTGCCGAGGAAGGTCGCGAGGACCAGGGAGTAGGTCGTGTAGAGCGGATGCTCGCGGACGCCGAACGGCTGCGCCCAGGTTTCGTTGGAGACCGCCTCCAGCCGGTCAGTCGATGGCACCTCCGCGCCGGCGGGGAAGACCACCAGCGTGCCGGCGGCAAGCTTGTGCTCGCCGGGCAGGAGCACGGTTCGCCTGCCGTCGATGTCCAAAGTCATCGGCTCGGCCAGTGTCAGCGTCACCGCGTCCTCGACCTGCACCGTCGTCTTATCCTGGAACCGCGGCTTCTCGTCCGCGGTCAACGCCGGCCGGCCGGCCGCGTGCCAGGCGACGAGGATGAAGAACACGGGGATGGCGATCGCGGTCACCTTCACCCAGTACTGGAACGCCTGGACGAAGGTGATGCTCCGCATCCCGCCAGCGACGACGTTCGCGACGACCACGACGGCGACGACCAGCCCACCGAGCCACGCCGGCGCCCCGGTGACGGTCCGGAGGGTCAGCCCGGCGCCGAGGAACTGCGGTATGAGATAGACCCAGCCAATCAGCACGACCAGCACGCTCGAGATCCGGCGGACGTGCACCGACTCCAGCCGGGCCTCCGCGAAGTCCGGCAGTGTGTAAGCGCCCGAGCGGCGCAGCGGCGCGGCGACGAGCACGAGCAGCACGAGATAGCCGGCCGTGTAGCCGACGGGGAACCACAGCATGTCCACGCCGAAGGCCAGCACCAGCCCGGCGATACCGAGGAACGAGGCCGCGGAGAGGTACTCCCCGCCGATGGCCGAGGCGTTCCACCACGGTGACACCGAGCGCGAGGCGACATAGAAGTCGGACGTGGTCCGCGAGAACCGCACGCCGTACGCGCCGATCACCGCGGTCGCGACGGTGACCAGGATGATCGCTGTCAGCCCGAAGGCGGCGTTTCCTCCTCCCACCCCCGGCTCCCTACGATCGCTCGACCAGATCGGCGAAGTCACGCTCGTTGTGCTCGGCCTGCCGCACGTAGAACCAGGCGCCGGCCACGATCGCCGGGTAGACCGCCACGCCGAGCACAAGCCACGGGAAGGCGACGCCGAAGACCCGGACCGCGCGCAGCGCCGGCTGCAGCGCGAACAGCAGCGGCAGCCCGCCGAGCAGGCAGCCGAACACCGAGCACACCGTCAGCGCCAGCCGCAGCTGGGCCCGCACGAGCGAGGCGACGTAGACCTCTCCGAGCCGGGTCTGCTCGTCGATGTCCCGGGTCACTTCGCCACGCGGCGCCGGCCGGGCGCCACCGCCTGCTCGCGGGCTGCGCACCGCGACCCGCCGGCGGCTCGGTGGCGGGTACGGGGGCCGGCGCTCGTCGTTCACGGGCTGCCTCCCCCCGGTCGGGCGTTGCGGACCAGCAGGTCACGCAGCTGACGGGTGTGCCGACGGCTGACGGCGAGCTCCGTCCCCCCGACGCAAACGCTGACCCGGCCGGAGTCGAGGCGGACCTCGTCGATGTGGCTGACCTGGACGAGGTGCCGGCGATGCAACCGGACGAACCCGGCCGGGC
>Ga0184623_10001228_pt1 | contig 11166 bp, 12 predicted proteins | sample PLM1_100_b1_FD_133138 | JGI IMG/M metagenome (GOLD analysis project Ga0184623, IMG submission 133138) | Groundwater sediment microbial communities from an aquifer in East River, Colorado, USA - PLM1_100_b1 | ecosystem: Environmental > Terrestrial > Soil > Riparian zone | place: USA: East River...
GAAAAAGGGCGGCCTCGAGATGCTGAAAGAGGTTTCCCCCGAACTCGCCAAGAACCAGGCGCGGGTCGTGATCCTCACCAATTCAGAGGCCGAGAAGGACCTGGACCAGAGTTTTACCTTGGGTGCGGTCAGTTATATGGTGAAGCCCATTGATGCGGAAAAACTGAATCTTCTTTTGGAAACTCTTAGCGAGAAATAACTCTTCGGTCTCCGCGTGTGCCCACTTCTCGAAGGGGAACTCCAAAGGCTCAAGAAGCAGAAACCAGAGAGCCTCGGGATGAGCTCCCCAGCTTCCCCTTTCCACCACTTTAAAGGAAAAATTCACAGACCGGAACTCGATTCCGAGGCTCTCAGGTGTCACCTCCGTTTGTGTCGGTCAGGTGGCCGAACATGGCAATCCGGCCAGCCGGCACAGGAGAGCTGCTAAGATGAGGGCACCCGTTCAGCCCCAGACTCTTGCCAGGTTTAGGTCCCTTCAGAATATTCTCTGTTGTCCCCATACGAAGACGCGGCTCCGCCTGGTCGGAATCGAGGAGCTTCTCACAAGCTTGTCTGATAGTGAGCGGGCGAGGATTTCGGATGAGACTATCGGGGCATTCATCTCTGATGCCGCTCACAGAGCCTATCCGGTGACGGAGCGAGTGGCCGATTTCCTCGCACAGGATTCGCTGCGAATCGACACCGTATCTTCAGCGAACGACTCAAGTATGGTGGCGACAAACTCAGACGATGACTTGAAGCAGGGCGTAAAAGTTTGGTACGACCGGTTTGGCTGGAGAAAAAACGCGCGGGGCCTTTATCATGACACTGCGACTTTTTCCCAAGACAGACCGGTGGGGTACGGCCTGTATGAGTTGATGTCACACCTCTCGATTCTCGATCGCTTACCCGGTGGACAGTTTGTGCTCGATGCCGCAAGCGGTGGTGCTATGGCTCACCCAGAGCACCTGGCATTCTCTTGGTTTTTCGAGAGCCGAGTCTGCGTAGATATGTCTATCACCGCTCTCAAGGAAGCTGATGCGAAACTGAGAGAAACGGACTTCTGCTGCCTAGCCGATATTTGCAGGCTGCCGTTTCGGGACGAGACGTTCGATGGTGCGATTTCGGGCTACACGATCCAGCATATCCCGGAATCTCAGCAACTTACCGCTATTAGGGAGCTCTATCGGATCATTCGACCTCATGCACATCTGTGTATCTTGACCGATATGCGTTATTCCCCGCAACACCAGGCACTATTTTTTTCTCTTGCGGGCGTTTAGAAAGCTGTTGATGGTTTCGCATTTAATTCGCCCTTCACTCCCCTCCTCGTCTTCAGACAGCTCTCGTGCCGAAGCTCCGCCTCATCCCCTATACGGTTTTCTCAGGAAACTAGCGTGGTGGAAGAAGGTCGCGACGGAACTGACGGGTCAGCACTCGATTGAATCCCTCAGGGTCCTGAGTAAATCTGAGTTTGAATGGCTATTCGGACAGTCAAATCAGGCGGCCAAGACCCTACGGTTGATTGAGAACGTTTTCCCCAGGTTGACCTCCGGCATGAGCACTTTCTGCCTCATTGACCTCTGCAAACCAACTAGCGAGACGAAAGTGGCGTCTGATGCGCCAGCGAGACGACGGGCGCGCGGACAAGCTCGGAGCACTAAGTCTACCTGAGACCATTTTGGGCACCGTTTTCGAGCCTTTCGTAAACCCTCATTCCTCTTCCTTTTCCAACTCGCCGGCATTCTTCATAGTAAGGATCTCAAAGGGCTTAGGCACTATTTAGGCACTGAGGAACTGGAAGTGCCGTAAGTGGTGGTGGTCCCAACGGGATTTGAACCCGTGTTTATGCCTTGAGAGGGCACCGTCCTGGGCCAGGCTAGACGATGGGACCTGGTCGTGCCGAAGAAAACACGATGAGGAAAACAGACGACACCATAACTGAAGGCGCCAAGCTTGTCAACGGAAGACGACAAGTAGGGCGAGAGCTTGCAGAGGGGGAAGGCCTCTGTGTTAAGCTTTGGGAGTCACCGGTAAAATTGTTCGAGGGCTGTTGCTGATGGGTGGAACAAATCCTTATATTGAGAAGCCGGAGGTTGAACTCCCAACCAAACCATATAAGGTGACGTTTCTGCGAGATGGCGCGCCTATCGTTGTTCAGGTAGATCCCGCGAAAATTCCGTATGGCCCGACCGGCCAACCGGGCAGCATCCTTGATGCCGCGATGGGAGCAGGGGTGGATCTGGAGCATGCCTGCGGGGGGGTCTGCGCCTGCTCCACCTGTCATGTCAAGATCAAGCAGGGCATGGAGTCGTGCAACGAGGCCACGGATGATGAAAACGACCAGCTCGATGAGGCGCCTGATATTTCGCTGCAATCGCGATTAGGCTGCCAATGCGTCCCCAACGGCAGTATGGATATTGTCGTTGAGATTCCTGCCTGGAACAAGAACCTCGTCAAAGAAGGCCATTAACTTTCCTTGCCTCAGTCATATGTTTCCACCTTTATTTCCTTGCGATCAAATCCTATCTCCGACAAATAAGATTTGATCGGCCGGACAAACTCTTTCACGCCGCAGATCATCGGGAAGAAGTCCTTGCGGCCCGCCCACAACGATTGTAAAAGTTCCAGTTCCGACGATTCGTTCTTGCTGAGGACTACCGGAAGGTAATGAAAGGAACTCTGCGTGCGCGCAAGCTCCGAAAACTCGACATGGTACAACTGGTTTTCGGGGTGTGGGATTCCATAGATCAAGGTCACACGTTGAGCCCCAGGCTGTAGGGCGAGGTGCCGGATGATACAGCGGATTGGCACGATGCCGGTGAAACGGGCCATCAACATCAGGCTGCCAGGCGACGATCCAGGCACGAGAAAATTGCCGTAGGGACCCGATATCTCGACTTCGTCCTGTTCCTTTAATGTGAAGAGATACCCTGACCCCAACCCGCCCGGCACCTGATCGAAAACCAAAACCAGGCGACCGGACGGCGACTCGGCTTCAGCCATAGAGTAGGCCCGAATCAGAGGCGGCCGCTCCCCTACCGGCAGACGCAGGGACACCCACTGCCCGGGTAAAAATCCCATCTTCCACTTAATCGGCAAGAGCGTCAGTTCGCGTACCGATGGACCCACGTCACGCACGCCGATGATTTTCGCGGGTTGACTTGGCTCAGCCATGGAGAAGGAAGTTGTAGAGCACGCCCGAAGCGCGCCGCAAGAGAAACTTGGGCAGATTGCTCTTGGACAGGACTCCCGGTGAGCAATAATAGCTCTTGATATCACACAGAACTAGCATGCCTTTCCCGCTAAAATAAACAATCGGTCTGCGCTCTCCATGGTTACAGTAGTACAATTTAATTTTTTCTGAACACTCTCTTCAGTAATACCAGCAGACTTAATCACCTTAAATCCTGCCTTATCCAAACAGTATTGCAAAGAACTTAAAGTCGGAATCCCCTGCACATAATCTCCGTATCTGCTGAAGTATGAATTCTGATAGTCATAGTCATAGTATTTTGAATATCCCTGATGTGCCAGAATGAAGAGTACCCCATCATCCTCGAGCATTTGTTTTACCTTCAAGAGACTCTTTTTAAGATCTTGCAGGTAGTAAATCATTTCTAGCATCGCGATGAGGTGATATTTGTGGCTCAAAAGCTTTGGGGGCACATTATCAGGAAAACTGCCCCGGAGCACTTTCAGTCCCTTACCTCGTCCAAAAGCGGCCGCTTTTTTCTGGGGTTCTAACCCGTAAGAATCAAAACCTAGAGCTTTAAAAAAATAGGTATTCCTGCCAGTCCAGGTTCCGATATCCAAAGACCGACCTTTTTTTGGCACCTCATTGAGGAACGTTACAATCCAACTATCATGGCCAAATTCAAAACAAGGTTCTTCAAGGAGGAGCGAATCAGGATCATACTGGTCGGTCTGAAGAGGGCTATTTTTTGTCTCTTTCTCATCCATCCGCACCTGTGGATAAAGGATACCGCACTCGTGGCACCGTAAAATATTACCAAAACCTCCTTTACGCAGCTGCTGTCGCTCACGATAGGGAGAAGATTCCGAATGATGACAAAATGGGCAACCCGAAAGCATTAAACTGCTCTCCTCTGCCGAGAGTTCATAACTATCAGCGTGAAATATGCGTTTATGCTATTCTCGTGTATTCTCCCAATCAGTATTAAGAAATAGTGAGGAAGACTCACGCACCATCTCGCGTTGTTTCTGAAACAGCGCCATGACGGTCTGAATCGTGTCGGCTTCGCTGGCGGGCTTGTCGGGCCGGTAACGCTTAAGGCGTGCAACGCGCAGTGCTAATTGTGCCGGATAGCGCGGCGACTGTTGGATGTCGCCGAAAGCAATCTCGACCAGCAATTCGGGTCGCACGTAGACGGTCCATGTATCGGGATTCGCTTCCAATGACAGAAGTTTTTCGGGTTGCCACTTCAGGATCTCGGCGGTCAGGCCTTTGAACGTCCTCCAGTATTTGAAAAGGTTGGCTGGGGGACTAGGAGTCGAACCTAGGTAGACAGATCCAGAGTCTGTCGTCCTACCACTAGACGATCCCCCAACCTTCCTGTCGGAACGTTTTCATTATCGTTGCCTCACGCCATCAAGTCAATGGCCTGCTTCAGGCGCGCCAGGGTGCGTTCCCGGCCCAACAGCAGCATGACATCGAAAATCCCCGGGCTGGCACTACGGCCGGTCAGCGCGACCCGAACCGGTTGCGCCAATTGCCCCATGCTGAGACCTGTCTCCTCCAGGACTGCTTTGAGCGCGTGTTCCAGTTCGGCATGTTCAAAGGCAACCTCCTCCAGAGCCGAGAGAAGTCGCGTGATGGCCGGCTTCACAGCAGGGGTTAAAAACTTTTTACAGGCCTCCGGGTCCATCGGCACCGAGTCGGAAAGAAACGGCGCGGATCCCTCGGCCATTTCCAACAAGGTCCCAGAGCGACCTTGCAGCGCCTTGACGAGCCGCACGAGCCAATCCCGATCCAAGGAGAGGTCATCCGGGACAAGCCCCTGATTCCGAAGGAAGGGAAGGAGTAACTCCACCAGCCGTTTGGGATCCGCCTGCCGCATGTAATGACCGTTGAGCCATAGCAGCTTGTTCGGATCAAAGGCCGCCGGGGACTTGGTGATGTGGTCCAGCGAGAATTTTTCAATCAGCTCCTTCACTGAAAAGATTTCCTGATCCCCGTGGGACCACCCGAGCCGTGCGAGATAGTTAACCAGCGCTTCCGGCAAGTACCCAGTCTCTTGATACTCGAGCACGGAGGTCGCGCCGTGCCGCTTGGATAGCTTGACCTTGTCGATACCCAGGATCATGGAGAGATGCCCGAAGCGCGGTGGCTCATACCCCAATGCCTGATAGAGAAGAATCTGTCTGGGGGTGTTGGTGAGATGGTCGTCGCCGCGAATCACGTGCGTGACGCCCATGAGGGCATCGTCCACGACGGCGCCGAAGTTGTAGGTCGGCGTGCCGTTGGAGCGCATGATGATCAGATCATCGAGCTGAGTGTTGTCAAAGGTGACTGTGCCTTTGATCAAATCCTTCACCACAGTCTGGCCGGTCTGAGGTGTCACAAACCGCAGCGCCGGGGTGATGCCGGCAGGCGGCGGACCGGAGCGTTGCCGACACTTGCCGCTGTATTTCGGTAGCTCGCGGCGAGCCAACGCGTCCTTCCGGTGGGCGTCCAACTCCTCGTCGGTGCAATAACAGAGATACGCTCTCCCTTCGGCGAGAAGGCGGTCGGCATGCTCTTTATAAAAAGGGAGCCGCTGGGTCTGATAGTACGGGCCTTCATCCCAATCCAACCCCAGCCACTTCATCCCGTCCAGAATGGCTTGAATGGCTTCGGGCGTGGACCGCTCTCGGTCGGTATCCTCAATCCTGAGAATGAAGACCCCGCCCTCGTTCCTGGCAAAGAGCCAGTTAAACAGGGCTGTCCGGACTCCTCCTATATGGAGATATCCGGTGGGACTAGGGGCAAATCGAACCCGGACCTGGGCCACGCGCAACTCCTTCGTCAAGACCTTGATAGATAGATGATTTTTCTTGTATTGACAAGATATTTCAACGATGTTATCCTATACCCGACTTGGTTGGTCTCCGATACAATGAGTCGCCGACCGGAATAATCGGATATAAGAAATGCTAAAGCTTTCTAAGAAAACTGACTATGCCCTGATGGCGGTCCAATATATGGCCCTCAAGAATTCCTCGCGCGCGGTCAACACGAAAGAGATCGCCGAGGAGTATCGGATTCCGGGTGAGTTGCTTGCCAAGGTCCTCCAAAAGTTAGGCAAGAAGGGACTCGTCACCAGTCAAAATGGCCCGAAGGGAGGATACCTTCTCGCGAAGCCGGCGGGCGAAATTTCGGTCCTCGCCGTCATCCAGGCAATTGAAGGCAATATCGGCATTACCGAATGCTATCACAACGAGGAGTCTCACTGCGTTCAGATGGCCCGGTGCAATATCCGCACTCCTCTGCGCAATATTCAGAACAGCATTTATGCGCTCCTTGACAGTATGTCGATCGAAGATATGACGATATTTAATACCCCTATTCAGCCGACGCGCACCGAGTCACTCGCGCTTAAAGGATAAAAGGAGCAATACGATGAAGTTCCCAATCTTTATGGATAACCATTCGACGACGCCGGTGGACCCGCGGGTACTCGAAGCCATGCTGCCATACTTCACCGAAAAGTTCGGCAATGCCGCGAGTCGCAATCATCAGCTCGGATGGGAAGCCGAAGAAGCGGTGGAGAATGCCCGCAAGCAGATCGCGAAATTGATTCGCTGCGACGCTAAAGAACTGGTGTTCACAAGCGGCGCGACAGAATCGGACAACCTCGCGCTCAAGGGCGTCGCCGAGATGTACAAGGAAAAGGGCAATCACATCATCACGTCCATGACAGAGCATCGCGCCATCCTCGATACGTGTAAGGCCTTGGAGAAACGCGGGTTGGAGGTGACCTATCTGCCGGTGGATAAACAGGGCCGCGTCAGCCCGGACGATGTCCGGGGCGCCATCACCGAGAAAACCATTTTGATCTCCATCATGCTGGCGAACAATGAGATCGGCACCATCAACCCGATCGCGGAGATCGGAAAGATCGCCAAGGAAAAAGGCGTCCTGTTCCATTGCGACGCGACGCAGGGGGTTGGTAAGATCCCGGTGGACGTCAACCAGCTCGCGGTCGATCTCATGTCCTTGAGTGCCCATAAGATTTACGGGCCCAAGGGGATCGGCGCGCTGTATGTGCGAAAGAAGGGACCGCGCGTTCGCCTGGTGCCCCTCATCGACGGCGGCGGTCACGAGCGCGGCATGCGTTCCGGAACCCTCCCCGTTCCGCTCATCGTGGGCTTCGGAAAGGCGTGTGAGCTGTGCGAGCAGGAGATGCCGACTGAAAGCAAGCGGATGGCGGCAATGCGCGACCGCCTGCAGGCGCAGATCATGGAGAAATTGGATGAGTGCTACCTCAACGGGCATCCAACGGAACGGCTGCCGAACAATCTCAATATCAGCTTCGCGTACGTGGAGGGCGAGGCGCTGCTCATGGGCGTGAAGGAGATCGCCTTGTCCTCGGGATCGGCCTGCACCTCCGCGACGCTTGAGCCATCCTATGTATTGCGGGCGCTGGGCGTCGGATCGGATCTGGCGCACTCCTCCATCCGCTTCGGCCTCGGCCGATTCAACACTGATGAAGAAGTGGACTATACCGCCAAGCGCATGATTGAGGCGGTGACGCGACTGCGCGAGATGTCTCCGCTGTATGAGATGGCGAAGGAAGGCATAGATCTGAAGTCGGTTCAATGGGCAGTCCATTGACACAAGGCTCACGATGAATTTAAGGGAGGCGAGATATGGCGTATAGCGACAAGGTCATTGATCATTATAATAATCCCCGGAACATCGGCAGCCTGCCGAAGGACGACAAAGCGGTCGGAACCGGGATCGTGGGCGCCCCTGAGTGCGGTGACGTCATGAAGCTGCAGATCAAGGTCGAGAATGATGTCATCGTGGACGCTAAGTTCAAAACATTCGGCTGCGGGTCAGCCATCGCGAGCTCAAGCCTTGCGACCGAGTGGCTCAAGGGCCGGACGGTCGGCGACGCGTACAATATCAAGAACACCGACATTGTGCACGAGTTGAACCTGCCCCCGGTGAAGATCCATTGCTCGGTCTTGGCCGAGGACGCCATCAAGGCGGCGCTGGACGATTACAAGAAGAAGTCCGCGGTTGGAGCCTCCACGGAGGCGCCTGCCGCTCAATCCGTGAAGTCATAGGAAGGATCAATCATGGAGAAAACGGAGGTAACCACCCCGATCGTGACGCTGACCCCAGCGGCCATGAAAGAAGTGAGGCGCCTGCAGGAGGTGCAGGGCCTTGGGGCAGCAGGCTTGCGGCTGGGCGTCAAGGGCGGGGGCTGTTCAGGATTGAGCTACACCGTCAACTTCGATACTGAGGTCGGGCCATATGATCAGGTCTACGATGTCGAGGACATTCGCGTGATCGTGGACATGAAAAGCGCCATCTACCTGCAAGGCACTCAGCTCGATTACCAGACCGACTTGTTGAGCGGTCAGTTCAAGTTCAGCAATCCGAACGCGACAAAGAGCTGCGGTTGCGGAGAGTCATTCTCGGCCTAACCTCGCCGACGAGTGTTCCGCAACGAATCCGAACGGCCCGGCGTCCTCGCCGGGCCTGTTTATTTAGAGAGGTCCGGATGGAAACCGTGAAGAAGGAACTTCCGCTCGCTCGCAGCATGTGCTGGCATTGTCAGTCAGATATCGGCGGGGAGTACTTCTGCCATCAGTGCGTCAAGGTCCAGCCCCTCTCTAAGGACACTGATTACTTCACCTGCCTGGGCCTGCCGCGCAAACTGAACATTGATACGGGGAAGCTTGAGGCCAAGTTTTATGAGATGAGCCGCGCCTTCCACCCGGACTTCTATGAAGGCAAGTCGGAGATGGAGCGGGCCGTGAGCCTCGCGAACTCGGCCACTCTCAATCAGGCCTATCAAACCCTGAAAGATCCCATTCAACGGGTGGAGTATCTGTTGCGCCTCGAGGCCGGTTCCGCGAAAGAGTTCCCGGGCAAGGCGCCGACAGACCTGTTCGAGACCTTGTTGGAAATCCAGGAACACCTCGAAGAGCTGAAAGCCGTGAAGGCCCAAAAGGGAGCCGAGTCGGCGAACATTATCAACCAGCTCAAAGCCGAGCGTGGAACGCTTGAGGCGAAACGGACCGCTTTGGAGCGACGCTTGGCCGAGCTGTTTCATGTCTGGGATCGGCTCGTGGAGGCGTCCGCGCATGATCAGACACGCAAGGCCGAAAAGGAACAGACGCTCAAAGAAATGCGCGACCTCTTGTCTCAGCGAAACTACGTGAATACCATGATCGCGAACATCGGAGAGGCCTTGGAATAATGGCGCGGATTGTCGGCATCGACCTGGGAACCACGAACTCCCTGATCGCCTATATGAACCAGGGAACCCCGACGATCATCACGGGTCCTGAGGGCCGCCCCATGGTGCCGTCTATTGTGGCGTATACGCCGGAAGGGCTGCTCGTGGGCGACGCGGCGAAGGAGCAGCTCACGCGGCACCCGGAGCGGACAGTCTACTCCGTCAAGCGCTTCATGGGGAAGGGGCTGAATGACGTAACGGAGGAGCTGAAGTATTTCCCCTACAAGCTCTCGGAGCAGAACGGGGTGATCCAGCTCCATATCGGAGATAAGGCGCTCACCCCGCCCGAGATCTCGGCCATGATCCTCAAGGAGTTGAAAGCGCGCGCCGAACGATTCTTCGGCGAAGAGATCCGAAAAGCAGTCATCACGGTCCCCGCCTACTTTAACGACAGTCAGCGGCAGGCCACCAAGGATGCCGGAAAAATCGCCGGCTTGGACGTGATGCGGATCGTGAATGAGCCGACTGCTGCGTCTCTGGCTTACGGGCTTCAGAAGCGCAAGCAGGGCATGATCGCGGTCTATGACCTGGGCGGCGGTACATTCGACATCTCGATTCTCAAGCTCAAGGGCGGCATCTTCGAGGTAAAAGCGACACACGGCAACACCCATCTTGGCGGCGATGATTTCGATCGGCGGCTGATGGAGGTGATGCTGAAAGAAATCGCGTCGAAACATGGGGTCTCCTTAGAGGGCCATCCCGAGTTCGTTCAAGAGCTTCGGGTTCGAGCCGAGCGCGCCAAATGCCGACTGTCGTCGGAAAATGAGGCGTCTGTCACGGTCCCGCTGCCAGACGGCAAAGGTGATTACCGCCGGAGTTTTACGCGGAGCGAATTTGAGAAGCTGGTGGCGGACCTGGTCGAAAAGACATTGGGCCCGACACGTCAAGCCCTCTCCGACGCCGGGCTATCTCCAACCGACGTGGACGAAGTGGTATTGGTGGGTGGCTCGACCCGCATTCCATTGATCCGTGAGAAGGTTCACGCCCTCTTCGGCAAGCCCCCGCACTGCGAGCTCAATCCCGACGAAGTCGTGGCCTTGGGTGCGGCCGTGCAGGCCGGCATTCTTGGTGGCGGGATCATGGACATGCTGCTCCTGGATGTGACGCCATTGACGCTGGGCATCGAAACCATGGGCGGGGTCATGAGCAGCCTCGTTCGGCGCAACACTACGATCCCGACCAGCGCCAAAGAAATGTTCACCACCTTCGTGGACGGGCAAACGTCGGTGGACATTCACATCCTGCAGGGCGAACGGGAGCTGGTGAAGGACAACCGGAGCCTGGCCCGATTCCAGTTGAAAATTCCTCCGCTCCCCGCGGCCGTGCCGCGCATCGAAGTCACCTTCATGCTTGATGCGAACGGCATCCTCAACGTCACCGCCCGCGATATCCGCACGGGGGAGGCTCAGTCCATCGAGGTCAAACCCTCCTATGGCCTGTCCGAACAGGAAGTAGAGCGGATGATTCACGAGTCGTACGTCTTCGCGCAACAGGACATCAAGGAGCGGCAGCGCATCGAGGCGCTCACTGAAGCAGACAGCATCCTACGCGCGACCGACAAGGCGTTAGCTCGCGCGGCCGAGGTCCAGGGGCTGGTGACAGCGGACGAGCTCGAGGGGATCCGTCGGGCGGTGGCCGAATTGAAACAGACGATGGCCGGAGACGAGCACCGCACAATCCGTCAGGCGATTGAGGCGCTGAATAAGGCCTC
>Ga0184623_10001229_pt1 | contig 11165 bp, 11 predicted proteins | sample PLM1_100_b1_FD_133138 | JGI IMG/M metagenome (GOLD analysis project Ga0184623, IMG submission 133138) | Groundwater sediment microbial communities from an aquifer in East River, Colorado, USA - PLM1_100_b1 | ecosystem: Environmental > Terrestrial > Soil > Riparian zone | place: USA: East River...
GAAGGCCGCACTCAATGAGCCCGACACGGTGGTATCGACGGAGTAGCCAGGTGGTAGGAGGGAACGCGGGAACGAGGGAAAGGGTTGTTGAGTCGGTAGGCCATAATACTCATGCTATATAAGGAAGAAACTCAGATGCCTTACAATCCCGCGCTTGTCGCCCCCATGCGGGCCGAAGTCACCCGACTCGGCGCCAAGGAGCTCACCAGCGCCGCCGAGGTAGATACAGCCCTGGGCGACCAGAAGGGGTCGATGCTGGTCTTCGTAAACTCGGTTTGTGGTTGCGCCGCGGGGAATGCCCGTCCGGCGCTCGCTCTGGCACTCAGGCACACCGTAGTGCCGCAGCAGGTCGTGACCGTATTCGCCGGCCAGGATGTGGATGCCGTAGCCCGTGCGCGCCAGTACTTCGGCGAGTATCAGCCGAGCAGTCCCTCGATGGCGCTGGTGCGGGACGGCGAGGTGGTTCATTTTGTCCACCGCCATCAGATCGAAGGTCGTTCACCGCAGGCAATCGCCACCGACCTCACGGCCGCGTTCGACCGGTTCTTCGGCGCCACGGTCTAGGCCGCCATGTCGGGTCACGTTTTTCACCCAGGTCACGCGGAGCTGCACGGGATCACGGTCGTGGTCGAGACCAATGGGTCGCTGACCTATGTGGGGCGGTACGACAGCGAGGATGCACGCGGGGTGCTGATGCTGGATGTTGGGGTCCACGATGCGGCTGCTGGAGGCGGGTCCAAGGAGGAGTACGTCCGCAAGAGCGCCAAGTTCGGGATCCGGAGCGACCACAAGCACCTGACGGTGCCGGCCGACCAGGTTGCCCGGATTACACGCCTGGGAGAGATGATCGGGTAGCTGGCATTCAGCGCTCCTGATAGAATTCCAGGTCGCCGGAGCCTGCATCTCCGAGTCCATGACGCGTTGATGTCGCAAAACTGTCGTTTGTCTCCATCCGCTACGCTAACCCAATAGATTCATCGGCATGGATCGGTACCACGTCATCGTGATCGGCGGCGGCCACGCCGGCGCCGAAGCCGCCACCCTCGCCGCTCGGCGGGGAGCCAGAACTCTCCTGCTGACCCAGAACCTCGAAACCATAGGACAGATGTCGTGCAACCCCGCCATCGGTGGCATCGCCAAGGGGACCGTGGTCCGCGAGGTGGATGCACTCGGCGGAGTCATGGGTCGTGCGACTGACTTGTCCCGGATCCAGTTTCGCATGTTGAACAAGTCCAAGGGCCCCGCAGTATGGTCCCCCAGAGCACAGTGCGATCGCGGGCTCTACCGCCGGGCCGTCCGTTCGCTGCTCGAGCAGCAGCCGAATCTGGAATTTGCCCAAGGGACGGTCGCCAAGTTCGTGATGTCAGGAGCTTGTATAGATGGTGTCGTGACGCTGGACGGCCGCACATACTATGGCGCTGCCGTTGTGCTCACCGCCGGAACATTTCTGCGGGGCCGCATTCATCTCGGGTTGGACACGCAGGTGCCAGCCGGCAGAGCTGGGGAAGCTCCAGCTACGGAAATCGCGCAGCAGATCGACGAGCTCGGGCTCACGGTCAAACGGTTCAAGACAGGCACACCACCGCGCATCGATGGACGCTCCGTCGACCTGTCACGCACCCGACGCCAGGACGGAGACTCCGGTGCGTACTGGTTCTCGTTCTACCACCGGGCGAGACATCCCGAGCAGCGACCCTGCTACCTGACCCACACGGGCGCGAAGCTCCGCGAGATCGTTCTACGCCACCTTCAGCAATCGGCCCTCTACGGAGGTGCGATCAGCGGACGAGGACCACGGTACTGTCCTTCCATCGAGGACAAGGTTCTGAAGTTTCCGGACGCGGAACACCACCAGGTGTTTCTCGAGCCCGAGGGACTCGATACCTCGGAGATGTACGTGAACGGCCTCTCGACATCACTTCCTCCCTCGGTGCAACTGGAATTCCTGCGAAGTGTCCCAGGCCTGGAGCAGGCGCTCATGACCAGGCCCGGCTACGCTATCGAGTACGACTACTTCCCTCCGACCCAACTCCACCCGACCCTCGAATCGAGACACCTTGCAGGACTCTTCCTGGCAGGCCAGGTCAATGGAACGACAGGATACGAGGAGGCCGCGGGACAAGGTGCAGTCGCCGGTATCAACGCCGCAGCACGAGCCTTGGAACTCGAGAGCGTCGTACTCCGACGGGGCGAAGCGTTTATTGGAGTGCTGACCGATGACCTCGTCACGAGGGGGGTCGACGAGCCCTACCGGCTATTCACCTCGCGCTCCGAATACCGGCTCCTCCTGCGACAAGACAACGCGCTCCGCCGACTGACACCCATCGCCGAACGACTCGGCACGTTGAGTCATGAGGAGCTCGAGCTGGCTGAGATCAGACTCCGAAGGGAAGAGTCGGTGCAAGCCATCGCCGAAGCGACCAGCATCTCACCAGCCCTCGCCAACCCCATCCTCGAGACATGCGGCTCGTCCCCTATCACAGAGCCGATTCGGATCGCTGACCTCGCTCGCCGGCCCGGCGTTCCTTTGACAACCTTACTCGGTAGCGCCAGCATCGAGCGGTCCGACGAGGAAGCGGGATGGGCCGACATCGAATTCAAGTATTCCGGATATCTGGCCCGCGAGAGATCGGCGGTGGTGAAGCTAAGCAAGATGGAGGAGCTCCCAATCCCGCCAGACCTCGAGTACCGCGACCTCACGACTCTCGCCTTTGAGGCGAGGGAAAAGCTTCACGCCCTCCGCCCAGAGACGCTCGGACGGGCCAGCCGGATCCCCGGGATTTCTCCAAGCGACCTGCACGGCATAATCCTCGAGCTGACGCGTAGGGCGTCCCGCGCAGGGCTCCTCCCTGTTTCACGTGAAACGCTGGTTGAGGTGGGATTGGTTGTCCCAGGCTCACCCGCCCAGGAATCCCAGAAGGTCGAGACGTTAGTCATTGCGAGGGCCCTCGTGCCCGATGCAATCCAGCCGCCGGACCTCGAAACTGCCGGATCGCCACGCGGCCTGGAACCCGCTCGCCATGACTGACTGGGAGAGGCTCCGAGAGTAGGTCCCTGCGTTTCACGTGAAACTCTGATCGTACTATTGAGACTTATTCATGCTCGCCGCCCCTGCGGCCGACGGCCAGCGCTGATCTAGCTGCGTCATTCATTTGGACCTTGGATGCTAGGTCGGTGGAACTACAAGGTCGTTTAGGTTTCACCACAAAGGAACGAAGGACACAAAGGGGTCACGTCCCCCATGCTTGGATGGCTGGTTACTGATCTCGCGCAGGAGATTGCACAGTACGCAGAACACCATATATTCGTGTGTCTCCCCCGACGTCTTCCCAGGTCAGATAAAGTGTTGTAGGCCGCTTAGACCGTAAGTGACTGCACTAAAACCACTTAGAGGCTGATAAGCGCCCATGGCTCATGTCATAGCAATAGCAAACCAGAAAGGCGGCGTGGGTAAAACCACGACCGCCGTCAACGTCGCGGCGTCTCTCGCCATGGCGGAGAGGCGCACTCTCCTCCTCGATGCCGACCCTCAGGGTAATGCGACGAGTGGTGTCGGCATAGCCAAAGAGACGGTCGAGCTCTCCCTTTACGAGTCTCTGGTCGAGGGACGTCCTGCGGCGGACTCGATTCTTACCATCGGCGCGCTTCCCTTTCTCTCTGTGCTCCCTGCGACACAGGACCTCGTGGGTGCCGAGCTGCAGCTGGTGGACCGCGACGGTCGCGAGGCGCAGCTTCGACACGTTCTCGAGGGCCTACAGGACTCGTACGAGTACATCGTCGTCGACTGCCCTCCATCGCTGGGTTTGCTGACCCTGAACGTGTTGGCGGCGGCCAATGCTGTGCTGATCCCGATCCAGTGCGAGTACTATGGCTTGGAGGGAATCTCGCAGCTTCTTAACACCATCCGCCTAGTACAGCAGAACTTCAATCCCGGCTTGTCGATAAGCGGTGTACTCCTGACCATGTACGACTCCCGTCTGAACCTTTGCCGGCAGGTGGCCGAGGATGCCAAGGAGTACTTTGGCGCGAAGGTCTTCCTGACGCCAATCCCTCGGAATGTGCGGCTCGCAGAGGCGCCGAGCTTCGGGAAGCCCATTCTTCTGTATGATGTTCAGTCTGTGGGTGCCAAGAGCTACCTGGCAGTGACCCAGGAGCTGATGCGCCGAGTCGAGAATCCGGGCGTCATCGAAGAGGCGCCGGCCCCCATCCCAGAGGTGACTACATGAGCGAGACGAAGCGTTTAGGACGAGGTCTCGAGGCCTTGCTCGGCGCCGTATCCCGAGAGCAGGCAGAAGCGTCTGGCTCACTTCGGGAGCTTCCGATCGGGAACGTGCTGCCCAATCCGTATCAGCCGCGCACCCATGTAGATGAAGGCACTCTGGCCGAGCTGGCGGCGTCGATCGAAGCATCGGGGTTGCTGCAGCCGATCATCGTGCGCCCGCGGAACGGAAAGTTCGAGCTCATTGCCGGCGAGCGTCGTTGGCGTGCGATTCAGCGTCTGGGTTGGGCAAAGATTCCGGCGGTGGTGAAGGAGGTCGACGATCAGACTCTGCTGACGCTCGCCCTCGTCGAGAATCTTCAGCGCGACGATCTAACTCCCATCGACGAGGCCGCGGGGTATCAGCGCCTGGGCGAGGAGTTCAAGCTTCCCCAGGCGGAGATCGCCCGTCTGGTGGGACGGAACCGCTCCACCGTGGCGAACCTCCTCCGCCTGCTAAAGCTGCCGGATGAGGTAAAGGCGCTGGTTCAGGAGGGCAAGCTCTCCGAGGGTCATGCACGGGCCTTGCTCGCGGTAGAGAAGGAATCAGAGATCCTTAGCCTGGCGAGAGAAGCAGCGGACCAGGGGTGGTCTGTTCGCGAAACTGAAGCGCGGGCCCGGGGAGAGTCACCAGCGGCTGCAGCCCCTGTCGCACCGACGAATGGGCCACGCCCACGTCCCCAGCAGAAGATGGCCACGGGCGAGGTCAGGCGAATCGAAGACGCGTTGAGAAAACGATTGGGCACTGACGTGCGAGTCACCTCCCGGCGGCGCGGCCGCGGCTTCCTCAGTATCAGCTACTACTCCAACGACGATCTCGCTCGCGTTCTCGAGCTGATTCTGGGCGAGCCGTTCGCAGGATGAAGAGCCGCTCGCGCTCCGTCACCGTCCTGATCCAAAAGGACGGCAGGACGAAGACGCAGAGCTACCGCATTCGACTCTGGACTCTTCGGCTGGCGGCGGGTTTGCTGGCGCTGGTGGCGGTGCTGATGTTGCTGCTGGCGGTCCTATACGGACCCACGCTCAGGGCAGCGGCTCGCGTTCCCGGTATGGAGCGCGAGCTGACCAGACTGCGGGCGGAGAACGCGAGAGTCCGCGAGCTTTCGGCGGCCCTCGACAGCGCCGAATCTCGTTATGCTCAGGTTCGCCAGATGATGGGTGGCGAGATCGTCCGCGATCCGTTGACGATCACGTCGTCCCTGCCGGTCGCTCCTCCGATCCGAGCCCGGCTTGTTTCGGGTCCCACGGCCCTGAGCCTCGGACTCGGCGTCCCGCAGTACTGGCCCCTAGACGAGACGGGTTACATCACGCGGGGTCAGGTCAAGGCTGGTGGTCGCGATGAGCCCCACCCAGGGATCGATATCGCAGTCTCGGTCGGGAGCCTGGTACGAGCCTCCGGCGGTGCCGTTGTTCGCCAGGCCGGCGAGGACCCAGAATACGGCTTCTTCGTCCTGCTGGACCATCCGGATGAATACCAGACGATGTACGGACATCTTTCGCGCATCTTAGTGACAGCTAACGCCACAGTGGCTGCAGGCGAGGTGATCGGCCTTACCGGCAACAGCGGTCGCTCGACGGCGCCCCATCTGCACTTCGAGATTCGCCAGCGGGGTGTCTCGCTGGACCCGCAGACCATGGTAAAGGAGGGGCGTTGATGGGCTTCTTCAGCAATGCCGCGCGGGACGAAGAGGGAAAAGAGCTCAAGCGGCGGCGTACCGACCAGATACCCTTCTCGATTATCGCCAGCGATATGACAGTAATAGGCGACCTGGAGACAGAAGGCATGGTGCGGGTGGAAGGAAGAGTGCGCGGAACGGTGCGGGTCGGCGGACAGGTATTGGTGGCACAGGGTGCGGTTATCGAGGGCGACCTCCATACCCAGGAGGCTGTCATCGCCGGGCAGGTGAGCGGAGCCATTCACGCTGGGGAACGGGTGGAGCTACAGGCAACCGCCATGGTGGCCGGAGACATTCTCACACCCCGAATCTCCATCATTGAGGGGGCCCGGATCACTGGAGAGGTCAAGATGGACGCCGCCGCTCGACCGGAGGTCGTCGGGAATTCCCCACAATAGTTGATAATTCAGCTAAGTGTGTGGAAATCAAAAGTTTGGCGCTACTTATTGCATCCTGGAGGTACCAAAATCACGCCGACGTGCCAACTATTAACGTAGTGCTTCGTTGTTGCTGCTATACTGTGCTCTCGCTGGCACTTCTCTCGTGCTCCCCGCCGCCTGCCGCTGGAATGCGGGTTGGGCTCATCACCCCCGGCTCTATCGCCGATGCCGCCTGGAATTCAGCAGCCTACCAAGGCCTGCAGCGGATCCATGATTCGCTAGGCGTCCAGATCAGTCACATCGAAGCCCGGACACCAGCAGAGCAGGCCGAGGCGCTCCGGACCTACGCTGCCCAGGGCTATGACCTCGTCTTTGCCAATGGCTTCGAGTTTCAGGACGCCGCGGAGCGGGTGTCGTCCCAATACCCGAAGACCGTGTTCATCGTCACGTCCGGCCGGCGGGCCCATGGCAACGTGGCTCCCCTCATCTTCCGCCTGGAGGAGGCGAGCTATCTGGCCGGGATGGTGGCCGGCGGGCTGACCAGGAGTAACGTGCTTGGCTTCGTCGGCGGGATCGAGCTGCCCCCGATCAAAGCGGCTTACCAGGGCTGGCTCAACGGTGCCAAGTCGGTCAATGCAAAGGCTAAGAGCCGGGAGATATACCTCAACAGCTTCGACGATGCGGCTGCCGGGCGGGAAGCGGCATTAGCGCTCGTACGGGTCGGCGCAGACATGTTTCACCACAACGCCGATGCCGCGGCACTCGGGCTGTTCCAGGCAGTCAAAGAACAGCCTGGTGTGTACGTCTTCGGCGCAAACGCCGATCAATCGAGCCTGGCAGCCGACCGGGTCATCGGCAGCGCCGTGATCGACCTTCCACATGCCTTTCTTCTGGTGGCCTCGCAGGTTCGCTCGGGGCAGTTTGAGCCACGAGTGGAGGCGTTCGGACTGGAGAGCGGGGTAGTGAGTTACATACCTAATCCGCGTCTCGACAGCCTCGTCCCACCCGAGTTGAAGGCTCGCATGCGCGCTGCTGGCGACTCGATGATTGCCGGGACTCTGATAGCCGCACCCCGCCCGGCCACTATGGAAGCGGCACGCCCAAGGACGAACGGCCACCTCGCGATACTGGACGCACAGCTCACGAGCCTGAAATGAGTCCCGGTGTTCCGCTGCACGAGGTCGTGGGCTATCTGGACGAGTATCTCCGAATCAGGGAGATACCGGATGAGCCGAATGCGATCAACGGCCTCCAAGTTGAGAGCAGCGGTCGGATCGGAGGGATCGTGGCTGCGGTGGATGCCTCCCAGGCCACGATCGACGGAGTGATCGCAACGCTGGAGCCAGGGCAGCCGCCGCCCCTGTTGCTGGTTCATCATGGCCTGTTCTGGGATGGCAATGTGCCGGTGACCGGCCGCAGGTACCGGCGGCTTGCAGCGCTCCTCGACCACGACATTCCCCTGTACGCTGCTCACAATCCTCTCGACGTTCATCCTGAAGTCGGGAACAATGCGGTTCTGGCCGAACGCCTCGGGATCAAGGTGGAAGGGTGGTTCGGGAACTACCGTGGCGTTTCGATCGGGGCCTGGGGACACAGTCCAGCGAGCCTGCCGATGCGTGAAGCGCTGGCGGTGGAACTCGACCGCGTGTTGCATACCATGAAGGGCAGCGCGAGAGTGATCCCGGGAGGCCCCGAAAGGCCGGGCCGTATCGGCATTATCACCGGCGGGGCCGGCAGCATGATCGCCGAGGCCAGGGCCGCCGGACTCGACACCTTCATCACCGGCGAAGGCCCGCACCATACCTATTTCGACGCGATGGAGTTGGGACTCAACGTCATCTATGCCGGCCACTACGCCACGGAGACCCTGGGCGTCCAGGCGATGGCGTCCCATCTGGCGGAGCAGTTCGACCTCGAGTGGGACTTCCACGACCATCCGACCGGTCTCTGATGTGACTTCGGTGCTCGAGCTTGCCGGCATCGACAAGCGATTCGGCTCCGTGCATGCTCTGCGCGGGGTCGATTTCGCATTGGCCCCCGGCGAAGTGCATGCGTTGCTGGGGGAGAACGGGGCCGGAAAGTCCACCCTGATGCATGTCGCGTATGGGCTGGTACGATCAGACGCGGGAGAGATCCGGGTCGACGGAGTGACGCGGCGGATACCCACTCCGCGGGTTGCCCGGGCCTTGGGCATAGGGATGGTGCACCAGCATTTCACCTCGGTGCCTGCCCTGACCGTGGCCGAGAATGTCGCCCTCTCCGCTGGGTGGCCTGGCGTGCCGCATGAGATGCGCGAGCGCACCAGGCTCTTGAGTGAGCGCATGGGGCTCCCGCTCGATCCCGATCAGCGGGCCGGCCGCCTGTCGGTATCCCTCAAGCAGCGGCTCGAGATCGTCAAAGCGCTAGCCGGCGACGCCAGAATATTGCTCCTCGACGAGCCCACCGGCGTGCTCGCTCCACCTGAGGCGGAGCTGCTACTGCAGATGGTCCGGAACTTCACGGCTTCGGGCGGGTCGGCCGTCCTGATCACTCACAAGCTCGATGAGGCGCTCCTGACGGCTGACCGGGTCACTGTGCTGCGACAGGGCGCCGTGACCTTCACCGGACCGGTGGCCGGCCAGACCGTGGAGTCGCTGGCCTATGCAATGATCGGTGGTGATCCGGGACTTCCCCTTACCGGCAGAGAGGCGGTCAGAAGATCCGAGCCGCGGTCCTCCCGAGAGTCGATTCGTCTCGACGCCCTCGAGGTGTCTCGGGAGAGCGGATATGGAATCGCGCTCCGGCGCGGGTCTCTTTCGGTCCGGGCGGGAGAGATCGTCGGAGTAGCAGCGGTAGAGGGGAACGGACAGCGTGAGCTTCTCCGTGCGGTGGCGGGCCGCATCGCGCCGCTCCGCGGCAAGCTCCAGGTAGCCAAGCCGGTGGGGTTCATCCCCGAAGATCGTACGTCTGAGGGTCTGATTCCCGCGCTCAGCCTCACCGAAAACGTGGTACTCGGTCTGGGTAACGACGGGCCGTGGATTCATGGCGGCCTGATCGCCTGGCGCGAGGCGGAAGCCCGCACGGCCGAGCTCATTCGGGACTTCGAGATCACGGCACCCGGGCCTGGCGCTCGCGCCGCGGCGCTCAGCGGCGGTAACCAGCAAAAGCTGGTTGTGGCACGCGAGCTCTCTCGGACTCCCGCGGTGATAGTCGCGGAGAACCCCACGCGAGGTCTCGACATCGCCGCCGCCGCCGCCATCCACCTTCGCCTGAGGTCCGCGGCAGCAGCGGGCGCTGCGATCCTCTTCTACTCGGCCGATCTGGACGAGGTGCTGCATCTGGCCGACCGCGTAATCGTCCTGACCCGGGGCATGATCTCGGAAGCGCCTCCCGGCGCTTCGCGATCCGAAATCGGTGCCATGATGCTCAGGGCCGAGAGAGAGGCGTGAGGGCACTGGGGTGGGCGGTCGCGGCGGTGGCCTTGGGCCTGGCCGTTCTCTTCGCTGGGCTGGAAGCGGCGGGCTTCGACGCGGAGGCCGGGCTCGGCGCGCTGTGGCTGGGTGCCTTCGGCTCCTGGGATGCCTTTACCTCCAGCACTCTGGTGCGCGCGGTGCCGCTCATCCTCATTGGGCTTGGCATCTCGGTGGCGTTTCGAGGCGGGGCGCTCAACATCGGAGCCGAAGGTCAGTTCTACGCCGGGGCCATCGCCGCGACATGGGTTGGGCTGCACCTGGCCGGCCAGCCTGGCGCGATCGCCATCGGAGCGCTTCTCCTGACCGCGGCAGTTGCTGGTCTCTGCTGGGTTGCAGTACCCGTCTGGCTGAAGCTCCGGTTTGGCGTCATCGAGGTGATCAGCACGCTACTCCTCAACTTCGTGGCCCTGTCCCTGGTCAGCTTCATGGTGCAGGGACCGCTTCAGGAACGGGGGCGTATCTACCCTCAGAGTGATGCAATAGCGGAGGCGGCCCGGTTACCCTTGCTGCCGGGCTCTCGGCTGCACGCCGGCTTGGTGCTCGCAGTGGCCGGCGGACTGGTTCTCTGGTTTCTCTTCGCGAGGACGCTCTGGGGTTTCCGACTCCGCGCCGTTGGTATGGGCCCCCGTGCTGCCGAAGTCAGCGGCCGAATCGACAGCCAACGAGTGAGCGCGGTGGCACTCCTCATTTCGGGTGCGATCGCAGGAGTGGCCGGTGGGGTTGAAGTGAGCGGGGTGTCGTATGCCCTGTTTCAGAACCTGTCGCCCGGGTATGGCTTTACCGGAATTGCAGTGGCCTTGCTTGGCGGCCTGCATCCGATCGGCGTTGTAGTAGCCGGAATTCTCTTCGGCGCGCTCGAGGCGGGCGCAGGCGCGATGCAAAGGGACGCGGGAATACCCGCAGTCGCCGTGTACGTGGTGGAGGCGGTGGTAATCATCGTGGCACTGCTGGCCACGGTGCCGCGAGGGGGCTGGACCGGTTTGCGCGCCGTGGTGAGAAAGAGGATCGCCCCAGGCAAGGCCGCAGGATAATGGACACCGAGGTGCTCGTTGCCGGGTTCCTGGCCGCCGCCGTGCGGGTGGCCACTCCCCTCGTGCTCGCGGCCACCGGCGAAACCGTCACCGAGCGCTCGGGAGTGATCAACCTGGGTCTCGAGGGGATCATGCTCGCCGGTGCACTCGCCGCTACGCTGGGTGCCACCGCCTGGGGACCCTGGAGTGGGGTCGCGTGCGCGATCGCAGCCGGTATGCTGCTCGCCGCGGTGTTCGCGCTGCTGGCTGTGGGGGCGCGGGCCGATCAGATCATCACCGGTACCGCGATTACCCTCGCGGCCGTTGGGCTCACCGGCACCATCTACCGGCAGGTCTACGGCTCGGGCGGCGCCGGACTCACCATTCCC
>Ga0184623_10001230_pt1 | contig 11161 bp, 10 predicted proteins | sample PLM1_100_b1_FD_133138 | JGI IMG/M metagenome (GOLD analysis project Ga0184623, IMG submission 133138) | Groundwater sediment microbial communities from an aquifer in East River, Colorado, USA - PLM1_100_b1 | ecosystem: Environmental > Terrestrial > Soil > Riparian zone | place: USA: East River...
CGCCTTCTACGCGTACTCCAAGATCTGCACCCACGCGGGCTGCCCGGCGAGCCTCTACGAGCAACAGACCCACCGGCTGCTCTGCCCCTGCCACCAGTCCCAGTTCAACGTGCTCGACAGCTGCCGACCGGTCTTCGGGCCGGCTACCAGGCCACTTCCGCAGCTGCCTATTACCGTGGACGATGAAGGTTTCTTCATCGCGAAGTCCGACTACCTCGAGGCTGTCGGCCCGGCCTTCTGGGAGCGCCCGTGAAGCTACCGAAGATCAAGCCCGCTGAGCTTCCCGCTAAGGGAGCCGACTGGGCGGACAACCGCCTCGGGGTGGCCACTCCGACCCGTCGGCTGCTGAACAAGGTCTTCCCGGACCACTGGTCGTTCATGCTCGGTGAGATCGCGCTCTACTCGTTCATCATGCTGCTGCTTACCGGCACGTTCCTGGCCCTCTTCTTCGACCCGTCGATGAAGGAGGTCGTCTACGACGGCAGCTACACGCCGCTGCGCGGCATCGAGATGTCGCAGGCGTACGCGACGAGCCTGGACATCTCGTTCGACGTGCGCGGCGGCCTGATCATGCGGCAGATCCACCATTGGGCGGCGCTGCTGTTCGTCGCGTCGATGATGGTGCACATGTTCCGGACCTTCTTCACCGGAGGGTTCCGCCGCCCGCGTGAGATGAACTGGCTCATCGGCATCACGCTGATCGTGCTGGCCATCCTGGAGGGCTTCGCGGGCTACTCGCTGCCGGACGACGCGCTGTCCGGTACGGGCCTGCGGATCATGAGCGCGATCGTGCTGTCGATCCCGCTGGTCGGCACCTGGGTGTCGTTCGCGGTGTTCGGCGGGGAGTTCCCCGGCGAGGTGATCATCCCGCGGCTGTACATCGCGCACGTGTTCCTGGTCCCCGGCATCCTGCTGGCGCTGATCGCGGTGCACATCGGCCTGGTGTTCAAGCAGAAGCACACCCAGTACCCCGGCCCGCGCGCCACCGAGCACAATGTCGTCGGGCACCGCATGTTCCCCGGCTTCGCGGCTAAGGGCGGCGGCCTCTCGATGATCGTGTTCGGCGTGCTCGCGCTGCTCGGCGGCTGGTTCCAGATCAACCCGATCTGGCTGTTCGGCCCGTACAAGGGCGAGGTGGTCTCCTCGGCCTCCCAGCCTGACTTCTACGTGGGCTGGCTGGACGGCTCGACCCGGCTCTGGCCGGCGTGGGAGTTCCGGGGCCTGGGCTACACCCTGCCACCGGTCTTCTGGCCGACCGTGGTGCTGCCGGGCGTCATGTTCACGCTCGCCGCGATCTACCCGTTCCTCGAAGCCAGGTTCACGAAGGACAAGGCCCACCACAACCTGCTCCAGCGGCCGCGTGACGTGCCCGCCCGCACCGCGCTCGGTGCCATGGCGATCTCGTTCTACACGGTTCTCTGGATCTCCGGCGGCAACGACGTCATCGCCGAGAAGTTCAACATCAGCCTCAACGCGATGACCTGGCTCGGCCGGATCGGGTTGCTGGTGGTCCCGCCGCTCGCGTTCTACGCGGCGTACCGGATCTGCCTGGGCCTGCAGCAGCACGACCGCGAGGTGCTGGCGCACGGCGTCGAAACCGGCATCATCAAGCGCCTGCCGTCCGGGGCGTTCATCGAGGTACACCAACCCCTCGCCGCGCCGGACGAGCACGGCCACGTGGAGCTGGAGTACGCCGGAGCAGCCGTCCCGAAGAAGATGAACAAGCTCGGCGCCTCCGGGCATGCCGTCAAGGGCTTCTTCTTCCCCCTGGAGCGGCCGCCCAAGGCCGGCGTCGCAACGAAGGAGCTGATCAGCGACAACGGCAACGAGCCGCGCGAGTAGTCCTCCGCACCGCCCGTCGAGAAGGGCCCGTCGACCAGCTGGTCGACGGGCCCTTCTCGTCGCGCTGCCACGGCCCCGGTCACTGGATGACGGGCTGGCGTACACGGTGTGAACTGGAGACACTCCGGTGCGTGAATGATCACTCGCGCGCCGTACACGAGATTCACTGAACGTCCCCGATCAGGGCCGCACAGTGCGACACTTCCGACGTGTCCCCAGCACTCCCCCAGCGGGTAGCCACCGCGGTCGCGGCGACTGTCGCCGACCTGGTCGACCGGGGCACCTCCGGTGTGCTCCTGCTCGGCAGCCAGGTCCGCGGCGACGCCCACGAGCACAGCGACGTCAACCTTGTCGCGCTCGGCGACGGACCCGACTACGGCCTGCGCCAGGTGCACGAACTGCTCATGTCCGTGTCCTGGCGGACCCCGGAGAGCGTGCTCGCCGCGTTCGCCAATCCGCGCGAGGCCGGTGGCGCGGTACCCGGCTGGCGCAACGCCGTGATCCTCCACGACGCCGACGGCGAACTCGCCACGCTCGTCGACGCCGCCGGCAGCTGGCGGTGGTCTGACATCGAAGCCCGGCGGCGCACCTGGGTGGCCGATGAAGTGACAAGCCATGCCGAAGAGGTCCACCGGCTGGTCGGTTCGCTCGCGCTCGGGCGCCGCACCTCCGCCGCCGTCAACCGCAACCTGCTGGCCACCCAGTTACCGATGATCGCGGCCGTACACCAGCAGATCCTCTACGACAGCGAGCACCGCCTCTTCGACCTCGTCGCCGCTGCCATGGGCCCCCGCTGGCTGGCGAGCCAGCAGGCGGCGCTCGCGCTGCACGCGGAAGCCCTCGACGAGTCCTGCCGGGCCGCACTCGACCTGTACGCCATGCTCACGCCCGCGGTGGATGACTACCTCACGCCCGACCAGCGCGCCGTGGCCGCCTCCGCGACGTCGCTGGCGCTTGCCAACGCGCGTCCCGTCCAGGCGAACCGCTAGCCCCACTCAGGCCCCGCACAGCGAAAGCGCCGACCCCACGAGCTGGAGCCGGCGCTTCGGTACGGATGAGTTCGGTACGGATGAGCTAGTAGTGCTTTGTTATGTCGTGTCGTCGTATAGGCGTTTGCAGGTGTGGCATGCGCCGACCATGACGGTGAGCAGTTGTTGCAGCTCACGGAGCACGGCGTAGAGGGTCAGGCCGGCGCAGCCGCTTTTGGGTCGAGGCGCAGCAGGGTGCAGAAGGCTTGGGCGAGGACGGTGAGGGTGACGTGCCGGTGCCATCCGACGAACGAGCGGCCTTCGAAGTGGTCGATGCCCAGGCCGGTCTTGAGTTCGCGGTAGTCGTGTTCGACCCGCCAGCGGAGCTTCGCCAGGCGGACCAGGGTCTTCAGCGAGGTGCGGGGATCCAGGTTGGACAGCCAGTACTTGACCGGTTCGTCCGCGTCGGGTGGCCATTCAGCGATCAGCCACACCTCGGGCAGGGTGCCGTCGACGGCGCGGGGGATGTCACGGTTGGCCGGGCGGATCCGCAGGCGCACGAAGTGTGAGCGCATCGCCGCGGTCGGGTTGCTCGTGGTGCGTCGGCTGCCCTGCCGCCAGGTCACCGGCCGTGCGGGGTCCCGGCCGGCGGCCAGGACGAGGTCCTTGAAGGTGACCGGCGGGTCGGGATAGGCGGGGCGGGGTGGGCGGCCCCGGCCGAAGTAGGGCGGGGTGACCGGCACCGCGTCGCCGTGGTGGGCGGTGGCGGTCGGGTCGACCTGGACCGCGTAGCGCAGGCCGCGTTCGGACAAGCCGAGCCGGAACAGGGTGCAGTCGCCGTAGCCGGAGTCGGCGGCGACCGGCAGGTTCGGCAACCCCCAAGTGTCGATCATCTCCTCGAGCATGTCCAGGGCCAGGCGCCACTTCTCCCGGTGCCGCACGTCGTCGCCGATCCCGGCCCGGTCCCGTTTCTCGCGGACCGCGGCGGCCTTGGCCGGGTCGCTGATCGTGGTGTCGTCCCACGACTTGGGGCAGAACAGCCGCCAGTCCGCAGCGACCGAGGCGTTGTCGGTGGCCAGCTGCACGCTCACCCCGATCTGGCAGTTGCCGGTCTTGCCCAGGGTGCCGGAGTACTGCCGGGCCACGCACGGCGAGGCGATGCCGTCCTTCGGGAAGCCGGAATCGTCGATCACATACGCGGCCGGGTCGATCACGGTCACCGCCCACCGGGCCACGTTCGCCCGCACGGTCGCGTAGTCCCAGGTCGAGGACGTGATGAACTGCTGCAACTGCTGATGATCGACGCCGAGGCGTCCCGCCATCGGCTGCATCGACTTGCGTGCCCCGTCGGTGAGCAGGCCACGCACATACAACTCGCCCTTGACCCGCTGGTCCGACCGCCGAACCGCACCCTGCAACATCTGCGCGGTGAACTCGACCAGCCGTGGGCGCACCTGCTCGATCTGCTCCGGAGTCACACCACGAAGTCAACCACCATCCATAATGGACATCCACACGACACGCCGCCACCTAACAAAGCACTACTAGTGCTCCATCGGCCCGATGTAGTACTCGAACAGCAGCCCGCCGACGGCGATGAGCAGTGCGGTGCCGCCCATGATCATCATCCAGGGCGCCCAGAAGACGATACCGAGCCCGAAGAACGCCGCGGCCAGCGCGAGCCCGAAGGGCCAGTAGCTGCCAGGGCTGAAGAAGCCCAGCTCACCGGCGCCCTCGTCGATCTCGGCATCGGCGCGGTCCTCGGGGCGGGGCTCGATGCGGCGCGCCACGAACGCGAAGTACCCGCCGCAGAGGAGCACGAGCCCGCCGGTGAGCACCAGGGCGGTCGAGCCGACCCAGTCGGCGCCCTCGGCGGTGTTGTTGGTCCAGATGTAGTACACGGCGGCCATGACGAACAGGAACACCGCGAGCCCGTTGAAGATCCGGGATTCGCTCTTCATGGTGAGGTAACTCCAGCCTCTCCCGCGCTCAGCGCTGGCTCTTGTCGTTGCGCTTGGTGTCGAACGGCACCGTCGTCGTCGCCTTGGGGTTCTGGTTGATCGCACGAAGGGCGTCCGCCATCGAAGCGCCGTTCTTCCGAGCGTCGATGTACTTCTCGTAGTCCTCCGGGCTGACCGCGCGCACCTCGAAGTTCATGTTCGAGTGGTACGTGCCACACAGCTCGGCGCAGCGGCCCACGAAGGCACCGGTGCGGTCGATGCTGCTGATCTCGAACGAGTTGGTGCGGCCCGGGATGACATCGCGCTTGAACAGCATCTCCGGCACCCAGAACGAGTGGATGACGTCGTTCGACGACTCCTGGAAGCGGATCCGCTTGCCGGTCGGCAGCACGAGGATCGGGATCTCCTCGGAGGAGCCGACTGTCTGCACCGCGCGACCGTCGGGGCCGATGGCGTCGGGGTAGGCGAAGATCCAGTTCCACTTGAAGCCGATCACGCTGACCGTGACGTCCGGCTTCTCGATCTCCTTGTTGACGTACACCTGCGTCACGGCGGTGTAGTAGAAGAGCACGCAGACGATGAGGACGGGCGCGATCGTGTAGAGCACCTCGAGCGGCAGGTTGAACCGGGTCTGCACCGGCAGCTCGTCGCCCCTCTTGCGGTACCGGACGATGACCCAGAACATCAGGCCCCAGACCATCACGCCGACGACAAGCGCGGCGATGACCGACCACGTCCAGAGTTCGCGCATCTCCTTGGCCTGCGGCGTGACGCCCTCGGGCCACCCGAAGCGGAGTGCCTCTTCGGTGGAGCAACCAGCGAGCGTGACGGTGAGCAGACCGGCCACGGAGGCGAGCCGCGCGGCACGCCCCAGACGTCCGGTCCTCGCCGACGGGTTCGGGACCACCTGCTGTGCCCTCCTCCTACGCACCCGCCGGGGTACCGGACGGGTGGTTTCCAGAACAGCGCGAAGATTACTCGACCGCACCCTGGCGGACCTGCCAGGGGTGCCGGGTGTCGTGCCGGTAGCGTGCGCTAGGTGGACGCTACGTCAGGCCAGGCAGCGGCGGGGGGACGTGTCTACCTCGACGCGGCGTCGTCCGCCCCGTTGCATCCGGTGGCCCGTGCCGCGCTGCTCGCCGGCCTGGACGACGGGTGGTCCGATCCGGCCCGGCTCTACACCGAGGCGCGGCGGGCCCGGCAGCTGCTGGACGCCGCTCGCGAGGCCGTGGCGGCCGTCCTCGGCGCCCGTCCGGACGAGGTGAGCTTCTGCGCGAGCGGCACCCAGGCGGCGCATCTGGCGGTTCTCGGCGGGCTGGCCGGGCGGCGCCGCGCCGGGGACACGCTGGTTCACTCCGCCGTCGAACACTCGGCGGTCCTGCACGCCGCCGAAACCCACGTCGCCGCTGGCGGCCGGGCGGTGCCGGTGCCGGTCGACCGCGCCGGAGTGGCGGATCTCACGGCGTTCACGGCGGCCGTTCACGGTCCGGGCGTTGCCGTCGCCGCCCTGATGAGCGCGAACCACGAGGTCGGGACGGTACAACCGGTCGCCGAGGCGGTCGCGGCCTGTGCGGATGCGGGCCTGCCGCTCTACGTCGATGCCGCCCAGTCGGTGGGCCGGGTCGCCGTGCCGCCAGGCTGGTCGCTGCTGAGTGCCAGCGCGCACAAGTGGGGCGGCCCGCCCGGGGTCGGGGTGCTGGTGATCCGAAAGGGCGTGCGCTGGTCGTCGCCGCTGCCGGCGGACGAGCGGGAGCAGGGTCGGGTGCCGGGGTTCGGCAACCTGCCGGCCGTGGTGGCCGCTGCCGCGTCGCTGCGGGCCCGGGCGGCGGAGATGGCCGACGAGGCCGCGCGGCTCGGTCCGCTGGTGGACCGGATCCGGGAGCGCGTGGCGGCCACGGTCGCCGACGTGGAGGTTGTCGGCCACCCCACGGACCGGCTTCCCCACCTCGTGACGTTCTCCTGCCTCTACGTGGACGGTGAGGCGCTGCTGCACGCCCTGGACGCGCGGGGCTTCGCCGTCTCCAGCGGGTCGTCCTGCACCTCCTCGACGCTGACGCCGTCGCACGTGCTGGAGGCGATGGGCGTGCTCAGCCACGGGAACGTCCGGGTGTCGCTGCACCGGGACACGACCGAGGACGAGGTAGAACGGTTCCTCGCCACGCTGCCGGGCGTCGTGGACGAGCTGCGCCGCACCGCCGGGGTGCAGGGATTGTGAGCGCGCCGGCCCTCGTACTGGACTGCTTGGGGCAGCGCTGCCCGTTGCCGGTGATCGCGCTGGCGCGCCGGATCGGCGAGGTCGAGCCGGGCGCGATCGTACGGGTGCTCGCGGACGACCCGGCGGCGCGGGTAGACATCCCGGCCTGGTGCCGGATGCGTGACCAGGAGTTCCTGGGTGCCACCGAGGTCGACGGAGCGCCGGCTTTCGATGTGCGCCGGCGAGCGTAGCGCGGCGTGCAACCCCGCCCTCGTATGGCCCTGCCTACAGGTGTTGGGAATCCCGGACACGTGACCGAGATTCCCAACACCTGTTATCGACTCTTATGGGGGTCCGCGGCTGGACCCGGCCCGGTTACGGCAGGTAGGCCTGAACGTCGGCGGCCGCGTCGTCGCCGTACGCCTCGCCGAGGCGCTTGGCGAACTCGTCGGACTTGATCACGTACTCCTGGGTGCCGATCGTCTCGATGACGTACGTGGCGACCAGGCAGCCGACCTGCGCCGACCGCTCCAGCGGCATCCCCCAGGACAGGCCGGCGAAGAAGCCGGCGCGGAAGCCGTCGCCGACGCCGGTGGGGTCGTGCTTGGCCAGCTCGCGGGCGCACGGCACGTGCAGGGTCTCGATGCCGCGACCCGCGATCTCGACGCCGCGCGAACCGAGCGTGGTGACCCGGACCTTCACCCGATCGAGGACGTCGTCCTCGGAGTAGCCCGTCTTCGACTCGAGCAGGTTCTTCTCGTAGTCGTTGGTGAGCAGGTACTCGGCGCCGTCGATCAGCTCACGGGTCTGCTCGCCGGACATCCGCGCCAGCTGCTGGGACGGGTCGGCGGCGAACGGCAGGTTGCGGGTGCGGCACTCGGCGGTGTGGCGCACCATCGCCTCGGGGTCGTTGGCGCACACGAGCACGAGGTCGATCCCGCCGAGCCGCTCCGCGACCGGCTCCAGCTCGATGTTGCGCGCCTCGCTCATCGCGCCCGCGTAGAACGAGGCGATCTGGCACATGTCCTCGTCCGTGGTGCAGACGAACCGCGCGGTGTGTGCGAGTTCGGAGATGTAGACGGACGAGCAGTCGACGTTGTGCCGCTCCAGCCAGGACCGGTAGTCGGCGAAGTCGGCACCGACCGCGCCGACGAGCACTGGCGCGAGGCCCAACTGCCCCATGCCGAACGCAATGTTCGCCGCCACGCCGCCGCGCCGCACGACGAGTTCGTCCACCAGGAACGACAGCGACACCTTGTCGAGCTGGTCAGGCAGGAGTTGGGTGGCGAACCGACCCGGGAAATGCATGAGATGGTCGGTCGCGATAGAGCCGGTCACGGCGATCTTCATACCTACGCCTTGGGTCGGGGCCGGTTGACACAGAAGCCTAACCCGACCGGTACCTCACGTTCACCTCTGTGCCGGCTGTGCGCGATCTGGATCGATGACCTGCACACAGTTGGCCTTCACGGCGGCGAGCACGGGCGCGGGCGTGCCGGGCGGCCGGGCGTCCCCGATCTCGAAGACCCGGACCTCGACCATGCCCCACCGTTTGGTCTCGACGAGCGTCCCCTGCTCGGCGAGCCGTGCGGCGACGACCTCGTTGGTACGCGGGTACGGCGTGAGCCGGATGCCCGAGTAGAAGATCACCCGGCGCTTGTCACGGAGGCCGTCGCCCAGTTCGTCATCCGCGCAGTCCTTGCCCGGCTCGACGTTCGCGGTGAGCCGGAGCGTGCCGGGCCCGTCCGCGGCGTCGTACCACCGGTCGTACCAGAGGAACGCCGCCCATGAGTGCCTGGTGACGAGCACGAGATCACCGTCGCGACGCTCCTTGGCGACCCAGTGCACCGCTGCCCGGTCGTCGACGCCGTTGGTCGGCAACCGTGGCGCCCGCGCGGCTGTGGCGATCGGTTCGACCAGGACGACAGCAGCGCCGGCGAACATCAAAACGGCGCAGCCGAGGACGGCCACCGTGACCCACCGCCCTGCCGTGCCCTGCCCTGCTCGCGCCCGGCGAAGAGCCCCGACCAGCGCCCGGGCAGGGGCGTTGATGGCGACCGCCACGATGACGAACAGGACCGGCACGAACCAGAGCGCGAGCCGGGCTATCAGCGGCACGACGTGCGCCGCCGCGAGCACGAACGCCGACGCCACCGGCGCCAGCAACAGCAGACCGTGGGACGGGCGGCGCCACAGCGCGACGGCGAGCCCGAGCACGACCAGCGACCAGAACAGCCCGGCGCGCGGCGTGCCGATCGGGTCGGCCGCCAGCAGCGCCGGCCGGTCCGCCAGCCAGGACAGGGTGGTGCCGACCGAGAACGGCTTGGGCGGGAACCCGATCTTCCAGTACGTCGTGAAGAAGTCGCTGCCGACCGCGTAACGCAGCGCGAGGTAGTAGTGGAGCCCGAACGAGGCCAGCCAGCCGAAGCCGGGCAGGGCGGCCACCAGTGCCGCACGCCAGCCCCTCCGGCGCCACCGGACCCCGACCAGCACGAGCACGATGCCTGGGGCGACCAGCACCGCGGCCATGCTGAACCACAGCGCGAACGCCGCGACGCCCCACCACACGAACATCCGGCGCGGCCGATCCGGTTGATCCAGCACCCACCCGGCCAGGGCCACCAGAAGAAGCACCCAGAACGTGTCCGAGGTGTACTGCTTCACCTCGTCGGCGTACCGGAGGAACTGCGGCGTGAACGCGCACAGCGACGTCAGCACCACCGCGCCCACCGGACCCAGCCAGCGGCGGCCGATCCACCACGCGACGACAATCGTGCCGATGCCGAACATCAGGGGCACGAACCGCAGTACCCGCTCGTCGACGCCGCCGACGCGCACGGCCATCCACTCGGTCCACAGCCAGCCCAGCGGCGCCGACTGGTTGAACCGCAGCACGCCGATGAGGTCCGGAAAGTCGCGGTCGCGGATGTTGAGCGACACCATCTGCTCGTCGAGCCAGAGCGGCACCCCGGTGTGCCAGCGGCGCAGCCGGATGACGGCGCCGGCGAGCACCACCAGCAGGGCGATATCCGCCCAGACCGGACGGAGTTTGCGGAGCGCGCCCCGGCGCTGCGGCGCGGGAGTCTCCCCGGCGGTCGCTGGCTCGGTCGGCGTCACGGTGTTGGCAAACACCGCAGCAGGATAGGCGAGCGGGACACCGGCGCGACATCCGGCAACAGGCGCGCACGAAACAGCCGCGCCGGGATCGTCCAGGCGCGGCTGAATTTGGCCGGCATCACCGGCCCTGTTATGACTCAGTGGAACGAGTCGCCGCAGGCGCACGAACCGCCCGCGTTGGGGTTATCGATAGTGAAGCCCTGCTTCTCGATGGTGTCGACGAAGTCGATCTTGGCGCCGGCGAGGTAGGGCACGCTCATCCGGTCGACGGCCACCTCGACGCCACCGAAGTCGGTGACGGTGTCGCCGTCGAGCGAACGCTCGTCGAAGAACAGCTGGTAGCGCAGGCCGGAACAGCCACCGGGCTGCACGGCGATACGCAGACGCAGGTCGTCCCGGCCCTCCTGCTCGAGCAGGGCCTTGACCTTCGACGCGGCATGCTCGGTGAGCTGGACGCTGCTCGGGGTCTGCTCGGTCGTCTCCTGGACGGTCACTTGGGCTCCCACGCTCTCGGGTCTACTTGCCTGGGGCAACGGCGGCCGCCCCGGAACCATTCCCATCGTCGCACATGAATCCCGCTACCTGCTGGGCCTCACGACGGGATCACACCCGGCTCCACTCGCGGGCAACACGGTCTGCCAGGGCCCGCAGCCCACCCGATGCCTCCGCCAGCGCACGCTCCTGCGATCCGAGGTGCTCGACAAGGGAGTACGCGCCGTCGACGCCGGCCGCGGCCAGCTCGCGCCGCCCCACGTCCACCCGGCCGGCCAGCACGAGGCACGGCACGCCCCGCTCCTGCGCCGCGGCGGCGACCCCGACCGCCACCTTGCCCCGCAGGGACTGCCAGTCGAACGCGCCCTCGCCGGTGATGACCAGGTCAGCCTCATCGAGCGCGGCGTCGAGGCCGATCAGGTCGCGGACCAGGCCTATCCCGGACGCCCGGCGCGCCCCGAGAGCGAGCAGCGCGGCGCCCAACCCGCCGGCCGCGCCGCCGCCGGGGACCGTGCCCAGGCCGGCCGGTGAGGTCGGCAGTTCCCACTCCAGGACTTCGGCCCACCTGGCCAGCGCCGCGTCGAGCA
>Ga0184623_10001231_pt1 | contig 11157 bp, 11 predicted proteins | sample PLM1_100_b1_FD_133138 | JGI IMG/M metagenome (GOLD analysis project Ga0184623, IMG submission 133138) | Groundwater sediment microbial communities from an aquifer in East River, Colorado, USA - PLM1_100_b1 | ecosystem: Environmental > Terrestrial > Soil > Riparian zone | place: USA: East River...
AGGCGTTGTCATCTATGCCCGAGCCTGACGGCGGTGCGGAAGCCCGCTACTGGTTCGGCGTTGCCCTCGAGGATCTCCTTGTCGCGGAGAAGACAATCGCCGACCCGGATCTCGCCCCTCGCTACGCCGCGGGCATGGCCCAGCAGGCCGCCGAGAAGGCGTTGAAGGCGATCGTGGCTGCGGGCGGCGACCGCGCGCCGCGAACGCATGACCTGATCGCCCTTGCCAGGCGCGCCGGGCCGCTGCTGACCGCCGCTGTCGACGATCGGCAGCTGCAGCTCCTGACTGACGCCCTTGGCCTTGCCCGGTACCCGGACCCCGATGACATCGGCTACGACCGCAGGGAGGTCGCGTCAATGGTCCAGGTCGCGGCCGCCGTCGTCGTCGGCGTCCGGGCCGACCTCCAGCGAGCGGGCGTGACGGTTTGAACTGCCCGTACTACTTCCGATAAGGTGAGTTATGTCTGTAGTCGCACCTACCACCTTTCAATCCCAGGCCAGTGCCTGAGCACGTAGGTGACAGTCTCTCTCGGGTCAAAGTCGAGTGTCGAAGTCCCGACTCGACAGTAGAAATGCACACCACCGCGAACGGTTGCGAACACAGGTACGGTTGCCCGCTCGACACTCAAGATCAGTATCGGATCCGCTTGGGTTCCGGCGGATCTGAACGCGATGTCTCGTGCTACGGGTCCGCCTAGCGTGTCTCGGAGCAGGTTGGATACCAGCAGCATCAGTCCGTCGATGGTCGGGTTCCGGCTCAGTGTTTGCTCCTATTCCACAGCTCGCCAAATGACGGGGAGCGATGCCTGCGCACTGCCTTGAGGTAGCTCGTCATGACGTCTTTCGTCAGGCCTCGAACGTCCTTCTCCGTCTTGAGCAACCGCTTGAAATCGAGTGGTCCGTGCGCCGACTCTCGGTCTTCGACCTCCGCGTCTAAGTCGACCACGAGGTCCTCGACAATCTCAGTCACACAGTCGCGGAGACTCTGCCGCCGTGTGGGATTCGTGATGAAAAGGGCCGGGTCACGGATGAATGTCGATCCTGTTTCGTCGTTGTCGAGGGCCTGGCGGACGAGGTACAGCAGGAAGAATTTCGCGAGCGTCAGGTTGGCGAGGCGAGGAGTCCTCAACTTCGGGGCCACCGCGACGATGACGTAGAAGAGATCTACAAGCGCCACGATTCTGGATGCGTTCACCTCTGGTCGCGCGAAGACTTCCGAATGCAGCTCATCAAACAGTTTGTAGGTCTCATGTGCATTCCAGGGGCGCTCCAGATCAAAGACCAAGAGGACTCGGGCTGCGAGTTCGTTGTCGATTGATTCAACGCCAGCCGGGACGTACCCACCGCGACTAATCAAGTAGAGGATTTCGCCGGCATATGCGTCCTCGAATTCGGCACGTAGTCGCAGCTGAATCGGGTTGTTTGACTGGAAGTCTCGTGGCCTTATTCCGTTCTGATTGTTGCTGTGGTGTGTAATCCGATCCATCAACGGAGACGATCGATCTAGCTCGATGATCCTCGCGAGGATGCGGAGATCGGAAGTGACCTTGGCCCGATGATCCCATAACACCGACAGGCTCTGGCACCCGTTCACGACCACGTAGTTCTCGATGGTGACGCTTCCGTCGACCGAGGTATCGACCCGTTCTGCGACGATCGCTATCCCGTTGTGGTAGAGAAGGAAGTTGGCGTGTTCCATAGAGTCGGAGACGCTCTTTGCAATGTCGCGATTCACGTTCGTTCGGCCTAAGTACTGGCGAACGTTGTAATCGAACAGCCCGCCAGACTGGATTCCATCCATCTCGACCAGGTCAAGCCCAGCGAGGGGCGCTACGACGATTCGCTCGGTGCCGACCCGGTATTCAGCGACGTCGTATCCGAAGACGTCGAAAGTGACTGGGCGGGTGGCCGGCGGTGCATGATGTGCGGGGACGTACTGAGCCTCAATCTGGCTGCGGTCGGCCAGCGTGATTGGCGCCGCCGTCGACTCGAGGTACGCCCGAGCGGAGGGGTCGATCCTCGCGTTCGTTACGAATACACCTCGGACACCGTAGCCATCCCTCATCAGCTGCGGTAGGTTCGAGGCTTCGATCAGGCCACGCAGTTCAACATTTGTTGTGGTGTCGCGGAGATACTCCACCCCTTCCGGCGAGCCGAACTGGTCAAGGGTCCCGGAGAACTCTTTCAAAAGAGTCGAGCCAATGGTCCTGTCCGGCGACTTGACGACTTTTGCTTGGAGTACATCGATCCGATTGTTGACCTCGTCGACGTACAGCCCGTCGACGCCCTTGTCGTCCGGGCCATCACACACCGCTTCCTCGGCGGTGAACGGCTCGAGCCGATACAGGTTCTCGAGATACCAGACGAGGAAGGCACGGGATTCTGTCCTTGACCGCATCAGAAACGGCTGCAGCAAGAGCCTTAGGGTTCCGTACTCGAGGCCGAAGCCGACATCACTTGGCCCCTCAACCTCGGATTGGGCCGCCTGTTTCGGTTGCCCCTTCTTCCATTCGTAGTAGAGCTTCACCGCCTCGCGATAGAACGCGTACGGATCGGTGAACTTGGTGAGCGCCTCCGAACCATTGGCAGTGATCGTCCACGTCCCGGCCGATTTGACCAACCAACCAGCCTTCACGAGGGCAATCGTCGAGAATCGAACGGTCTTCTCGTACCGCCGGACGCCCGGAAACTTGGGCCAGTCCTCTAGCTCGAAGGGGGTCGGCGGGACGAGGCCCGCGAGACGGTCGAGAACCACCCGCGCGGGCAGCCCGTCCACGGCCTTGCTTAACAGAACCAACACCCCACGCGAGAGCTCGCCGTACCTTTGCTGCGTGAACTCAGCCACTTCGCACCAACCTGTCTGGCGATGACAGACGAGAGTCACCCGACAGGAGCCCAGGCGACTCTGCTGCCGCGCGCTCGAGATTAAGGCCGAGCAGTCGCTCGAGGATCTCGGCGTCTGCGATTGAAGGCCAGCCGTATGCGACTAGGACCGCACTATCGAGTTCGGCGTGGGCATGATGGAGCCATGTGGGGCGCTGGTTGTAGAGGTTCGTCAGCGTGCGCTTCTCGAGCTCGACGGGGTCCAGGCCCGGCGGGTTCAGCCAGCCGTCTCGGAGCTGAACGAGGCGGTTGGCAGCCTCCCCCACCCTGTCGCGCTGTTCGGACGTTGGCCGCGGAAAAGGAAATGTCTCAAACGTAGTCGTCGGGGTATACCGAGAACCACTCGCTGCTTCGCGAAGCTGGGTGCCTGTGGCACGAATCCACAACTCATGCACCCTAGAGTGCAGCACCCCGAAGGTGTAGTCGTCGTCTCGCGCAACCGCAACACCGGCAGAGTCGACGATCGTATCGGCAGGGAGCCATACCCAAAGACGATGCTTTGACACGCGAGGCGTTCCGATTTGACGAGTGACTTCCGACAAAGCTGCCCGCATTGAGTGGCCGGGTCTCTCGTGCAGCCACCATTCGTCGATGGTCGGCAGCCCTGCGTCGCGCTCCGGTTTGACACGCGTCAGAACGTGTTCGAACGGGGCCTCATAGAGGGCCGCTTCCTCCATGCTCGTATCAATTCCGAAGTCGATGATCCACATGTTCCGCGGACGACCGGTCATATCTTGACCGTTTACCCAGCGCCTGAGGACCGCATCGTTCTTCCTGCCGTCAGGGTTCGGAGCATCCAGGAGTGTCCGGGCCGTGACGTCGTCGACATCGAATGAACCGCCCTTCACATCGCCAATGAAGGCGATTCCAAGGTTCTCACGGAGGCGCTTAGCCTTCGTGACGTCGATGCCACTCGTGAGGTTTGGATTGATCGACGACACGAGCCGGCCATCCAGCTCACGGTGACCTTCAGATCCATCATCCTGGCCCACAAAGCTGATATGGACCGTAGCACCGGAGAGGATCCACGGTTCGTCCGACCGTGCGAAGAAGATCCCACCGGATTCGTTGATCCGTTCAAGAATTCGGCGGTTTCTCCCCCCGCGGATCGACTGAGTCGCGAGGAGACCAGCGCGTCTTGCGCGGCGGGCCTCGATCTGGGCGCGGGCCCTCTCGTGAAAGTAGGACGAGAGGTCACTCATGCCCGGCAGACGGCTTCCATAGACTGCGTACAAGTTCTCGACATAGGGCTTGCCGAGTCCGCGACGCAGGAGTTTGGCGCCAAGGAACGGTGGGTTGCCGACGATGAACTCAGCATCCGGCCACTCGGCTTCCAGCGGCTTGGTCGGGTCGGAAAGGTCCAGGAGGGCGTCCCGGCATTCGATGTGCTGGAGTGGCTTGAGGATCGGGTTGCGGCGGTAGCCGAGGCCGTGGCGGATCATCCACTGGATCTCGCCGATCCAGATCGTCACGCGGGCGAGCTCGGCCGCGTAGGCGTTGATCTCGATTCCGAGGACCGCCTCCGGGCCGATCTCAGGGATCTGCATAGGTCTCTGGAGGACCAGGGAGCCCCAGTTGATCGCCTCGTATTCGAGGTCCTTGAGCGCCCATAGCGAGACGATCAGGAAGTTGCCCGAGCCGCAGGCGGGATCGAGCACACGGACACGACGGAGTCGATCGAGGAAGGCCTGGAACACCCCGTTCGGATCCTGGTCGCGCGGCGTGGCTTTCGTGATTTTCTTGCCGGACAGGATAAGCTGGGTGACGCGCACCTGCATCTCGGCGTACTCGCGCCGGAGCGGCCGCAGGATCACGGGCTCGACGAGGCCCCAGATTGCGTCGCGGTCCGTGTAATGGGCGCCGAGCTGGGCGCGCTGGTCGGGGTCGAGTCCGCGCTCGAACAGGGTGCCGAAGATCGCCGGCTCGATCTTGGCCCAGTTCAGCTTGCTGACCTCGAGCAGGGTCGTGATCTCGGAACCGGTCAGCGGGAGGGCGTCAGCCGAATCGAAGAGTCCGCCGTTGAACCACTGGATCTCCTCGGTTCCGAAGAGGCCGCCGGCATCGCTCATCTTCGTGAACAGCTCGCTGAGGGCGGTCGCAAAGACGTCCGATCGGCCCCTCGACACCTCGGACAGCCGCGAGAAGATGCCCTTCGGGAGGAGGCCGGCGTCCTCCGCGAAGAGGCTGAACAGGATGCGGTCGAGGAAATGGGCGACCTCGTCCGGGTCATGGCCTCGCGATCGAAGGCTCTGGGCGATCTCGGCGAAGTGCCTGGCGGCCTTCTCGGTGATCTGCGCCGGCTCGATGCGCGGGCGGAACTCCTCCGGCGCAATGAAGACGTCCCTGAGGAGGGCGAGCGCCTCCGAGGGATCGTCCGCCGCGAGGTCGTCGAGCGTGATCGTGTTCACGACCGGTGAGAGGCCGGTGAAGTTCGTGTGGATCTCAATCCGATCGATGTCGGAGACGATCAGGAGCGGCGGGTTGCCGAGGTCATCTTTGTAGTTCAGGAGCTGGAGGTAGGCCGCCTTCAGGTCCTTGTACTTGCCCTTGTACTCCCAGGCGAAGAAGTCGCGCTTCCAGACGTCGGCGTAGCCGTCTCCCCCACCCGCTTTGACGACTCGCTTCTCGAAGGCGTAGAAGCTGCCGATCGGATCGGCCTCGTGCGGCGTTGGCTCAGCGAGCATCCGACACAGGTCGATGAAGTGCGACTGGGCCGAGGCCTTCTCGGTGGTCTCGATGCCCTTCCACTTCTTGGCGAAAGCCGCGGGAGTTAGAGTCGGCTCCATCAGGGCAGTGGTGATTGCGTGGGAGGCGGAAAGACCTGGTTGGTGAACCACTGGGTGATCGGCTCGACAATCCGGAGGAAGAGCCCGGACGCCAGAAGCGCCCAAAACGCGCCAGCGACCACGATGATCGCGACAGCCTGGATGAGGAAACCCTGGACTGGCGTCAGTTCCCGCCCGATGGCCCGAGCCACGATAAGTTCGACGTAGTCGGGAAGGTAGCGCGGCGTGCCGCCGAGGCTCAGTTTGGGGCGCGCCCGTCGGGCCCGGACCGTCGCCGCGGTTCCGCCGGCCGTAATCGGTCGCGTTTCGCGGCAGTCGGGAAATCGGCAACAGCCGAGAAAGCGTTCGCCTGAGTCGCGGTTGGTTCTGACGCGCATCGGCGAGTCGCATCGAGGACAGCTCGCGCTCAACGTCACGAGATCGGGTTTCGATTTGAGCCCTGGGTCACACGCTACCCTCCGCCACCGACCGGCTGCTTGGGTCGGTCAATCAAGTGCGAGTGTACGCGCGAGCGTAGCGCCCCAATTCGCCCCTTTGGCCGCCCTGCGATAGGTCCCTTGAGGAGGTCCCGATGGAGATCGATTCCGATGCCGCCAGGGCGTTAGTGTCCCGGTATGGGCGCTATCGCCAGCGAGCCGTCACCTATAGGCACCGCGATCCTTGACAAGTTCGAGCGCCTACAAACTCTCGACCGCCCCGCCTCGAGCGGGCTCGTGGATCGCGCTCGATTGGTCCTCGCGGAGCGCCGCGGAAAGCGGCCGCATCGGGAGATCTTCGGAGCCCAAGGTCACCAGTATCGGCGGCGTAGCGTTGGCGTCGCTGAGATCGCTGCGCTCGAGTCGAGGTTCGACTTCACGGTTCCCTCGGAACTCGTTGGACTCTGGACGGTCATCGGCGCTGGGGCCGGCCCGTACTACGGTCTCTTCGGCCCCAAGGAAATGGCGGTTGAACTCGACGACTGGGCTGATCGTGGCGCCAGCGTAGGGCGGACGCTCGACCTGCGAGCTGACTTTCCACTTGCCCCGTTGCCACAAGGAGAAGAGCGCGTTCAAGTCGTCGAGGGGCCTTCGCCTGGCGCGATTCCAATTGCACACCACGGATGCACCTACTGGTCGGTCCTCGTCGTCGCCGGCGATCAGCGGGGACGCGTTTGGGATCTCGCGAACTACGAAGGCGCCGAATTTCAATGGGCGGTGGCCATGCGCCCGATCGGCAGCATTTTCCCGAATGAGGAACTACCACCGTTTGTCGAGCCTCCGACCCTGCTCGAGTGGTACGAGGGATGGCTCGATGCCTCGCTGGCTAGCTTCCCCGTGCGTAAATCCATGCCGAATCTGTACATGAACTGGACCTGAGCCGGGGAATGCCGAGTACGGATCAGTCGGACGAGGCGCGCTGAGCTCCGCGTCGCCGGCTAATTTGCGCCCGCTTGACGAGGCGGCGAGGAAATGCCGCCGGTCTTGAAGTCCCGCACGGCGTTGACGAACTCCCAGAGGTTGAGGAGGTTCGTGGCTTCGATGACGTTCGTGGCTAAGCCAATCGACAGCTCGAGGCCCGAGGAGACTATCTCCCAGGCATCCTCTCGTTCTAGGCCGCTTCCGAGCAGCCGCGGCGCTGCCTCGACTTGAGCCAGGATCTCTTGGGTGTCGGTCGATGCCTGCGAAACCTCGATCGTCCTGACGAGCTCCGGAACACCCCAGACAATGAAGTCGTGCTGGGTTGCATGCGTAGCGACGCGAAGCTTCTTGACGATCAGGCTGGACTCATTCGAAATCCTGACGACTGTCGGCAGCAGGATGCTGAACCGACCGGTGAGGCGGTTGAAGTCATGCGACCGGAATACCAGGCGCCAAGTGGTTACGTCGAGCCAGCCACCGATCGCCTCCTTGCCGCCCAGGCCCAAAGGCCGCAGAGCCAAATCCCACTTCGGGTCGAGGCCGTGCTCCGCCAAGGTAATGATGGCGTTCGCCTTCTTCGTGAGGAGCAGTGCCTCGCCCGGATATAGCGGTGATTCACTCATGTTCGCCTCTGACAAGCGTCTGCAGCCGGAGCAACCCCGCCGACACCTAATTCACGGAGATCAGCCATCCAAGCTCTGGTTCCGCGCAGACGTCCGTGATGATCGTCATCTGGCCGAGTCTAGCCGCGGCGACGTGCCACGCGCGCAGCGCTAGGCTGGGTGCCACGTGCGCGATGTTCCAAGAGGTAAAGGCATGGCGTCAGGTACGGACAGCGCGGGTCATCGCTACATCGAGTTCGACATGTCGAAGAACGAGCAGGTTCGGATCACCTACATCCCGCACCAAGATTGGGCGGCGGGACCCACGATCCGGATCCAGAAGCGGGCGTACAACGGGAAGGTGTCGCCAGGCCCGGAGTTCCCAGCCGACAAGGCCATGGACCTTGTGGCGGCAGTGAGTGTGCTAATGACGAGCAAATGACCCCTCGGATTTCGCACGAGGCATTGATCCTCTCGAAGCTTCGCGCCGCGCTCGCCGATCTGCCGGGCGTCACCTACGCGACGGGCATGGGCACCATGAGCCGCTTCCCACTCCAGGGCTGGAACCTGATTGGGTCCCAGCAGTTTCAGTTCGGCGACCTGCGCATCGAGACGGCAACGACCACGATCGTTATCGAAGCCGAGAGCGGTGGTGGCGTGACGAACCTTGCCAAGTACTGGCCGTTCCTCGAGGCGCGACCGTCGAAACGTTTCGTGTTGGCGCACCTCTTTCAGGTGCTCTCGGCCAACGATTACGTGAGTCATCTCCGGCTGTGGCAGTACCTCGTCGAGCGGATGCGGTACGACCTCGAGTCCCGAGTAGGTGTCCGCTGGCCCGATCATTGGGAGGCACGGGCATTTCGCTACGGGCCCTCGCTCGATGCAACGTCGGAGATTGCAGCGTACGTCCGAGAGGCGGCCGGCTGATGCCGAATGGGATCGACAAGAACTCGTTCGCCTCGCGGCTCGCCGGCGGGATCCTACCGATGAGTTTCCGGCGGCTGGATGGTCTGATCTTCAGAATTTGCTGCAAGGAGTGACGACATGAAGCTGACCGCATCGATGATGGTGACCTTGGACGGGGTGTACCAGGGCCCCGGAGGCCCCGACGAGGACCGACGCGGCGGGTTCGACCGCGGCGGTTGGACCGCCGCGCACGCCGACGAGGAGGGTTGGACGTTCCTCACCTCCTACTTCGAGCGCGCCGATGCCTTCCTGCTCGGACGCAAGACCTGGGAGATTTGGGAGCCGTACTGGCCGAACCACGACAGTGGCGACCCGGTCTCCCACGGCATCAACGTCCTGCCCAAGTACGTGCCCTCGACCACGCTCAAGGACCCGGCATGGCAGAACACCCACGTCATCGATGGCGAAGTCGAGACGGCGGTGCGCGAGCTCAAGGCGAAGCCCGGGCGCGAGCTCCAGGTCCACGGCAGCGGCGACCTGCTCCGGTGGCTGCTCGAGCGCGACCTCGTCGACGAGATCAACCTGCGGATCTACCCGGTCGTGGTGGGCGACGGTCTGCGGCTGTTCCCGGAGCACGGCCAGACGCACGACCTGACACTTGTCGAGTCGCGCTCGACGCCGTCCGGCGTGATGCTCCAGACCTATCGACCGGCCGGCCGCGCGACCTTCGGGACCGCTGGGGCCTGACGCGACCCGGCGATCGGCGCCCGGCGGTCCACGGCGCGGCGCGCCCTCTATGCCGCTTGCCAGCCGCCACCCCGAGCGGCCACGATCCGGAACGATCGACGTCCATCGGGTCCTCCGAGCGAGCTAGGTCAGCAATCGAACGCGAACCAGCACAGCTCGTTGCGTAGCCGCTGGTCGTCGAGCACGAGCTCCCGGATCCCGTCGGGCAGCTGGTCGCGCTGCCACCTGCACTCTCGGCGACCAGCGTCGTCACGCTCGCCTTCGGAAGACGCCGCCCGGGCGGCCTTGACCGCGTAGGCCGCAGCTCCGAGTTCGTGGGCCGCTACATGCCCTACCGCCGCGGCCTGGCCGGCAGCGTACGCGGCATGCCGTGCTGCCCCACTCAGGTCTCTGGCCGCGGCGTTTGCGTGGCCGGCCGCCGTGCGGGCCTCTCCCCACGTGATCTCACCCCGCGCCCAGGCGCGCCCCAGGTCGATCGCCCGTCGCGGACGGTCGTCCCCCGGGCGCGCCTGCTCGAAGCGGTGAAGCACATGCTGCGCGCAGTCGGCCGCCCATACCGCGAGGAGGCGGTGGTCGTCGTCCTGGAGGCTGCCGCCGCGACGCACCGTGACGAACCTGGGATCCCGGACCTTGGGGAGGATCATCAGCCCTGAGTTGTCGGTGCCACGTTCGGGTTGACGTGGAAGACGTTGTCGGGATCCCACTCGCGCTTCAGGGCACCGAGGCGGGCGAGCTTGGCGTCGCCGTAGATTCGGCGCGACTCCTCCGGGCCGACATCGGAGTTGCCGTTCGCGTAGGCGCCGAGGGCTCGGTCCGGTTCGACCACGGCAAGCGCCCGTCGGCACCACTCGGCACTCGCCTCGTCGAGCGCCGGGTCGGTCCAGTTCGAGTCCGTGCTCAGGTCGAACGCGGACGCTCGACCGGCATAGGCCGTCGCGTCCTCGGGGACGCGGCCGATCGCTCCGCCGAGGGCGGTGACTGAGAACGTCCCCTCCCCCGGCGCGGTCGCAACGAGCTCGACCAGCTCGTCCAGGGCCTCGCGACGGACGTCGTTCCCGTTGTGGCTGTTGATGAACGATCGGCTGCCCCAGGCGAACGCGAGGTCGTGCGCGGTCTGCACGTCGAGGTACGGCACGCTCGCGATCGTCGTCGTCACCGGCGTCGGCCCGACGCGAAGCCCTGCCGTGTCGCGCTCGACGTCGTCGGCCGAGCCGCTGTGGTTCCAGGCCAGATACGTGATCGGCTTGCCCACGAGGTCGTCCGGGTAGCCGGCGTCCGGTCCCGCCCGATCGATGCCGAAGATCACCGACACGGTGTCCGGCGCACCGGGCGCGTAGTCGCGAAAGACGGTCCACACGTCCTGGATCTGGGTCGCCGGGAAGGCCAGGACGCCCCGGTGTAGGTCGGGCCCGAAGGGCTGGAGCCGGAACTCGAAGGCGGTCGCGATCCCGAAGTTCCAGCCGGCGCCGCGCAGGCCCCAGAAGAGCTCGGGCTCGTCGGTCTCGGTCGCGCGGACGAGGCGGCCGTCGGCGGTGACGAGCTCGACGGCGGTCAGGTTGTCGATCGTGAGCCCGAAGTTCCGCTGGAGGCGGCCGACTCCGCCGCCGAGCGTGAGCCCGGCGACGCCGGTGTGGCCGACGACGCCGGTCGGGCAGACGAGACCGTGCGCCTGGGCGGCGACGTCTAGCTCACCGAGGAACGCGCCGCCGTTCGATCGGGCGATCCGGGTCCCAGGATCGACCTCGACCCCGCGCAGCTCGGACAAGTCGACGACGAGACAGCCGTCGGCACCCTTGAGCCCCGCGGCGCTGTGACCACCGGACTTGACCACGATCTC
>Ga0184623_10001232_pt1 | contig 11155 bp, 10 predicted proteins | sample PLM1_100_b1_FD_133138 | JGI IMG/M metagenome (GOLD analysis project Ga0184623, IMG submission 133138) | Groundwater sediment microbial communities from an aquifer in East River, Colorado, USA - PLM1_100_b1 | ecosystem: Environmental > Terrestrial > Soil > Riparian zone | place: USA: East River...
AGCGTCTTGCCGTACGAGTACGTGATGATCGTGTCCGGGTAGACCTCGGCCGGGCTGTGGAACTGGCGTCCGTCGAAGAGGATCCGGTTGTAGGGCTCGTCCGACACCAGGAAGAGCTGCCGGCCGATCCGCGTCGCCGCCTCGCTGAGTGTCGACGCGAGAGCCCGTAGGTCGTCGAGCGGGTAGACGCGTCCGCTCGGGTTGTGGGGCGAGTTGAGGAGCACCGCGCGGGTTCGGGGCGTGACTGCGGCTGCGATGGCCGCGGGGCCGAGTTCGAACCGCGGCGGCGCGAGCGGAACGCGGACCGGCACGCCGCCGGCGGCTCGGATGAGGAGCTCGTAGAAGAACCACGGCGGCGACAGGAACACGACCTCGTCGCCCGGCTCGAGGACCGCCCGCAACGCGACGGCGATGGCGGCGAACCCACCATTCGTCATCGCGACATCCGTGGGGTCCCAGTCGAGGCCGGTTCGCGCGGTCAGGCTACGTGCCACGGCAGCTTGCGATTTCGGCTCGCTCACCTTGTAGGCAAACCAGTCCGGAGCCCGCGGCTCGATCTGGGCGCGGAGCGCGTCGACGTATCCGGCCAGCGGCATCTCCTGCGGATTTCCGACAGCGAAGTTGGCGACGCCGGGTTGGCTGTTTCGAGCCCAGATGGGACCGTTGAAGAAGCCGAGGAACGGCTCCACGGAGGCGCGCAGGTCGCTCATCGTCGACTGGACGGTCATCGGCTTCGCCCCTCTCACGCGCGGGTTCGAGCGGGCCCAATGTCCCACCTATCCGTTGTCACGCAGCGTACGCGAATCTCCGCCGCGTGCCCGGGTTCGCCTTCCGCCGCTAAGCTATACCGACCGGTGTGGACCTGCGAACCAGAAGGAGAGCACGCAATGGCAATCGCACGTGTCACCGAGATCAGCTCCACCTCGTCGAAGAGCTTCGAGGACGCCGTTCAGCAGGGCGTTGCCCGCGCGACGAAGACGCTCCGAAACGTCCGCAGCGCCTGGATCAAGGAGCAGCGGGTCGAGATCACGAACGACAAGATCTCGCAGTACCAGGTCAACATGATGGTGACGTTCGTCCTGGACGACTGACGCCCACGACATGGCCTCGTACACGCTCAACAAACGGGCCGTCGCGCACGCCCGGAAGCTGATCGACGCCCGCCAGTACGTCCTCGACAGCGACTGGGGCGAGGTCGCGCCGACCGCGGCCGACGAGAACGCCTTCCTGAAGTCACATTCCTGGCAGGAATACGCCGAGTGGCACCTCGGCCTGACCGACGGCGCCTCGGACGAGACGAAGGCCCGCTACGCGTTCGTCTACGGCGATTTCCGGCGGGTACACCGGACGGCACTCATTGCCTGCGTCCATCGGGCGTCCGAGTGGCGCCACAAGGCGATCGAGCTCGCCGCCCACAACCTCCTCCAGTACCTCGACAAGAAGAGCGGTTGACACGGCGGCGCGCCGCAGCGCGCCCACACCGAATTGACTTGCATGCAGGGTTAGGATTCGGGGCCTGACCGGCGGGACGAGTTCGCGACCCAACGCGGAAGGAGGACCCTGTGAGCGGATCACTTTCGAGCGGCTGGGAGGGAAGGACGCGATCGTCGCGGTCGTCGATGCCTTCGTTGCGCGCTGCGCCGCCGACAATCGCATCAACGGGAAGTTCGCCCGGACCGACATCGCGCGCCTCAAGGCGAACCTCGTCGACCAGGTGTGCGAGGCGACCGGCGGGCCATGCACCTACGCCGGACGAGACATGCGAACGACGCATGACCAGATGGGGGTAACCGGCGGGGAGTTCGATGCGCTGGTCCAGGACCTGATCGCCACGCTCGATCAGTTCGGCGTGGGCGAGGCCGAAAAGTCCGAGCTCCTGAACGCCTTGGCCCCGATGCGCGCCGACATCGTCGAGGTCGAAACGTCGCAGACCGGCACACCGCTTCCGGATGCCTACCGCAACGCGCCCCCGCTGACGAAGACAGGCGCGTCCGCCTAGGGGCCCTTCCGCCGCTCACACGAAGAGGGTCGCCGCGCGGCGGCGCCTGCGGTATCGCCGCGCCACCGATGATTCTCGGCCGGCTTCGCGGTCCTACATCCAGGACGGCCAACTCGTCTGCTCTGGTTGGCCCGAATTGGACCGCGACGGGCCGGCCTACGCCGGGTATCGTCGGGTCCGACGCTCCCGGAAACGAGCCGGGAATCGAGGGAGCAGCGGCGACGATCGGCATCACCACGGGCTGCGGCGTTACTCGACTGGCCACTACCTCGCCGAGCTGAGCGACGCCGCCATCGATGCGTTTCTCACCCGCGGGATTGCGACCGGGTCCCAGCCTGACCTCTCGCGGATGCCCGGCGGCGGCTTCCAGGCGTACCGCGGCGCGATCGCAGAGGTCGGCGAAGACGACTCGACCTTCAGCAACCGCCAGACCCTGGTCGATTTCTTCGGCGGCGCGACATGGGCCGACCGGGCCGAGGACGCCGAGCGGGCGGCCGCGCTTCGCGCCTGGGGAGCCGCCATAGCACCGTTCGCCCAGGGTGCCTACGTGAACGCGCTCGCGGATATCGGCGACGACGTCATCGGGCGCCTCTATCGGCCCGACAAACTGGTCCGCCTCGCCAACCTCAAGCGGAAGTACGACCCCGACAATGTCTTCCACCTGAACCAGAACATCCGCCCGGCCTCGCCGGGTTAGCCCGTGCCGCCGGGGAAGAGGACCGCGACAGAGAGGGCGCTCCCGGCCGCGATCAACACGATTCCGAGCGGGCGCGACATCGCCCGGCCCCAGGTCGCGTTCTTCTCGATCGCCATGATCGCGCCGAGCAGGAACATCCAGGCGAGGCTGCCGACACCAACGGCGAACATCATGAGCATGAGCGACCAGCAGCAACCGACGCAGAACAGGCCATGGCGAACGCCGAGCATGAACGCCTCGCGCCGCTCGCTCACGCCTCGCCAGTGGTTCAGGACGAAGCCCAGCGGCGAACGGCATTGGTCGAGGCACTGGTATTTCAGCGGCGCGAACTGGTAGAGGCCCGCGACCAGGATCGTGCCGGCACCGATCAGGCCCGTGTGGGCGCCCAGCCAGCCGACGGATTCGACGGCCTCGTGGACCAGTCGGTCGGCTGAGTGCAACGCCAGCCCGAGAATCGACCACGTGACGACGTAGCCGGCCGCGAGCAGGAGGACCAGCAGGCCGGGCTGCCGCCGCCGGCCGACCAGCGCCTGGAACGTGACCAGGAGCGGCCACGTCGTCGGGAGCATCATCGCCACCGTCATGAGGGTCCAACCCACGACGAACAGGAGCGTCTCGGCTGTCCCCGCTCCGTGCTCGAGCGTCGTGTGGCTGAGGTAGCCGGACCAGGGCGAGGCGCCCCACAGAACGAGTGCCGTCCAGCCGGTCGCGACCACGGCCGCGAGCGAGCCGAGGAGGATTGCGCGGTCGCGGCCATGGACGCGGCCGGCGTGGACGGACAACATCACTCGGTCTCCGAAATGCTGCGGCCTACGCCGCGAACTCGAAGTGGCCCTGGAGCGCGTTGTTTTCTCGGATGTCGACACTAGGCAGGCCATAGGGCGCGCCGTCGCGGGTGAAGTGGTCGGCCTTGGCAACGTAGACGGGTGACCCCGGGATGGTGCTGAACGCGGTTTCACCCAGCGTCGTCAGGTTCCCGGTTGCTCCCGAATACGGCGTCAGCTGAGCGTCCGCGACAGAGCCGATCACGAGGCGGCCCTTGCCCTCGTCGACGGTGAACGTGATTGGGACGCGCTCAACGGACACGACCTCACCGATGAGCGCGGCGAAGTCGGCGATAGCACCGCCGAGCTGGCCTGTGAAGACCTTGAGGATTGCGCCATGCTGTTCGTCGGTCGCGGTGTCGGAGACGAAGACCGCCGCCTTCCATGACGCCGGCGTGAGGACGTTCCCTGGGATGTGCACCGACATCGCGAGCGTCTGCCCGGCAACGTCGACGCCTTCGATCTCGCCCTTGTCGATGTGCCACGCCATTGCCGAGTCGCACGTGCCACCGTCCGGGTCCTCGCCAATCCAGCAAGGACAGAGGACGTTGCACGAGCAAACCTCGAGCAGCTTGCCTTCGATCTTGTATGCCATTTCGGTACCTCCCTGTCGCTGGTTTCCCCGGTGCCGGGCTACGACCCGGCGTGTCCGAGGCTGATCCGGCCAACGAGCTGTCGAAGGGTCCAGCGGCGCCAGACCGATGTCTCCTGCTCGTCGATGCCCGCGAATGTGCGGCCGAGCTTGGCCATCCGCGCGTTGGCTGCCTGCTCGTGACGTTCCGCCATCAGGAGCTTCGCGAAGTCGTATCGCGTGATCGGGTCCATGACGATTGCCCTCCTCGTTCGCTCCGACGGTCTGGTCGGTGCATCTGTCGAGCAAGGTAGGGATCGGGGCAGACGGCGACTTCCGTGTCGACACGCGAAATCAACAAGGCACGCGCGGACGATTCGCCAAGGGTTTGGCGGCCGACACGTAGTCGGCCGGCGGGGGTTCTAGGTCGGACCCGCCTTCAGGCTCGACTTGACCGCGTACGCCGCAGCGGCGGCGCGCGATGACCGCCCTTCGAGACCGAGCTTGAGGTAGATGTTCGAGACGTGCCGTTCGACCGTCCGCGGGCTGAGCACCAGCCGGTCCGCGATCTCCTGGTTGCCGATCCCCTCGCCGATCAGGGCCAGGATCTCCCGTTCCCGCTCAGACAGCCCGGAGGCGTCGGGCGCCGCCGGCGTCGTCACCGGCGGGGGCTCGATCGGCTTGCCAAGGAGCGACTCCGCCATTGCGATCGCTTCCGCGAGCATCGCGTCGCCGTCGGGCAACACGTTCGCGAGCTGCGCCTTGGTCCGGGAGATCTCGTAGGGTACGCCGAGCCGCTCGAAGCCGGCGACCGCCCGCTGAAGCAGTTCGGTAGCGCGCTCGGTATCGCCGTCCGCGGTTGCGACGACTCCTTCGGCGCGGTCGCAGACCGGAACCAGGATGGCGAGCGATGCGCTCCGGCGTCGCGCGTCCGGCAGGAACGACCGCAGCCGATCCCAGTCGCCCAGCGCCTGAAGGCCCTCGAGGAGGGCGACTGTCTCGTGCTCGTTCTCTTCCAGGCTCGCGAGCCTTCCGCTGTCGAAGATCCGCTGGGCGGCGGCCACGCCGGATTCGGCACCGCCAAGAGCGACCAGGACGCGCGCGTGAAGGGCCTCGGGCCAGCCCGGCTCGTCCGGTGTCAGCTCGACCTCGCCGATCAACTCGCGGGCGCGCGCGAAGTCGCCGAGGTGGGCCGCCATCAGGGCGCCGATCAGCGCCCCGCCGCGCATGAACGGACAGATGAAGACGTCCGTGCCGCGGACGGCTGCGATGTGCTCGTCGACGAACGGCGCCGTCTCGCTCCAGTCGCCGAGGTGATATAGGCACCACAACATCATCGACGTCCCGTGGGCGTGCTCGTGCGGGCTCAATGTCCGGCCGAGCTCGAGCACCTTGCGGGCGACGACGAGCGCGTCGGCGTAGGCACCCGCGACATCCGCGAGCCCGAGCGTCACGTACATCGCCGTGAGCGCCCGCTGGAACATGGACTCGACGGAATCGAGATGCGGGGCGAGCTCCCGGTACACGGTTACGCACGCTTCGTACCGACCGGCCGCGAACTCCAGCTGCGCCGACATCCGGCCTGCGACCACCACCAGATCGATCAGTCCGAGCTGCCGCGCCCCGTCGAGCGCGGCGTTCACCGCGCGGGAGCGCTCGGCGAAGAACACGGGGTCCGAGAGCTTGGCCGGGCCCCAGCGGATGCCGGCCCCGCCCTTCATCGTCAAGAGCCACAACCGCGTCTCGGCGTCCTCGGCGAGCTCGAGGCCCTCGTCGACGAACTCGTCGATGTCGGCCGCGTTCGGCCGGACCGCGAACGCCCCCCAGCGGAGGGCGAGCGTTCGGGCCGCCGCAAGCCGGATTCGAGCGCGATCGTCGGCTGGCAGCGGCGTGCGGTCGGCCGCGTCGATCGCGCGGCGGTACGCGTCGATCGCGCCCTGGCCGTCCAGCCCAGACTCGTGATCCTGGCCGAGGGCCTCCAGGACCCGGGCGCGCTCCGCGTCCGTCGTCGTGAGCCGCAGGGCTGCCTCGTGGAGTTCGATCGCCTTGTCGATCGAGTAGCGCTGATGGGCGCTCGAGCCGGCGAGCAGCAGGTACCGGACCGCATGGCCGCGAACCTGCTCGCGATCGGCCGCGTCCGGCCAAGCTGTGCCCTCGAGATCCTGTTCGATCGCGAGGCGGTAGTGCTCACCGATCAGGCCGGCCAGCTCGGCCTTCGGATCGTCGGCGATCCCTTCGAGCCAGGCTCCAACCGAGGCGTGAGACCGCGCTCGATGCGTCGTCGTCATCGTTCCGTACGCCGCGTCGCGGAGGAGGGCGTGCTTGAAGCTCAGCTCGACCTCGCCGGAGAGACTCGAGGTCGGGCGCGTGAAGACCAGGCCGCGCTCGGCGAGACGCCGCAGCGGATCGCCGATGTCAGTGGCGCCGAGGGCCAGTCGAACCGGTCCCTCCCAGAAGATGCGTCCCACCACGGCCGCCTCCTGCAGGACGCGTCGTTCGGCGAGTGGCAGGGCTTCGATCCGCGCAACGAGCACCGCCTGGATCGAGTCCGGGATAGCCGCACCGCCCACTTCGGCGATGTGGCGGACCGTTTCCTCGAGGAAATACGGGTTGCCTTCGGCCCGCGAGACGACGGTCGCCCGAAGCTCGTCCGGGAGCGCACCCTTCGGGAGGAGCGCCTCGACCAGGCCTGCGGCGTCGTCGGCGTCAAGCGACGGAACCTCGAGCGTGACGAGGCCCTGGTCCGCCATGAATTCCGGCTCCCGCCCCAGGAACGCGGGACGGGCCGTCGCGACGAGCAGGAACGGGCCGTCGAGCTTCGACGCGATCGCGGGCAGCGCTGAAATCAGCGCCGACCCGGCCCAATGGAGGTCCTCGATGACGAGCATCGCCCCGCCACGTCGCGTGTAGGAGTCGAGGAACCGTGTCCACGCCTGGTTGATCGCCAGCGGAACGAACCGCGGATCGCCGCGTTCGAACGGATTGCCCGGGACGACGATGCCCACGGAGGTTGCCAGGGCGTTGAGTGTCTCTTCGGATTCGGCATTCGTGAGCCCAAGCGGCGCGAGGATCCGGGCGAGCCCATCGCGCAGGCGCTGTTCCGCGTCGTCCGCGCGGTCGTCGAGCGCGATTCCGCAGGCGCGTCGGAGGACCTCGCCCAGCGCCCAGTAGCTGGTGCCTCGCCCCGACGCGAGGCAGCGGCCCTGGAGGATCACAGCGGCCGATGCTCGCTCGCGAGCCACGGACAGGAACTCCCGAACGAGCCGGCTCTTGCCGATGCCGGCCGCGCCGTCCACGAGGACGTAGCGTGGCTTCCCGTCGCGAAATGCATCGTCGAGGGCACCGACCAATACCTGGAGCTCGGTCGTGCGCCCGACGAACGGCGCCTCAAACGCGGGATGACCCACGACCGGTTCGCGTATCGGCGACCGTGAGTGACTGCTCATCGCGAGGCTGAGTCTATCGCTCGGGTCGCGCCGCCACGTCACGCGATGCCTAGACTTCGAGTCGATGACCGTCGAGCTTGACTGGCACTCTCCGCTGCCGCCGGGATTCCGGTGGCCTGACGGCGTCCGGGCCGCGGCCTGCATCACGTTCGACGTCGACGCGGAGAGCCCGATTCTCTTCGAGCACCCGGAGACCGCCGCCTGGCTGGACGTGATGACCCACCAGGCCTACGGCGCCCGAACGGGCATCGCCCGGCTGCTGCGCGTTCTCGATCGACGAGGTATCCAGGCGACCTTCTTCATCCCCGGCTATAGCGCGGAACGCTGGCCGGCGATCTGCCACTCGATCCGAGACGCGGGTCACGAGATCGCCCACCACGGCTATCTCCACGAGGGCGCCCACGGCGCGACAGCGGCCGAGGAAGAGGCCCGTCTCCTACGCGGGCTGGCAGCCCTCGACGAGGTCCTCGGCGTCCGACCGATCGGCTATCGGGGGCCGAACTGGGAACTGACCTTCGACACGCCGGCGCTGCTCGCGCGCCATGGCTTCGTCTACGACTCAGGGTTGATGGACGCCGACCATCCGTATCTCCTTGCCACTTCCACGGAGCCGGGCGCGGCGACGCTAGTTGAGTTGCCGGGACACTGGTCGCTCGACGATTGGGAACCGTACAACTACCTGCCTGGGATCACCGGCTCCGGCGTGATCTCGAGCCCGGCCGACGTCCTGGCCCGCTGGACGCTCGAGCTCGAGGCACTGGTCGAGGAGGGCGGGCTGTTCATGTTGACCAACCACCCGTTCGTGTCCGGGCGGGCGTCGCGCGCAGCGGCCCTCGATCAGCTCATCGCGCGGGCGCTGGCCATCGATGGCCTGTGGGTGACGACCGCGGCCGAGATCGCGGCGCACGTCGCGACGCTCGGCCTCGAGCCCGTCGTCCATCGCCCCCCGGTCCTGCCCGACTGACGCTCCGACGGGGGCCCGCCGCATCGGCGAGCCCCGTCGTTGATGCCATATTCGGTGCGCCGCTCAGGCCGCGGCGGCCTCCTCCCGGCCGACGCTCGCGCGAGCCCCGAACCGGTAGACGGCGTACGCAACGATGAAGCCCACGAAGTAGGCAATGTCGGCGTACTTCAGGTCGTCGGCGAGGGCGTTGATCGGCAAGCCAGTAGCGTTCGCCAGTTCCTGGCCGAAGACCGAGGTCCCGAACGGCAGGGAGACGACGAAGCCGACGATCAGGGCCGTGAGCGCGAGCGCGCCCGACGGCAGGCTGGCGAAATCGACGAGGCGGCCGACGTCGGCTCGGCGCCCACGGAGCTGCCAGTCGGCCAGGATGACCGCTGCCCATGGCGTGACCCAGTAGATGACGAACAGCAGGTAGTTCTCGAACTTGAGCAGCAGGTCGCCGCTGTTCAGGTAAAGCGTGAAGAAGAAGCCGAGGACCGCCACGATCAGAGCGGACACGACCCGCGGCACCCGGAATCCCGCCGCCATGAGCGAGAGCGAGCCCGTGTAGTCATTCATCGCGTTGACGGCAATCGTCCCGATCGCGATGGCGACCATCGCCAACGGCGCGAAGATGGAGCCGCCGAGGACCGTGTTGATCGTGTCCACGGCGCCACCCGCTGATTTGTCCGCGACGAGCAGACCGAGGGCCTCGATCCACCCGGCGGACAGCGTCAACCCGGCGACGGTCAGCCAGAAGATCCGCGACCGGGAGGCGTTGACCGGCAGGTAGCGTGAGTAGTCCGAGGCGTAGAGGCCCCACGCGAGGACGAAGCTCGCGGCGATCGTGCTGAACAGGATGAATGCCCCCGCCTGATCCAGCCCGGTGAACCCATCGGCCCGCGCGATCCCGGTGCTCGCCTGGCCGGCAATCGCGACCGTCAGGACGAGGAACATCGCCCCGAGCACGATCGCCATGTACTTCTCGAACGTATGGATCGCCTCGTAACCGAGCACGCCGAGGGCGGCCTGGGCGACGACGAGGATGACGAGCGAGACGATGAACGGGAGCCCCGTCAGGATCGTCAGCGCGGCGGCTCCGAACACCGAGTTGATGCCGTCCCAACCGATGCAGCTGATCCAGTTGAGCAGGCCAGGTACCACGATCGACTTGCCGAAGGCAAGGCGGGCAAGGGGCATCTGCGCCATGCCCGTTGCCGGGCCCATCGTTGACAGGGCCCCGACGAGGACCGAGCCGACGAGATTGCCGACGATGATCGCCAGCAGCCCGGTCACGAACCCCACTTGCAGGAAGTCGGCGGCTGCCAGCGTCCCGATGAAGAACGCTGCCGGTACCAGGTTCGGCGTGAACCAGACCGTGAACACGCGGTTGACAGACCCGTAGCGCGCCGATTCGGGGATCGGCTCGATGCCGCGAGCCTCGATCGAAAGATCGCCCTCGCGAGTTGGCATGCCCTCCCGAGATGCGGTGCCAGCGGTCATTCGTCCTCTCCTTCCTCGCTCCACGCGCGGATCGGCCCCGCGCCGGCCATCTGCGGTGGCGTCGAAGCGCCGCCGCGTGCTCCGGGATCGCGCCGGAACGTGACGGGCTGGGCAGTCCCGTTCGCGTGCACGACGCTCCGTGCCGGTTCAGTCTCGGCGACGATCCGGCCATTTCGGACGACCAGGCGCGCCGCGGGGCGGAGACGGATCGCCTCCGCCTCATCGGCGCAATCGAAGATCACGAAGTTGGCGGGCAGACCCTCGCGAACCCCCCACGGGACCTCCGCTGCGCGGGCGGGGTTCATCGTCACCATCTCCCACGCCCTGAACAGCTCCGTCCGACCCGTCATCTGGGCGACGTGGACGAGCATCGAGAGCGCGTCGAGCATCGAGCCGCGCCCCAGCGGGTACCACGGGTCCATGATCGAGTCGTGGCCGCAGGCGACGTTGACGCCGGCGGCGTCGAGCTCCTTGACGCGGGTCATCCCGCGCCGCTTCGGATACGTGTCGAAGCGACCCTGGAGGACGATGTTGTCGAGCGGGTTCGCGACGATCGTCACGCCGGCCCGCTTGAGGATCTGGAGGAGCTTGAAGGCGTAGGCGTCGTTGTACGAGCCCATCGCCGTCGTGTGGCCGGCGACGACGCGACCCTGCATCCCGTCGCGCATCGTGCGCGCGGCGACGACCTCCAGGAAGCGCGACTGCTCGTCGTCGGTTTCATCGCAGTGGAGGTCGATCGGGGCGCCGGTCTCGCGCGCGAGGTCGAACAGGAAGTGGACCTCCTCGACGCCGTCCTCGCGGGTCCACTCGTAGTGCGGGATGCCGCCGATGACGTCGCAGCCCAGGCGCATCGCCTCGCGCATGAGCTCCTTGCCGTTCGGGAACGACAGGATCCCGTCCTGGGGGAACGCGATCAGCCGCAGCTCGACGATGTCGCGGACCTCGTCGCGTAGCTCGATCAGAGCCCGGAGGGCGGTCAGGGACGGGTCGCAGACGTCGACATGCGAGCGGATGAGGCCGGTACCCTGGGCGACCTCCCACATGATCGCCTCGCGGGCCCGGGTCTTGACGTCCTCGTGGGTCAGCGACGGCTTGCGGTCGGCCCAGGTGAGGATCCCCTCGATGAGGGTCCCGGACTCGTTGTGGCGCGGCTCACCGACGGTCAGGACGGC
>Ga0184623_10001233_pt1 | contig 11154 bp, 15 predicted proteins | sample PLM1_100_b1_FD_133138 | JGI IMG/M metagenome (GOLD analysis project Ga0184623, IMG submission 133138) | Groundwater sediment microbial communities from an aquifer in East River, Colorado, USA - PLM1_100_b1 | ecosystem: Environmental > Terrestrial > Soil > Riparian zone | place: USA: East River...
CAGGCTCTGGCCTGCAGTCGCACCCGTCACTGCCAGAACAAGCGGAACGATCCGGCCGGCGAGCTCGGCTGCCTGGCCATTTGCCTCCTGGAGCACTTGACCGAGTGAAGGCTCTCGAACTGCTGCCCGTCCTCATCAGTGCGGTGGACAAGGAGGAGAAGGTCCGCGAGCGCTTGGAGGACATCCTGCGTCATCCGTCGGCTTATCACTTCGGCCCGGCCGACCGCCTGATGCCCTGGGTCGCTCCCGACAAGCCCGTCGAAGACCCCGCGCTCCGTTCCACGATCGTGACCTCCGTGCTCACCACCATCTGGGATACCGATCGGGCGCTGCGCCGGGCGAAACTGGCGGCCGTGGTCACCGAACTGGTCAAGGCCAACAAACGGGTCCTCCTCATTGGACCCGACACCCATACCCTGACCGAGGCTCTGCTGGCCGCCGCGAAAGGACTCCGCGGCGCCGGGCTCCAGTACCGCAGCTTCCTCTGCTGCTACGACGCGCCGACCAGCGCCGGCGAGGGGGGCATCAATCTGCGTGATCTGATCTTCGACGTGCAGGCCTCCGCCTTCCTGGGCAAGTCGCAAGCCGACAAGGCGGGCCTCCGGCGCAAGCTGGAACGCTACCTGGAGCTCGCTCCCATCCTGCGATACAAGGCTGAGAAGCAGAAGGACCTCGACGAAGTGCGCCACCTCGAATGGCGCCTGCTCACGGCCCTCGGCGACGCGCAGGCCCAAATCAAGCGGCTCCAGGGCCTGTTGGGCGTCTATGAGGCCCTCCCCGTCTGGCAGCGCCTCAGCATGCAGGTCATCGGAAGCAACGTGGCCACGATGAACGAGAACTGCGTGCTGTATGAGGCGCAGAAGCAGGAGTACATGAAGGAACTGGAGATCGCGCAGGCGCGCATCAACGAACTGAAGCCGGAGGCCGCCGTCGACCCGGACATGCGGCCCGAGTACGAGGACCTCAAAGAGGAGATCGAACGGTTGGGGGGAGCCGCCAAGGTGCGGGACGTGCTCGCCATGGAAGAAGATACCAAACGCCTGCCCTTCCTCCAGGCCAAGCGCGTGCTGGCCGCGACGGCGGGCCGCGTGGTCAGCGACGCCATTTTCCGGCCCATCCGGTACGACGCCCTGCTCGTGGACGAGGGGCCCCGCATTCCCCTGCCGCTATTGTTTGCCTGCGCGTGCCTGGTGCGCGAACGGATCATTCTGGCCGGCGACCCGCAGGAAATGCCTCCGCCCCAGCCCACCGCTTCCGGGGTGTCACTGGGCTGGCTAACGGCGCTGTCCAGTTCGCCCGCGCCGGCCAAACCGACACCAGCGTAGGGGCGCAATTCATTGCGTCCGTTTTCCGGACCGATTCGGGCGTGATGAATCACGCCCCTATTTCGAGGGACAGGGATACGGGAACTCCGCCTCCGGAGGCGCCGGGATTATGACGTGGATCGTGCAGGGTTGGGACTCCATGAGGAGCTGACGATTGGATGAATAGACGATTTCCTCCGCCAGAAAAGCCGGCCCGTACCGAATCTGAATCTTGTCCACGCCGATGTCGCTGGAGGCGCGCACTCTCCGGAGAAAGACCTGCTCGCGCGCGTTCCGGTCCGGCTCCGCCCCCGGCTTCGTCCCCCAGGGAATGAAGACGAACGTGTCTCTCGACAGCGCAGGCCAGAGCTGCCGACGTGCGGCCGGATCCTTCTCGGCGAGATACCGCGCCACGTCCTGCTGATCCCGCCGATGGCGCTCTTGATCCATCTGCATGGAGATCGGCAACGCGGCGTTCAATGCGACGATCCGCTGCTCCATTTCATCGCGTGGCATCCCTACCTGCATCGACCGCACCGCCCGGCTGATGTCTTCCACCGTCCGGGTATCAAGATTGAAGGCCGCCGGATAGAGGCCGCAGGAGACCGGATGGAGAAACGCCAGGAGCCAGATTCCCAGGGTCGCGCGCCATCGGGCGAAGGGACGCGGTCCGGGATGCGCCTCGTCATCGTCGAAGTGCTTACGCGTCCAGCTCACGAGCAGAAACAGCAGCAGGGAAATCGGAGCCAGAAACAGATGGGTGGTGGCGACTTCGTTGATGTCGGGCAGACGCGACGGGATGTCCCACGCCCCCCAGAAGGACAGCACGACCACCAGGAGGATCCAGGCCCAGGCGGCTGGGACGACCGCCTGCCCGATCCAATACGGATTCTTCAGGCTGGACACGGTCGAAACTGTACCATATAATCCTTTTTCTCCGCTCTGTGCCGAAGTGGCGGAACTGGCAGACGCACTAGATTCAGGGTCTAGCGCTCGAAAGGGCGTGCAGGTTCAAATCCTGTCTTCGGCACCACCTTCCTGCTTACAGTGTTATAGTGACGTGTCGGCATGGAGTCTGCATGCGGATTGAAGACTACGCCCTGATCGGCAATACCCACACCGCCGCGCTGGTCGGACGCGACGGCTCGATTGACTGGCTCTGCCTGCCGCGCTTCGACTCCGGCGCCTGCTTTGCCTCGCTGCTCGGCGATCAGCGGCATGGCCGCTGGCTGATCAGTCCCACCGCCGAAGTGCGGCGGACCCGGCGGCGCTACCGGCCGGCCACGGTGATCTTGGAAACGGAATTTGAGACCGATGGCGGCGCGGTCCGGCTCGTGGATTTCATGCCGCCGCGGGAACAGAGTCCCTGCGTGGTGCGGATCGTGGAGGGGCTCCGCGGCGAGGTGCGGATGCGGATGGAGTTGGTGATCCGCTTCGACTACGGTTCCATTGTGCCCTGGGTCCGCAAGCTCGAGGGCGTCCTCTATGCGGTCGGCGGCCCTGACTCGCTCTATCTCCACACGCCGGTCGAGACTCGAGGCGAGCAGCTCACCACCGTGGCGGATTTTTCCGTCTCGAAAGGACAGCGCGTTCCGTTTGTGCTGATCTGGCATCCGTCGCATGAACCAACACCGCCACCCGTCGATCCGGAGCGGGTGCTGGACGAGACGGAGAAGTGGTGGCGGGAGTGGTCGAGCCACTGCACGTATGACGGCGAATGGCGCGAGCAGGTGCTGCGCTCGCTTATCACGCTCAAGGCGCTGACGTACGCGCCGACCGGCGGGATCGTGGCGGCCCCGACCACCTCGCTGCCGGAAGTGCTCGGCGGAGTGCGCAACTGGGACTACCGCTACTGCTGGCTGCGTGACGCCACCTTCACCCTCTATTCGCTGATGGCCGCAGGATACAAGGAAGAGGCGTGCGCCTGGCGGGACTGGCTGCTACGCGCGGTGGCCGGCGACCCGCTGCAGCTTCAGATCATGTACGGGCCGGCCGGCGAGCGTCGCCTGACGGAAATTCAGCTGGCCCATCTTCCCGGCTATGAGGGGTCCTCTCCGGTCCGGATCGGCAACGCCGCGGTGCGCCAGTTCCAGCTTGACGTGTATGGGGAAGTGCTGGACACGCTCTACCAGGCCCGGCGCGTCGGCATTGTCACGGATGACTCGTCCTGGGCGTTACATCAACACCTGCTCGAGGTGCTCGAAACCGGCTGGAAGCAACCGGACGAAGGCATCTGGGAGGTGCGGGGCCCGCAGCGGCATTTTACGCATTCCAAGGTGATGGCGTGGATCGCGGCGGACCGGACGGTCAAGGCGATGGAGACCTTCGGTTTGTCGGGAGACGTGGATCGCTGGAAACGGCTGCGGGACGAGATTCATGCGGAGGTCTGCCAGAAGGGCTACAATCCGGACCGGCGGACCTTTACCCAGTACTACGGCTCGAAAGCGCTGGACGCCAGTCTCCTGATGATCCCGCTCGTGGGCTTTCTCCCTCCCGACGACGGGCGCGTACAGGGGACGGTGGCGGCGATCGAGCGCGAGCTGTGTCACGACGGATTTGTGCGGCGGTACCTGACCGACGAATCCAGCCACGTGGATGGGCTGCCGCCGGGGGAGGGCGCCTTTCTACCCTGCACCTTCTGGCTGGCCGACAATTACTGGCTCCTCGGCCGCCATCAGGAGGCGCGGCGATTATTCGAGCGCCTCTTGGCCCTCTGTAACGATGTCGGGCTGCTGTCGGAGGAGTACGATCCGCAGGCCAAGCGTCTGCTCGGCAATTTTCCGCAGGCCTTTTCGCATGTCTCTCTGATCAACACGGCCCGCAATCTTTCAACCCCTGCTGGCCCGGCCGTTCATCGCAAGAGCGGTTGACGGCGTTTCCCCGCTCCCCCCTTGACACTCGGCCAGTCAGTGTTACTTAGAAAGTAGCTTCAGTTGAAAAATAAGGAGGACACCATGACACTGACGACATACAACCCGTTTGACGTGGAAATTGACCGCCTGCTTGACGGTGCGTTTCGGACCTCGGGCCACAAGGCCGCCGCGTGGCTTCCCCGCTACAATGCCTGGGAAGACAAAGATCGGTTCTGTCTCGAGATGGCCTTGCCCGGCTGGGAGCCGAAGGATGTGAAGATTTCCGTCGAAGACGGCGTGCTGACGGTGGAGGGATCGCGCGAGATGACTACTGCGGAACCCGACCGGACCTATCTCGTACGCGAAATGCAGTGGGGGACGTTCTCGCGGGCGTTTACGCTGCCGACTCACGTGGATCCTGAGAAGGCCAAGGCGTCCTTCACGCACGGAGTGCTGTCCATCGAGTTCCCTAAGCGCGAGGAAGCCAAGCCACGCCAGATCACGATCGAGGTTCGTTAAGCTCTTGCGCATGCATCGGGGAGCCGCCGGTTCGTAACCGGCGGCTCCTTTTTTTATGCCGCTCCACCCTGCCACCCTCCAAGCCATCGCGCGGATCTTCGATTCCCTGGACTACGCCGCCCTCGGCGCCATTTACTGCCATGAAGGCGGCGACGCCTTCTGGGAGGAACGGCGGGGGCCCTGCCAGGAGCTCAGCATCCGGCTGGCGGAAGTCTTGCGGGGCCGGCTTCGTCCCAACGGACGGAGTCTCTACGTCGGCGCCGGGGTCGCCGAGCTTCCCATGCTGGCGATGGAAACGATGGACCTGCAGCGCACGGTCGCGGTCTACAACCTGCGGGATGATGAAGTCGCGTTGCTGAACGCCGCGCGGGCGGGGCTGCCGTTCGAATTTCAGGCGAAAGACGCGCGGGAGGCACGCGGGACCTTCGATCACCTGTGGATCGTCAGCGTGCTGAACGACCCTGAATGCTTTCCCGAGCTCGGGGCGCTGTCCTCCGGCCGCGCCAACCCGGTCACGTTCGATCCGTCTGCCTTCGCGATCGAGCGCGAGGCGGTTCTCGACCTCGCCGCCGGGTGCCTGGAGAAAGTCGCGCGTCCCGGCCTGGTCACCACGTCGGTGGAAGAGATCCCGTGGATCACGGACTGGTGCGAGCGCCGGGGTCTCGCGTGCGCGGTCGAAGACGAGGACCATCCGGCGGCGATCGTCGCAGACCCGATCTGCTTCATCCGCATCGGTGAATGACGCCGACCTGCACCCAGCGGTATACTACTCGCATGCCCTCCTGGTTTAAGAAGCTCGACATAAGCGGGAGAACGTCTCCGGGAGACTTAGTGCCTACGGAGATCGAGGACTACGCGGCGGCGCACTCGGTCGCCGAGTCGGAGGTCTGCCGGACGATCCGCGAGGAGACGTACCGCACCCAGGACTGTCCGCAGATGGTGGTGGGCCCGCTGGAAGGCGCGTTCCTCAAAGTGATGGCGCTGGCCGTGGGAGCCACGCGAGTCTTAGAGGTCGGCACCTTCACCGGCTACAGCGCGCTGGCGATGGCGGAGGCTCTGCCGGAGGAGGGCACGGTGCTGACCTGCGAGATCGATCCCGGCTCGGCGGCCTTCGCGCGCCGGTTCTGGAACAAGAGCCCGCACGGCAGGAAGATCGAGGTCCGCGTGGGCCCGGCGCTGGAGACGCTCGGCCGGCTGACGGGCACGTACGATCTGATTTTTATCGACGCGGACAAGGCGAACTACGTGAACTATTACCGGCGGGCGCTGGAGCTCATCTCGCCGACCGGGGTGATCCTGATCGACAACGTCCTCTGGAGCGGCGAGGTCCTCAAGGCCAAGACCAAAGAACCCTCCACCCTCGCCATTCAGGAATTGAACCGCGTGGTCTCGTCCGACCCCCGCGTCACCGCCGTCCTCCTCACCCTCCGCGACGGCGTCTTCGTCATCAAGCCCAACCCGCGCTAGCGCTCAAACAACTTTACTTGGCCGGTTTCCGGATCGTAGCCGACGGTGAGCCGGCCCTGCAGAACCTTGAGAAGCTGTTCGCCGGCGAGCGCGCGCCGCCAGCCTTACATGAGAGGGAGCTGCTCGGCTGCCCCCTTGCCGCGATGCAGGGCGAAGACTTCCAGGTCGGCCGACGTCGCCAGAAGCTGCGGCGCGATGGAGGCTTCGACGGCGCGCACTTTCAACGCCGTCCCCAACAGGTCGGCGAGCCCCGCCGTCTCGGGATCGATACGCTTACGTTTCTCCACCCGCGGCAATTCATGCTCCTGCACCGCCAGCCCCTGCTTCACGGCCGCGATCAGCGCCTCGCCGTACTTCTCCACCTGTGACGGCTGGATGCCGCGCAGCGCGCCCAGCGCCCCGACCGCCGCCGGCGCGCGCCGGGCAATCTCGACCAGGATCTCGTCGCGCAGGATGCGCCCGCGGGGCCGGTCCCGCCGCTTGGCTTCATGCTCACGCCAGGCCACGATCTCGCGCAGGATTCCGCGCGCGCGCGGATGCAGGCCCTCCCAGCCCCTGATGCGCTGGTAGCGGAGCCGCGGGTCGCGCGATTCCTCTCCGGCCAGGGTCAGCAGCCGAGCAAATTCTTCCTCCACCCACTCCACTCGTCCCAGAGATTTGAGCTTGTTCTGCAGATGATCGTGCAGGGCGAAGAGATGCCGGACGTCCTCCAGCGCGTAGTCGATCTGCTGCGGCGTGAGAGGCCGCTGGGCCCAGTTGGTGAAGGTCTCGGACTTCTCCAGCGTGACCCCGACCACCTGCTGCACGAGCTGGCCGTAGCCGACCTGCGCTCCGTATCCGACCATCGCCGCCGCGACTTGCGTGTCGAACACGGGCGCCGGCACGGACCCGGACAGGACCGAAAAGATCTCCAGGTCCTGGCGCCCGGCGTGAATCACCTTCAGGAGTCGGGCGTCGTTCAGCAGTTCCAGGAACGGATCGAGATGGCGGACGTCCTGGTAATCGATGATGGCGGCCACGTCTCCCGCCGCGACCTGGATGATCTCAAGGCGGGGATGGAAGGAATCCTCGCCCATGAATTCCGTGTCCACCGCGAGGCGGTCGTGGCCGCGGAGACGCTCGCACAAGGCTTTCAGCCCGGCTTCGTCGCGAACGTAGGCAGCCTCGGCGTGCTTCTTCATCACGGCAGACATACCATTATTATACGCTGGATCGGAGGAGAGACCGCGGCACGCCGCCCCGGAATACCGGAGGCGGCGCGTCGAACCGGAAAGCGGAAAGGGACCTACTTCCGCAGGAAGGGCTTGGTATCTTCGCCGGTAAAACCGGTCACGGTCAGGAACTCCAGCCCCTTCTTGCCGTCCGGGACCGTGGCCGTGATCGTCTTGTCGTCCGCCTGGGTGAACTGCGCAGGACTGCCTGGCCCGAAGGACACCATGCTGACGCAGCCGGGCTCGCCGAAGTGCTCGCCGGTGATCGTCACCTTGTCGCCGGTCTTGCCCTCGTCCGGGCTGATCTTCGTGATTTTGGGCATATCACCGGCGCAGCTCTTGCCCTTTGTCAGCCGAGGAGACTCGGAGCCCTTGGCCTTGTTGCTCTGAATCCCGCCGCCCGGACCTGAAGCCGCCGCAGGCGGGGCCGCCTTGGCTTTCTTCGCTTTCTTGGGTGCTTGCTTCTTCGGCTCTTCCTTCTTCGGCTCTTCCGCCTTGGGCTCTTCCGTCTTAGGCGCTTCCGTCTTAGGCTCGTCGGCCGCCGCGGCCAGGCCAATCTGGCCGGCGAACGCGACCGCCACGAGAATGCCCATTACACGCATCACTGAATTCATCGTCATGGCTTCCTCCCGTCACTAGGTTGGCAACATTAAGGACATAAGTAGGGGGCCATCCTAGACTAGGGACTGATGGGAGTCAAGTGCGCTTGAGGCACTCGGGATGACTGCAGGGACAGGGCCCCATTGGATCGAGGCCCGCGGCCCCTTTACACGCTTCGTTGCAATAGGAGGACTGCGGCGTGGCGAGGCAATGACACTTCCCGTGCCCGCAATTCTTGGGGAGTCCCATCGTCGGTGGTGTGTTGGGATCAAAAACCAATGCCCCCTCCGACGCCGCCAAAGCCTCCCCCTCCACCAACCCCCCCACCGATTCCAATGGAGAACCCCGGGCGCTGCACTGATTGGGGCTCCCAGGGCTTGACATGCTTCACGGCAAGGGTGGGGTAGGAATAGTTGGTCTCATCAAGGGGTAAGACCGTGACGCCCGTGACCTCTCCGACAATGGTGACGCGCGTCCCGGCCGGGAGGATGGCGGGATCCAAAAAGTCCTTTTGGACGGCGAGGAAACGACCTAAGGATTTGGTGCGATCCCTGGCGGGTTCCAAAGAACCATCAAGAGGCAATTGCAGGATCTCAATGCGGGTGCTGTCATTCTCGCGCTTGACGGACAGGACTTCACCCCCGAGGACGATGATGCGATTCTTGTAGGATAAGGGCGCCTGTTGGACCTGAAGAAAGGAGACGTTCCGATCGACCTGCGCGTCCAGTTCCTTGGGGATGACTTGGGTCGCGCACGCCGACAACAGCATGAGGACGAGTGCGGGCCACAGGGCCGTGATGATTCTGAATCGCTTCGGCATAGACATTTTTAGTGTACCACGTTTCTGAGGGTCGGTCACCCTTGTGGATAACTGAATCGCAGGAGGCGAGGCGCGCCGCGCAGGAAATAGAGTCCCACGATGATGCCCACAATCGCGGTCACCACAAACCACACCGTGATTCCATCCACTCCTGGGACACTCATCGAGATGGCGATATTGGTGACCAGGGACCACAGCGAGTATATCGTCATCATCAGGCCTAACACACGGACCACGATCCCGAATACATCAGATGGTTTCATGGGGCGCCTCCATTATCCATTCTCCGGTATGCACCCTCTAGTCTATATGTTTCAACTGACTTTTCAAGAGGTTTGAGGTTGAAGGCCGCAAACTGTGACCTTAAAGAGAGGGCAGCACATCACGCAGTTTGAGCACGACATAGGGCGTCAGGTAATAGCCTAAGACTGAAATGACCACTCCCAGTACCGCACCCGGCGCACCCATGACGAAGACCCCAATGAGTGGAAAGAGGAAAAGGATAAGGATCATCAGCACCGCGATGGGCTTATGGTGCTCATAGAAGGTTCTGCGCTGCTCGCTCTTGAGTGAGCCGGTGAAGGACAGTTCGGAATGGCGATTCAATTGGAGCTGTCAGGGAGGGGGAATCAAATCGTCGTAGCCCAACGTCGCGCCGTTGGGCCACACCACGGCGCCGTCCTCCACGCTGACCGCGCGAAAGAGCGACGGATCGAGGGAGATCGGATTGAAGAGCGGCCCAACCAGTAGGGCTGCCACGTCCCGCTCAACCACGGACCCGTCGGTCAGAGTCAAGCGCAGGCGATACCCTCCCAAATAATTGACACTTTCAATCTGCGCGGCGGCCATAACAGTCTCAATCTACTACAAGTGGGCAACCGGTTGCAAAGGAGATCTGACCCCATTTTTCTACCGGTTTGGGTATACTGGTGCTGACCCAACAGGAGGGATAGAACCATGAATACCAAGATTCTCGGCATCGCGCTCATTATCCTGGGTGTGGTGGCATTCGCGTACCAGGGCATCAGCTATACCACCCAGGAAGAGGTGCTCGACATAGGCTCACTCAAAGCCACCGTCGAGAAAGATAAAACCATTCCACTTCCACCGATCATTGGCGCCGCGGCCCTCATCGGAGGCATCGTGCTGCTTCTCGGCGCCAGGAAATCGTGACGCCTGACCGCCCTCCTTCCGCGGTCGGTCATTGGCTGAAGCGGTTTCTCCTTTTCCTGATCGTCACGCCGATCGTTCTGACAGCCCTGTATCTGGCCGTTGCGTTGAACTGGAGTTACTCGGAAGGGGAACGCGCCGGCTACCTGCAGAAGCTCTCCCGCAAAGGGTGGATCTGCAAAACCTACGAGGGCGAACTCGCGATGAGCAGCGTGCCGGGACTCGCGCCCACCATGTGGAACTTCAGTGTGCGGGACGAGGCGGTGGCCAAGAAGATCAACGCACAGCTGGGGAAGAAGATCGTGCTGCACTATCGCGAGTACCGCAATCTGCCCACGGATTGTTTCGGCGAGACGGATTACTTCGTCGACGCCGTCGTCTCCACGGAACAATAGCGGCCGGGCCGCAGGAGGGAAGAGGGGAGAGCTTAGGTTTTGGAAATGGTGTCTGGCCCCCTTTTCTTCGCCTTCTTTTGTGATGCGTCATCCACTTCAACGACGCCGCCGGTGACGGCATATTTCATCGCTTCGCCGGATGGCACCTGTTCAATCAAACGCACACGCTTGCGGTCCACCATGTAGAGCTGACCCGCAAAGTTGTAGGCCTGCGGCACATACACGGAGGCATATTCTGCACCCAAGTTAAAATTCCGAAGATCCTCATCCGTCAGAAAACCGACAATCCATACCTCATCGGCAAACACATTCACCAAGACGGGTTTGTCGAACTTCTTATTGTTGCCGGCCAGGGCTTCAAAAAAACCTCTGACGGACGAATAGAGGAATTTAACCCAGGGCGTTTTTTCCAACCATCGATCGAACACACTGAGCAGCCGGCCCATGAGAAAGAATGAGCTCACCCATCCGACGAGGACAACAAATGCCATGATGATCACAAAACCTATGCCGGGTATGTTGAGATACGGCCGGAGGATGTTGTCAATCTTCTTAAAAACCCAATAGATGGTGACCGCCGTGATGGTGATGGGCGCCAGGACGATCAGGCCTTGCAGAAAATAATGGGGGACTTTTTTCAACGCTCTATTCATCCTGCCCCGCAAAGGAAGTACTAATTCTGTTTACTTTTGCTGTTCCAGCCCAGGACGTCGGACTCGCGGACGAGAACGAGTTCCGTACCGTCCAGATCGACTGGGGTCGTTCCGTATTTCTCGTAGAGGACCTGATCGCCCGGTTTGAGGACCGTGGGATTGA
>Ga0184623_10001234_pt1 | contig 11150 bp, 7 predicted proteins | sample PLM1_100_b1_FD_133138 | JGI IMG/M metagenome (GOLD analysis project Ga0184623, IMG submission 133138) | Groundwater sediment microbial communities from an aquifer in East River, Colorado, USA - PLM1_100_b1 | ecosystem: Environmental > Terrestrial > Soil > Riparian zone | place: USA: East River...
ACGTCGGTGCTGTACTCCAGGTTCCCTCGCAGCCCGGTCGGGCCGGCCGTCAGGGAGAGGGACAGCGGGAACATGGCCCCGGTCCGCGGCCCTGGCACACCCGCGACGCGCAGCCCGGCCGGCCATGGTGACTCGCCGGCGTCCGCCGTCGGCGCCTCCTCGAAGGAGAACATCACCTGGAAGATCGGATTGTGGTTCTCGCGCCGCGGTGGCCGCACCGCCTCCACTATCTTCTCGAACGGCGTGTCCGCGTGGTCCAGCGCGTCCAGCACCGCCGGGTTGACACGGCAGAGAAGCTCTCCGAACGTCGGATCACCCGACAGGTCGCACCGGATCGCCACGGTGTTGACGAAGAACCCGATCAGCCGCTCGTACTCCGTGCGGTGCCGATCACTCACCGGAACGCCGACCACCACGTCCTCCTGGCCGCTGTGGCGGAGCAGGAGGGTCTGGAACGCGGCGAGCAGCACGGTGAACAGCGTCGTGCGATGAGCGCGGGCGACCGAACGCAGGCCGTCGCACACCTGCGGAGGGAGCTCCACGTCCTGCACGGCGCCCCGCCCGGAGCCGACGGCCGGCAGCGGCCGGTCTCGCGGCAGCCCCAGTGACTCCGGAGCTCCCCGCAGGTATCCCGTCCAGAAGTCGAGCGCAGCCGCGAGCCGCTCGCCGCGCAGTCGCTGCCGCTGCCGGCGCGCGTAGTCGATGTACTGGCCAGCCGGCGGCGGCAACCCCGGCAAGGCGCCATCGGCGAACGCGCCGTAGCAAGCCGCGAGCTCGTCCAGCAGGATGCGGATGGACGCGGCGTCACCGACGATGTGATGGAACGCGATCAGCAGCAGATGGCGCTCGGCGTCGGTTCGCAGCAGCAGCGCGCGCATCGTCTCGCCGCGCCCAAGGTCGAACGGCGCGTCCGAGTTGGCGGCGGCCAGCGCGGCCAACTCCACCGCACGCCGGCCCGGGGGCAGCGCGGCGACATTCTCGGCGCGAAAGGAGATCGCGGGCTCGGCCAGCACTCGCTGCACGCCCATCCCGCGGTGTGAGCAGAACGCAGTGCGCAGGATCGTGTGCCGCGTGGCCACCTCCCGTAGGCTGCGCCCCAGGACGTCGGCGCGCAGGTCGCCGTCGATCTGGAAGGCGGCCGAGAAGTTGTAGGCCGCGCTCTCCGGCGCCAACTGCCGCAGGAACCACAACTGCTCCTGTTGGAAGGACAGCGGGCCTTCGTCACCTGGCCACATCACCGGCCCGCGTCACTCACCCGCGTCGGTGCCGACGGCCTGGCGATCCATAGCGCGCCGCAGGCTCAGCGGGCGCATGTCGGTCCAGACCTCTTCGATGTGGGCGAGGCACTCGGCTTTGCTGCCCCGCTTGCCGTCGGCGCGCCACCCGGCCGGGACGTCCTTGTGCGCGAGCCAGATTGAGTACTGCTCCTCGTCATTGAGCACCACGAGGTACTCCCGGGTGTCCTCGTTGTCGTCCACGCGCAGGCTCCTTATCCGTGCTTGACCAGTGTGAAGATGAACCGGAAGTTCGGCGCCGGGACGACCCGGCCCAGGATGTCGACCGAGGTGACATTCGTCCCGTGGCCGTACTGCGTGATCTGCCCGGACGCGCCGAGGTATCGCCCGGCCCCGCCGGTGATGGCCCGCGTCGAGGGGAGGAAGTCCTGCGTCCGCGAGCTCTCCGTGCCCTGCGAGCTGATTTGGTCCACCGGGAAGAGGTCGTCGGGCGTGATCAGCCCGAAGACGTGCTGCTGGACGGAGAAGCGATGCGGCTGCGGCCGATCCGGGCCGGCCATGAAGCAGCCGCTGTTGAACCAGTGGCCGATCGCCTTGTCCTGGTGGGCGGCCGGATCGAACCCAGGCGCGGCGGGGATCGTCCCGGCTGGATAGAGGATCCCCTCCACGTAGAACGTCGAGCCGCGCAGCTCGAAGTTCGCGACCTCCGGGCCGAGGATCAGCCGATGGGTGTTGCCCAGCATCGCGACCTCGAAGACGACCGTGGTGCGGCTCGTCGCTTGAGCCGCGGCGGGCGCTGCGGGCGCCGCCACGAGAGCGGGCGCCGCGACCCCGACTCCGCCGAGCAGCAGCCCGCGGCGGAGCAGCCTGCGCCGGTCCACGACCGCCCTGGGCTCTGTTGTCTTCATCGATCTCCTCTCTCTGCCCCCAGCAGGGGGAACGCTTCGTCGAGCGCCTTGAAGGCGGTCGTGACGTCGTCCTCGGTGGTGTAGGCGTACGTCGAGATGCGCAGCACCTGGCCGCGCGCCACGGCATCGACGTACGGCTGCGCGCACAGGTGTCCCGTGCGGCACATCACCCCGTAGGAGTCGCTGAGTATGCGGGCCAGCTCGCCCAGGTCCCGGCAACCGCGGACCGCGACGCTGACGATCCCGCCGCGGTCGCCGACGCCAGGGGCAACGACGGACAGGTGGTCACGGCGTTCGGCCTCCTCGAGCAGGCGCTGTCCCATGCGGCGGTCATGCTCGGCCAGGTGAGTCCAGCCAAGCCGGCCAAGGTAGTCGATGGCGGCGTGCAAGCCATAAGCGCCGGCTATGTGCGGGGTGCCGCCCTCGAAGCGATGCGGCGGCCGGCGCCAGACGACCTCGTCGGTCGTCACCCAGTCGACCGTGCCGCCACCGTGCATGGCCGGCGGCAGGCGGTCGAGCAGGCCAGGACCCAGCACCAGCACGCCGATGCCGGTCGGGCCCATCATCTTGTGGGCCGAGAACGCCAGCGCGTCGACGCCGAGCCCGTGGATGTCCACGGCGCGATGCGGCGCCGACTGGGCCGCGTCGAGCACAGTCACCGCCCCGTGCTCGTGTGCCAGCGCGGCCATCTCGGCGATCGGCGCGTAACGTCCCGTCACGTTGGAGCAATGGGTGAGCGCCACGACCGCCGGCCGCCGCCGGAGCAGCTCGGCGTAGCGACCGAGGTCCGGCGTTCCGTCGGCGCGCACGGGAATCCACTCGACCCGCGCATGGTGGCGCCAGGGGAGCTGGTGCGAGTGGTGCGAGTCGGCGCCGACCAGCACCAGGTCGTCGGCGCTGAGCCCGAGTCCGACGGCGACGGTGTTCAGCCCGTGCGTGGTGCCAGCAGTGAAGACGACTTCGTCGCCACGCGCGCCCACGGACTCCGCCACCCGCTGCCGCGCCCTCTCGTACGCGTCCGACGCCTCCTCGGAGAGCATGTGCTTGCCGCGATGGATGTTCGCGCCGACCTCGGCGTAGTAGCGCACCATCGCGTCGATGACCGGCTGCGGCTTCAGGCTGGTCGCTGCGCTGTCGAGGTAGACGACGGGGACGCCGTCGACGGTGCGCGACAGCACCGGGAAGTCGGCCCGGATATCGCCGCGGCCATCAGCGAACCCCGTCATCACGCGACCACCTCCGAAACACAGGAGAGGAACTTGCCGGACCGCTCGCACTCGATGTAGTCGGCCGCGTCGACAGCGACCGCAGCGTCAGCGCCCAGCGCCGCCAGCAGGCGGTCGCCGAGATCCTTGGCCTGAGCCACGTGGTTGTCGCCGACGGGGATGTAGCGGAAGCCGAAGCGGTCCTCGTCGAGCTGGCGCAGTTTGTAGAGCTCCAGCCAGTCCGCCGGGCCGACCAGGTGATCCAGCTGCTTGGGCGTCAGGCGGATCTCCCCGCCGCGCGCCGCGCAGTGCGCGCCCCGGCCCTGGAACTCCACCCGGGGGAACCGGTGCCCGCAGGGGCACTCGCCGCCCAGCAGCGTGTAAAGGTCGCCGGTGCGGTAACGCAGATGCGGGGAGATCTGGTCCCCGATGCTGGTGACGTACAGCTCCGCGATCTCGCCGGGCGCCGCCGGGCGGTCGCCCACCAGGAACTCCAGGTAGAAGCTGTCGGTGTTCATGTGGACGAATCCCGCCAGGCACTCCATGCCCATCCAACCCAGCTCCGACATGGACACGACCTCGGCGACGACGGCCGAGCGGGCGCCGAACACGTCGTCGACCTGCCGGCGCGCAACGTGCGTCACGAGGTTGTACGTCAGGACGATCCCCCCGACCGGCGGGGGCGCGATGCCACGGCCCCGCAGGTGCCGAGCGAGGAATGCCAGATGCATCGGGTCGGTGTAGAGCCAGTGCGGCTCGTACTCCACGATCTCGGCGACCGCCTGGTCGACCATGACCGAAGGGGTGGTGAGCAGGTCGTGCGCGACCGGCAGCACGCGGGTGCCGTCGAACAGCGTCCGGCTCTCCGGCGTGGTGAACGGCGTGGCGCACTCGACGTCCGAGCAGTTCGGCGCAGCGTAGCGGGCGACCCGCTGCGCCCGCGCGCCGGAGAAGACCGCCTCCAGCCCGGGGTTGACCGCCGAGGTCGTGGTCATCCGCTCCGCCAGGTCAACGGTCGTGGCGATGGTCACCAGCCGCTCACCGGTCGTCCCCGAACTCTGGCTGCGGAACACGAACGGGTCGCCGAGCGTGGCCCCCTCGACGAGCACTCCGGCCGGGAAGTTGCGCCGGTAGTCGGCCTTGGACGTCGGGGGCAGGCGGCGGAAGTCTGCCGGCGTGCGCAGGTCGTGCGGCCGGAGCCCGGCGCCGTCCATGTGCCGGCGGAAGAACGCGACGTTCTCGTACGCCTCGGCGACCTCCTGCTGAGCTTCGGGGAACGCCACGGTCAGACCATCGCCACGAGGATCTGGCGCGCGCCGGTGAACGCGCGCCGGCCATGCATCACCAGCATGTTGTCGATCATCAGCACGTCGCCGGCCTGCCACGGGATCGCGCATTCGTTCTGCTTCGCGACCGCGCGCACGTGGTCGAGGTCCGCGGAAGAGATCGGGCTCCCGTCGCCGAACGTCGCGTGCAGCGGCAGCTCCTCGTCGGACTCCACCATCGCCAGCAGTTCCTTGCCCTGGTCACCTGGCAGGCTCGACACGTGCCACTGCTCCGCCTGGTTGAACCACACCTCCTCGCCGGTCAGCGGGTGCGTGCGCGTCGCCGGGCGCACCTGCCGGATGCGCAGGTCGGCATCCTCGGTCCAGGTGAACTGCACACCCGCACCGCGCAGCAGCTCCTCGACCTTGTCGCGGTCGTCGGTCTCGTAGGTCTCCATCCACGACCGGCCGAGGCCGAGGCCGCCGTGCATGCTCTGCAGGTAGGCCACCCCGCGCGACTCGAACCGTTCCCTCACCACCGGATCCAGGTCGGCCACCATCGCCCGGCCGTCCGAGACCGGCGTTTCTCCGCCGGTCTTCGCCGCGACGAGGCAGCAGAAGAACAGCCGGTCCGGCCAGATCGCCGACTGCGACAGCTCGTTGTGCATCGAGATGTCGTACTCAGCCGGGTACTCCGTCGACGTCCACACGCCCTCGTGGACGGCGGTCCGCGGCGAGTTGCCGTGCAGGTACTCGGTGAACGGCGCGCCGAAGCAGTTGACGATGTCGTGGAAGTCGGCCGCAGAGGCAGCGGCGGCGCCGCGGAACAGCACGGCGCCCCGCTGTGGCAGCAGCTCGTTCGCGAGGGCGACCGCGTCGCGCGCAGGTGTTTCGCCCAGCTCGATCAGGGCGACCGAGGTGGGCCCGTTGGTAGACGTGTCGACCCGCATGGTTGTCACCTTCCGGGGAACTGGCGCGTGCCGGGGATGGGGGAGAAGTAGATGACGGCGATCGGGATCAACGCGCCCACGGCGAGCAGCCACATCGTCGGACGCAGGCCGATGGCCGATCCGAGCAGGCCGGCCAGCAGCGCCCCGACCGGGGCGAGGCCGAGCGAGAGCGCGCGGAACGTCGCGACCACGCGGCCCTGCAGCTCGTCGGGCGTCAGGACCTGCCGCAGCGATCCCATGCCGACCTGGGCGATGGGCGTGGTCAGCCCGATGAGCAGCTGGGAGAGCGCCAGCATCGCGACGGCCAGCCAGAGCGGGCCACCGGCCAGCGGGATCAGCAGAAACGCGGTGTTGCCCACCACGGTCGACCAGAACGCCGCAGGACCGGGGCCGACGCGCATCAGTATCTTGACCGAGAACAGAGCGCCGACGACCATGCCCACGCCGATGGCGGCGAGCACGACGCCCAGCCACAGGCCGGACAGGTGCAGGTCCTCGACGAGATAGATGACGAACAGCGTCTGCACGCCGGTGACGAAGAACATGTAGAACGCGGTCGCGAACATCATCGGCCGCAGCAGCGGCTGTGCCCACAGCCAGCGCACGCCCTCGGCGATGGCCGCGAAGACGCCGCCCCGCTGGCTCTCCCCGCCCGGCTTCTCCTCGGGTTTGCGGATCAGCGCGCAGCAGATCGCCGAGGCGAAATATGACACCGCGTCGATCACGACGATGGCGGCGGCCGAGAAGTAGCTGACGAGCAGCCCGGCCAGGCTGGGCCCGGCCGCCTGGGCGACGGAGTTGGAGATCTGCATCTTGCCGTTGCCCTCGGCGACGTGCTCGCGCCCGACCAGCGCCGGCAGGTGCGCCTGGTTCGCCACCTCGAAGAACACGCTGAGCAGGCCGACGACGAACACGGCGACGTAGAGCCAGGCGATCGAGAGCCGGTCCGCGAGGAAGAGGGCTGGGATCGTCGCGATCATGAGGCCGCGGCCGACGTCGGTCCAGATCATCGTCGGGCGCCGGCGCACGCGGTCGGCCCACACGCCGGCGAAGAGGAACAGCACCATCGGGGCCCGCGCGAGCGCGCCGAGCACACCCATCTCGGTGGACGTCGCGCCGAGCGCAACGACCGCGACCAGCGGCAGTGCCAGCGTCGTCACTTGCGATCCGAAGAGCGAGAGGCTCTGTCCGGCCCACAGCTTGAGGAAGTCGGGGTTACCCCACAGCCCGGGGCGGGATTTAGCGGTCGTCGGTGAAGCCACGGTCCATCCATCTCCTCATTTGCGCGGCCATGTCGCTGACCAGGGGTTCGTAGATTGAGGTGAAGCGGGTGCCGGGGATCGGGGCGATGGCGAACCGGCCGCTCACCACCCGCCGCCAGCCGTAGTCGTCGCCCGGCGTTATCTCCGGGTCTTCGACCGGCTGGAGGAGCACAAGGTCGCCGTCGTACGGCTGGTGCCGGTAGAAGCCGAGCGCCTGGGCGTTCGCCTTGAACACGCGCAGGTAGCGGCGTGCCTGCTCGAGGTCGGCGGTGTCGGGCCGCAGCCGCTCCTCGCGGGCGGCGGCTCTGACGACGGCCACCAGGCGCTCGTCGGTGTCGAGCGCGCGCAGCTCGTCGAGGTCGACGGTTTCGAGGACGTTGACGCCCCCTGCCAGCGCGTGGATCATCAGCATGGTCTCGTCCTCGACGGACGACCGCACCACGGGCTCGTCGGCTGACGACCAGACCGCGAAGACGACCGGCACCTCTTCGCCGTCGGCGCGCAGGCGGCGGGCGACCTCCATCGCGATGTTGCCGCCGATGCAGAACCCGCCGAGCACGTAGGGGCCGTGCGGACGGACCGACCTGATGTAGCCGGCGTAGTCGTCGGCCATCTCCGCGAGCGTGTGGTGCGGCTCCTCGCCGGGCGCGAGCCCTCGCGCCGGGATCGTGTAGACCGGCTGGTCGTCGCCCAGGCGGGCGGCCAGCGGCCGGTAGCGGAACACCTGGCCGCCGAGCGCGTGGGACAGGAAGAGCGCCGGTCGGTCGCCGGTCGTGCGTAACGGCACGATCGGGCTGGTCCGGCCCATGTCCTCCGGCCGCCGGATCTCCAGGGCGAGCTGGCCGATGGTAGGCGAGGTCAGCACGGTCGCGACCGGGAGGTCCCGGCCGAACTCCTGGCGGATCCGCAACGCCAATCGCAGCGCGAGCAGGGAGTGGCCGCCGAGGGCGAAGAAGTCCTCGGTGACGCCGATCGCGGCGTGGCCGAGAAGCTGCTCCCAGATCGTGGCGAGACGGGCCTCGACCGAGTCGCGCGGCGGCCGGTAAACGCCGGCCCGCGCAGACTGCGGCGCCGGGAGCGCGGTCCGGTCGAGTTTGCCGTTGGAAGTGAGCGGCAGCTCGCCGAGCTGAACGTAGGCGGCCGGGATCATGTAGGCGGGCAGCTGCCGGGAGAGGTGCGCACGCAGTTCGGCGTCGCCAGGAACATTGCCGTTGTGGGGGACGAGATAGGCGGTGAGCGCCGGTCCGGCGCCGGCGTCGTTGGCAGTGACGACCGCGCTGCGGACGCCGGGCACAGCGGCGAGAGCGGCTTCGATCTCACCGAGCTCGATGCGGAAGCCGCGGATCTTGACCTGGTGGTCGAGCCGGCCGAGGTAGTCGATCTCCCCATTCGGCAGCCAGCGGGCCAGATCGCCGGTGCGGTACGACCGGGTGCCAGGTGGGCCGAACGGGTCCGGCGTGAAGCGCTCGGCCGTCAGCGCCGGCCGGTTCAGGTAGCCGTTGGCCAGCTGCACGCCGGCCAGGCGGAGCTCTCCGGGAGTGCCGATCGGCACGCGCCGGACGTCGCTGTCGACGACCTCCGTGCGCGTGTTGGCGATCGGCGCCCCGATCGGCACCAGCGTCTCGCCCGGTCGGTGCGGGTGCCAGGTGACATCGACAGCGGCTTCGGTCGGCCCGTAAAGGTTGTGCAGCTCCGCGTGCGGCAGGCGCTGGGCGCAGCGGGCGGCGAGGTCGGTGCTGAGGGCCTCTCCGGAGCAGATGACCCGGCGCAGCGCCGGCAGCTCCAACTCGGGCTCTTCCAGGAACGCGTCGAGCATCGACGGCACGAAGTGCACCGTGCTCACCTCGTGGTCGGCCATCAGTTGGGCCAAGGCGGTGGAGTCGCCGTGAGCGCCGGGCGGCGCGATCGCCAGTCCAGCGCCCGCCATCAGCGGCCAGAACAGCTCCCACACGGAGACGTCGAAGGAGAACGGCGTCTTGTGCAGTACCCGGTCAGCTGGTGTGAGTGGGAACACATCCTGCATCCAATGCAGCCGGTTGACGATCGCCCGGTGGGAGATGGCCACGCCCTTGGGCCGGCCGGTCGAGCCGGATGTGTAGATGACGTACGCCGGCGCGTCGGGTGGGACGCGAACGGCTGGCCGCGTGTCCGGATGGGCGGCGATGGCGCTTGCGCCGGCCGCCAGGCTGTCCGCGGTGATGACCAGCCGGGCCGCCGCGTCGGCCGTCATGAAGGCCAGCCGCTCGTCCGGGTAGTCGGGCTCGAGCGGCAGGTAGGCCGCGCCCGCGGCGACCACTGCGTGCGCCGTGATCACCAGATCGCTGCCGCGTTCCAGCCGCACGCCGACCACGTCGCCGGTGCGCACGCCGCTGGTCCTGAGGTGGCGGGCCAGCCGGTTGACCGACGCGGCGAACTCGGCGTACGAGAGCCACTCGCCGGCTGCCCACAGCGCGGGCGCCTCCGGCGTGCGACCTGCCTGCGCGGCGGCCAACTCGGGCAGCGGGCCGACCGGATAGACCTTCCCCGTGGCGTTCCAGCTCGCGATCACGCGGGAGTCCGTGGCGAGGTGCCGGCTCGTGTCCCTGGGGTCGCCGGCCGGGTCGGACGCGATGGCAGCGAGCATGCGCAGGTAGTGCTCGCGCGCCTGCTCGACCTGCGCACGAGGGAACTGGTTGCGGTCGTAGGTCAGCACCAGCGCGAGCGCCTGTCCACGCGAACGGGAGAACGCCGCCGCGAACGGGAGATTGGTCTGCTCGAAGAAGTCGCGCCCCACGACCTCGAGCGGCCCGTCGGCCGGGAGGTCCCCGTAGACGTGGAAGTCGCGGTAGTCGAACAGCACCTCGAACAGCGGTGACCGGCCGGCCGCGCGTTGGATCTCGAACAAGGGGTAGCGCCGGTACGGCAGCAGCGCGACCTCGGCGTCGAACACGGCTTGGACCAACGCCGTCCAGCTGGACCGGTCGACCCGGACGCGGACCGGAACGCTGTTGAGGAACAATCCCAGAACCTGCTCTGCGGCCTCGCGCTCCGGCCGGCCGTGGGTGACCACGCCGGTTGTCACGTCCGGCTCGCCGGTCAACAGCCCGAGCGCGCGCAGGTGCGCCGCGAGCAGCACGGTCCGCAGCGGCACCTTCAGCTCGTGCGCCAGCCGGTCCAGGCCGGTCGCGACCTCGCCGTCGATGGCGCACTCGACCGTCTCGATCGCCTCGGTTTCGCCGAGCGGGAAGCCGGGCAGCCGCGGCAGGCGGTTCGCCGGAGCGTCGGAGAGCGCGTCTCGCCAGAAGGCGGCGGGCTTGTCCGCCGCCACCTGCTCGCGTTCGACCGCGACGAAGTCCCGGAACGTCACGGGCAACGGCGAGACCGGCAGCGGTTCGCCGCGCAGGCAGGCGGTGTAGCGGCCCAGCAGCTCGGTGAGGAGGCTCGCCACGCTCCAGCCGTCGAGGATCGCGTGGTGGAAGCTCAACGTCAAGCTGTACGCGGGCTGATGGTCGCCGGGCAGCTGGTGCACGAAGGCGCGTAGCAGCGGCGGGCAGCTCCAGTCGAACCCGGTGACCTTCTCCTCGTCCCGCCACACCTGGAGCTGCGCAGCGGCGACGTCCGGCTCGAGCCCGGACAGGTCGGTCTCGGCCAGCGGCACGGTCGCCGCGGCGTGCACCAGCTGGAGCGGCTCGCTGAAATCGGTCAGGTTGAACGACGTCCGCAGCACCGCATGCCGGGTGACGACCTCGGCGAACGCTCCGGCCAGCGCGGCGCGGTCGTACGGCCCACGCAACGTGACGGTGAAGACGTCGTGGTAGGTCGCCAGGCCCGCTTCGTACTCGCTGTGGAACAGCATCCCGGCCTGCAGCGCGGTGAGCGGATAGGCGTCGTCGAGCATGGTCATGAGCGATCTCCTCCGAGCGCGGCCAGATCCTGCGGGCTCAGCAGCCCGAATGCCGGCGTCTCCGCGGCTGCGGGCGGCGGGGGGTCGGCGGCGGTGGTGAGCTGCTCGGCCAGCTCCCGCACGGTCGGGTGGCGGAAGATGTGCTGGAGTTCGAGGTCATAGCCGGCTGCTCGGAGCTGGGCGACGACCTTGAGACTGCGGATGGAGTCGCCGCCGAGGGCGAAGAAGTTGTCGTTCGCGCCGACGGCAGAGCCGCCGAGCGCCGCCGCCCACACCGCCGCGACGGCCCGCTCGGCTTCTGTGCCGGGTTCCTCGAACGGCGTGCCGCCCCGCAGGTCGGCGTTCGGGAGCGCGGCGCGGTCGAGCTTCCCGTTGGGGGTGAGGGGGAGCTCGCCCAGCCGCACGTACGCTGCCGGGATCATGGGCGCGGGCAGAGTTCGGC
>Ga0184623_10001235_pt1 | contig 11146 bp, 12 predicted proteins | sample PLM1_100_b1_FD_133138 | JGI IMG/M metagenome (GOLD analysis project Ga0184623, IMG submission 133138) | Groundwater sediment microbial communities from an aquifer in East River, Colorado, USA - PLM1_100_b1 | ecosystem: Environmental > Terrestrial > Soil > Riparian zone | place: USA: East River...
CTTTCGCGACGCTTTCCCCACCGTTGGGCTCGGCCTCGAGCTCGACGACGCCTACCAGACGGGTGAACCGGTGCAGGTTCGCGTGCGCCCCGAGGAGGAGCCCGCCGAGTCCCTCCTCGTCCAGGTCTTCGACGCCGAGACCGACCAGGAGGTGGCGCGCGAGACAATGCGCCCGGCCGACGACGGTTGGCACGAGGCGGAGCTAAGGCCGCTCCAGGAAGGCACGTACCGCCTGACGGCTTTCGGAAGCGGAAGGGTCGAGCCCGTCACCGACCTCTTCGTGGTACTCGCAGAGGACGAATGAACTGGGCGGTCGTCATCGGGATCGACCGCTACTGGTCGGAGCGTGCGTCCCTGAAAGGCGCCGTTCGCGACGCCCTCCTGATGCGCGAGTGGCTCCTCGACCCGGCCGGCGGCAACGTGCCCGAGGAGAACCTGGCGCTCATCCTCTCCCCGGCCGCCGACAAGAAGCCGGAAGGCCTGGAGGCCGTCGAGGCGACCAACGCGGCCATCGTCAGCTCGATCGCCGACCTGCTCAAGAGGAGCAAGGGCGAAGGCGAGCGCCTGTACTTCTTCTACGCCGGCCACGGTCTCACCGCACGGGTGAACCAGCGGGACGAGAACGCGCTCGTTTGCTCCGACTTCACGGACGTGCTGACGACGAACTCGCTCGCGCTCCGGTCGCTCTGGGAGTTCTTCGAGACGGTTCAGTTCCAGGATCAGTTCTTCTTCGTCGACGCCTGCCGGAACATCCCCTGGGAAAACGTCGAGTTCGAGGTCGGCCGCTGGCCGCTGCCGCGCAAGCGCGACCCGGGCCTGCCGCCGGCGCAGCAGTTCATCCTCTACGCGACCTCCCCCGGCTTGCGGGCCCAGGAGCTCCAGGAGGCGGGCAACGAGCGCGGGGCCTTCACTGAGGTGCTCCTCCAGGGACTGCGCGGGGAGGGCAAGGCGAAGGCTTGGTCGTCGGAGAACCAGAACTACCAGGTTCGGTGGGAGCGGCTCGTCGAGTACGTAAAGGGCGAGCTCGAGGCGCGGCGCCTCGCCGTCGGTCAGGGCGCCGCCCAGGATGTCTTCCAGATACCGCAGGACACCGGGGCGCACGGTGTCGCCGGCCGCGAGCGCAACCCGGTGCTCGCCGAGTTCCCGAGCGGCGCCTTCCCCACGGAGCAGCTGCGGATCGTGCTGAGCCCCGACGACGCGGTCCCCGTCGCCGAGGTGACGGTCCTCGACGAGGCCGCGGTCGAGGTCGAGAAGAAGACCCAGCTCACGGGCCTCCTCGTCGAGTTCACGCTCCCGCCACGGACGTACGCGCTCCACGCGACGGCTCCCGAGTACGACCGGGCCGTGGCGCGCCCGCCGATCGAGCTGTACTCGCCTTGCGAGGTCCCGCTCGATCTGACGCGCGCGGAGGAGGTGCCTCCGCCCGGCGGAAACGGAGCGGCCACGCGGGCTCCCGCCGAAGCCGCCACCGGCGCGCTCGTGGTTCGGACCGACGATCCTCTCGCCGCCGTCGAGCTGGCCGACGCGACCGGGAGCGTGCTCAAGGTGGGGAGCGGCGAGGTCTCGCTCGAGGGGATGCAGCCCGGGTTCTACCGCGCGCGCCTCAGGACGCCCGAGGACCAGGTCGTCGAGGAGCTCGTCGCACTCGCCCCGGGGGAGAAGGAGACCGTCGAGCTCGAGGCGCCGGCGCTCGTGCCCGCAGTCCAGGCGCTCGTCGAGGCCATGGCCGCCCCCGTCCACGACGACAACACCGTCGAGGTCTCGGAGGCGGCCGGCCCCGTCGCAGCGCCGCATCTCGCCACCATCCTCACCCTCGCGGCGGGAGCGGCCGTGAAAGGGGACGCCGAGGACGGGCAAGCTCTCGGCCGGCTGGGCCTCGGAGCGGCCCTCGACGCACTCGATTCCGCGGCAGAGACGGGTCTCTACGTCGTCCTCGGCCTCGATTCGACCGACCCCGACGAGGCGAAGAGCTACTTCTCGGGTCTGAAGCTCCGGGTCTGGAGGGTCGGCGAACCGGTCCCCGAGGGGTCCGATTCGGTGCGGGTCTCCGCCGGCGCCGCGGGCGTCGCCGAGTACGCGTGCAGCACGACTCCCGGCCCGCACTGGCTCTCGGTCGAGCCTCCCGGCGGGAAGCCGATGGTGCTCGCCCTCGCGCTCCTGCCGAAGCGGCTGACGGTCCTCACCCTCTTGGTGCGGCCCGAGCTGACGCAGATCTTCCAGTTCCTGCCTGCGCTCGCCCCTGACGCTTCCTCGGATCCGGGCGTGCTCCGGCGGGTGGAGCTCCTCGAGCGGATCATGCTCGGCGGGCGCCTCGACGCCGGGTACGACCTCGCCCGCGAGCTGCTCGACGGGGACGTCGCCGACCCGCTTGCCGGCTGCCTGGGCAGTTACCTCTATCTGCGGCTCGGGAGAACGGCCGAGCTCGAGCAGGCCGTGGAGAAGCTCACGAGCGGCTTCGGCGACCTGAGCGACGTCCATGTGATCCGCGGGGAGTACGAGGCCGCCGCCGGAAGGCTCGCCGAGGCGAAGGCTGCGTTCGCCCGGGCGATCGAGGTCGGAGTGCCGATCTTCGGCGAGGGGTTGACCAGGCTGCTCGAAGGCTTGCGCACGTACGAGATCGAGCATCCGCTCGCCCGGCTCGTCTCTCACATCTTCGAGCATCACATGAGCGGCTCGATGTGGTCCGTCTGGCTCCCCGGGAAGCTGACGCCGGGCGAGCCGCTCGTGCCCTGATCGGCCGCGGGCAGGTCAGTAGAATCGTCGTGCCGTGGTCAGGAGGGTGCTTCTCGCTTCCCCGCGTGGGTTTTGCGCCGGCGTGGAACGCGCCGTGGCCACGGTCGAGAAGGCGCTAGAGGCGTGGGGCCCGCCGGTGTACGTGCGCCGGCAGATCGTCCACAACCTGCACGTCGTCCGTGACCTCGAGCGGCGCGGGGCCGTCTTCGTCGAGAACGAGGAGGACGTGCCCGAGGGAGCGGCGGTGGTCTTCTCCGCCCACGGCGTCGCCCCGGCCGTCCACGAGCGCGCCCGCGCCCGCCGCCTGAGCACGGTCGACGCCACGTGCCCGCTCGTCACGAAGGTGCACTCCGAGGCGCGCCACTACGCGGAGCGGGGCTACACGGTGCTGGTGATCGGGCATGCCGGCCACGAGGAGATCGAGGGCACCATGGGCGAGGCGCCGGAAGCGACCATCCTTGTCGAGACCTGCGCCGACGCCCGGGCGCTCGAGCTCGACCCGGACAGCCCCGTCGCCTACCTGACGCAGACGACGCTCTCCGTCGACGACACCGCCGAGATCGTCGACGTCCTCCGGCGCCGCTTCCCGGGCATCGTCGCGCCGAGGAAGGAAGACATCTGCTACGCGACCACCAACCGGCAGGCTGCGGTCAAGGCGCTTGCGAGCGAGGTCGAGCTCCTGCTCGTCGTCGGCTCGAGCAACAGCTCGAACTCGAACCGCCTCATCGAGGTGGCGCGGGCGGCCGGCCTCCCGGCGCACCTGATCGACGACGAGAGCGAGATCGACGAGGCCTGGCTCGACGGGGTCGAGACCGTCGGCGTCACGTCCGGCGCCTCCGCGCCGGAGTCCCTTGTCCACCGTGTCTGCGCCTGGTTCGCGGCGCGCGGCGTGACCGAGATCCGCGCGCACCGCTCGGTCGAGGAGAACGTGAGCTTCCGCTTTCCGGCGCCGGTCCGCGACACGCTCGAGGCGGGGGGACCGTGGTAGAGGAGCTCGCAACGAGAGGCGGCGCGAGGGCCGGCCACGACACCGAGCTCGTGGGCCGCATCCTTGCGCAGGCCCGCGCCGACGTGCTCGACGAGCTCGGCCAGATCTTCGAGGAGCGCCGGCGCACGGGCTACGGGCCGCTCTACGACCTGCTCGAGGATTACCCGTACCGCGAGGGCAAGGGCCTCCGCCCCGCCATCTGCCTGGCCGCCTGCCGCGCCGTCGGCGGGCGCACGGAGCAGGCGCTCGTCTCGGCGACGGCGCTCGAGCTCTTTCACAACGCGTTCCTCGTGCACGACGACGTCGAGGACGGGTCGATCTTCCGGCGCGGCAAAGTGACGATGCTCGAGGCGCACGGCGTCCCCATCGCCGTCAACGTCGGCGACGCGACCAACGTCCTCGCCATGGGCATCCTGCTCCGCAACACGACGGCCGTCGGCGTGCGCAAGGCGTTGCTCGTCATGCGCGAGGTGGAGCGGATGGCGCGCGAGTCCGCCGAGGGCCAGGCGATCGAGCTCGGCTGGATCACGGAGGGCCGCTTCGACCTCGGCGACCGGGACTACGTACGCATGGCCTACAAGAAGACGTGCTGGTACACGGTCATCGCCCCGCTTCGCATCGGGGTGATCTGCGGGAGCGAGCCGGGGCCCCTTGCGCCGCTCGACGACGAGCTCGCGCCGCTCGTCGAGCTCGGCTTCCTCGCCGGGATCGCGTTTCAGATCAGCGACGACCTCCTCAACCTCGAGGCTGACGAGGTGCTGTACGGGAAGGAGACGAGCGGCGATCTCTGGGAGGGCAAGCGAACGGTCATGCTCCTCCACGTCCTGAGCGCCGCCCGCCCGCGCGACCGCGCCCGCGCGCTCCGCATCCTGCGGACGCCGAGGGCGGCCAAGCGCCCCGAGGACGTGGAGTGGCTGCTCGGGGCCATGGTTGAGGCTGGCTCGCTAGACCACGGCCGCGCGCTCGCGGTCGAGTATTCGGAGCGGGCGCTCGCCGTCGAGGCGGAGGCGCTTCCGGGCGACTCCGACAACGAGGACAGGCGCTTCCTTCGTGAGATGCTGCTCTACGTGATCGAGAGGGTGAAGTGAGCGTGCGGATCCCGAGCGACCCCGACAAGGGCCGCAGCACCTTCGGCGACCTCCTCCGGCTCCAGACCGAGTTTCAGGCCCGGCTCGCCGAGGAGACGCTCAAGTACCTCCGCAGCATCCAGGGCGCCGCGGCGCCCGCCTCGCCCGGGACCGTGCTGCTCACGGACGGTGACGCCGCTCTCGAGGCCTCGGGCGCGCCCGGCGCCTCCGTGCTCCTCAGCCTCGAGATCGAGAACCGCCAGCGCGTCCACTGCGTCGTTACGCCGCTCCTCTCCCCGCTCGTCGAGAGCTCGGGGACGACCTGGTTCCCGGCCGCCGAGCCCGAGCCGGCGTCGTCGCTCCTCGCGCCCGGCGAGGTCCGCGAGCTCGCCCTGCGCGTGCCGCTTCCCGCCGCGCTGCCTCGGGGGACGTACCGCGGCGCGCTCATCCTCCAGGGGTTCCGCGAGGGCGGCGTCCCGGTCAGCATCAGCGTGAAGCCGCGCGCCGCGGCCCGCAAGCGCCGGACAACGAAGCGCACGTGAGCCGGCCGCGCCGGGAGCAGGTGAGGCTCGTCGACGCCGCCGGAGAGTCCGGCCGCACGACCGCCAGCCTGCTTGCCTCCCTCACCGCCCGCCTGGCCACGCTCTACCTCGTCTCCGGCGCCGACGCGATCGGGTCTCTCGTCGCCGGCTACGCAGCGCTCGGACGCGAGGTCGCCCGCACCGCCGAGGGCGCCAGGCTGCGCGAGGCCCTCGAGAGCGGCCGGGCAGGCACGAACGGGCGCGCGCTCTGGGACGCCCTGCGGATCCGCGAGTGGGCCTCGAGCCTTCCGCCGACGCCCATCCTCGACCAATGGCGGAACGACGTCTCGCTCTTGCTCGCCGACGACCTCGAGGAGATGCTCGGCATCCTGCCCATCCCCGCCGAGACGGCCGGAGGGCGCGGCGCCGTGCCGCCAGAGGACGCCGAGCTCACCGACGCCCTGCTCGGCGTCTGGGCGTTCGCCGTGGAGGCGCAGCGCGTGATCGAGGCGCTGGCGGCGCCGACGCTCCCGGAGGAGGGCCTCGTCCGCGCGGGCGAGCACGCGCCCGCGGGACAGGAGGGCTCGCTCCTGCGGTGATCGCGCCCGACTGGCTGCGGCCGCCCGCGGCGACCGACCCGACGGCGGACGCATACAAGGACTGGCTCCACCTCAACGTCTTCGACCACGAGAGCGGCCTCGTCGGGCTCGTCAACGTCTCGCTCCACGGCGATCCGGCCGACCCGAGGGCGCGCGCGGTCGGCACCGGGCTGCTCTTCGTGCCGGGGTCGGGCTGGGCCGGGCGGGCGGAGGTCCTCGCCCTCGACGACGCTTCGCTCGGCGAGTGCAGCATCGCGACGGAGATCGTCGGGCTCTCCGTGCACCATCGCTCCGGGAGTGTGGCCGCCTCCGTCCGGGTCCCCGAGGAGGAGCTGGCTCTCAGCGTCACCGCCACGGCGCAGGTGGGCTCGATCGTGTTCGAGCGCCGGCCGCTCGGGCCCGGCTGGTTCTCCTGGTACGGCGTGCCACGCCTGTCGGTGCAGGGCGAGGCCGTCGTCGACGGGCGCCGGATTCCCCTCGACTGGGCGAGCGCCTACTACGACCACAACTGGGGGCGCTGGCACTGGGGCGACGACCTCGGCTGGGTCTGGGGCGCCTTCCTCACGCCGGCGCCTGGCCCCGCATTCATCGTCACCCAGCCGACCGACAAGTCGCATCGCCGGCGCGGGTCGTCCAAGCTCGTGGTCACCTTCGGAGACGGGCGCTTGCGCATCTTCGAGGGGCCGGGGCTGGAGCTCGCGCACGAGGGCTCGCTCGACGGGCTCGACCGGCGCGTGCCGGGCGCCCTCGCGGCCCTCCACGGAGGGCGAGCGGCGATGCGGCCCGCCGCCCGCTTCCGCCTCGTGGCCGACGACGGCCGCGACCACGTCGCCCTCGAGTTCGCGGGCCGCTCGGCCGTCCAGGTGATCGCGGCCGACCCGGCCCGGCCCGGGTACGGGTTCATCCACGAGACGGTGGGCGAGTTCGCGAGCGAGGGCCGCGTCGGCGGAATCGACGTCGCAGGGGCCGGCCTGGGAGTCCTCGAGCATGCCGACTGAACGGAAGCTCGCCGACTACATGGCCGAGCTCGTCGAGCGCCTCGAGGCCTCCGACCCGGCGGCCTACGCGCGCCTGCGGCACGTCGTCGGAGGCCGGCGGGGGCGGGTCGTCCTCGACGCGGACAGCGTCGACGCGGGCTTCGGGCCGGCCGGCCTGACAACGCGACCGAGCACGGGCGGGCCGGTCGACGGCGTGGGGGCGACCGACCGCGAGACGACGCTCGACCTCATGGACGGCTACCTCGAGGTGACGGACGCGATCCTCGACGGCCGCCTCGAGGTGAGGGGCAGCGTGGAGGACGTCGCCCGCATCTTCCTCGCTGTCGAGCTCCTGCTCGACGTCTCCGCGCGCTCGCCGTCCCTGCAGGCGCTCGCGCAGGAGTTCCGCGCCGGCGTGCCGCGAGGGCGGCCTCGGCGCGCGAGCCGCGGCCGCGACTGGCATCGCGCCGTCCCGCTCGATCGGGAGCGCGAGCTCCTCGAGCGCCTCGATCTGCTCCCGGGCGGGTCCGACGGGACCGTTCCTTGACGGCTTCGGGCACCGATGGGATGATGGTCCCGAAAGTCGCCGAGCGTCAGTCCTGTGGGCGTCAGCATCCCCCAGCCGTTCAAGACGCAGGTCTCCGGCTCGATGGGGTCGATCGGGCCCGTGACCGTGGGCGGCATCCCGGACACGTACCACATCAACGTCGACAAGCTCCCGAAGATCCAGGTCGGGGTGGACCCGATCGAGGTGAAGCCGCTCGACATCACGACGCACATGGATCCGGTGACCGTGAACATGCGGCTGGAGCGGATCCCCGACATCCGTGCGCACCTCCCGGCCGACTTCTCCGTCGGCCTGTCCGTGCTCGGCATCCCGCTGCTCTGCGTCCGCCTCTGCGGCGAGGCGCAGATGATCACCGAGCCGTACCGCCCGAACCCGTGCGAGATCTGTGGCGGCAAGCACGATCCGGACCGGCCCCACGACCACGTGAGGACGGTGTCCCCGGCCGCCGTCAGGGGCTAGGGGCCATGGCGAGGAAGCGCGCCGAGGCGCCGGCCCAGCTCCGCTTCCGCGGCTCGCCCGAGCTGGTCGAGGCCCTCGCCCCGGCCGGGCTCCACGGTCGCGGGGCGGCGGTGCTCGCGCTCGAGGTGGGCCGGAAGGCGCGGACCGAGGCCCGGCTGCCGCTCGACCTGCAGACCGAGCCCGCGGGGGAGGCGGCGACCTGGCTTCGCTTCGCCCTTCCCGAGACGACGCCTCCCGGCAGCTACAAGGGCACCGTCCAGGTCGGCGACGAGAAGTTCCCGATGGTCGTGGACGTCGAGCCGAGCCCGAACCTCGTCGCCTCTCCCAGCCACCTCGCCGTGCAGGCGGCGCCCGGCGAAGAGGTGGGAGTCGAGGTCTCGATCGTCAACGCCGGCAACGTCCCCTGCGAGATCGGCCGCGCGCACGCCTTCGGGCTCTTCGACGTTGAGGGCCTCGAGCGCGGGATCAGGGCGGCCCTGCAGGCGGAGACCGCGAAGGGCGAGCGGCGGGTCGACCGCCTCGCCGACGAGGTGGCGGAGAGCCACGGCGGCCTCGTGCGCGTCTCCGTCCGGGGCGCGGGCACCGTCCAGCCGGGCGAGCTGCGGCAGCTGACGGTCGGGTTTCGCCTCTCCGACCGCCTGGAGCCGGGCCACACGTACACGGGCATGTGGCCGCTCCACAACCTGGCCTACCACGTGGAAGTGGCCGTGACGGCGCCTCCCGCCCGCGCGCGCGCCCGCCGGGCGACCACCCGGAAGGAGCGAGGATGAGCGCGAAGACGCAAGGCATCTCCGACCTGATCGCGCAGGGACGCGATCTCGGGATGGAGCTCGCCGCCGCAGTCGCCGGCTCCCGGTTCGTCGAGTCGACGCGCGCGCTGGCGCCTCGGCTCGGCTCGTCGGCCGCCTGCTGCTGCGAGATCCCGCCCCCCTGCTGGTTGCCGAAGCCGCTCGGCGACGTGACGAGCAACGTCTGCCCCGGCGGGAAGGCGATCGTGCGCTTCCGCGTGACGAACTGCGGGATCACCAAGCGCGCCGTCGAGCTCGAAGCGGACGGCAAGTCCGGCGTCACGTGGAGCCCGGCCAAGCTCTCGCTCGGGCCGATGGAGCGGGCCGTGGCCTCGGCCTCCGTCGAGGTTCCTGCGGAGACGGGCTCCGGAGAGGAGCGGGAGCTGCTCCTCTGGGTGCGAGGCTGCAACGATCACTACCTGCGCTGGACGGTGCGGGCGTCGTCACGTGGAGGCAATTCCTGCCACGAGGTCGAGGTCGACGACTGCCCGGACCTCGTCCACCACTGGTACGACCACTTCTACTGCGACCGCCCGTGCATGTCTCGGGCCTGACCGGGGAGCGGCGTGGCGGAGCGCAGTGAGGTCGAGGAGCTCTGGCGCCGCGCTGTCGACGCGAACGTCCGCTACGTCGAGGCGGTCGGGCGGGTCACCAGGGAGTATGTCCGGGCGCTCGCCGCCGTCACGCGCAACCTCTCCGCGCCGATCCGCACGGGCTCCGGCGCGCCCGAGCCTCCCCGACCCGGACAGGAGCCCCTTGCCGCACGAACGACGCCCCCGGCGCTGGTGCTCGAGGGCAAGGCGGGCGCGACGGCGCTCGGCGTCTTCCTCGTCGAGAACCACCTGGAGCGCGCCATCTCGACGCCGGTCGCGGCATCCGGCTTCGTCTCCGACGACGGTCGCGAGGTCGTGCCCCCGCTCACGTTCGATCCGGAGCTGGTGATCCTCGACCCGGGCGAGCAGCTCCTCGTCCAGGTGAGCACGACGATCGGCGAGGACCTGGAGCCCGACGTCGGCTACCGCGGCGAGCTGACCGTGCCGGGACTCACGGGCACGAGCGTGCCGATCGTCCTCCGCCGCCGCGGCAAGGCCCGGCGGCCGCCTGCCGCCTCGCGCAAGCGGAGCGGGGGCTCGCGCAAGAGCACGGCGAAGCGCACGACGTCCTGATGGCGGCTGGCCCTCGTCCGGCCGAGGCGGTCCTCGCCGGCGCGATGTGGTGGTACGCCGCGAGCGTGTTGCACCCACTCCACGCCCTCAGGCGCCTCGGGTTGCCGGTGGGCGGACGGGTCGAAGGCGACGAGCCGGTCGGTCTTCCGCGCCCCGGGCTCGGCCCGCTCTTCTCACGCCGGCACGCGGAGCCGGTTCTGCTCGAGGACGCGTCGCCGCACGACCACCTCGTCGAGGAGTTCGATCGCCTCGCCGAGGTCTACAGCGCGGCCGTGAAGCCGTTCTCCGGGCCGATCTTCGACGAGGCGCTCGAGGTGATGGCCCGTTACGTTGCGCCGGGCTCCCGCATCCTGGACGCGGGCTGCGGGCCCGGCCGCGAGCTCCGGCTCGCCGCACGGCTCGTCCCCGACGGCGAGGTCGTCGGGATCGACCTGGCGGCGGGGATGGTCGAGGCGGCCCATCGAGCAGCTCGCGCGGAGGGCCTCGACAACTGCGCCTTCTTCCAGGCCGACGTCGGCGACCTTCCGCGCGCGTTCACGCAAACGTTCGACCTCGTCTACAACTGTCTCGCGCACCACCATTACCCCGAGCCGGCAGCCGCGGCTGCCTCCGCGCTTCGCTGTCTTCGCAAGCACGGCGTCTACTGCGTGGTCGACTTCGGGCGCGAGTGGCTGAACACGCTCAGCACCCCGATCGCCCGCTGGGCCGACCCGGGCTGGATCGGCTTCCACTCGCCGGACGAGTTCCGAGTGCTCTTGCGGGAGGCGGGCTTTGCCCGCACGGCCTGGATCGATTTGCTTGGCGGCTTCGGAGTCGCCGTCGGCCAGAAGGGCTAGCCGACTGCGCGGTTCACCGTCGGAGTCGCGCGGACGGTCTCGCTCCACGATGAAGGGTGACGCCCCGCCTCGCCGCACGCGGAGAGCTAGACGAGGAAACCCGCTCTCGCGTGAAGCAGGCCTTTGGATCTCGTCCGATCCCGTACCTCGAGGCAGAACCAATTGACCTGCCGAACGTCTGCTCGCCTCCGAGTATCGGCAGGGCGTGTACAAAACGGGTACGTAAGCTCGGGCACGGGCGGGCACGCGCGTCCACTGAAGGAGCCGCGGAACGCCCTGATCTCCAGGAAAACCGTGCTCGCGCGTGCCCGCGAGAGGACGTGGAAAAAGCACCTGAGGGCGGCGACCGTCCGGGCCTGGCTCGAGTCGGCGACGGCCGGCGCACAGCCTCGTCGGCGAGGAAGCGACGCAGGTCGGGAGGGGCGCAGCATCGCCCAGAGATGC
>Ga0184623_10001237_pt1 | contig 11143 bp, 10 predicted proteins | sample PLM1_100_b1_FD_133138 | JGI IMG/M metagenome (GOLD analysis project Ga0184623, IMG submission 133138) | Groundwater sediment microbial communities from an aquifer in East River, Colorado, USA - PLM1_100_b1 | ecosystem: Environmental > Terrestrial > Soil > Riparian zone | place: USA: East River...
AATCCCGCTTTGGGTTTTGTTCGTTGCTGTCCAGTTCCTCGATTATATCTGGGCGACACTGGTCCTGCTCGGGATTGAGAAGCTGCGTGTTATCAAAGGTTTTACGGCCGGCAGCATGCTCGACTCGTATTACCATCCGTATTCACATAGCTTGATTGCAGCGCTCATCTGGTCGGCACTCGCTGCTCTCGTTTACAAGAAATTCTGGCACGCGAAGGCTTCTAATCGTGCCGCCTTGCTCGTGGCCCTTGCCGTCTTCTCCCATTGGATTCTCGACTTCATTGCGCATCCTCGCGATCTCGCCATCTACGACAACAAATGGAAAGTCGGTCTTGGTCTTTGGAATTATCGCGGCCTCGAGTTTGGATTGGAGGTGGCGCTACTTGCTGGCGGAATCGTGCTTTACCTGGCACGGAATGCGATGTCGGCAGCTCGCAAGAAAGCGGTCATCGGCTTTGGGCTTGCTTTAGTCATAGTTCAAATAGGCGACACGTTCGTGCCGCGCGCGCCCTTGTCTGATCGCGAGACTGCCATGGGCGTCTGGATTTTCTACACGCTCTTTGTCGTTGTGGCGTATTTGCTTGAGAGGACACGGCGGCCGATTTGAAACGCACGCGGGCAATTGGGGCGCGCGACTCTTGCCGGTGCGGTTGAAGGCATTCGAGTAAATCTGTAGGGGAAGCAGTCTGCTTCCCGATAACAGCCGGAACGCTAACAGCGGCCCCGTACAGTTATTTCGCCGACGAGATCAGATAGATGATGTGGACGTTTTGACTGACGGTTAGTGAGCCGAGCCGGTATTCGGGCGGGCCAGTCACGATCGTGCGCTCGGCTACTGCCTCCCCGTACTCCGAGCGAAACAATTGTGTGCGAATCTGTGGAAATGGAGTTGGTGAAATGGCAAAGACCGAGTCGATCTTCACGCCCGTTGCTTTCGCGGTCCTGTCGGCTTGTTCACGCGCATTGACCAAGGCCTTTGCCCAAATTTCCTCCTGCATTTCCTTCTCTTTTGTTAGTCCGGGATCGATATCAGTGAATTCGACACCCGCGATGCCGATCAATTCGTCCACAAGCTTGGGAAATGCTGGTAAATCACGAATCTTCACTTGAAAGCGTCTCGTGACACTGTAGCCGATTATCTTCCCCTTCTTGCCCCCGGAATCGTCACCCTCGAATTCGGGCTCTGATTTCACGTCGGCGGCAATGACGTCGCTCTGGGCGATTTTCTTCTCGTTCAGCAACGCGAGGATCTTGTTGGCTTTCGCCTGGACTTCCTGATTCGCCTTACTCTGATCGGGATTGCGCGCGACGAGGTCGAAACGGAGTGTTACCATGTCTGCGGGTTTTTCGATTTCAGCTTTCCCTTCGACGTAGATGTAAGGTTTGTCCGGCAATCCGCCTTCGGCGAAAACACGGATTGGCAGACTCAGGCACAGAAGGAAAAGAAAACGCTTCATGAGCAAATGCTGAACTAGTCGTTTTCGATCAGCAATAACTAAACAGAAGGAAACGAACGTAATGGAGTCAGAGGTCAGAGATCAGCAGTCAGCAAGCCGGCTTTGTTTTCTTTGTTACCTTCTGTTCAGCGTCTCTCGTTATCGCCCGGCGCCAGCAGATGACCGAAGAAGTGGCCGCCGAGGAGGAAGATGATGCCGGCTGTCCCGCATAATCCTGCGTGCAGTAGCCAGAACTGTGTCGCAGACATTTTCTCCAAGAAACCGCCGACCCAGCCGACGAGATTGTTGGCCGCGAAGAAAGCCAGATAATAAATTCCGATGATGGTAGCGGACAAGGCAGCCGGCGCAACCCGCGCATAAAGCGCAAGGGAAACAGGAAAGACGTTGGCGAACCCGATGCTGTTGAGCACGTGGAATGCGATGAGCCAGCCGATCGAAACTTTGTGGCCGGAACTGGCGGCGATGGCCGCGCCCATCGCGAGGGAGAGCATTCCGGTCACGGCGCAGAGACTTCCGATGCCGATCTTTGTAATCTCTGCCGGCTCCGGGAATTTCTTCGACCAGAGTCTCCAGAAGACAACAGCGCCGAATAGAAAACTGACGGACACGATCGAGTCGAGGGTGATCAGCCATGTTGTCGGCATTTTGTTTCCGAAGAAAATGAGATCAGCGCTTTGTTCGGCCCAAACCAGATAGGCATTAAAGATTTGTTGATTGCTGATGACGGCGATCGTGAGGACGGGCAAAAGCGCGAGCAGGGCGATGATGGCCATTCGTTCCCGATGCGTCAGGCGCGGCTTCGGCGCGCTCTCGCTTTTCTCGACAACGGGTGAATCGGGCGGTAGCCATTTGCGGCCGGAAAGATAAATCGTCAGCCCGATCAACATACCTACGCCTGCTGCGCCGAATCCCAAATGCCAGCCGTAAACTTCACCGAGCGTCCCAGCGATCAGTGGCGCCGCAATGACGCCAGCATTGATAAAGATGTAGTAAATTTGGAAAGCGTCAGCGCGTCTGTTGTCGCCTGTTGCATACAAAGCGCCGACCTGGCTGGCCAGGTTTCCCTTGAAACAACCAACGCCGCTCAGCAGACAGACGAGCGCGAGAAGAAACGTCACATCGAACGCCATTAGAAAATGTCCTGCGGCCATCAGCAGGGCGCCGATCGTGATCGTGCGGGTCCGTCCAAGGAGACGATCGGCGATCAGTCCACCTGCAATCGGTGTGAGATAAACGAAACCTGTGTAAAGGCCGAAAATGGCCGACGCGAGCGCCTGCACTGAGAGCGGACCCCGATAGACGGTCTCGAGAAGATGGCGAAATGGGCCGAATCCGGCGACGTGCTCGAAATGTCCGGGATGGAGAAGGCGGTTGACCATGTAGAGCACAAGTAGCGATTGCATTCCGTAATAGGAAAAGCGTTCCCAGGCTTCGGTGAACGCGATGTAGGCGAGCCCGCGTGGATGCCCGAAGAAGCTGCGGTCCTCAGGGTTATGCATGGCCGGAGGGTGTTGCCTCAGACGCGCTTTGGCAAGAGCGAGTCGAGATTCTCGCCCAAAAAACGCTGGATCGATCCGAAAAAGTCAGTCTCCGATTGGTTCAAATCCGGCGAACATTTCCTCAGCTTCGCGCAGATTTTTGAGCGGGACGCAATCACAGAGCTTGAAAAACTTATCCCACATGGCGAGGACATTTGGATTTTTGTGCGCGGCGTCGATCGCTTCCTGCGACTTCCATTCTGAGACTTCGATGATGGTGCCGTCGCGCGCGCGCATGATGGTTGGCTTGCGATCGGTCACAAGTCCTTCTTTGCGCAGGGTTGGCACGCGATTGCGCACCAGCTCCAAAAGTTCCTTCTCTTTTCCCAGCTTCGGCCGATACGCCACGATCACGATTACGCTCTTCATACGATCGGCATAATGGCCGTTATTGTTTGTGGAGGGAAACCAATTCGCGGCCAGATCGTGTACCAGCAATCAGCGAAACAATTCATTCAGCTCGGCTGATTTTGCGCCTTCGCCGAGAAGCTCAAAGCTGCCGTTTGTTTGAATGTTGCGCGCGGCGCGGATGAATGCGCCCCACGCCGCAAGGGCGAGCCCAGAGCCGACTGAAATGCGACGCACCCCGAGATCCGCGACCTGGGAAAACGAAAGCTGATGATTGAATCCGGAAATGAGGAGGTTGACCGGCTTCGGAGCGATTGCTTTCACGATTTGCGCAATTTCATCAGGCTCCCGGGTGCCGGGCGCGTAGAGGCAGTCGGCGCCAACCTCGGCATAGGCGACGAGACGGTCCAATGCAGTGCGCAATGGATCGACATCGCCGACCAGCCAGGCTTCGCATCGGCCGGTGAGCACGACGCGCGTTCCGGATGCGTCGATCGCGGAACGTGCGGCGCGAATCCGTTCAACAGCCAAATTTTTTTCGTAAAGCGGCGCATCGGCACGCCCGGTGTTGTCTTCAATCGACAATCCGGCGACTCCGCTATCGATGCAAAGCTTCACGTTTTCCGCCACATTTTGGGGTTCGTCGGCGTAGCCGTTTAGGAAATCGGCGTTCACCGGAAGGGGCGTTGCCTTTACGATCTCGTGGATGTGCGCGAGCATTTCGTCCCGGGGAACTTTACCGTCGGCTTTTCCGCGCGCGAAGGCGAAACCGGCCGACGTGGTGGCGAGCGCCTTGAACTCGAGACGATGCAGATACATCGCCGTGCCCATGTCCCAGGGATTCGGCAGCACAAAACATCCCGACTCGTGGAGTGCGCGAAATTTTTCGACAGCATCGCGCTGAGTGAAATTTGTATCCTTCATATTGAAAGTTAGAGGTGGAACTGCACGGGGCAAAGTTGAAGGTAGTGCCCGTGCGCCGTCGATCGAATCTAGGGGCGGGCCGTTTTCCTTGCCGGGACGAGTTTGTTCACCAGCGCATTGGTCGCCTTTTCCAAAAGCATTCCCCATGCGCTGAGCACGGCCAGCGTTGCGACCGCGATCAGTAAGAACATCCAGATCGGTTGTTCTCGAATGCGGACTCCGAGCCAGATGACATATGGTTGGTGAATGAGATACAAACCGTACGAATAGAGTCCGACGAGACCGAATACGTTGGCCGGTCTTTTGAATAGCGAGATGAGTCCGGCGATTCCGACGATTTCGAGGAAGCAACAGGCGCCCGTCGCGAAATCGACGAAGACGTAGGCAGTGGCGCCATGGTAAAGGAGGAGCGCCGCGGGATATAAGAGCAGGCCGACGACGAAGCCCGCACCACGAAGTAGAAACCATTCCACACGCGCGCTCGATCGGGAGTGCCACAGTGCCAGCGACATTCCGAGCGCAAGCTCCGGGAGGCGACAGATCGCGAAACCACCCAGCCCCCACAATCCATTTTGTGGCCAAACGACGAGCAACAAATAGCGCGCGAAAAATCCCAAGGCGCATGCAATTAACAAAAAGCGCAATGGTCCAAGACGACGCGCTGCCCAAAAGAGCAGAGGAAAGATCAAATAAAATTGGATCAGCATGGAGAAATACCACCACGCTGCGTTGAGGTACATGAAGTTCATCTGAATATCGATGAAGCGCAGTCCGAGGAGGCTCAGGATAATGCGGCTGTCCACCGGTTCGAGACGCGCGACGAAAGGTGACAGGAGATAAACCAAGTGCGCGACCCAGTACATCGGATAAAGCCGCAGGAACCGCGCGCGATACCACGAGCCCCAGGCAATCGCGCCTGACTCAGCTCGGCGCGTGGTCGATTGCATTAGCGTCCAACCGCTAAGAATGATGAAAACGCCGACCGCGTGGAAGCCGAGCCCCGATACTTTGAGCCAAACCAATCTCGCGATGGTCAGCGCGCCGGCGGCGAGTCCGCTCCAATCGGCCGGCGGAAGTGTGCCATGCTCGAAGTAGGTCCTAAAAAAATGAAAGTAAGCGACGAACAGAATCGCCAGCCCCTTTGAAACATCGAGCCAAAGGAGCCGTTTCATCGCATCGGCTTAACAGGAGGAGACTGTCCTGGTCAAGGCGTGCGCTGATTTCAAGTTTCGGCTTTACTCGCGTGGGGTGGATCGAGCAGTCCCTTGCTCGATGCCAAAATTTAGGCGGCGAAGCCGCATATGATTAGCATCGTCCGCGGAGCGACCGATCCACCTCGCTGCAGTTTTGCAACCGTGACACGATTGACTGTCATTGCGCGACTCGTTAGATCGAGATCGTGATTCTCGCAAACGCTTCGAATCGGGCAATCTCAAGCTTCTCTTCGCATCGTGACGCTGTGTTTGCTTTCCTTGACGATCTTGAATCCGAAGCGCTCGTAGAGCCGCACAGCTGGATTATTCGCCGAGGCGCGGATCGAGATCGTTGATTGTTCGGGATACGCTTTCACCAATTGGGTCAGAAGTGCGGTGCCGATTCCGCGCCGGCGCAGACCCGGTTTGACGCCAAAGGCGAGATCTGGTGACGCGTCCGGCTGATCGCTCAGTCGCCGAATCCAAACGGCACCGAGCAACTGACCGCTCTCGGTGTCGTGCGCGACGAAGCCGGCATCATCAGGACGACCCCAGCCGTCGACGTAGCGCGCGAACTCGGGACGCTTCACAGCGTCCCGTGGCGGTCCGCCCTCGGAGGTGTGGAGCGCTTGATGCAATATCTCCCACAAGATTGGTTCATCCGCGGTTGTGAGCCGGCGAATTGCGTAATCCATATCGAAGGTTGGGTCGGTGGTCTTAACGGTCACTGAGTCTGAAAATATACACCAAACCCGGCCAGGCGCGGCCAATTGAGAGCTGCATCCAAGGAGCAAGGCGGTCTATTTTTCCACCCTTTCCGGCGCCAATTCCGAGTTGCCGGAATTATTGAAGTAACTTTGCCGCTGTCTGTTTCGCGCGGTGTCGGCCCAATTTCACGAAGCGGATGATTTCTCAGCAGGTTGCAGCCGGATGTTGATCTCCGATTTCAGGGTTCGATGAACAGGACATTTCGCGGCGATCTCCATCAGTTTCGCGTGTTGCTCGGTCGTCAATGAGCCAGTCAACTCGATTTCTGTTTCGATTCGGTCGAGCATACCTTCTTTCGTCTCGCACTCTTCGCAATCTTTCGCGTGGATGCGCGAATGCCGAAGCGACACGGTGATATTCTCCAGCGGCCACTTTTTTCGCCGCGCATACAAGCCGACCGTCATCGACATGCAGACACCAAGGGCGATAAGCAAATAATCGTACGGACCCGGGGCGGCATCGCTGCCGCCTGCGCTCACAGGCTCGTCGGCGCGTAAATTGTGTTTCCCGCTGACAACCTCCTGCAGGAATCCGCTGGCGTTGCCGCGAACGACAACGTCCGCTGTTCTATTATCGTTTTGTTTAGTCACAGCTCGGGAGAAGTATCCATGTTGAATATGGCAACGCAAAATCCGAATCAGGCACGCAGGATACCGCTAAAGGCATCGCGATACCGCCACAGCAGAAAGACGAAGAGTAGGGAGATGATGATCGCCATCAGGAGTCCGGAGGGATCGAGGAAAACGTGGAAGAGCAGAATATTCACGATAACTGGCCCGAGCAGCGTCAGACCTAGCGGAACGTAGCGTCCGATCAAGAGCAGCAAACCGCCAGTGACCTGCAGCAGCCCGACAGCGTAAATGTAATGGCTTTCCATGAGCGCTTTGCTGAAGTCGCCGGCCAGCGTCTCGGGCAAGGGTGGCATCGGAATAAAGTGCAAGAAGATGTTCGAACCAAAGACCACAAAAACGAGTCCGAAAAGAACACGAACAATGATACTAGCGATTTTCATGCAAGGATGGTGGCTTGAACGAGAGGGGATTCCAATCTCGAAGTTTCTCGTTAAGAGAATGCGCAGCCGACTCGCCACGGGACGAGTCCGTCCGACCGGCGGACACGGCTGCCACTACAGTTCCACTAAATCGCAGGACGTTTGCTGTAATTTTCAGTGAGGGCAGGCGCGCCGGCTTTCTGTGATTGCACAAATGGCGGCACCGGGCAGTCGAGCGTGTCGGCAATGGCGCGGAGTAACTCTGCTTCGCCTTCCTGGATGACATCATCAGCGGCAACAGTTTGAGCGCAGGCGTTAAGAACATTCTTCTTAATCTGCGGGACCGCCTGGCTGAGCCGCTCAAGCGCGGCATCTACGCGCGACAGATCGCACTGGTCTGGCGGTAACCAAGGGATTTCGCCGCGCGCGGCATGGCTCAACCCCTCCGCTCCCTGTGTAAACGCGGCGTATGCCTTCGTCGCATTTTCCTGTCCCGCATAAGCCGTCGCCGATAAAAGCACGCCACAGTCCGGAGCCAGGGGACGCAAGGCATAGAATTGGGTGACCCGCCTGTGTTGAGGAAAAAAATGTGTTTCGAGATGCCGCACCACGATTTTTCGTAGCATATACACGAACAAATCAGTTTCGGTATTGCTTGAGACCAGTGTTTCCGTGGCTGCCCGGAACTGCTCAAATTGTTGCGGCGAGAGTCGGCGCAGGGCCGGAAGCGCAAGATCTACCAAGGGAATTCTAGCCTGCGGCGGGATAGCTTGAGTCTCAGACCAGATTCGCACGATCTCGTCGCGTATGGCCTCGGATGTGGCGCGGTCGAGATCTTCGAGTTGGTTCTGTCGCGTCGATGGTTCGCTGGCGAGCAGAAACGCACAAACTAATGCGCCAGCCCCGAGTGGATCCCGTGCGGCGGCTTGCAATTCCGGCGGGATCGCCTGGTGAAAATCCATTGCGTAACGAAGATGCTGCGCGTTCGCCTGCCCGATGTTTGCGACAACGGCGCGTTGCGCAATGAATGGCGCCACGAACTGTTCTTCTCCACTTTGCACCGGGGAACCCGGGATTGGTGGTGGGCGAGATTCCTGCACTGCTTCTATCAGGCGTGGGAATTTCCCATCAAAGTTCGGATCCAAAGCGCGAATGCGTTCCGTCAACGGGGGATGCGTCGCAAAAAGTGAGTTGCCCAAGCCGTTTGCAAAAAACAAGTGGCTTGCTTCTTCGGCATGCGGCGAATCGATTCTGGAACCGTAATCGAGCGCGCCAATCTTCTTTAGTGCACCTGCCAATCCATCTGGATTGCGTGTGAATTGCACCGCGGAGGCATCGGCCAGAACCTCGCGCTGCCGACTAACAGCGGCCTGTATCAATCGCCCAAAAAATACACCGGCCCAACCGATGATAATGAGGGCCAGACCAAGTAATGGCAGGGGATTCTTGTGTCCACTTGTCCGAATGAGGATTCGACCGATAACCGTCAGACAAAGAATTCCAAAAACCAAGCCCATGAGACGCAAATTGACTCGCATGTCGCCATTAAGAATGTGACTGAACTCGTGACCAATCACTCCTTGCAGTTCGTCGCGCGAAAGCATCTCCATACAGCCGCGTGTCACGCTGATGGCCGCATCGCTTGCAGAATGTCCGGCCGCAAATGCGTTGATCCCAGCCTCGCCATCCATGACGTAAACCTGTGGGACCGGTATGCCGGAAGCGATTGACATTTCTTCCACCACGTTCAGCAACTTGCGCTCATCGGCGTCGCTCGTGTTGGAATTAATTAAGCGTCCATCCAACAACTCGGCGACCACGCTGCCGCCGCGAGCCAGTTGCAAGGTTTTGAAGACGCTCCCGATTAGAATCACAACGAGAGTCCCGATCGTTACCCAGAAAAGCAGCTCGGACTGCGACCAGGGGAGTGACAGCTCGTCGACGGAATTCGTTGCCGCGAAGCCCGTAAAGATTAGCGAGACCGCTGCGTTGACCGCGAGAACGAGGGACAAGACAGCGAGGGAAAAATAAAATACCAGGAGCTTGGTATTTCGTCGGGCTTTGTCCTGGCGCTCGAAGAAGTCCACCCGGTCCCAATCTTATGAGACGACCTAGAACGCGACTTTAGGCGCTTCTTTTTGCTCCGGCTTTTCGATGACGAAAAGTTCAGCCGGTCCAAAATTGAAGGTGCTCGCGATGAGGTTGCTCGGAAAAACTTCGCGACGCGTGTTGTAGGTCATAACCGCATCGTTGTATGCCTGGCGCGCGAAGGAGACTTTGTTTTCAGTTGAAGTGAGCTCTTCCATCAAACTCAGCATTGTCGTGTTTGCCTTGAGATCGGGGTACGCTTCTGCCAATGCAAACAAGCGACTCATGACGCCGGACAATGCGCTTTCGGCCGAAGAGATCTCTTTCATGGCGGAGGCGTCGCCAGGATTTTGCGCGGCGCGGCTATTGGCCGTAACAGCGGCATTCCTGGCCATGATGACGGCTTCCAGCGTGCCTCGCTCGTGTTGGAGATAACCTTTGGCGGTCTCGACGAGATTCGGGATCAGGTCGTAGCGCCGTTTAAGTTGAACATCAATTTGCGAGTAGGCGTTCTTGTAACGATTGCGCAACGTGACCAGCGCATTGTAACCCCCAATAACAAACGTTAGCACCAAGAACCCCAGCAGAATGATAAAGCCAATGAACATCAGGCCAGTAAGCATGGAGTTTCCCTTCTTCTAAGCGCGTTCATTGCTAGGCCAAAGCAGTGGCGACGGCAATAACAAATTCCCCGGAAGTCGTCGCCATGTGCCCAGCTGATGATGCCTGTCGGCTGCAGAGCTTTCAATGTGCAGCCGGCACCCTGCCTTCGCCAGCTTCGGCGTGGCAGGCGGCTGCCACTACAGTTCCACCAAATCGCACGAAGTTTTTTCTTTCGTAAATCCTGAGACGCTGTTCTTTGTTCGCCGATGGCTGCGGCGGCAAGTCAACGTATCAGCACGCGCGCGACCGGCGTTGTCGGGATCGCGATTCTTTGCAGCCGCGTTCTCGGGCTGATTCGGGAAGTTGTTTTCGCGGCGATGTTCGGCGCGACGCGCAACATGGACGCGTTTCTGACCGCGTTTCGCGCGCCCAATATGTTGCGCGATCTGTTTGCCGAAGGCGCGCTTTCCACCGCGTTTGTGACCACGTTCTCGCGCCGGATTGCAACGGAAGGCAGCCAATCGGCATGGGATCTGGCGAGCAAGGTCGCAACCCTCGCCGTCGTTTTTATGAGCGCGGTTTCGCTGCTCGGTGTCGTTTTCGCACCGGTCCTAATCAATATTCTTGCGCCCGGTTTCCCGCTTGAAAAAGCGGAGCTCACGGTGCTGCTCACGCGGATCATGTTTCCGTTCATTTTACTCGTGTCGCTGGCTGCGCTGGTCATGGGAATGCTAAACGCGCGACACGTATTTGGCGTCCCGGCGATGGCTTCGAGTTTTTTCAATCTCGGCTCCATCGTCGGCGGGGTAGCGCTTTGTTACTGGCTCGATCCACAGCCCGATTGGCGTCACCCGCATTTCGGCGAACGCGGGCTGATCGGGCTGTCGATTGCAACATTGATCGGCGGCTTGCTGCAGTTGGCCGTGCAATTACCGTCGCTGCGGCGCGTCGGATTTCGCTTTCATCCGGACTTCAAATGGCGCGATCCCGGCGTGCGAATCATTCTCGGAATGATGGGGCCCGCGATGATCGCTGCGAGCGCCGTGCAGGTGAACGTGGCCGTCAACAGCATTTTCGCATCGGGGATGGGCGATGGCCCGATTACGTGGTTAAACATTGCCTTTCGCCTGATGCAACTGCCTCTGGGAATTTTCGGAGTGGCGGTCGCGACGGTAACGCTGCCTTTGGTCTCGCGCAGCGCGGCAGTTGGCAACACGAACGAATTTCGCTCTG
>Ga0184623_10001239_pt1 | contig 11139 bp, 2 predicted proteins | sample PLM1_100_b1_FD_133138 | JGI IMG/M metagenome (GOLD analysis project Ga0184623, IMG submission 133138) | Groundwater sediment microbial communities from an aquifer in East River, Colorado, USA - PLM1_100_b1 | ecosystem: Environmental > Terrestrial > Soil > Riparian zone | place: USA: East River...
GGTCGACGGCGAGCTGCGGCAGGTTGTGCACGCGGCCGTGCGGCCTCCGGTGGAGCACGCCGACCTCGTCGGCCGGCCGACCGACGAAGTGGCCCGGCGGGTGGAGGAGATCCTCGACGGGCTCGCCCGGGTGCCGCTGCCGCTGGACGAGCCGCCGCTGTGGCGGGCCGTCCTGGTCGGCCGCGGCGAGGCTGACTGGCTGCTGCTGCTGGCCGTGCACCACACCGTCTTCGACGCTGCATCCGAGCCCGTGCTGAGGGCCGAGCTTGTCGAGCGGTGCGCGGCTGCCGCCGAGCGGCGGGAGCCGGACCTGCCCGACCTCCCGGTGCAGTACGCCGACTGGGCTTCCTGGCAGCGGGACCAGCTGGCCGGCGAGCTCGACGGGCTGCTCGACCACTGGCGGCGGGCGCTCGCCGACTTGCCCCTTCTGCACGGCGTGCCCACCGACAACCCGCGTCCGCCGGAGCGCCGGTTCACCGGCGGCGAGGTGGTCGTCGACCTGCCGCCCGGCCTCGACGCCGCGGTGCCGGGCCTGACCAGACGGCTGTCGGCGACACCGTTCGCCCTACTGCTCGCGGCCTGGGTGGCGTTGCTGCACCGGCTGTCCGGTCGGGACGATCTCGTGGTCGGGATCCAGGTCGGGGGCCGCGACCGGCCGGAGCTGGCCGGTCTGATCGGGATGTTCGTCAACATCGCCGTGATCCGGGTCCGGGTGCCCGCCGAGGGGACGTACCGCGACCTCGTCGGGGCGGTCCGGGCCGTGCTGCTCGACACATACGAGCACCAGGCAATGCCCTATCAGAAGCTGGTCGAGAGCCTGGTGACGACCCGGCTGCCCGGTGTCGCGCCGCTCTACCAGATCGGCTTCAACCACATGGAGGACGGCTTCAGCCGGCGGCCCGGCGCGGTCGAGGACGACCTCGCGTTGGAGGTCAGCGGCTGGCGCGCGCGGCTGGAGTACGACGGCGCGTTGTTCGAGCCGGCGACCGCCGCCAGGATCGTGGCCGGCTACGTGCGGGTGCTGGAGGCGGCGCTGACCGACCCGGACGTGCGGCTCGCCGACCTTCCGGTCGAGGCGCCGGCGGGGCCCGCGCCGGCGGCGGGGCCCTACCAGCGGGCCGACTCGACTCCACCGGAGTGGGTGCCGCCGCGCACCGCGGCCGAGGAGCTCGTGGCCGGCGTCTGGGCGGAGGTCCTCGACCGGCAGCAGATCGGCGCCCTAGACGACTTCTTCGACCTCGGCGGCCACTCCCTGCTCGCGCTGCGGGTGATCACCCGGCTGTCCGCGGCGGCCGAGGTCGAGCTGACGATCCAGGCCTTCTTCGCCGACACCACAGTCGCCGGCGTCGCCGCCACGCTGGAGCGGCTGCTGGCCGCCGAGCTGGCCGAGCTGGACGAGGACGAGGCCCGCCGGCTTGCCGGCCGGGGTCCGGGGTGACCACCGTCGGGGAGCAGTCCGAGTCCCGGCCGCCGCTGTCGGAGGCCAAGCGGGCGCTGCTGGAGCAGCGGCTGCGCCGGGCGGCCGCGCGGGATCGCCCGGGCATCCCGCGCCGGCCGCCGGGCGAGCCGCCCCCGCTGTCCTACGCGCAGGAGCGGCTGTGGTTCATGGAGCAGTTCGCCCCCGGCAACGGGGCGTACGGGTCGACGTTGCAGCTGCGGCTGGGTCCGGACGCCGACCTGGACGCGTTCGCCGTCGCGCTCGCCACCGTCGCCGGCCGCCATGAAAGCCTGCGGATGCGCTTCCCCCCCACCGCCGACGGCCGGCCGCAGGTGGTGGTCGAGCCGCCGGCGCCGGTCCCGCTGCCCGTGCACGACGCGGCCGACGAGCCGGCCGCGGCAGCGCTGGTGGCCGAGCTGGTGCGGCGCCCCTTCGACCTGGCCGCCGGCCCGCTGCTGCGGTCCGACGCGGTCCGGGTGGCCGGCGGCGCCGACGTGCTCGTCGTGGTCGACATGCACCACGTCGTCACCGACGGCTGGTCCAACGAGGTGCTGCTCGTCGAGCTCAACGCGGTCTACCGGGCCGTCCGCCGCGGTGATCAGGCGGAGCTGGCCGACCCGGTGCAGTACGGCGACTTCGCCGCGTGGCAGCGCGCGCAGGTGGAGGCGCCGGCGGCGCGGCCGCATCTGGACCACTGGGTGCGCCGGCTGGCCGGCGTGCCGGCGCTGGAGCTGCCGACCGACGAGCCCAGGCCGCCGACGCAGACCTTCGCCGGCGCGGACCACGAGTTCTACCTCGACGCCGAGCTGGTCGCCGGCCTGACCGAACTGGCCCGGGCGCACCGGGCGACCCTGTTCATGGCGCTGCTGGCCGGTTACCAGGTGGTGCTGTCTCTGTACGGCGGATCGACAGACTTCGCCGTCGGCTCGCCGGTGGCCGGCCGTGCCCATCCGGACCTCGACGGCGCCGTCGGCATGTTCATCAACATGCTCCCGCTGCGAGCAGACCTGGCCGGCGACCCGACCGTGGCGAGGTTGGTCGGCGCGGCCCGCGACGAGGTGCTCGACGCGCTGTCCCACTCCGAGGTGCCGTTCGAGCGGGTCATCACCGAGCTGGGCGTCGTCCGCGACACCAGCCGCCCGGCGTTGTTCCAGGCGGTGCTCGTCATGCAGAACTACCTCCGCGACCGCGCCGGCGACGCGGAGCCGGAGCTGCCGTGGCAGCCGGTGCACGCGGCGGCGACCCGGTTCGAGCTGGAGCTGCAGGCCGTGCCGGTGCCGGAAGGCCGGGTCTACTGCCGGCTCGTCTACAACACCGCGCTGTTCGAGGCCGGGACCGTGGCCCGGCTGGCCGACGCGTGGCGGGCGGTGCTGGCCGCGATGGTGGCCGCGCCGCAGGCCCGGGTCAGTGAGCTGGACCCGCTCGACGGCGCCGCCCGCGCCGAGCTCGCCCGGTGGAACGACACCGCGGCCCCGCTGCCGGACACCACCCTGCCGGAGCTGCTCGCCGGGCAGGCGCGGCGCAGCCCGGAGGCGATCGCCGTCATCGACGGGCGGACCAGGCTGACCTACCGGGAGCTGGACCACGCGGCGAACCGGGTCGCTGCGCGGCTCCGCCGGGACGGCGTCGGCCCCGGCTCCGTGGTGGCGGTCTGCGCGCAGCGCTCGGTCGAGCTGGTCACCGGGCTCCTCGGCGTGCTCAAGGCCGGCGCGTCGTACCTGCCGCTGGACCCCGACTACCCGGCCGAGCGGCTGGGCTACATGCTCGCCGACGCCGGCGCGGCCGCTCTGTTGGCCCAGCGCCCGCTGGCCGACCGGCTGCCCGCCGGCGACGCGCGCGTCCTGCTGCTCGAAGATCCGGCGTCCTGGGCCGGCGAGCCGGACACCGACCCGGGCCCGGTCGCCGGCCCGGACGACCCGGCCTACCTCATCTACACCTCCGGCTCGACCGGCCGGCCGAAGGGCGTGATCAACGCCCACCGGGGTGTGGTCAACCGGCTGAACTGGATGCAGGGCGAGTTCGGGCTCGGCCCGGACGACGTGGTGCTGCAGAAGACGCCGGCCGGCTTCGATGTGTCGGTCTGGGAGTTCTTCTGGCCGCTGCTCGCCGGCGCCCGGTTGGTGCTGGCCGAGCCGGGCGGCCACCGCGACCCGGCGTACCTGCGGGAGGTGATCGCGCGGCACGGCGTGACGACCATCCACTTCGTCCCCTCGATGCTGGCCGCCTTCCTCGCCGACGCCGATGCCGCCGGCGACCCGGGCGCGGGCTGCGCGAGCCTGCGCCGGGTCGTGTGCAGTGGCGAGGAGCTGCCGGTGGAGGTGGCCCGCCGCTGCCTGGCCGCGCTTCCCGGCGCCGAGCTGCACAACCTCTACGGCCCGACCGAGGCCGCTATCGACGTGACCGCCTGGCGGTGCTCCGGCGACGCCCTGGAGGGCCGGTCCCGGGTGCCGATCGGCCGGCCGATCACGAACGTCCGCATCCACGTGCTCGACCCGCATGGTCGCCAGCTGCCGGTCGGGGCAGTGGGCGAGCTGCACATCGGCGGCGTCCAGGTCGCCCTCGGCTACCACCGGCGGCCGGAGCTGACCGCGCAGCGGTTCCCGCGGGACCCGTGGGGGCCGCCCGGCGCCCGGCTCTACGCGACCGGCGACCTGGCCCGCCGCCGCGCCGATGGCGTAGTCGATTTCCTCGGTCGGATGGACGGCCAGGTCAAGCTGCGCGGCCTGCGCATCGAGCTGGGCGAGATCGAGGTGGCTCTGCGCGAGCAGCCGGGCGTCCGGGAGGCGGCCGTCGCGGTCAGAGAACCGACGCAGGGGGACAAGCGGATCGTCGCCTACCTGGTCGGCGCCGCAGACCCGGCCGTGCTGCGGCGGGCGCTCGGCCGGCGGCTGCCGGACTACATGGTGCCCGCCGCGTTCATGCCGCTGGACGCGCTGCCGCTGTCGGCCAACGGCAAGCTCGACCGTGCGGCGCTGCCGATGCCGGCGCCGGTCGCCGCGCCCGCCGGCGGCGCGGAGCCGGACACCGAGGCGGAGCGCGAGATCGCCGCGATCTGGCGCGCGGTGCTCGGACTGGACCGGGTCGGCGCGGACGACGACTTCTTCGCCCTCGGTGGCCACTCGCTGCTGGCGACCCAGGTGGTCGCCCGCATGCGTCCGCTCACCGAGGGGACCGGCCGCCGGGTCGGCGTCCTCGACCTCTTCCAGCACGCCACGGTGCGCGGACTGGCCGCGCTGGTCGAGGACCCCGCCGCCGTGGCCGAGCCGCGGCGGCTGCTCCACGAGCTGACCGCGCCGGTGCCCGCGGCCGAGCGGGTCAGATCGTACGTCTGCGTGCCGTACGGGGGTGGCTCGGCGGTCGTCTACCAGCCGGTCGCGGACGCCCTGCCGGCGGGCCACTCGCTGTGGTCGGTGGCCATCCCCGGACACGACGTCGGGCTGGACGAGGACCCGGTGCCGTTCGCGGAGCTGGCCCGCCGCTGCGCGGACGAGGTGCTGTCCCGTGTGGACGGACCGCTGGTGCTCTACGGGCACTGCGGCGTCGGCGGCGCGCTGGTGATCGAGCTGGCCCGGCTGCTGGAGCAGGCGGGCCGGGAGATCGAGCGTGTGTACGCCGGCGCCGTCTTCCCGTTCGCCAAGCCGCGCGGCCGGCTCAGCCGGCTGCACGGGTGGCTGGAGGACCGCGGCAGCAACCGGCTGCAGGCCAACTGGCTGAAGTCCATGGGCGTGGACATGTCCGGTGTCGACACCCTCCAGGCCGACCGGATCATCAGCAACATGCGCCGGGACAGCAAGGATGCCGAGGAGCACTTCACCGAGCTGCTCGCGACGGCGCCGGCGCGGCTGCGGGCGCCGATCGTCTCGGTGGTCGGCGAGCGGGACCCGATCACCGACTACTACCAGGAGCGGTTCCGCGAGTGGCGGTTCCTCACCGACACCGCCGCGTTGGTGGTGCTGGCGGAGGCCGGGCACTTCTTCGTGCGCTACCGCGCGGAGGACCTGGTCGACATCCTGACCCGCACGGTGGAGGAGCTGCCAGCTGCGTCGGCCGGCCGGTGGTGGCTGGAGGGCGTGTCCCGGGCCGGCGCCGGCCCGGACGACGGCGCGCCGGCAGAGGCGAGCCCCCGGCGCTTCGCCGCGGTGTCGGCCGGGCAGCTGATCTCGCTGGCCGGCTCGACGCTGACCGGCTGGGCGATCCCGGTATGGATTTACCTGACGACCGGCTCGTTGGCCACTTTCGGGCTGACCGGCGTAGCCACCATCGTGCCGATCCTGGTCGCCACGCCGCTGGCGGGCGCGGTCGCCGACCGCTATGACCGGCGCCGGGTGATTCTCGCGTCCTCCTGGGCGGCGGCCGCCGTGGTGCTCGGCCTCGCGCTGCTCCTGCTCAGCGGCGACCCGCCGCTATGGGCGGTGCTGTCGGTCGTCTGGCTGCTGTCGTTCGCCAGCACCTTCCAACGGATCGCGTACACGGCGGCGATTCCGCAGCTCGTGCCGAAACGCTACCTCGGGCACGCGAACGGGATCGCGCAGCTGGTCAACGGCGTCGCGCTGCTGTTCGTGCCGCTGCTCGCCGCCGGCCTGTACGGCGCGATCGGGTTGCGCGGGATCCTGGTCGTCGACCTGGCCAGCTATGTGTTGGCGATCGCCGTCCTGCTGGCAGTGCGCTTCCCCGAGCTGATGGGCCACCGGCGCAAGGAGACCTTCGGCCAGCAGCTGCTCGGTGGCTTCCGGCTGTCCTGGGGCACCCCCGCCTTCCGGGCGATGCTGGTCTTCTACGGTGTGAGCAACCTGCTCTACGCGGTGCCCGTGCTGCTGGTGCCCCCGCTGGTGCTCGGCTTCGCCGGCGTCGCCGAAGTCGGCCAGGTGGCGCTCGCCGAGGGCCTCGGCGTGCTGGTCGGCGGGCTGGCGATGACCGTGTGGGGCGGGCCGGCGCGCCGGCGGATGGTCGCCAACATCCTCGCCGTCGCCGCGTCCGGGGCCTTCGTCGCGCTGACCGGCTCGCGCGCGAGCCTGCCCGTGGTCTTCGCCGGCGTCTTCGGCACCGCGGTGTCGCTGTCGCTGGCGAACGGCATCTACCTGACGGTCGTGCAGACGAAGGTGCCGCAGCGCTTCCACGGCCGGGTGATCGCGCTGAACCAGACACTGACCTGGTCGACGCTCCCGATCGGGTTCGCGCTGCTGGTGCCGGCGAGCGGCCGCCTGGAGCCGTTGCTCGCGCCGGACGGGGCGCTGGCGGGCACGGTCGGCCGGGTCATCGGCACAGGGACGGGCCGCGGCCTCGGCTTCGCCTATGTGCTGTGCGGGCTGGGGATGCTGGTCAACGCGCTGGTCGCGCTGCGGGTCCGGCGGCTGGCCCGGCTGGACACCGAGCTGCCAGACGCGCCGGCCGACGACCTGGTCGGCCTGCAGGCGCTGGCGGCGCGTGCGGGAACCCGGCCGAGCCAGGAGCCGACCCCCGAGCCGATCCCCGAGCCGACGACCACGGTAGCCGGCCGTGCCTGACCCGGACGCGCCGTCCTCCGGGGGGCGGCTGGGGACGGCGCTGGCGGACTGGGTGGACCCGTCCGTGCCGCCGGCGCCGGCGGAGTTGGTGCTCCCGCTGCCAGCCGGCGTGCCCGACGCCGCCGCCACGCTCGGCGTGCCGGTGCCGACCCTGGTTCTCGCCGCCTTCGTCCGGGTGGTGGGCACGCTCGCCGGCGAGACCGAGGTCGCCGTCGGCCTCACGGAGGCGGGGGCGCCGCCGGCGCTGTTGCGGGTCGCGGTGCCGGACGGCTCCTGGCGGGATCTGGTCGCCGCGGTCCGGTCCTCGGTGCCGGCGGCCGAGCCGCTCGCCGGCCACGTCGACGCCGGCTTCGGCGCCGGGCCGGCCGCGCTCTCCGTGTGGGCCGCCGGCGACACGGTGCGGCTGCGGCGCGACCCAACCCGCTTCGACGCGGGCTTCGCCGCCCGCGCCGGCGGGCATCTGACAAACGCGCTGGCGGCGCTGGCCGCCGACCCCGACGTGCCGCACGCCGCCGCGGACCTGCTGACACCGGCCGAGCGGCGCCATCTCGTGCATGGGCTGGCCGGCGCCGTCCGGGAGCTGCCGCCGGCCAGCGCGCCTGCGCTGCTCGCCGCCGTCGCCCGGTCCCGCCCGGACCTGCCGGCGGTCTCCTACCAGGGCGAGGTCTGGACGTACGGCAGGCTGCTGGCGGCCGTCGACCGGGTCGCCGGCGTGCTGCTCGCCGCCGGGCTGGCCGCCGAGGACGTCGTCGCGGTGAGCTGCGCCCGCTCGCCGGAGTGGATCGCCGCGATCCTGGGCGTGCTGCGGGCCGGCGGCGCCTTCCTGCCGGTCGAGCCGGGCACGCCGCCCGAGCGGGTCGGCCACCTGCTCCGGCAGAGCGCGAGCCGGTTCGCGCTGACCGGCCCCGACGGCTTGCCCGGCGCCGGCGCCGCCTGGTCGCGGCCGGTCGCCGCCGTGGTGTCCGGCGATGAGCCGGCGGCCCCCGTGCCGGACACCCCGATCCCGGCCAACCGGCTCGCCTACATCTACTTCACCTCCGGCTCGACCGGCCTCCCCAAGGGCGCGATGTGCGAGCACGGCGGCCTGCTCAACCATCTGCTGGCCAAGATCGAGGACTTCGACCTTGGCCCGGACGACGTCGTGGTGCAGAGCGCGCAGCAGTCGTTCGACATCTCGCTGTGGCAGTTCGCCGCGCCGCTGCTGCTCGGCGCCCGGACGCTGGTGGTGTCCCGCGACGACGTGCTGGACGCGCGGCGGTTCCTGGCCGCGGTGGTTGACGGTGGGGCCACGGTGATCCAGGTCGTGCCGTCCTACCTGGACGTGCTGCTCCGGCACATCGAGGCGCACCCGACCGGGCTGGGCCGGCTGCGCCTGATCAGCGTCACCGGCGAGGCGGTGAGCCGCTCGCTGGTGTCCCGCTGGTTCGCCCGGTACCCGGCCGTGCCGCTGGCGAACGCGTACGGCGCCACCGAGGCCTCCGACGACGCCACCCACGCGGTGCTGGCCGAGCCGCCGGCCGGCGAGGTGCCGGTGGGGCGTCCGCTGCCCAACGTGACCGTGTACGTGCTGGGACCCGGCGACAGGCTCCGGCCGCTCGGTGCTCCCGGGGAGATCGCCTTCTCCGGCATCTGCGTCGGCCGCGGCTATGTCAATGACCCGGACCGGACCGCGGCAGCGTTCGGCCCGGACCCGTTCCGGCCAGGCGAGCGGCTCTACCGTACCGGCGACATCGGCCGCTGGCTGCCCTCTGGGCACCTGGCGTTCGCCGGCCGGCGGGACGACCAGGTCAAGGTCAACGGTATCCGGATCGAGCTGGGCGAGGTCGAGCATGCGATGCTCGTGCACCCGCAGGTGCAGAGCGCCTCCGTGGTGGTGGCGGCGCTGCCGGGCGCCGGTAAGGCGCTGGTCGCCTTCTACACTTCGCCGGACGGGTTGGCGCCGGCCGAGCTGCACGAGCACCTGGCGGCGCTGCTGCCGCCCAGCTCGATGCCGGTCCGGCTGCACCCGCTGGCCGCGCTGCCGCTCACCGCGAACGGCAAGGTGGACAAGAGGCTGCTGGTCGAGCGGGCACAGCGGGGCGAGGTGGCCGAGGTGGCCGAGGTGGCCGAGGTGGCCGGTGACGAGCCGCGCACTCCGACCGAGCGGCGGCTGGCCGAGGCGTGGGCGACGGCGCTGGAGCGACCGGCCGCAGGCATCAGCCGGCGCGACTCGTTCTTCGATATCGGTGGCGGCTCGCTGTCCGCGCTGCGGGTGGTGAGCAGTCTGGACGGGCTGCTGTCGCTCACCGACCTGGTCGACACGCCGGTGCTCAGCGAGCTCGCCGCGGCGGTTGACCGGGTCGGCAAGGGTCTGGCGGTCACGCCCGGCGCCGGGGGAGCGGCCACGGTCGACTGCTCCGGCGTGACCAATGCGGCGGCCTGGGCCGCGGCCCATCGCGACGAGCTGGACGAGGCGCTACGCCGGCACGGCGCGATACACCTCACCGGCCCGGCGGTCGCGACGCCGGCCGACCTGGCCGCGATCCGCGACGCGCTCGGCCGCGCGCCGGTCGATCCGGTCGAGCCGATCGCAGCCCGGGCCGACCTCGGACATGGCGTGTGGTCCCCGCCCGAGTGGGCGGCGGACCGCGAGCAGTGCCTGCACCACGAGCAGGCGTACGGGCTCGGCTTCCCCGCCCTGCTCCTGCTGGCCTGCCTGGCGCCGGCGCGGTCCGGCGGCCAGCTGCTGCTCGGCGACACCCGGGCCGCTTTGGCCGCGCTGCCCGGCGACCTCGCCGACCGGTTCCGCGCGGTGGGGTGGCGGCTGGAGCGGACGTTCCGGCCGCACTTCGGGCTGCCGTGGGCAGCGGCGTTCGGCACCTCGGACCGGTCGGTGGTCGAGCAGGCCTGCGCCGAGCGGCTGATCGCCTGCGAGTGGCAGCCGGACGGCGTGCTGCACCTGAGCCGGCGACGATCCGCGATCGTCACGCACCCGGTGACCGGCGACGAGTGCTGGTTCAACGACGTGGGCTTCTTCAGCGCGTGGGCGGTGGACGCGGCGGAGCGGACGCTGCTGGTCTCCGCATTCGGCGAGCGCGGGCTGCCGTTCGACGCCGGCTTCGGCGACGGGCGTCCCCTCACCAAGCCGGACTACCAGGCGATCCTGGACGCCTACGACAAGGCGCTGGTCCGGGTGCCGTGGCGGGCCGGTGACCTGGTGCTGGTCGACAACCTGCTCACCGCGCATGGCCGCGAGCCGTACACCGGGTCGTGGGACGTCGCCGTCGCTTCGGCCGACCCGGTCACGCTGGCCGCCTGCCAGCCGACCATCCCGCCGGCGCCGTGACCGCCCTGCGGTCGTAGGGTCACGCCGACATCACGGCGCCGCGGTGTACGCGCCGATCAGCCACTCGACGTACCGGTCGTTGTCGAACAGGGCGGAGCGCTCGCGCCCGCCGGCGACCAGACGCGCGCGGAGCGCGGGATCGGTCAGCAACCGGAGCGCCGCCTCGGCCAGCCCCGCGTCGTCAGCCTTGTCGACCACGAGGCCGGTGGCTCCGTCGACCACGGTCTCTCGCATCCCGCCCGACCGGGTGACCACGACGGGCGTGCCGGTCGCCATCGCCTCCGGCGGCACCAGGCCGAGCGGCTCCTCGTCGATGGTCGGGTACCAGATCAGGTCGGCGGCACGGTATGCGTCGGCGATGCGCTGCCGGTCGAAGGACAGGAACCGCACCGCGTCGGCGACGCCAAGCCGCTCGGCCAACTCAGTGAGCTCGACGCGGAACGCCGCGACGTCGGCGGGGTCGTCGGCGATGTCGTCGGAGGCGCAGAGGACCAGCGTCCCGCCACCGAGCAGTGGCCGCATCCGAGCAAACGCCCGCAGCCCGCACTCGACGCCCTTCCACCGGAGCAGCCGCGCGGGGTGGAACACCACGGGCCGCGGCAGCGCTGCCACCCGGGTGTCGGTCGGGCCGTGCGGGGAGAAGGCACCTGTGTCGATGCCGAGCCAGCGCACCGCCGCCCGCCGCTGCGTCGGCAGTGCGGTCCGCAGGTAGTCGCTCGCGTACACGACGAGGTCCCATGGCCAGTCAAGCACGTGCGGGCAGAGTCGTTCCCCGACCCGGTCGTGCACGCCGTTGACCATCATCCCGGCGCCAGTGTCCAAGCAGGTGCGCGCCAGCTCCGGCCCGAAGTGGTGGCCGTTGTGCAGGTGCA
>Ga0184623_10001241_pt1 | contig 11138 bp, 7 predicted proteins | sample PLM1_100_b1_FD_133138 | JGI IMG/M metagenome (GOLD analysis project Ga0184623, IMG submission 133138) | Groundwater sediment microbial communities from an aquifer in East River, Colorado, USA - PLM1_100_b1 | ecosystem: Environmental > Terrestrial > Soil > Riparian zone | place: USA: East River...
AGGTCGCCCGGTCCTTGAAGTCGGCCGGGTCGAAGATCGTGACGTCGGCGCACAGTCCTTCGCGCAAATAACCGCGGTCGGCGAGCTTCAATGCCTGCGCCGTTCCTCCGGTCATCTTGTGGATCGCGAGCTCGATCGGCACGAGCTTCTCCTCGTGCACGTAGCGCCCGAGCACGCGCGGGAAAGTCCCGTAGAAGCGCGGGTGTGGCATGCCCTGGCTGGTGATCCCCGTGGTCGCGACGCAGTTGCCGTCGGAGCCTACGAGCGCCTTCGGCGAGCGAATCAGTTCCCGTACGTCCTCTTCTGAGATCGAGGTGACCAGCACGCGGGTCGCGCCCTTGTCTTCGATCAGGTAGTCGCATAGCGCGTCCACGGGATCTTTCCCGTGCCCGGCTGCAAGCTGCTCAATCGTGCGGCCGGCAAACTGCGGGAGATTCGGCGTGATCGAGATGCGCACCGCCTCCCAGGATTCGATGCGCCCCCAGTTGTTCAATCCGTGCGCGGCGACGTCCTTACGAATGCGCTCGCGGGTCTCCTGGAGCTTCAAACGCTTGAGCATCGCCTCCACCCCACCCGCCTGCACCCACTGCGGCAGGATGTTTTTCAGGGGATTGCTTCCCGCTGTATACGGATAGGCGTCGCAGTCGATCTCCACGCCTCGGGCGCGCGCGGCTTCCAGCATCGCGAGCGCCTTCGAGACCTTGCCCCAGTTGTCCGTGCCCGAGCACTTGAAATGCACGACCTGCACGTGGATGCCGCAGGTTTCGCCTACCTCGATCGCTTCCCCGAGCGCCTCGAGCACGTCGTTCGACTCGTCGCGGAGATGCGTGAAATAGAGCGCGTTGTGGCGCTCGAGCACGTGCCCCAGCGCGATCATCTCTTCGGGCTGCGCGTATGAGCCGGGCGATGTGAAAAGCCCGCTCGACATGCCGAGCGCTCCGGCGCGCAGGGCGTCTTCCAGGAGCCCGCTCATGCGCTCGAGTTCCGCTGCGGTCGGTGCGCGCTCCTCCATCCCCATCACCATGAGACGCAGCGTGTTGTGCCCGACGAGCATGCCGGCATTGACCGACGTCGCAGGGAAGGTGTCGAGGTACTCGGGAAAAGTCAGCTCGCGGAACGGCAGCCACGGCGCGCTCGGCGCAAGGTAGTCCTTCAGCAGCTCGATTTTCCCAGGCAGGCACGGCGCCACCGAGAATCCGCAGTGGCCGACGATTTCCGTAGTGACGCCCTGGCGCACCTTGCTCTCGGCGCGCGGGTTGATCGGCAGCGTGAAATCCGAGTGGGTCTTGATGTCGATGAAGCCCGGCGCGACCGCGAGGCCTTCCGCGTCGATCAGGCGGGACGCCCGGTCTGAAATCCCGGAAGCGATGGCCGCGATCCGGCCGCCGCCGATGGCGACGTCGGCGCGCTCGCCCGCGCGGCCGCTGCCGTCGAACACCGTTCCGCCGCGGATCAATACGTCGTATCGCATCAAACGACTTCACGCGAAACGCGCAGCTACACCTTGGCTTCCGCGGCGATAAGACGGTCAAAAAAACCGATGCGATTGCCGTCGAGCAATCGCCGGAATTCCTCGCATTTGGATTGGTGCTCGCCCTGTGCCGCGTCGATTTCGTGTTTGAAGTCTTCGGTCCGACTCAGGGCCGAGATTTTCTCCACCCTCTCGCTGGTAGCGGTGTGCGGCTGCAGGCAATCGCGATCATAGCGCTTGAGCAGCAAGTTAAGCGCGGTCTCGATATTCACGGTGCGGTCGCACAGGTCGAAGGAAAGGTGCAAGGAGCAATCATCGACGGTTTCGCACCGATGCGGAGTGCCGCTGCGCAGGAACAGCGCGTCCCCGGCCCGCATCACCACCTCGGCCTCGAGCGGCCCCAACTCCGACTCCGGCAACTCGACGATGTTGATCCGCCGAGGCGCCTGGCGCCGATAGATTCGCCACTTCTTGGCTCCGGCGAGATGAATCGCGAGGACATCGTCCGTATCGAGATGGCCGCGGTATGCTTCGTTGCCTCGCTGGGAAAAGAACGCGACTGCGTTGCTGAAAGTGCACGAGTGCGCCCGGTCGAGAGTGGCTGCCAGCAAGTTCACTTGAGGCTCGAGAATGTCGATGCCCTCCAGCAGGCATGCAGCGCCGTTCTCAAGATGCTCCTGTATCACGCGAAGGTTGACGAATTCGATCTGGCGGCGCTGCACGATCTTGAAGCAGCGCGCCGCACGCAAATCGACCATTTGGCCGCGATCGACGATCTGCACGTAGTCCAGATCGAGAAAGGGGTTGTTGAGATGCTTGCGAAGATCCTCGAGCCGGAAGATCGTCTGGTGGGCGATGAGCCCGGGTTGATAAAGGTGGTTGCGCTCAGGGGAAAGCGCCAGAGCCTGCTTGAAAAGGAAATCCCGGACTTGCCGCAACTGCGCAGGGAGCTCGGTCATGTTCGCCGCTTCCATCACAATTTGCCGCGCTGCAGACCCGGAACAATCGGGTAGGCGAAGACGATTCTACGTCACACCCATGGTACGTGGCTACTGAACCGCGACGGAGTCGAAATCAGGACCAGCCTCCCGGGACGGCATATCGCCCGCTCCGCGCCAGCATACAATAGCAAGCGGTTGCCAGGGAGAAACGCCATGTCCGTATCGCCGCGGGAGATCGTGCGCAACAACGTCAAAGAGAAGCTCGCGCGGGACGAGGTCGTCGCCTCGATGACCGTGCGCCTGGTACCCAGAATCGAGATCGCGCGCATCGCGAAAACGGCCGGGTTCGATTCCATCTACGTGGACGTCGAGCACTCGAGCCTGTCGCTGGAGACGACGAGCCAGATCTGCATCGCGGCGCTCGAGATCGGCGTCGCGCCCTTCGTGCGCGTGCCGAGCACGCGACCCGAGCACGTATCGCGTGCGCTGGACGGCGGCGCGCTCGGCGTGATCGCGCCGCATATCCGCTCCGCGGAAGAAGCGCGCGAGGTCGTCGCCTCGGCGAAATATCCCCCCTTCGGCGAGCGCTCCATGGGGGGCGGACTGCCGCACCTGCACTACCGCTCCTTTCCGGCCGCCGAGGCGAACGCCGCGATGAACGAGGCCACCATGGTAGTGGTGCAATTCGAGACCGCCGACGCGATCGAGCACGCGGAGGAGATCGCCGCGGTCGAAGGCGTGGACATGGTGCTGATGGGCACCAACGACCTCCTCGCCGACATGGGCCTTCCGGGCCAGTACGAGCACGAACGCGTGCGCGATGCTTACGCGCGCACGATCGCCGCCTGCCGCAAGCACGGCAAGCACGTCGGCGTGGGCGGGCTCGCGACTCGCCCCAAGCTCGCCGCCGAGTTCGTGAAAATGGGCGCGCGCTACGTTTCCACCGGCACCGACCTTGCGTTTCTGCTGGCCGAGTCCACCGCGCGCGCGAAGCAGGTGCACGAGATCGCGCTGCGATGAGCGAGCGCCTTTTCGTCGAGCATGACGAAGCCGATGCCTTCGCGCGTGCGCTGCTCGCCGCGCACGGCGTGCCGAAGAAGGACGCCGCGACCGTGGCGGCGTGCCTGGTGCGCGCCGACCTGCGCGGCGTGGACACGCACGGCCTGGTGCGCCTGCCGGGCTATCTGGACCGCGTGCGCCGCGGCCTCGTCAACCCAAGACCCAAGCTTTTCCCGAAACGGGTGACGCCCGCGGCGGCGGCGCTCGACGGCCAGAACGGCTTCGGGTTCGTGATCGGCACGCGCGCCATGGCCGAGGCGATTTCGCTGGCGCGCAAATCCGGGATCGGGATCGTTTCGGTGCGCAGGAGCACCCACTTCGGCATGGCCGCCTCTTACGTGCTGCAGGCGCTGGACGCGGGCTTCGTTTCGCTCGTCTTCACCAACGCCTCGCGCGCCATGCCGCCCTGGGGCGGGCGAGAGGCACTCCTGGGCACGAGCCCGCTTGCGGCGGGCGCCCCGGGCGGAAAGCTCGGGCCGTTCGTGCTCGACATGTCGCCCGCGGTCGCGGCGCGCGGCAAGATCCGGCTCGCCGAGAAGCGCGGCGAGAAGATTCCGCTCGGTTACGCGCTGGACGCGCAGGGCCGGCCGACGACCGACCCCACCGAGGCCTTGAAAGGCGTGGTGCTGCCGATCGGCGCGCACAAGGGCTCGGGCCTTTCCATGCTCATGGACATTTTCGGCGGCGTGCTCTCGGGCGCGGCGTATGGGGGCGACGTCGCCGACCAGTACAAGGTGTTCGACCGGCCGCAGAACGTGGGACACTTCTTCCTCGCGATGAGGCCTGACCTGTTCGTGTCCAAGAAAGACTACCGCGCGCGCATGGATACGCTCATCGAACGCGTGCGCGCCTGCCCCAGGGCCGACGGCTTCGACGAGATCCTGATCCCGGGAGAGCCCGAGTCGCGGGAGGAGGAAAAGCGCGCGAGGAGCGGCATTCCCTACGGCGCGGGCGAGATCGAGGCGCTGCAGGCGGAAGCCGCGCGCGCCGGGATTGCGAAGCTCGCGGTCTCCGGAACGCCGCTCGGCTGAGAGGGGACCAAGATGAATGAAGCGGTCAAAATCGACGGCTACGAGATCGACGTCCTCATCCAGGGCTTCCCCGGCAGGATGGTGTGCCACGGGGGCCTCGGCTGGAGCACCGTCGCGCTTATCCGCGGCCACGGGCACGTCGCGCTGGTGGACGTCGGGAGCTTCAACATGCGCAGAGGCCTTATCGAGCAGCTCGGCAGGCGGGGCCTGGAGCCCGCCGACGTGACGCACGTTATCCTCACGCATTCGCATTACGACCATTCGCTCAACTGGATCCTGTTCCGCCAGGCGCGCATCGTGATCGGCGCGCGGGAGCTCGCGTGGTCTTTGAATGAGCCCTGGGGCGAGGGACCGGTGCCCGAGCTCTACATGCGGGAGCTCGAAAACTGGCCTTCGCTGCACCCCGTCGCGTCCGGCCAGGAATGCATGCCGGGGCTCAAGGCGCACGCCGCGCCGGGCCACACGCCGGGCCACCTGGTCTTCGTCCTCGAGGGGGAGGAGCGCGACGCGATCTTCACCGGCGACGCGGCGAAGAACCGCGCGGAGCTGCTTTCGCGCAAGGGCGAAGCCACCTACGACGCGAAGGCGAGCAGCGCGTCGATCGAGAGGATCTGGCGATTGTGGGAAAGACGGCCGGGCAGTATCCTCGTTCCCGGCCACGACCTGCCGATGACGCAGCAGGACGGGCGCATCGAATACATCGGCCGCCGCAAAGCCGCGCTCAAGGCGTGGTTCGGCGAGGACATCGAGACGACGACGCTCATCGATTTGAAAGTATGAGGAGGAAAAACACATGCCCTGCCTGAAGATACTTTCCCCCGGAATCCTCGGTCCGCTTCTTGCGCTTTTCACCGCCGTCGCCGCCGCCCAGTCCTACCCGACCAGGCCGGTGCGGCTCGTCATCCCGTTCCCGCCGGGCGGCAGCAACGACGTCGTCGGGCGCATGATCGCCTTCCAGCTTTCCGAGCCGATCGGGAAGCAGGTCGTCGTGGACAACCAGGGAGGCGCGGGCGGGATCATCGGCACGGAGGCGGTGGCGAGAGCGGCGCCCGACGGGCACACGCTGCTCCTCATCTCGGTCGCCCATGCATTCGGCGCCTCGATGTACAAGCTGCCCTACGATCCCATCAAAGCCTTCGCTCCGGTCACGCTGCTCGGCACCGGGCCGGTGGTGCTCGCAGTCAACTCCAAGCTCCCGGTCAACTCCCTGAAGGACCTGATTGCGCTCGCCAGGGAAAAGCCCGGGCAGCTGAACTACGCCTCGGCAGGCGTCGGCAGCTTTCAGCATCTGGCGAGCTCGCTGTTCAAGCTGCAATCGGGCCTGGACATCGTGCACATCCCCTTCAAGGGCGGCGGGCCGGCGATGGCGGACGTGATCGCGGGCAACACCCAGATCGCGATCGGCTCGCTCATCCAGACGCTGCCCCACATCCGTTCGGGACGCCTCAAGCCGCTGGGCGTCGGCAGCGCGAAGCGCGTCCCCGTCCTGCCCGATTTGCCGACGATCTCCGAAGCGGGCGTGCCCGGCTACGAAGCCACCAACTGGTGGGGCATGGTCGCGCCCGCCGGCACACCGCGCCCGGTCATCGAGCGCCTCCACAAGGAGCTCTCGGTGATCCTCGCCTCGGCCGAGACGAAGAAGCGCTTCGAGACCGAAGGCGGGGAAGCGGCCCAGATGACGCCGGAGGAGTTCGGCCGGTTCATTACAACGGAGACGGCGAAATGGGCGAAAGTGGTGAAGGAAGCCGGCATCAAGCCGGAGTAGTCGACGACGCTGGATTTCCCGTCCCCGATTTAAGAACCGGTTACAAAATGAGGGGACACATCCCCTCATGCTCCCCTAAAGTAGTCTTTGGCTTGAGGGAAGCGGACTTTGCTTGCTTCCAGATATTCGGCACTAAGATCCATTGCGATCCAGCGGCGCGCAAGTTGTTCTGAAACAACGCCTGTCGTATTTGAGCCCGCGAATGGATCCAAGATCACGTCGTCTTCGTCCGTCAGAAGCTTGATAAAGAACTCAGGGAGATTGGTGGGAAATCTGGCAGGGTGGATTTTTGTTCCCAGCTCTTTACACCGCTTGGTGAACTGATCATTTGAAGCGTTGTTACCAAACTTCAGCATTGCCTCAGCGTGTTCTTCTTCCACGACGTTCGACGGGATCGAGCCGCCAGCATCGATGCTTATGAAAGATGAATTGATGTGGTGCCCAGACGGACGAATTGTTTCTCTAACTCCCCGCTGATTTAGGCGGAGCATGTCTTTGCTGTACGGCTTAAGAACGTTCTTGTTGTTCGCTTTCGGCCAAGGAGTCCTCGAAAACCACCACACGTACTCTACAGAGTCCTTAATCCTTACTCTCCGGACTGTCACCCATTCGGCGGGAGCGGGCATCTTCGCGGGGTTGTACCAGAAGCACTCCTGCGCCAGATGAAAACCGAGTTCCTCTACCAGGGCAATCAGGAGCTTGAAATGGTAAACAGAACGGGTGGGAGTTCCAGCGTTATAACTACCACCGACGTTTAGAACAAAACTTCCGTCATCTCTAAGTACGCGAAAAATCTCCTTGGCGAAGCCGAGAAACCAGTCCACATACTCATCCTTGTGGACATTTCCGTATTCCTTCTTGAAATGCAAGGCATACGGCGGCGAGGTGAAGACAAGCTGAACCGACGCGTCGGGGAGGCGTGCCATCAGCTCGCGGGAGTCGCCCGCAAAGGCTGCACCTAACGATGTTGTGTAGGACGGGGACGCATCCTGAAGGAGTGTTCCCACGTGGGACGCGCTTGAGAAGTTTAGCCCGCTTTGGGCACTTGTTTTAGCAACCACGGTTGAGACCCGTCGATTTCCAATGCTCCAGTGTGTGCGATTATCCATAAGTCCGAACATAGATTAATAGGTTGACGTTGTCAACCAATTCAAAGACCGCTGCGACGGACTTGAGCGCGTGGATATCACTCGCCGAAGCGGCTCGCCTGAGAGGTGTCAGCCGTCAGGCAATGTCCAAACTCGTGAAGCAAAAACGTCTTGAGACCCTTAACGCGGGAGGCCGCTTACTGGTTCACCGGGAGGGTGTACTCAACTTTGCCAGAAAACCTGCCGGTAGGCCGAAGAGAACAGGCAAGTGACAAAGGACAAGCTTCAGGAAATCTGGCAGCTCCTGCAACAGACCTCAAAAGAGGACAGGGCTCGGGTTCTAGAGCAGTTACGCCGAGAATTCCCCATTCATTCGCTCGAACAGGAATGGAATGTAAGCGCCGATCTCATTCTTGAGGCAATTAGTCGTTCTTCGGATCTCACAAGACGTGGCTTGCGTGGAGTCATCGCGGAAGCAGCATTTGAGCAATCCGTGGTCAAGCCGCTAACCAGCCGCGGTTGGAAAAACGAGACTCCACAAGGAGACCATCCCTTCGACTTTCTCCTGGTGGACAAGGTTGGCCCGATAAAGGTGCAAGTTAAGATGCAACGACTCGCGAAGAAAATTCCAAAACTCTGGGCTCCTGGTTCGCGGTTCTTTGTTGTTGAGACCCAAAAGACCCGTAGCGGAAAAGATAGCGCCGGTGGATCCACCCGACCCTATCGTTTCGGTGAGTTCGACATCCTGGCCGTATCGATGCATCCGTCTTGCGGGGACTGGACGAAGTTTCGCTACACGGTCGCAAATTGGCTTTTGCCACGACCGAAAGGAGAAAAAGCACTAATCCAGGTCTTTCAGCCCGTACCTGATGCGGCGAATGCTGACTGGTGCGATGAGTTTGAGGCGGCCGCTCGTTCATTTCGTAGCGGAATTAAGAAAAGAATCCACGAACCTCCAAAGCGCTAGACGGACCTGGGCTTTCTCAACCTGCCGTTCACCATCACCGATGCCTTGATGGCGCGGCCCGTCAGAGTGAATTAACCCCTTGAGGAGTCAGAGTGAGTGAGGAGTGAGGGGGTCGGGTTCGAGATTCTTCAGAAAAAAATATCAACCCGACCCCATTAGGTCCGCGCGAGGGAGACTGCGCGGGGGATACGGGAGAGCAAGCTGATCGCGTAGTACTCGAACCCCTTCCGTTCTGCAATCAATATCTTAACTTCCCAATTCGGCTGCTTTTCCTATGAGCGGGTCGTCGCATTCCCTAGGTGATGCAATGATCCTACCAACGCGTGACATCTTGCTGCGATCTGGGAGCCAAGTCGTTTGGGTTGATTTTTTGTACTTGATTGCTAGCCCGTCGTGCTGGAGCAAATTCAAAACATCCGCAACTAGCCGCCGCGCGTTGTGATCTAGCCCTCTATGGAATGCAGATAGCTTTCGACCGGAGCCGCTTTGTTGGTAGAGCTTTCTAAGCATTGTGAGCATTACTCGAACACCAAGGGGCAAATCAAGTCTCAACACGGCGCTGTTGGTCTCCGCGGGGTCTTGAAAATAATCGAACTCACATTCCGCATCAAATATCCCCTTCGGCAAATCGGCGCGTGATTTTCGACCACGCAATTCTCCTATGTAGCAAGCTTCGAATCTCGGCGCTTTGGTGGCATCAATCTCCCCAACTTCCAAAACGACAAAGAACGAATCGCGAAAGTGCGCATTAGAGCAATCTGGCAAATCGGCATCTAGCACCATGTAGGGAACAACTACATGTTTTGCAGTGACAGGCACGTCGATCGAGCATCCTGACTCCATCCCAACCCGAACAACGTCGCTAAGCAATACGTGCGCTACATTCGCCTTGATACCCTGAGAAGTGGCAGCCTCGAGTTTTCCTGAGGAGCAGGCGGTCCCAAGCGTGAGGGACGCAACCTCTTGACCAAGTGCTCCCAGCGAAACAGTGGCGTTGTCCATCAAACGAGGATCTAGGTTGAAAGGATCGGTGATGAAACTGACAACGTCGCCTGCTCGACACACGTCGGCGAGGTCTTCATCAACGAACGATCGAGTACCATCTTCGTTCGGGGCGGTGCCGAGACCTGGTAATCGTTGCAGCAGAACCAAGCCGTACTCGTCGGGAGCGTATCCACAGATTTGCTCGAACGATGAAACAATTTGGTCTCGCGACAAAGGGCCGAGCCCGTCCCGACCAACTCTGGCATATGTTGCGAGCCGCTCAAGAATACGTCTTACAGTCGCGCCATCGATTCCAGCTTCAATTTCTGCTTCGCGCTGACATACTCTTTCGAGCAGCAAGTTCCATCCTTCGGCCGGATTTGCCGGAAGGCCGAGCTGTTCAGCCCCAGGGGGGCCAGAAGATCTGCAAGAACGCCCTTCGCAGCGAGGTATCCCAGAAGCAGTGGGCGCGATGGAAGCCACGCCGGGATTGCGCCACTCAGACCGCTGCGTGTCAGATACTGGCGGATCTGGTCCTCACTAAAGTCATTTAGGGTGATTTCTACGTAGTCTGACCCCTGCCCAAGTGCTGATTTCCGTTCTCGATCGCTGTCGAAAAAATGCGCGCGAGAAGCCAGTATTAGGCCGCAGCCTCTGGGAGTTTGCTTGATTAGCTCGCGAACAGCTTGAAGCGCTCTGTACCGAATGTCTTGCAATCGTTTCCAAATACCTTGGATTCCTAGGGATGTAATTTCATCTATGCCATCGAGCAACAGAATCGCGTACCCAGCACGCCATGCTCGGATTAGGTGATCGGGGTTTGGAAAGCCAATGTTTGTCGCGTGGCGAATCAACAATTCAGCCGGATTTGTTTGCCCGTGATGATCACGAAGATTTAGGTAAATTGGGAATCGAGCAATAACTCCGCGATGGTATTTGTCGCGGAGCTGAAAGAACAACTCCCGGAGCGTCATGCTCTTCCCAGCGCCAAAATCACCAAGCAAGACAAAGCGTCTACCTTCAACTAAGCCGTCTCGCAAAGCATGCATCGACCAAATTCCTGCGGTGCCAATCTCCTTAATATCCAGATCCACGTACGCGATTGTGGGGACTTTATCCCCTGTTGCGGGATCGCTTACGCTTCCAAACCGATAGTTTTCCCGTACGGTTAAATAGCCAGCTACATTTATTAGTTTCGCTTGAAATTGTGAGAATGACAGAATGTTCAAGAGACCTGGATATCTTGCTGCTTCACCCCGCTGCTCTGCCTTTGGTTCCTTTCGTGTTATCAGCCAGCACTTAACCGCGAGATGCGATTTTTCTTGTCGGAACTTTTGCGCAAGCGATACTAATTTTTTGATGTCAGCCTTGGCTTTATCAGTAGCTTGGGAAGTAGTCGCCTCAACCAAATGGACACATTCTTCAGTTTCGAAAACTCCGTCCCGCTGTTTTCCCTCAATAGTTGCTGCTCCCTGATACTCCGCTTGAGGCCAAAGCTCTCTAGCAATTCGGCGCACTTCGTTCTCAAATGCTGCTTCATCGATCAAGTTGTAGGACTCAGGCATATTGCGATACCTGTAACTTGCAGTTAGCACTTTTACCGAGGTTGACTACTCCAGTGATGAGTAACCCGCGATTGAACACGAGCGTGCCAGATACCATGTCGATTCCGTCAGCCGCAAAATAGCCGTGTCGCTTGAGCTGAAAATCCACGTCCGCCTTGGCCTCCTCTTAGCGCCGGATCGAGCCGCACGCCTCACTAGAGTGCCGTTTGTGCCAATGTAAGGTGAGACACCTACCTTCGTAGAATTACTGTCGAAAGGTAGGCCAAC
>Ga0184623_10001242_pt1 | contig 11136 bp, 8 predicted proteins | sample PLM1_100_b1_FD_133138 | JGI IMG/M metagenome (GOLD analysis project Ga0184623, IMG submission 133138) | Groundwater sediment microbial communities from an aquifer in East River, Colorado, USA - PLM1_100_b1 | ecosystem: Environmental > Terrestrial > Soil > Riparian zone | place: USA: East River...
CGTCCACCCGATCTCGAGCGCGGTGTGACCGTGGACCGGTTTGGGCGTCGCGGCGCCCGGGCGGGCGCGATAGCGCGCGATCGCGACCACCAACAGCGTCTCGACGATCAGAAAGACGACGACCGCCCACCAAAAGATGTTCCAGAAGAGGCTGTCGATTTCGGTGCTGAAATCGGATTTGGGAGCGAACACCGATTGCGGGAAGGGTCCGCTGCAGGCGGTGAGGACGAGCAGAACTGCGACGAGAACTAACGGCACGGCGTCAAACTAGACAGACCCCCGCAACACGTCAACGCGCACGTTATCTTTGGCGGCCATGGCTGAATTGTCTGAACGTTTGCAAGCCGCGCTCGGCAGCGCGTATCGCCTGGAGAAAGAATTGGGCGGCGGCGGGATGAGTCGCGTGTTCTTGGCGGAGGAGACGCGACTCGCGCGCCGCGTCGTCATCAAGGTGCTCCCGCCGGATCTCGCGTTGGAAATGCGCGTGGACCGTTTCAATCGCGAAATTCAGCTCGCTGCGTCGCTGCAACATCCGCACATCGTGCCGCTCCTCGCGACCGGCGGCGCCGACGACCTCCTCTATTACACGATGCCGTTCGTGGAAGGCGAAGCCCTACGCACACGCTTGACCCGCGAGGGCGAGCTGCCGGTCCGCGACGCGGTTCGCATCCTCAAGGACGTGGCCGACGCGCTCGCATACGCGCACGCCCGCGGCCTCGTGCATCGCGACATCAAGCCCGACAACGTGCTACTCACGGGACATCACGCAGTGGTCGTCGACTTCGGCGTGGCGAAGGCGGTCAGCCAGGCTAAGACCGAAAGCGGACTCACGTCGGTCGGCGTGGCGCTCGGTACACCGGCGTACATGGCGCCCGAGCAGGCGGCAGGCGATCCCAACATCGATCATCGCGCGGACATCTACGCGTTCGGCGCGATGGCGTACGAGATGCTCACCGGGCGCGCGCCCTTCGCGGGGATGGCGCCGCATCAGATGCTGGCCGCGCACGTCACCGAGCCGGTCGTCCCGATCACCGACCGCCGCCCGGCGCTCTCGCCGGCACTCGCGGCGCTGGTGATGGCCTGCCTGTCGAAGAACCCGGCGGACCGCCCGCAGACCGCGAATGAGATCCTGCAAGCCCTCGAAGACATGGCCACGCCCAGCGGCTCGGTCGCCATCACGTCGCCGATCACAACGTTCCGGCACGTGTTGCGACGGCCGCGCAATCGAAACATTGCGCTTGCAGCCGCCGGCGGAGTCGTGCTGCTCGCGGGGTGGATCGCGCTCCGGCCCCGGCCCGCGCTCGCGCTGGATCCAAACCGCATCGCAATCGCCCCGTTCGACGTACTGGGCGGTCCCGATTTGGCGCTGTGGAAGGAAGGGTTGGTAGACGTACTCTCGCGCAGTCTCGATGGCGCGGGCCCGCTGCGGACCGTTTCGCCGACGCTCGTTGTGCGGCAATGGGCCGGCCGCGCAGAGCCGACCGCGGCACGGGCATTGGGCCAAGTCACGGGCGCCCGGATCGTCGTGTACGGTGGTCTGGTGGCCGCGGGGACCGATTCCGTCCGGCTCACGGCGACTGTGTACGATGTCGGAGCTGGTCGCTCGCTGGGAGAGATCGAGCGGCGCGAAGCAACCGCCCGGATGGACAGGCTGGCCGACTCGCTCACCGTCGCCGTGCTCCGGGAGCTCGGCAGAACGCGTGCGATCGGCATCGTGCGCACGGCGTCACTCGGCTCCCGCTCGCTGCCGGCATTGAAGGCGTTCCTGCAGGGCGAGCAGTTTTTGCGTCGGTCCGAATGGGACTCAGCTGTCGCCTCCCACGAACGCGCGATCGCGCTCGACAGCGGGTTCACGCTCGCGTTGAGCCACGCTGGCCTGGCAAGGGGGTGGCAGCATTCGGCGCAAGACTCGCTGTCGCGCACCTACAAGCTGCGCGCGGGCGCGTTGAATCATGGACTCGCCCCGCGAGAAAGCTTGATCGTCCTGGCGGAATCGATTGCGGCGGTCGTCTACGAGGGTCCCGCGCAGCTGAGAGGCCGCTGGTGGACGTACGGAAAGCGATTGATCGCGACGCTCGATGACGCCGTCCGCCGCTATCCGAACGACCCCGAGCTGTGGTACATGCTCGGCGACGCGCGCTATCACGCAGGCGCTCTGGCGAGGCTGCCGGCGCGCGCCAGTCTCGAAGCGTTCGATCGCGCGATCGCGCTCGACTCGGCATTTACGCCATCGTACGTCCACGCGATCCCGCTGGGCCTCGACTACGGCGGGACTGAGCTCGGCCGGCGCTACGCCGAAGCGTTCCTCGCTGCCGGCGCCATGGGCCGCTATGCCCAGAGTACCGACCTCGTGCTGCGGCTCATGGATCCAGCGACCCGCGCGAAGGCCATCACGTATCTCGCCGACAGCGCGGATTCCCATCTGCTGCAGACGGTGTGGCTCGCACTCGGGCGGTGGATGGACTCGGCGGAAACGGTGGTGGCGATGATGCGCGCACGGGTGGACGCGGAAGAGAAGGCGGGCAAGAAATCGAATGTCGCCGTGTTTTCGTTTCCTACTGCGCTCGCCGCACGGGGGCACGTCCGAGAAGCTACCCCGCGCACGACGTTCCCGGCGCTGCTGGCGCAGTACGCCCTGGTGGGAGCGATCTCCCGCGACAGCGCCGCGCGTATGGCGCGCGGCTGGGTGACGCGCCCCGGTGACGGACTGCTCTTTGCCGGACCGCTGCTCGCGGCCGTCCGCGACACGGCTGCCATCGCCGATGCGTTGCGCGAGATCGAAGCGGTACGGGAGAATCCGCCACCGAATCTCCCGCCCATCGCCAGGGATTTCTTCGGCTACGCCATCGCGTCGGAGCGCGCCTACCTGGCACTGGCCAGAGGCGACAGTGCCGAGGCGCTGCGCCTCTTTGACGCGCGTCCCGACACGGCGGCCTTCGGCGGGAACGCCATTGACGACCTGGTGCACGCGCAGCTGCTGGCGGCCCGGGGTCGCGTGGCGGATGCGGCGGCGCTACTCGAGCGGCCGATGGTCGGCTTCAATCCCGGGGTGTCACCCGTCGAAATCCTACGGGCACTCGCGCGCGGTCGCGTGAACGAGCGCCTGGGAAACCGCGAGCGCGCAATCGAAGGCTATTCGCGGGTCGTGCAAGCGTGGCGTAACCCGGATCCCGAGCTGCAGCCGTACGTGGAGGAAGCGCGCGCCGCGCTCGTGCGGCTCAGCGGGGAGAAGGTATCGTCTGGGGAGTCTCGGTGATCGATGACTTGGCGTCCGCGCCCCGTCCCGTCAGCCCCATGGGATTATCATACATGTCCCGTTGGTACACGCGACCGTGGCGGAATTGGCAGACGCGCCAGCCTTAGGAGCTGGTGGGGCAACCCGTGGGGGTTCGAGTCCCTCCGGTCGCATCTACAACCAGGTACGAGTTGGTAGTCATTGGTTTGGAGGACATGCAAAGACTAGACGTACAGACGCACAGCGGGTTGTAGGGTTGAAGGAGACCGGACAACCCGCTCGCCCCTTCTCCCTGGTAGTTAGATTTATTCCCAGCCAATGCCCGAGATCCTAGTCAAAAAGACCCGCGCTGAACCTGGGGAAGCGTCGCTCGAAGTTACGATTTCCCCAGACAACGTGAAGGCGGCCGAGGAGCGCGCGACCAAGGTCTATCAGCAACGGGCCCGCCTGCCCGGCTTCCGGCAGGGCAAGGTGCCGGCCGCGGTCGTGCGCAAGAAATTCGCCGAAGACATCCGGCAGGAGACGCTGCGTGAGCTGGTGCAGGAGAGCTGGCGCGTCGCGCAGAAGCAGGAAGAGCTCAAACCGATCGCCGATCCGCACATCCACAATCTGAAGTGGGAAGCAGGCGCGCCGGTCACGTTCGAGTTTCACGTCGAGCTCAAGCCCGAGCTCAAGCTCCAGCGCCTCGGCGGCTTCCGGCTGACGCGCACGGTTCCCGCGGTCAGGGCGGCCCAAATCGACGCACAGCTGAGCACGATGCGCGAGCAGCGCGCGCCGTGGACGCCGGTGGCTGGCGAGAAGCCGAAGCCCAAGGATCTGGTGGACGTCATCATTGCGACGCGCGAGAACGGCGAAGTGAAGGACCCCCAGCCGTACCAGTTGGTGCTGGGAGAAGGTCGCGCGATTCCCGACGTCGAAGAGCGCATCATGAGCCTCACGCCGGGCGAATCGGCGGATGCCACCGTCCGCTTCCCCGACGATTTCGCCGAGGAGGCGAAGCGCGGCCAGACCCGTGACATTCAGGTGACGCTGCGCGAGGTGAAGCGTCAGGAGCTGGCCGCGCTGGACGATGCCTTTGCCCGGGAAATGGGCGACTTCGAGTCGCTGGAGGCGCTGCGGTCGGCGGTGGCCGCGGATCTTGGGAAAGAGGCGGAACGGGACGCGGACGCCCGGGTGCGCGCCGAGCTGATCGAGCAGATCATCCAGGCGAACAACGTCGTCGCGCCGCGCCCGCTGGTCGAGCGCGTGTTGGGGATGTACGCGCAGGCGTACGAGGTTCCCGAGGATCGCTGGCAGCAGTTCGCGCAGGAGTTCCGCACCGTCGCCGAGTCGCAGGTGCGGCGCGACCTGGTGCTCGACTACGTCGTCGAGTCGCAGAGTTTGCGGGCGACCGAAGCCGAGCTGGACACCAAGATCCAGGAGCTCGCCGAGCGGCGCGGCATGCCGGCAGCGCAGCTCTACGCTTCGCTGGAGAAAGCCAAGCGGCTCCGCGATGTCGCGCGGAGCATCACCGAGGAGAAGGTGTTCGCCTATCTCCTGTCGCAATCCACCGTGGAGCCAGCGTGACGAAGAGCGAAAGCCACATCTATCCGCCGTACATCATCGAGCGCTCGAGCCGTGGCGAGCGCACCTACGACATCTTCAGCCGGCTGTTGATGGACCGCATCGTGTTCCTCGGCACGTCCATCAGTGACGACGTCGCGAACATCATCATCGCACAGCTCCTGTTCCTCGATGCGGACAACCCCGAGCGGGACATCTATCTCTACATCAACTCGCCGGGCGGGCTGGTGTCGTCGGGGATGGCGATTTATGACACGATGCAGTTCCTGCGCGCGCCGGTGAACACGATCTGCATGGGCATGGCGGCGTCGATGGGGTCGTTCCTGCTCACCGCCGGCCGCAAGGGAAAGCGCTCGGCGCTGCCCCACGCGCGGATCATGATGCACCAGCCGTCCGGCGGCACCCAGGGCACGGCGGCGGACATCGAGATTCAGGCGCGGGAGATCCTGTTCCTGCGGCGCAAGCTCAACGAGCTATACGGCAAGCATACGGGGAAGACCGGCGACCAGGTCGAGAAGGACATGGACCGCGACCGCTTCATGTCAGCCGAAGAGGCGAAGGACTATGGATTGATCGATCACGTCATCTCCAACTTCGAGGAAATCAAGGAAGACGGGAAGGCAAAGAAGTGATCCCTTGCGCCGCTAGAAGCGCCTTCCCATACTAGGATACGATGTCTCACGACAAGCATCTCCGCTGTTCGTTCTGCGGTAAATCCAAGGATTCAGTCCGGAAATTCATCTCCGGGCCGTCGGTCTACATCTGCAACGAGTGCATTGCGCTCTGCAACGAGATCCTGGCGGAGGACGAAGAGCGCGAAGTCGCCGAAGCGATCACGCAGGTCCCCACGCCCGCCGAGATCAAGGACGTGCTGGACCAATACGTGATCGGGCAGGACCGCGCCAAAAAGACTCTCGCCGTCGCCGTCTACAATCACTACAAACGGATCAATTCCCATTCGGGTCGCGATAATGAGGTCGAGCTCGACAAGAGCAACATCCTCCTGATCGGCCCGACGGGTGTCGGGAAGACCCTGCTGGCACAGACGTTGGCGCGCATTCTCGACGTGCCGTTTACCATCGCCGATGCCACGACGCTGACCGAAGCGGGCTACGTCGGCGAGGACGTCGAGAACATCCTGGTGCGGCTGCTGCAGTCGGCGGATTTCAACGTCTCCGAGGCCGAGCGCGGCATCGTCTACATCGATGAAATCGACAAGATCGCGCGCAAGTCGGAGAATCCGAGCATTACGCGCGACGTCTCGGGTGAGGGCGTTCAACAGGCGCTGCTCAAGATCCTGGAAGGCACCGTCGCCAGCGTCCCGCCGCAGGGCGGCCGCAAGCATCCGCAGCAGGAATACATCCAGGTCAACACCAAGGACATTCTCTTCATCTGCGGCGGCGCGTTCGACGGGCTCGAGAAGATCATCGAGTCCCGCACGGGCCGCCGGCAGATCGGGTTTACCAAGGAAGAAGTGGCCGAAGGCATGGCGGAGAAACTGAAGAAGAATCCCTTCGCCGACGTCGAGCCGGACGACCTGCTGCGCTACGGCCTGATCCCGGAGCTGGTGGGCCGCCTGCCGGTCACCGTCCCGCTCGATGCGCTCGACGAAGACTCGCTGGTCAAGATCCTGACGGAGCCCAAGAACGCGCTGGCCAAGCAGTACCAGAAGCTGTTCGATCTCGAAGACGTGCGGTTGACGCTCGAGAAGGACGCGCTCAAAGCCATCGCCGCCAAGGCGATGAAGCGCGGCACGGGCGCGAGAGGGCTGCGCGCCATTCTCGAAGAGATGATGACGGAGATCATGTTTGAGCTGCCCAGCCGCGATGACGTGCGTGAGGTAGCGATCACCGCCGAATGCGTCACGTCCGGCCGCGCGCCCCTGCTCGTCACCGAGCGTCCCCGCCAGAAGAAAGAAGCCTGACCGACCCCAGATACATCGGCTCGTTCCCGCGAGCTGACACGTTGCTCGATCCTCCACTCCCAGAAGTCGCGTTCGTCGGTAGGTCCAACGTGGGGAAGTCGTCGTTGTTGAACGCGCTGGTGGGGCGGCGTATTGCGAAGACTTCCGGAACGCCCGGCAAGACTCGCGCACTCAATGTCTTCCTCATCGACGCGTCGCACTACTTTCTCGACCTACCCGGGTATGGCTATGCACGCGCGGGCAAAGCCCAGCGAGCCGCGTTCCGGGGGTTGGTGAAGCACGCCTTGCGACGCCAGCGGTTGCGTGGCGTCGTCTGGCTGCTCGATATCCGTCATCCGCTATCCGCGGACGACCAAGCGATGCAGGACGCCCTCGCGGAGGAAGAAATGCAGGTGCTCGCGGCCCTCACCAAAGGGGATAAGCTTTCTCCAGGCAAACGGAGTACGAGAGAGCGCGAGCTGCGTGAAGAGCTGGGGCTGCCGGAGGATCAGGTGATCTTGACGAGCGCGAAGACCGGCGAGGGGATCGCTGACTTGAAAGAATCGATTGCAGGATTGATCTCAGGAGTGGTGGAGTGATCCTCACACTGGTGCTGTGTCTCATTGCGCAGGATACCATCCCCGTGGGCTACGGTACCCTCCGCCGCGACGACGTCGTCATGCGCATGTCCACCGGCACGATCGAGGTCCAGATTCTTCCCCTCGACGAGCAGGTGATCCGGCTACTCGCGCCGGATACCTATCGGTCGCTCACTCAGCTCGAACAGAGCAAATCCCTGGACATCAAGGACGCCGCGGCGCGCGGCGGGACCGACAATCCCACGTTGGTGATGGTGACGTTTCTGGGCGTCGTCCCCCAGGCGCGGTTCAACCCGGAGGACCTGAACATCACGAGCCGCGGCCGGCTGTTTCGCCCGGTCGGGATCGTCCCCCTCTCTCCGACCTGGAGCTCCTACCAGCTCGATGCGCGACAGCAAGCGGTCGCGATCTATTTATTCGAGCCCGGCATCAGCGTCCGCGAGCAGCTGACCGTGAGCTATCAGGGACTGTCGAGTGAAGGGTGGAGCCGCTCGCTGCGGCTGCTCGATCAGGAGCGCGCGCGGGTCAAAGCTCGCGCGCAGCTGGAAGCAAAACCCGATTCTGGAGGTCTGTCGTCCACCGCACTCCCGCGGAATCCGCGCACACCACGCTGATCCGCCGCCGCTCCAGGCGCGGCGCCAATGCCAACGCCCGCTCACATCCCAACGAAAACAGTGCGCTGGCCCAGGACGCCGCCTTGAACGCGCCGGTCGCGAGCACGGTGACGGAGCGATGCTCTCCCTTCACGGTTGCCAGCGAACCGCCGTGCCATTCGACGTGAGCCACCGCATCCAGCGAATTGTCGGGATCCGCAATCCCGACGATCCGCTTGGTGGCCGGTCCGACCCACAGAAACAACCCGCCCAAATCGAAGAGCGCGCTGTCAGCCACAGCCGCCAGCGGTGGGACCGCGCGGTCGAGCGCATAGCCGTCGGCGACATCAAACCAGTCCGGTTGGAGACGCAGGTCTTCGCGCTCCGCGGCCCACGCGCGGCGCAAGATCTCGCGGCTCCCCCGGGGATCGGCGGACCGCATGGAATCGCGGACTTGTTCAGCCGCCGTTCTGAGGGCGACGGAGTCTTTCGCCCAGGCGGCGACGCTCAGCGTGGTCCCCCCTCCCATCACTTCCCACGCGTACGCCGCCGTGGTCGAGCGCGGGCCGGCGCGGCAGCCGGTTGCTCCAACGAGGACCGCGGCGAGGGCGGCGTGGAGCTTGAGACTCAGAAGCTGTGGCTTGCGCCGACCTGAACCCACCGCGGCGTCCCCGGGAGCAGGCCGCGCGTACGATCCGCGATGTACAGTTCGTCGAACACGTTTTTCAAGGAGCCGAAGAACGTGACCCGCAGCGCCGGCACGAACCAATTCGCCGCAACGTTCCACAGCGTCACCGCCGGGATTGGTCCCTGCTGACCATCGGCGACCGTCGTGCCGGTATTGACGGGGTCGCCGAACTGGGCGGCGATGTGCACTGCCTCCACGCGCACCTCGGGTCCTCGGGTCGGCGTCCACGCGACCGTCGCGGTCATCAGGTGGCGCGGCGAGTACGGCAAGCGGCGCCCCGTCACCGAGACCGGCGTCCGAGTCCCCCCCGCGTCTTGGTCGGCATAGACCCTACCAACGACGTCGGCGCCACCACTGCCAATGAACGCGAACCGTTCACCGCGGAACTGGGCCACGGGCAGCCAGGTGTACGCGACGGTCACAGACAGGTCGTGCCGCCAGCCCCACTGCTCCCGGCTGCTTCCCTCGACTGCCAGCTCCACACCTTCATGCAGCGTGCGGCCGGCGCTCGTCAGCGTCGCCCCCGTCCCACCGGCGACACTCGCCGGAATGATCTGATTCTCGAAGTCCATGGCGAACGCTGTGGCCTCGAGTGACAACCCCGCCGCCGGTTTGGTGCGGAACCCCACTTCGTAGTTCCAGCTGTGCTCGGCATCGAGTTCGACGACGGCCCCTGTGTTATTGCTGATGATGTCTTCCGTGCGCGGCGGCGCGAAGCCGCGATGGGCCCCCGCGAACGCCGTCATCCCCGCCCCGGCCAGGTACGTAATACCCACGCCCGGAATGAGCTCCGTGAGCGACGTCCTGCCCCGTACGCCTTGCGGGTCGCTCAGGGTGGGGCGCCGGTTCACGCGCTCGAACCACACACGCTCGAGGCGCAGTCCGCCGGTGAGGCTCCAACGGCCGGCCAATAGGCGATGCTGGGCGAACGCCGATACTGCGGTGTTGGCGCGCAAGTTGTCCTCGGCGATGCCGGAATTGACGTCGGTCGACGGACCGGCTGTCCGAGCGGTTGGGAATGCCCCGTTCAACTGCTGGCGGTCCTGCTCCTCGTAATGGAATCGCACGCCCGCGTCGAGCTGATGTCTGCCATGCGCGAAATCGGCGCGCATCCGCGGCTCGATACCGACGACCTGATAAGCGCGCAAACGGCCCTGGTTCCCGCACGTAGTGGAGAGGTTCGCCATACCCCCGCAGTTCGGATCGGAGGCATCGTTGGGCCGCTCCGCCGAGTTGCTCGATTGCCGCCACCAACGGCGCGTGATCCCGTAGGCGTACGCCGCCGTGGTGAGACTCACCGCTGTGCCCAATTCCGCGCGATGCGTCGCGGCAAAGCCGGTACGGTCCAGCAGTATCGAGTCGTTGCGGAATGGGTTTTGATAGGGATCGGCGGCCCACTCGTCCTCGGTCAGCCCGGAGTACGTCACCTGCGACCGCTCGCGATGAAACCCGCCCTTGAGCATCAGCGACTGTCGTTGGCCGAGGTTGAGCGAGGCCTTGACCGTGCCGTCCAGGAGCGTCGATCCGACATTGTCGCGGGCCCCATCGGCATGCTTGCGGCCCAGATCCAGCAGCAATCCCGCCCCATCCCACGTCCCGCCAAACCGGAGCCGGCCATTGGAGTAGTTGCGGCCGCCGCCCGTGACGTCGACGCGTCCATCGGGTCGCGCCGGAATCGCCGGTGTCACGTAGTTGATCACTCCCCCCACCGTCCGCGGGCCGAACAGAATCTGCCCTGAGCCCTTCAGGACCTCGACGCGTTCGAAGCGCTCGAAGGCCGGGTGATAGTAGGAAGCGTTATCGCCGTACGGAGCCAGGGTGAAGGGGATCCCGTCCTCGAGCAGCAGAACTGTCGTGGAGCGTGTGGGCGGGAGTCCGCGGATGCCAATGTTGGGGCGTAGGGCCAGACCTTCCTCATCGCGCACGTTGAGGCCCGGGGCCTTCCGCAGGACTTCGGTGAGGGTTGCCGGGCGGGCTCTCTGCAGGGCGCTGCGACTCAGCACCACGCCGGATCCAGGAACACGCGTCAATCCATCAACCACGCCGATGACTTCGACGGCTGGCAGGCGCAGCGCCAACGAATCACGGGTGGTATCGGGCGTCTGTGCCGGAAGCGATGGAACGAGAGTAATGGCCAGCGAGAGGAGAATTCGTGGTCGCGACATCGGACTCCGAATGGACGCTATTGGAAATCGCGTTGAGAATAGGGCCTCAACGAGGATAGTTGAATATATTTGTCGGGTATCGACGGTCAAGTTTCTCGTATACTGGCACTACTCCGACTTTGGACCGGGATTGAATGGACGTCGTTCGGGAACATCCACTCCTCGTGGCGTCCCTGGTGCTGATTGCGCTCAGCGCGGGAGCGGCCCTGTGGCGCCTGCGCCGCAAGCTGCTCCGCACCGAGCAAGAGCGTCGCCGGGCGGCGGAAGAGCTCAATCGTCGCCTGTCGGAGCTGTTTTCGCTCCAGGAGCTGTCGTACGTGCTCTCCGACTCGCTCGAGTTGGACCGCATCGTCGAGCAAGTCGTGCGCTACGCAGTGCGCTTTCTCGACG
>Ga0184623_10001243_pt1 | contig 11127 bp, 16 predicted proteins | sample PLM1_100_b1_FD_133138 | JGI IMG/M metagenome (GOLD analysis project Ga0184623, IMG submission 133138) | Groundwater sediment microbial communities from an aquifer in East River, Colorado, USA - PLM1_100_b1 | ecosystem: Environmental > Terrestrial > Soil > Riparian zone | place: USA: East River...
AACCGGCGCCTCCAGCTGCCGGCGCCGACCTGAATAGAGGAACCGTAGGTTTGTGCCCTGGTCAGCCTCCGTGTCTTCTGAACATCTGAGCGCCTGCGCGGCGTTGCGCCGCAGCTGAGGCGCGATCCGTTAGGTAGGCGACGATGGTTTCACACAGCACGGTCGTGCTCTTACTGAGGTTCGCGGGCATTGGTCTCTTGATCGGGGCCGTTGTGTGGCTCTTCACCGGCGATATCGACTCCCCGTACCTCTCCTTGCATGTCACGGGAGGCTGCGGGGGATCGTCGTGGCTATTGCCGGCGCGGCGGCGGCGCTTATCGGTGCACAGTACCTAGCTCGTGGAAGAGGATCGTCTCCCTAACATCTGCCTGAGGCTGACGGCACACGTAGATTATGGAATGAGTCTTTCTTCAGCGCGCCGCAGCTTTGCTTTGGTTTGCACGGCTGTACTCCTCGGCTGTCACCGCCCCACGGAAGTTCAAGGTCTGTACATCAATCAGGATGGATCGGGAATGTTCTTCCCTTGCGATGATCCGAAGACCCTTGTGGTCGTGCAAGATTCGGCGCTCGAAGCCCGATACCGGTCGACCGTCGCGGCGCACGAGCCCGTCTTTGTCCGACTCCGCGGCATCAAAGGTCACTCGGGAGGCCCCAAGGGTGGGGGTCAGCGATTCCTGGATGTTCAGCAGATCCTCGAAGTACGAGCGCGGGCGAGCGGCGAATGCCCTGGCGTCGCTCAGCCGATCGCGCCGATGCTACCTTCGTCCTAGCGCCGGGTGCCAAAATGGTGCTCGGCATCTCCCTGATATCCCGGATTCTTCTCAAGGTCCTGGAGTACCGCCTCGACCGATCAATCACACCTTCACCCGGAACGAGACGCTCCCCGCGTTTCTATGGGCGAGCCTTCGCGACGGGCTGATGGCGGTTGTGCGGAAATAGCGCGAGAGTATGTCTTCATGAAGCCTATACCTGTGTTCGTTACTTCGTGGGGTCTCGCGGGCATCGGGGCCGTACTCGGCTCCATTGTGGGTAACGCCGCAGGGAAGCCCGGCCTCTTTGCAGGAGCGGTGATCGGTGGCGTGGTCGGTGTCGTGGCCGCGGTGGTCGGCCTCACGAAGGTGCGGTGGCTACCCTCCGAGGATCGTGCGGGCGCTTTGGTCGGGGGTCTGATCGGATTCGCCGTCGCCGCCCCGATCGCCGCGACGAATCTCCACACTCCCGTCACACCTGTCCTGATCTGTGCTCTCGTGGGTGTCGGCGTGCTGCTGGGTGTGGGCATCGCGCGCGGTTGGCGACAAGGCTCCTGAGGTGGCTCACCACACTCCCCCGCACGGCCAGCGCCCGCCAGCGCTGGCCGTTGTGGTTTCAATGGCATACGCGAGCGATGGCTTCACGGGATGCGGTCGAGCAATCCCTTCCGTTCGTCGAATCGGATGGCGTATTCCCCTACCGATGTACCGAGATCCTGACCGGCGTCGATGTCGAAACGGTAGTGAATGCCCGCATACATGCGCGAAAGTCCGGCCTGCACCAATTGGTCTTGCAGGTCGGTTGCGTGCTCGGGGAAGAAGTGGGTGAGCACTGCAGTGGCCGCCGCCGATTGGCAGGAGTGTCCCGACGGAAACGAGGGATGGTTCGGCAACCCGATGGGCAACGTGATCGCGGCGTCGACCTGCGAGGGCCGAATGTACCAGTAGAAGTACTTCGCGTCCCAGCAGCCGATCATCGCGTCCATCATCGCCGCATCCATCAGCGCGAACACGTGTGTCGCCTCGCGTTCATTCAAGCCATGCTGCTCAATGAAATCGCTGGCGATCTGGTTCCAGTATCCGGGCGTTGTGGGCGTTCCCGCGGGCAGGGCCCAGAACCGTGCGATGGCCAGCTGTTCCGGCGTCCGGGTGTCGGAGAGGAGCCGGATTTCGGCGAGGGCCGCCAGGAACTGCGGCGAGTTGAAAGTGGGCGCTGGCGGCGGACGAAACTGGCTTCCCGATGTCAGCACATACGGTGCCACGCCGCCAAACATTGGGCCAACCGGCGGCGCTGCGCTGCTCGTCCACAGGCCCGGGCCGACTGGAATCGTTCCCGTAAAGGGAACCGTAAACCGATCCGCCTTCGCCCACTCGACCAGCCGGTTCCCCATTGCCTTGCCGTCCTCGACGCCACGCGAGAAATGGGGTGTTCTCGCGGCTGCCTGTTCATCAGCCACGCGCTGCTCGAGTGCCGCCGCCGAGTTTGGGAAGGCAAAGGCCAACACAACCCAGGATGCGCCGGCAACGGCGCCGCGCTCGAACTCGACGCGCCGGCGTCCATCCCGCCCGTCCTCGTCGCGCGATCGGTTGCCCTCATCGTGGTCGTCCCGGTCATAGATCGCGCCGTATTGAGCAACCGAGACCAACGCGAACACGCGCGCGGCGGGCTGCGCGCCGAGGTTGTTGGCTACGACCAGCGAGCTGGTCAGCTCCTGCCAGCCGAGCGACGCCAGCCGAGCCGGCGGGGAGGTCGAGCGGTTGAATTGCGGTGCCACGTCGACCCCAGGTGCCCCGAGCGGGGTCGGTTCGGAGCAGGCGAGCAGCGCAGCTCCGCTCAGTGCAAGGACTAGAGCAGCATTTCTGGGTTTCGTCCGACCCTTCCGAATGACCGACATACATCCTCCCACAGGGGTAGGTTGTCCGGGCGTTGCGCCAGCTGGGCGCTACGTTCGTCAAGTGATGGACGCGAAAGCTTGCAAGTCTACGGATTACCGCTCAGCACGACCTCAGCACCCGCTCAGAGTTGGCTCAGATGGCGGCGTTGAACCAGAGTTGCGTTCTGTTGCTGCCGCCCTAGGTTCGCTTCGTGACTCGCTATCGTCTGCGGACGTTCGGGACGCTCGCACTCGCAGGCCGGGAGGACGACACTCTCCTCGGCAAGCACGGACACCAGCACCGCAGACTGGCGCTGCTCGCTGTGCTTGCCGCGGCTGGCGAGCAGGGCCGCAGCCGCGATCAGCTGCTCCTCCTCTTCTGGCCGGACACGACGCAGGCGCGCGCGCGGCATTCGCTTGAGCAACTGCTGTACGCGATCCGTAGCTCGATAGACGAGGCCGTGTTTGCGGGCGTCAACCCCGTGCGTCTGAATCCCGTTGTGGTCAGCAGCGACGTTGGTGAGTTCCAAGGCGCGCTCGAGCGTGGCGATCTCGAAACGGCGGTACAGGAGTATCGAGGGCCATTCCTGGACGGTTTTTATCTCAGCGACGCACCGGAGTTCGAGCAATGGCTGGACGCTGAGCGTGCCCGTCTGGAGCGGAGTTACTCCGGTGCACTGGAACGGCTGGCTCAGCGCGCAGAGGTCGCGCAGGACCACGCGACTGCGGTAGGCTGGTGGCGCAAGCTCGCGGAGACCGATGCCGTGAGCAGCAAGAACGCCACAGGCCTCATTCGCGCGCTGATGAACGCCGGTGACCATGCAGCGGCGCTGCAGCACGCGGAGCACTACGAAGCAGTGGTGGCGCGGGAGCTCGGCACGAGCGTGGGTCCGGCAGTGGCGAATCTCGTAGCCGAGGTTCGTGCGAAGACGAAGACCGAGCCCGTAGCCGTGGTGAAATTGCGGCCGCCACCGCCCCAGTCCGCGCCGCGCGCCGCGCCGGTGCCGCCGCGTTCTCCGCGCCGCCGCTCAGGGCCGTACGTGCTGGCAGGGGTGGCGGTGTTCGCGCTAATCGCTGCGGCTGCCTGGCTGCGCGCGACGCTGGGCCACAGCACACCCCGCTCTGCGGCGGAACGATCACTAGCGGTGCTCCCGTTTGCGAACGTCGGCGGCGATCAGCAGGACGCGGCTTTCGTGGACGGCCTCAGCGAGGAATTGATCGCGGTGCTGGCGAAAATTCCGAATCTTCGCGTCATCGATCGCACGTCTGCATTCGTCTTCAAGAACAGCAGCGCGGGCGTGCGCCGTATCGGCGACAGTCTGGGAGTGTCGAACATCCTCCAGGGGAGCGTAGAGAAGGCCGGTTCGCAGCTCCGGGTTCGGGTCAGGCTCGTGGATGCGCGGGACGGTTCCACTCGCTGGTCGGCAGTCTACGATCGCGAGCTGAAAGACATCTTCTCCATTCAGAGCGAAATTGCCGGCGCGATAGCGCGTCAGCTCGATCTGCCGTTGGGCGAGAGCACTCTCGCTCGCATCAAGCGCGGCTCCACGCGCAACGTTGCGGCGTACGAGCACTTCCTTCGCGGTAATGATCCCGTGCTCCCTCGCAGTGACAGCGGTGGTCGCGCGGCATTGGAGCATTTCCGTCAGGCGGTCGCGCTGGATCCTGACTACGCCGCCGCGTACGCCGGTCTCGCGCGCATGCATGTAAGAATCGCGTTCGGCGATGACCCGGAGCTATCGCGTCCCGCCAGACTGGCGCTCGCTGAGCAGGCCGCGCTCAAGGCAGTTGCCCTGGACGACTCCTCCGGATGGGCGCACTTGGCGTTGAGCATGGTCAGGAGAGACAACTACGAGATGGCGTCAGCAGAGACGGAGTTGAATCGCGCAGTGGCGCTGGAGCCGACGAATGCCCGATTTCGTGGGTGGCTGGTGTTGCTGTATGTCGTGACGGATCGACCGGCCGAAGCACTGGTGGAAAGTCGTCGTGCGCTGGAGCTAGACCCGCTCTCGCCTGAGGCCAACGCCGAGGTTGCCCATGCGCTGCTCGCGAACGACCGCTGCGACGAAGCGCGGGGGACAACTCGAAAAACTCGGGTCTCTCCGCCCACCGCTGTTGCGAGCGGGCGTAATTGCCGCGCAGTGCTACGCACGCAAGCAGATGTGGCCGGAGGCGATCGCGGAAATGCAGCGGATCTCGGGGAATGCGGGGCCACGTGGCCAGGCGATCCTCGGTTACATGCTCGGCCGAGGGGGACATGCGGACGAGGCGCGGCGGATACTGGCTGCTCTGCTCCGTCGCTCGCGACGCATAAATGGGGGCGCGTTCGACGTCGCGCTCGTATACGCCGGCCTTGGGGAGAACGATCAGGCGTTCACGTGGCTGGACAAGGCGGTGGATGATCGATCTCTTGGGTTCGAATGGCAGCACACGGTTGTGGAGGGTCTGCGGCGCGACCCCCGCTTCGACGGCTTTCGTCAGCGCCTAGGGCTTCGGAACCGCTAGCGGGACGGCGGAGCCCTTGGTGAGACTGACCGACGAGGAGTTGCGCGATGTGCTGGCCCGTGCCGAGGAGATCGGCGCGCCACGCGGCACGGGGACGAATGGAACGCCGAGCTCGCGGCGGTGATCGGGGCAGCCGAGGAGGTCGGGCTGTCGCGGCGCTCGGTCGAGCGCGCCTTGGCCGAGCGCCTCAATCTCCCCGCGACCCCACCCGTGGTCGGCTCGCTTACCTGGGCCCGTTCGGCCGACGGCAAGGCGCACGTCGCGGAGGTCCTGTCCCTGTCGAAAGACGAGGCTCGGGTGCGGTTCCTCCGCGGCGGCGAACATCGCGTCACGCTGGATGAGCTGCGACCCTGCGCGTTCATTCCGGGCGAGCGCGTTGCCTGCCTGGCCCATGTGGGGACCGTGGACCTGTACCGTGATCGGCTACGATTCCGTCAAGCAGCGGGTCAAGCTGAGCGACGGCTGGGGATACATAAAAACATTTCCGGTGTCTGAGGTCTGGCTGCCTCCCGCCAAAGCCGACACACGGACCGGCGGTCGGCCCGTCTTCTCGCTCGTGGCCGTCGGTGCGGCTGCGGGCGCGTTCATCAGCGCGATCATTACGGCGCTGCTGATGCGCTAAGGGCGTTCTTGCGGCGGCGAAGTACACCTGCCGTCACGAGCGTGATGACCAGGCCCACCGGCAGCGGCTCGAGAAAGGTGATCGCCGCGTTGATCACGGGGTTCTTGTACATCTCCTTGAACTGCGCCATCCGTTTCTCCTGCTCGGCGATCTGCGCCTCCGTCGCCCCCGCGGCGCGTGTCTTCTCGATGACGTGTGCGGCGTACTTGTCGCCGAAGTCGGGCCAAACGTTGTAGTAGATGATCTCCCACGTCACGACGTAGCAGGCCGACGCGAGCGCCGTGATGAGGATGCCGACCTTGAATGCGCGCCCGAAGCTGATCTCGCCACCGGCCACGTTGTCGCGGTACGACTTCACGCCAAAGAAGACCATCAGGAAAGCGATGATCATCGTGGTGTAGCCGATGATCTCGCCCTTGTCGAAACCGATCGTGTCGATCAAGGCCGCACTGGCGATCATCATCACGGAGAGAATGCCGCCGGCGATAAGCCCGAAGGTCAGGATGATCTTGCGCATGGTGTTCCCTGAGGTTGAGGACGGGCCTAGGATAGCCGGCGCCCGGCGTCCACGCGTCACCTGTTCGAATGATTTTCGACCGAAACCGCGAAAATCATTCGTTCGGGTGACGGTGTTCTTACGGGAGGAGCCCGAATTCCTTGCCGAGCTGGACCGCTTGGGTCCGGCGCCGGGCGCCGAGCTTGTCGAAGACCCGGCTGGAGTGTGTCTTCACGGTGTTTTCGGATACGAAGATCTTCTCCGCGATCTCGCGGTTGGAGAGCCCCGCGGCGATCAGGGTGAGGATCTCGAGCTCGCGCGGTGTGATGCCGAGCTGCCCGCGCTTCTCCTCATTGAGCGTGAACGACGCCGGCGCGGCAACCTCCCGGACGACGACCCGCTCGCGCGACCGTGTGAGCTTGAGGCCCAGCCAAATCCCCGTGGCGGCGAACACGGCCGCAATCAGTCCCCCATAGATCTCAACCGACCGCTCGATGACGAGGTACCGGTACTCGACGACCTTGAGGAGCGCGATGAGCGCGCCGCCGAGGAGGCCGTAGAGGAGGATGTGTTTGCGCACGACTCAATTTCGTACGCGGCGCGTAGATTACGGAATGGGTCGCTCCGCTGACCTGTAGGGGATATGAGGGGGGACGTAGATTGAGGAGTCATGCGCCGCTTTCTCCTTTTCCTGCTCGTCGTCGTATTGGCCCTCGTGGTTGGCTTCGTCGTGTGGGCGCTATTCATTAATCCAGCGCCCACGGTGACTGAGCAGCCCAAGGCGCCGGTCGCGCGGCCGCAGCGGCCGCTGCAAGCCGACGCCGAGGGATACTATGAACCGGGATATCGCTTCACGCTGAGTGGTGTGCGATTCACCCGTCTCACGCTCCGTCCAGAGCCGTTTGTCACGTTTACACGGACCGTACAAAACAAGAGGCGGGCTGTCTCGACGCGCTCATCAGGGCGGATGTCGTGCAGCTTCGTTGCGACGTCGATCGAGTCGGCACCGTCACCATCGACGGCAGGTTCCTCACCCGATTTGCTACGACGCGAATGGACACACCAGTCCTGTCTGCGGTCATCACGGTTCGTAGCCCGAGGGGCGAGACCGTGTACCGCGCGCGGGATTCCTTCGTGTGGCACCCGCCCGAGTAGGAGGCGCCCGTGAAATTCATGCTCGTGATCTACAACGACAGCACGCTATACGACGCGCTGCCCCGGGCTGAGGCCGACGGGATGATGCGCCAGTGCCTCGCCCATGCCGACGAGCTCGGGCGGGATGGGTATCTGACTGAATCCCAAATGCTCGAGGGTGCGGAAACGGCGAAGTCCGTGCGGATCCGCAGCGGCCGTACGAAGGTGACGGACGGGCCGTTCAGTGAAGCCAAGGAGTGTCCTGGGCGGCTTCAATCTGATCGAGGCCCGGGACATGGATGAAGCCGTCGAGATTGCGGCGCAGTTTCCCTGGGCCCGCACCGGATGCGTCGAGATTCGTCCCGTGCGCGACATCGAGGCGGTGCGACAGCGCGTGGCCGGGAGACATTGATGGTGACGACATCATCGATGTGGATGGAAGTCGCCGTGGTCGCGACCATCTTCGCGGTGGGCAACATCCTGTTCGGGCACTGGGAAGCCCAAACGCCGAAATGGCGCCGCCTCCTCAAGTTCGTGCTGTTTGTCGGTCTCACCCTCGCGATCTCTGCGTGGCTTGGGCGCCGTTGGACCTTCGCCTTTCTCGGGCTTTTGGGTCTCATTGTGGTGATCATTCATGCCTGGTGGTTACCGCGGCACGGCATCAACGGCTGGACGGGTGAGCCGAAGGAGAAGTACTACGCACTGCGGGGATGGAGGTATCCACCAGCGTGACTCAGACCATCCAGACTTCTAGTGCCGCTCGGGGCGCGCAGATCATCCACGCCGCGCTTGTCATTGGCTTGCTGCTCGCGGGCGCGACTTTCTTTCTGGTAATGCAGGTGCAACGGCCCGATCATATGCCGAGCATCGGACTCGCTCTCGGCGGAATCGCGCTGGCAATTCTAGCAGGCTCATTCGCGTTTCTGCGCGGCAGAGTCCCCGAGCGACGCTCCGATCAATCGTCTAATGACTATTGGCAAGCGAATGAGAACCGTGGCCCGGCTATCGTTCTGTGGGTAGGAGTGGAGTCCGCCGGGATTCTTTCGTTGATGGGTTACATCATCGGTGGGCAAATAACGCCTGCGGCCGTTGCCGTACTCGCCATCATCGCGCTGATACTGGTTCGGCCGGCTCGACTCGAAGGCTAACGCGGCAGGTTGAGGCTCCGCAGATAGTCGGCGGCGATGTACGCGGGCACGGCGAAGATGATCTTGCCATTCGACTCCCGCTCGCCGCCGTACAGCACCGCGATCACTTTTCCATCACGATCGAAGATCGGACTGCCCGACGAGCCGGGCGCCCCATAGGCGTCCACCTGCACGACTGCCGTCAGCGCCTTGCTCACCGTCCCTACGGTCAGCGTCGGCTCGGCGATGGGACGGCCGCCCTGCGCTTCCATCGGCAAATCGAACCCTAAGGGATATCCCAGGATCGCGACCGGGTCCCCGCGCTCGACGCCCTCGCGGGTTTGTGCGAGCCCGCGAACGCGCGGCGTCCCGCCCTTGATCAGTACACGCAGCACGCCGATGTCCGCCTCCGACGAGACGCCGAGCATCTCACCGCGCCACATCTGGGTGCTGCCGGAGAAGATGATCCCCAGCCGCCGGGGCGTCTTGGTGCCGTCCTCCCCAACGAGGATGTGCTTGTTCGTGACCATCGTGCCCATCGAGTCGATGGCGAACGCGGTCCCACTGAACCGCTCGCCGTCGGTGTACTCGACGAGCACGATCGCGACCGCGTCCTGATTCTGATGAGAGACGGCGCGGTAATCGACGCCGCCAACGGCACCGGCCAGCGCGCGCTGGCGCCGCTCGGCGGCTTCCAGCTCGCTGCGCAACCGGGCCACCGAGGTCGCGTCGCCGCCCGAAGCCGCCAGCTCCCGGCGCAGGCGTGTGGTCTCGTCCTGCGACGCCTTGAGCCCATCGCGCACGCCCTGCAGCTCCGACTGGAAGTGCGACGACATGGCGCGCGCTTCGCGCATCAGGCTGTCGGCGCGCAGCTGCAGCTGCAGCAGCTCGGTGGCGCGCCGCCGTCCGTCCCACTGCATCCACGTAAAGCCCGTGCCGACGACGAGCAGCAGCACGATCAGGATCTTCGTGGTGCGGCGCAGCTGTGCGGTCTGGCGCGCGACTTCGGCGGCGATCCGGATCCCCGTGCTTTGGCGCAACGGCGGGTGCCGTGGGGCGGCATGAAAGATTTCTCGCGGCGAGGACGAGCGGTCCGCGAGCGCCTCGGCGGCGGCCGTGGGCGGCAAGTCGACATCCGCCTCGATGACTCCGAACTCGAGCGCCGGACCATTCGCCCCAAATCCGATCACGTCGCCGTCCGCCAGCAGCGTATCGCCGGTGATGCGCTTGCCATTCACGAACGTGCCGTTGCGGCTGCCGAGATCCTGGAGGACGAACCCCTCGGTCTTGCGCACGATGGCCGCGTGGCGCGACGACACGTCGAGATCCCGCTCCGCGTCGAAGCGCACGTCGGACAGTGGGTGGCGGCCAAGACCGATGTAACCCTTGCGGAAGGCTTCGATCTGCCCGGCGCGGGCGCCGGAGAGAAACTTGAATTGGGCTTTCACTGATTCCGCGTGAAGTACCAGACGAGGCCCGCGGCGATGGCGAGCAGGGCGAGGACGAGGGTCCGCGTCTGCTTGCGAGCTTCCTTGTTGGGCACGGGAGGCCGGCTACCTGTGTAGACGGGCACCGGCTCCGTGCTGGTCTCGGTGTCGATGAGGGGGTAAACCTGGTGGCCCACGTCTTCCTGGGTGCCACTGCCGGAGAAGCGCAGCCCGTCGCCGTCGAACCGCGCGATCACGACCGTGATGTTGTCGGGCCCGCCCCGTTCGTTGGCGAGCGCAATCAACTGCTCGCACGCCGAGCTCAAATCCTTGGCCCCGGTGACGATCTTGCCGATCTCGTCCTTCTTTACCTGTCCCGTCAGACCGTCGGAGCAGAGCACCAGGATGTCGCCGCGGCGGACTTCCTGATACGTGAGATCGACTTTGACTTTGGGATCCGGCCCCAGCGCCTGGAGAATGATGTTGCGGCGCTCGCTCTGCGCGGCTTCCTCTTCGGTCAGCTCGCCCGCTTCCACCAGCCGCTGCATCAGCGACTGATCCTTGGTGATCTGGTGCGCCTGGCCGCCGCGAATCAGGTACGCCCGGCTGTCGCCCACCTGGGTCCGGTAGAGATGATCGTTCAGGACGCCGGCCGCGGTCGTCGTCGTCCCCATGCCACGGACTTCGGGATGCGCTTTCGCGTGGGCATGGATGTTAGCGTTCGCGACCTCGACCGCTTCCTTCAGCCGGTACGCGAAGCGCTGCGGCGTCACCTCGTGCTCCGCATTCCAGGTCTTCACGAGGTGATCGTAGATCGTGTCGGTCGCCATCTCACTCGCCAGCTCGCCCGCCGCCGCGCCCCCCATCCCGTCGGCGACGACCAGCAGCGTGCCCCGCGGCCCGATGTCGTGCTGCCGCACCTCGGGCAGCAACGACGCAGACTTCCGCGTCAGGTCCGCGACGAGAAAACGATCCTCATTGTGGTCGCGCGTGCGGCCGAGATCGCTCTTGCCAAAGACCTCCACTCTGATCGGTTTCTTCGAGCTAAAAAACGTCACGAGGCGCAACCCTGGTCGCGCTTGAACTTCAAATACGTGGGGTTGTTCGGTTTCAGCCGCAGCGCCAAGCCGTTCCAGCGACACGCCTCGTCCGTCCGGGACTCCACAAAGAAGCCCTGAGCGACCATGAAGGCG
>Ga0184623_10001244_pt1 | contig 11127 bp, 7 predicted proteins | sample PLM1_100_b1_FD_133138 | JGI IMG/M metagenome (GOLD analysis project Ga0184623, IMG submission 133138) | Groundwater sediment microbial communities from an aquifer in East River, Colorado, USA - PLM1_100_b1 | ecosystem: Environmental > Terrestrial > Soil > Riparian zone | place: USA: East River...
CAGAGAACCGACAGCACGATGCCCGCTATCGCCATGCCCCGGCCGCGTTGGCCCTTGGCCTTGATCTGGGCCAGGGCGATGATCCCGAAGACGATGCCGAGCAGGCATCCGCTGCCCAGCAGGCCGAGGATCAGCGCGGCGACCGCGAAGCCGCTCACGGTCGGTTGCGCGGCAGATGCTCGCCGCGGCGGTCCGGCCTTGGCCGGCTGAGTCGGCGGAGGCGGCGGCCCTGCCCCTGGCGGAGGGGGCGTCGCGGGTACTCCGTCGCGCGGCAGCAGCGCGGACCAGTCCTGCTGCCCCGGCGGAACGGACCCCTCGGAAGGCTGCGGTGGCTGCGTCATCGGGGGAGAGACTTCCGGTCAGGAGCGGCAGAAGCAAGAGGGACAGGCACGGCAACGGACGGAGTCAACCTGGGTGGCTCACCCCTTCGCGATCTTGAGCTCTTTTCGACGACACGCCGGTTTTCGGCGGGAAAAGCTCAAGATCGCGAAGGGGTTTGGGACCGCGCGGCGAGGAAGCCGAGCAGGTCCTGCCTGGTGACGATGCCGGCCGGCTTGCCATCGACGACCACCACCGCCGCGTCGGCCTTCTCCAACGCGGCCACCGCGGCGCCGACCGGCTCGCCGGCGCCGATCATCGGCAGTGGCGGCGACATGTGCCGCTCCAACGGGTCGGCCAAGTTCGCCCGGCCGGTGAACAGCGCGTCGAGGAGTTCCCGCTCGACCACCGAACCCACGACCTCAGCCGCCATCACCGGCGGCTCCTGCTTGACCACCGGCATCTGCGACACGGCGTACTCCCGAAGGATGTCGATCGCCTCACGGATCGTCTCGTTCGGGTGGGTGTGCACGAACTCGGGCATCCGGCCGCCCTTGCCCACCAGCACGTCGTGCACGGTCTCGGCGCCGGATGTCGCGAGGAACCCGTAGCCGGCCAGCCACTCGTCGTTGAAGACCTTGGACAGGTAGCCGCGACCGCCGTCGGGCAGCAGCACGACGACCACGTCATCGTCGCCGAGCCGCTCGGCCACCCGGAGGGCGGCGACCACAGCCATCCCGCACGAGCCCCCGACCAGCAGCCCCTCCTCGCGGGCCAGCCGACGAGTCAACGCGAACGAGTCGCGGTCGCTGACCGCGATGATCTCGTCGCAGATCGTCGGGTCGTAGGTCGAGGGCCAGATGTCCTCGCCCACGCCCTCGACCAGGTAGGGCCGCCCGGTGCCGCCCGAGTAGACCGAGCCTTCCGGGTCGGCCCCGACGACCTGGACCCGGCCACCCGAGACCTCCTTGAGGTAGCGCCCCGCGCCGGTGATCGTGCCGCCGGTGCCGATTCCGGCCACAAAGTGGGTGATCCGCCCGTCCGTCTGCTCCCACAGCTCCGGCCCGGTCGACTGGTAGTGCGAGGTCGGATTGTTCTCGTTGGCGTACTGGTTGGGTTTCCAGCCGCCGGGCAGCTCCCGGGCCAGCCGATCGGACACGTTGTAGTAGGAGTTCGGGCTCTCCGGCGGCACCGCGGTCGGGCAGACCACGACCTCGGCGCCGTACGCCTTGAGAGTGTTGATCTTGTCGAGCGACACCTTGTCGGGGCAGACGAACACGCAGCGGTAGTCCTTCTGCTGCGCGACCAGCGCCAGCCCCACGCCGGTGTTGCCCGAGGTGGGCTCCACGATCGTGCCGCCAGGCTGCAGCTCGCCGGACTTCTCGGCCGCTTCGATCATCCGCAGCGCGATGCGGTCCTTCACGGAGCCGCCCGGGTTGAAGTACTCGACCTTCGCCAGCACCATCGCCGACAATCCCGCGGCGACCCTGTTCAGCCGGACCAGCGGCGTGTTGCCGACGAGATCGACGATCGACTCGTAGTAATGCACGCTCCGGGCCTCCTTCCGTGCGCGGAGGGTGTCGACGGCAGCGGAACGACGTGACCAAGCCTAGCCGTCCGTTACATTGCGCTTCAGCGACACAAGAGGTCCGGACGCACGAGGCCGGCGAGGCCGCGATCCGGGAGGCGGGGCCGCCGCGCATCGCGGTTCCTGCCCGCACGGCCCTCGGCGTCGCGTCCGTGACACGTTCGTCCCGCGGAGGGAGCGACAGGAGAGGAGGCCCTGGGTGAGTCGGGCGAGCCAAGCGCGACGGATCGCGGTTGCAGCAGCGTACGGCGGGGGCGGCATCGGCCTGCTGGGAGTCGGCGCCTACGGCCTACTGCTGGCGGAGGTGAAACTCGCCCGCAGGTGGATCGGAGTGCCGACGAGCGAGCCGCCGCGAGCTGACGGGCGCTACGGCGACGGCTCGGGCACTCCTATCCGGCTGGCCCTCCTCGGCGACTCGATCGCCGCCGGAATCGGCGTTCACGACCCGCTCGAGACGCCTGGCGCGGTCATCGCCCTCGGCCTGAGCCAGACCAGCGGCCGACCGGTTCAATTGACGAACGTCGCGAAGTCCGGCGCCGAGTCCTCCGACCTCGAGCGGCAGGTGCCGCTGGCCCTGGCGGCCGAGCCCGAACTCGCGATCATCATGGTCGGCGGCAACGACGTCACCCACCGCATCAAGCCGACGCTGGCCGTGCGCTCGCTCCAGCGGGCCGTGCGCAGGCTCCGCGAGGCGGACTGTGAGGTGGTGGCGGGCACCTGTCCTGATCTCGGCACGGTCGAGCCGATCCAGCAGCCGCTGCGCTGGGTGGCGCGGTGGGCGAGCCGGCAGATGGCGGCCGCGCAGACGATCGCGGTGGTGGAGGCCGGGGGCCGCACCGTGTCCATGGGCGACATCCTCGGGCCAGAATTCGCGGCGCGACCGGGCGAGTTGTTCGGCCCCGACCGTTTCCACCCGTCCGCCGAGGGCTACGCCGCCGCGGCGGCAGTCCTGCTGCCGTCCCTGTGCGCCGCCCTCGGCCTCGCGACTCTCGAGGAGGAGGTCCCCGACCGCACCCGCGGCGAGGGCGTCCTCCCGGTTGCGGAGGCGGCCGTCGAGGCGGCCGACGAGCCGGGCACGGAGGTGGCCGGAGTCAGAGTCGCCGGTCGGGAACGCGGGCCCTGGGGACGCTGGGCGCTGCTCCGGCATCGCATCATGCGGCCCGCTCCCAAGCCGGTGGCCGACCCCGCCGCGACAGGTCCGCGCGACGTGGTTAGCCCACCTCCTCCCGACGAAGCTTTCGGTGATCGGCATTCCGCTGCGGCACGATGACGCTGCGAAGCCGAAATCGCTTCGGTGGCTACGGTGATTCCGGCGAGAGCTCGAACGACCCCCCTGCGTCACCCCATCTGGGCCGGGGTACCGATAAACTCCCGTGGTCATCGATCAATGATCGGAAGAACTTGAGGAGCGCCCCCGGAGGCGAAGAGCATCAGCCGTGAGCCTGCCCCGCAGCAACCCACCCCTTCTCGGCATGTCGAGATGTGGCAAGCCTGATGGCCGCATGTCAGAGGTTGAGGACAATGGGTAGTTGCGACCCTCCAGTGCGTGACGCAAGTGCCATTATTAGGCATTTCTCGGGTTCGCGGCGACACTTTAGATCATCCTACGCCTACCGATACCTCACAATCGGTGGTGCAATGTCCGTGGTCATGGCGTGTCGGCTTGCTTCTGCCGTACAAACGCCACTCCGTGCACGAGACGACGCACTGACGTCGAGAGGGGATCATCCGGATGCCAGCCGCACGGTTCCGCCCCGCCGAGCGACCTGCCGTCACTTCCCCGCGTGCCGAAGGCCCGGCTGAGGGTGCTCTCGGCGCACTAGGTCTGCGAAACGGTTCCCGCCTGCTCGCCTTGGTCATGGCAGCGGTCCTCGCTGTCCTCGTGCTCCTCGGCCTGCGGGCGAACGCCCTTTTGGGCGCCACCCGCGCCGCCGGCGCGGCCGAGCAGCTCGCCGGCGTCACCGTCCAGGCCACCGAGCTCATCCACGAGCTTCAGCAGGAACGTGACCACAGCGGGGGCTTCGTCAGCTCCGGCCGGAAGGTCGGCGCCGACCTCGTAGCCCTCCAGCACGTCGACGTCGACAACGCGCTCGAGGACTACCGCGGCGCTCGCGACAAGGTCGCGGTGCCCTCCGGCTCGGTCATCCAGGACCGGCTCGACGCCGCCGACGCCCAGTTGGTCAAGCTCGACCAGTTGCGGACCGAGGTCGAAGAGGGCAAGAAGGCGACGGCCGCCGGGATCTCGGCGGGCTACTCGACGACGATCGGCGCTCTGGTCGCGATACTCCCCGCGGTGGCCGACGGCAGCTCCGACCGCGCGTTCGTCGCCTCGGCCCGCGCTCTAGGCGCCATTGCGGAGGCCAAGGAGATCGCATCGCAGCAGCGCGGGTTCCTGTTCGGCGTCCTGACTGTCGACCGGTTCGGCAACGGCCAGCCGGCCGAGCTGACCGCGCTGAAAGGCAGGCTCCAAGCCGCCCTCGACCACCTGCGCTCCTCGCTCGACGGAGACCATCAGGCGACGTACGACGGTACGGTCGACAATGAGGCGGTCAAGCAGTCCGACGATTTGGTCGTCAGCGTGCTGGCCGCGCCTGGCGGCAAGGAGCTTGGCGTCGGGGCCGCCCAGTGGTTCGACATCGTGTCCACCCGGATCGACCTCATGCGCGCCGCCGAGGCGCAGTTCACGACCGACCTGATCGACGACGCGGGCGGCGTCGCCTCAGGCGCTCGCTGGCGGCTGTTCCTCGAGGGCGTCCTCCTGTTCCTCGTCCTCGTCGGGACGCTCGGGCTGGCCCTGCTCGCCGCCCTGGCCGGCCGCCGCAGCGGAGCGTCGTCGACCGCCTCGCTCCCCGCTGTTCGCCGGCGCGTCCTCGCCCTCGCCGGCGAGCAGCCGAGCGGGTCCGGCGACCGTCCGGCCGATCTCAAGGACGTCGTGCGCGCCGCCGCGGGGCAGATCGACGACCAGGCGCGGGTCGTGCAGGGGACGATGGCGCCGCGAGCGGTGACCGCAGCCATCGTCGGCGACGTCGTGCACATCGTGACCGAACTGCTCGACAATGCGGCGGCGTTCTCCGATCCTGAGACGCGCGTGTTCGTGAAGGCCAAGTCGGCCGTCGACGGGGGCGCCGTCATCGAGGTCGAGGACCAGGGCAGCGGCATGTCGCCCGGGGATCTGGCGGCGGCCAACGCGACGCTCGCGGGCAACCTGGACGAAGGGTCCGCCGGCGGCGGCCTCGGCCTGTTCGTGGCCGGCCGGCTGGCGGCGAGCCACGGCATTCAGGTGCAGCTCCGGCCGAGCGAGGACACCACGGGTGTGACCGCCGTCGTGCGGCTGCCGGCCGCCGTGGTGGTCCTCTCGACCACCTCCCGTGGCGCCGACGCCGCAGGCACCCGCGAGACCCCGGCGGTTCGTGACCCGCTCGCCCGTGGCGCCGCGGCCGGGTCGGCTGGTCTGCGAGAGGGCCCGGCCACGCGAGACAGCGCTCTGCCCAGGCGCGAGCCGGGCGCGGCACGGCCCGACCTCTCGCCGTTCGGATCAGCCGCTTCCGCCAACACTGGCGAAACCACGCAGGTCTGGGACTTCCCGAGCAAGCCGCGTGAGGTGCCCGACCTGCCCTGGAGCACGGCGCCGCAGGCCGCCGCCGGGCCCGCCACCGCTCCGCCGCTGACGCCCGGCGAGGCAGTGACCTCCTGGTCGGCGAGCGGAGCCGCCGGCGGCCTGCCTAGCACGAGTGCGACGACGCCGACCCCAGCTGCCGCCGCCGAGCCGGTTTTCGGTTGGGACGCCACGCCGCCGCCCGCTGCGAACCGCGCCGGCGACACCGGCGCATCGGCCATCCCGCAGTGGGAGCCGACGGCCGACGACGCTGAGCCGACCCAGCAATGGAACGCCGATGTGTGGGGCGCGCCGAGCTTCGCCGACGACCTCGGCGCCGACAGCAGCGGATTGGGTCGGCGGCTGCCGAGCGAGCGGTTCGACATGCCCGGCCCTGCCGACGTGACGCTGCCCGACATCAGCCGCACGGTCCCGCCGATCATCGAACCGGCGATCACGAGCGCCGACGTCCGACTGTCGATCTTCGATGCCATCGAGTCCGAGTGGTTCCGGCAGCGCGCTGTCGGCGACTACCAGCGCGACGAGCTGTCGGACAGCTGGGAGCAGCCGGCCGTCGACTGGTCCTCACCGGCCGACGAGGGCTGGAAGGCCGCAGAGCGGCTCCAGGAGGCTCAGGAGGCCCCGGTGACACCTGCTGGGCTCCCCCAGCGGGTGCCGATGGCCAACTTCGTGCCGGGCTCGATCGAAGCACCCGATGCGTCGGCCCAGCGGCCGACGAATCCTCGGTCGGCGGAGATGGTCCGGGAGATGTTGTCGACCTACCACCGCGGCGTCCGCGAGGGTCGGCACGCCAAGCACCGCCGGTAGCCGACGCAGACAGCAAGACCTCCGCGATCTCGAGCGTTGCTCGAGATCGCGGAGGTCTGTGGTCCGCGCTCAGGGGGTGTAGCTGATCCCCTCGTCGATGAACTCGTTCGTGGCGATGTCCTCTGCCGTGAGCCCCGCCTTCGCCGGCTTGTTCTGCTTGGCGAATATCGGGGTGGTGATGTCGATCATCTGCTGCACGCGGGCCATGTCGAAGTCGCCGAGAGTCTGGTTGGCGCCGTTGCCCACGATGCCCAGCTCACCCATCTTGCTGATCGCGTAATCCGCCAGGCCGGGCGAGTAGGTCCAGCCGGTGTTGTACTGCTTGACCAGCTCGATGACCAGGTCGTTGGTGCGCTTCGGGTCCTTCATGAAGTCGATCTGCGCCTGCTGCAGAACGGGCGCCAGCTTCTCGAGGCAGTCGGCTAGCTGAGCCTTCTCGCCTGCGCGGATCGAAAGCACCTGCGGGTACATCGGGTAGCCCTGCTTGTTGATCAGCTCGTACTTCACCGGCTTGCCCCACGCGGGGACCTCGTTCTCGTAGATGTACGGCTCGGAGGTCGCGAAGCCGGCCTGAGCCGACTTGCCGCCGTCCGAGACGAACCGCGCGGGCGAGCCGTCGTACGAGCCGTCGACCTGGTTCTTGCGCAGAATGCCCTTGTCCAGGAGGTACTCCAGGTAGGTGTCGCCCTGGAAGTAGAGCACCTTCGCGTCGGTCTTCCCGAGGTCCGCCAGCGTGTTCACCTGGGGGTACGTGTTCGGGTCCCACATGATCATGAACGGGCTGATTTCGAGCGGCGACACCACGCCCAGCGTCGGCTGCGTCTTGGAGAGCCGGACGGCCTCGTCGGTGTTGACCTGGCCGAGCGTGATCGACTTGTCGAGGTACATCTGGGCGCTGACCGGCTCGAAGCCGATCGCCGGCCCGCCGACCCGCACCTCGACCTTGACGCCGGTGTCCTGCCCGCCGGAGACCAGCGGCCCGGTCACCCGCTTCTTGTCCGTGTCGACGGTGTAGTCGGAGCCGATGATCTGGTAAAGCGCCCCGTATTCCGACTCAGGGTTCCAGTCGGTCTGGAACACGACCGGGTCGGGGCAGACGCCGGCCAGATTCACGGCCGCGCCTGTGGCCGTAGACGTGGGCTGGGCAGCCGCGCCATCGGAGCCCTCGTTGTCGTTGTCGCCGCCACATCCAGCCGCGGCGATGCCCAGGGCGAGCATGGCGGCCAACGCCCCGGCCAATTTCCTGCTGTTCACGCGAACTCCTTACCAGAGGGATGAGAGTGACTTGCGGATGGACGCGCGTCGGCCAGCGATAGGCATTGCGCGCTTGGGCCGTGCGGCGCTAACCGGACGCGGCGCCGCCGGCCGACTCGTGCCAGCCCCCGACCACAAGCCGGCTGAGGTAACCGAAGATCCAGAAGGCCACGACGCCGAGCAGCGACGCGAGGATGAGCGCGCCGAACATCTGCTCGGTCTGCAAGCGGGCGCGGTAGAGGTCGATGAGGATTCCGACGCCCGGCTCGCCCTGCTTGAAGAAGAAGTCCCCGACGATCGCGCCGATCACCGCCAACCCGGCAGAGGTTCGCAGCCCGACGAAGACGGCCGGCAGCGCGGCCGGGAATTGCAGCTTCCGCAACCTGGTCAGCCGGCTCGCGCCGTGCAGCGTGAACAGGTCGTGGTGGCCGGCGTCGACCGACTGGAGCCCGAACAACGTGTTAGCGATCATCGGGAACAGCGCGATGATCACACAGACGATCACCCGGCTACGGAAGCCGAACTCGAACCAGAACCCGATGACGGGGACGATCGCGAGGATCGGCACGCACTGCAGCACCACCGCATAGGGCCAGATCGACCGCTCGATCCAGCGTGCCTGGCTCATCAGGATCGCCAGCGCGGTGCCGAGGACGATCGCGATCCCCAATCCGACCATCGCGACCTTGGTCGACAGCCACAGCGCGTCGAGCAACTCGGCGAGGTTGACGGTGTCGAGGAACGCCACCTGGACCACGGCATGCGGCGGCGGCACCAGGAACCGACGGTCCGCGGTCAGCAGGCCGTAGCTGACGAAGTACCAGAGCCCGAGGAACGCCAGGAACACGAGGAAGGGCGGGACGACGAAGCCGAGCCAGTTGGAGCGCCCCCTCCGGCGAGACAGCTGGGACGGCGGCGCAGCCGGCAGCTGCTGGTCAGGGCTGGCCGGCTGGACTTCGACGCTCATCGGGTGACGCTCCTTCAGCGAACGGGGCAGGCGCTGTGCGGCTTCGCTGCGTTACACGTCGGTCCCTCGCAGGCAGCGCGAGACGCGTCCGGCGATCTGCGAGAACCGGTCCTCGAAGCGCAGCTGGGGCAGCCGCGGGTAGTCGAACGGAACCTCGAAGTCAGCGCGGATGCGTCCGGGCCGACCGGACATCACGACCACGCGGGTCGACAGGTAAACCGCCTCGGTGACCGAGTGTGTGACGAAGAGCGCCGCGAACCGCTGGGAGACGAAGAGCTGCTGCAGTTCGTCGTTGAGGCGCTCGCGGCTGAGCTCGTCGAGCGCGCCGAACGGTTCGTCGAAGAGGAAGAGCTCGGGGTCGAGCGTGAGTGACCGGGCGAGGGACACCCGCATCCGCATGCCGCCGGACAGCGCTCGCGGCCGGTGGCCGGCGAACTCGCTGAGCCCGACCAGCTTGATCGCCTCATCGGCGCGACGGCGCCGGTCGGCTCGTGGCAGCTTGTGCAGCTCGCTGAGCAACTCGACGTTGCCCTGCACTGTCCGCCAAGGAAGCAGGGTGGCGTCTTGAAAGACGTAACCGACCTTGCCGGAGTTGACGCGCATCGAACCGCCGCTCAACCGGGTCAAACCGGATGCGATGCGAAGGAGTGTGCTCTTGCCGCAACCAGACGGCCCGACGATGGTGACGAACTCGCCGGGGGCTACGGTCAGGTCCACATCACTGAGCGCGACCGTGCCGTCGGCGAATGTCTTCCCGACGCCCGCGAACGCCAGGGTCGGGGCTTGCCCATTGGGCACCACAGCGGGTTCGGCCGGTACGTTCACTTCGTCCCTTCGTTCGGGGCGACCGTATGGGAACTGGCCGAGACTCCCGAGCGTTCCGGCGGGACTCCCGTGCGCCACATGCCCCCGCGAGGCGTACGTTAGTCGACCAGCCTGGGCCTGCGCACCAGCCCCCCGTTACAAGATGTCGACAACACGGTCATCTTTGGGCATCGGCCATCGGCCAGATGAGCTTGGCGCCCTTCGCGACGTCGGGTGGGTAGACCACCTGGTTGGCGATTTTGTCGCCGCGCCGGACAACCTGCTCGACGATCCCGTTGGCGCCGGAGTTCTGGTTGGTCTCGTCGAATCGGATGCCGTTCCACGGGACGATCGTGTCGCGCCCGGGTATGTCGATGCCCAGCAGCGCTGACCGGATCCGGTCCGGCTCGACCGATCCGGCAATGTCGATGGCCTGCGCGATGGTCATGACGGCCGTGAAGGACCCGGCGGACACGTCGCTCATCTGGCTGTTGTACTTCTTGGCGAACAAGTCCTTGACGGCCTTGGCGGCGGGATTGCGCGAAGCCAGGTCGCTCGACCAGGCCGACTCCTGCAGAAGCCCGACGGCGTCGGGGCCCGCCCGGTCGGCGAACGACCGGTCAGAGAAGCCAGGCCCAAAGCCCATGATGGCCGGCGGGGTGTAGTTGATGCGGCGGAACGACTCGACGACCTCCCCCGCGGACTCGACCGTCGAAGCGACGACGAAGACGGCGTCCGGGCTCGCCGCCTTGACCTGCTGCGCCGGCGAGTCCAGGTCGTCGGCCCGCGGGTCGAACGGGACCCGGGCCACCATCTGGAACCCGCCCTCCTCGGCCAGCTCGGCGGTGTCGGCCGCCACCGCGTTGCCCGACTTGTCGTCAGCGTGGAACACCACGACCTTCCTGGCTGCCTTGCCTTGGCTCTGTTGGTACTTGAGCACGGAGAAGAACCCCTCGCCGTACATCCGGTCGGTCGGGCCGACCCGGAAGAACCAGTCCAGGCCGCGCTCGGTGAGGTAGCCGGCGGAGGCGTCGCCGTTCATGAACGGGACCTGGATGCGCTCGGCCCGCTGGCTCGCGGCCAGCGTCACCCCAGCGTCATAGCAGCCGATGAGGGCGACCACACCTTCCTGCGAGACCAGCCGGCCCAACTCCTCCGAGGCCCGCACCGCGTCGCCCTTGGTGTCCGATCTGATCAACCGGATCTTCGCGCCACCCATGTTGGGCAGGCCGGAGAACGCCGCGAGTGGCAGCGGGACCGTGCGGGTCGGCTCGTTGATGATCTCCGCAGCGAGCAGCGCCCCGCGGAGGGCGTCTTCTCCAGCCGCCTTCGTCGGACCGGTCAGCGGGACGAGCACGCCGATCTTGATCTCCGGGGCCGCCGATGGGGAGCCGTCGGAGTCTGAGCCGGAGCAGGCGGCGGTGGCGACGGCGACGACCGCGGCGAGGATCGCGGCGGCTGATCGAGGAGTCCGTGCACGCATGTCAGGCATCTCTTTCAAGGTCGGCCCGAACGAGTGGGCCACACTCTCTCACGCTTTCCGCGAAGCTTTGACGGAGCCATCGAGCATAGGAAGAGGCACACAGGCTCTCGCTACTCAAGGTCATCAAGCGTGTCCAGCGGAGTGACGAACTGTACTTCGGTCCAGCGTCTGGCCATTGCGTTCCTGGCAAGAATGTGGGAGCTATCGGGGACGGCTGTGCAAGGCTTTGGCCGTCACACCTGCCGGTGTGCTCCAATGACCGGGTTCGGGGCCTTCGCGCTGCGGGAGCG
>Ga0184623_10001246_pt1 | contig 11121 bp, 7 predicted proteins | sample PLM1_100_b1_FD_133138 | JGI IMG/M metagenome (GOLD analysis project Ga0184623, IMG submission 133138) | Groundwater sediment microbial communities from an aquifer in East River, Colorado, USA - PLM1_100_b1 | ecosystem: Environmental > Terrestrial > Soil > Riparian zone | place: USA: East River...
CCCGGCTGGCAAGGCGGAGGAAGGAGGCGCACTGGGTTTGTGCGTCGACTGACGACAACGCCGCCAGGCGGGATGCGGGGCGTCGCGAGCCGGCGAGGGGTTTGCCAACAGGCTCTAAGGGGCACCGTCGCTCTCGTGGCCGCGTCGACGGAGGTAGCGCTCGAACTCCCGCGCGATCGCCTCGCCGCTCGCCTCGGGCAGCTCCGCGGTGTCCTTCGCCTCCTCCAGCGCCCGGACGTACTCAGCGACCTCGGAGTCCTCTGCGGCCAGCTCGTCGACGCCGCGCTCCCATGCCCGGGCCTCCTCAGGCAGCTCGCCGAGGGGGACGGGCACGTCGAGCAGGTCCTCGACCCGCCGCAGCAGCGCGAGGGTGGCCTTCGGGCACGGCGGCTGGGCGACGTAGTGCGGCACCGCCGCCCAGAACGACGCGGACGGCAGGCCGGCTTTGGCGCACGCCTCCCCGAGCACCCCGACGATCCCGGTCGGCCCTTCGTAGCGCGAGACGTCCAGCCCGAGCGAGCGGGCGAGCACGTCGTCGGACGTGGAGCCGGACACGGGAACCGGCCGCGTGTGCGGGGAGTCGGCCAGCAACGCGCCGAGGGTGACGACCATCTCCGTGCCAAGACGGCGGGCGTAATCGAGCAGCTCGGTGCAGAAGGCGCGCCACCGGAAGCTCGGCTCGATGCCGCGGACGATGATCAGGTCGCGGGACCCGCGGGGCGCGCGGGCGATAGAGACGCGCGTGGTGGGCCAGGTGATATGCCGGGCCTGCCCTTCGGCGAGGACCACCGCAGGGCGGTTGACCTGAAAGTCGTAGTAGCCCTCGGGGTCGAGCTCCGCGATGGGACGGGAGCGCCAGACCCGCTCCAGGTGCTCGATGGCGCCTGTCGCGGCGTCGCCCGCGTCGTTCCAGCCCTCGAACGCGGCCAGCATGACCGGGTCGTTGAGCTCGGGCGGATCCTCGAGCTCGATCACCCAGCGCCTCCCTCCGGCGGGCTCAGCAACGACAACTCCTCCAGGACAGCCCACACCAGTCCGGTCACCAGCGCCAGCCACTGCAAGCGTACGTCGTGGGCCCGGACCCGACGGACGGGAGCAGCCAGAGCCGTGGGACGGTCGGGAATGCCACCGCGCTGGCGCTCATGCAGGTCAAGGCGCTGGCCACGGCGCGGTCACGTGGCTGTCGGACCGGCGCACTACCCTTGGGACCGACAGCTCGGCCTGGCGGGCCAGCCTAGCGCCCAACCCGCCGGCCCCCGCGCGACCTTGGGAGCCCTGGTCCGACCATGAGCCCATCCAACACCGTCAGCGAGCTTCGCAGAGCGCTCTCCGAGCGCGTCGTCGTGGCCGACGGGGCGATGGGCACGATGCTTCAGGCGCACGACCTCGCCCTCGACGACTTCGAGGAGCTCGAGGGCTGCAACGAGATCCTCAACGTCACCCGGCCCGACGTCGTTCGCGCCGTCCACAACGACTACTTCGCCGTCGGCGTCGACTGCGTCGAGACGAACACGTTCGGCGCTAACCTCGCCAATCTCGGCGAATACGACATCGCGCACCGCATCTACGAGCTGGCCGAGGCCGGCGCCCGGCTCGCCCGCGAGGTGGCCGAGCACTGGACGACCCCCGAGCACCCGCGTTGGGTGATCGGCTCGGTCGGGCCCGGCACCAAGCTGCCCACGCTGGGCCACGTCAGCTTCCGCGCTCTGCGCGACGCCTACGAAGAGGAGGTGGCCGGCCTGGTCGCCGGCGGCGCCCACGCCGTCCTCATCGAGACCGCCCAGGACCTCCTCCAGGCCAAGGCCGCGATCATCGGCGCGCGCCGCGCGATCCGGGCGGCGGGCGTGGACATCCCGGTGTTCGCGCAGGTCACGGTCGAGACCACCGGCACCCTCCTGCTGGGCTCCGAGATCGGGGCCGCGCTCACGGCCCTCGAGCCGCTGGGCGTCGACATGATCGGGCTCAACTGCGCCACCGGCCCCGCCGAGATGAGCGAGCACCTCCGGACCCTGTCCCGCCACGCGCGCGTGGGCCTGTCCTGCATGCCCAACGCCGGGCTGCCGCAACTGGGTCCGGACGGCGCCACCTACCCGCTCACCCCGCGGGAGCTCGCCGACGCCCACGACACGTTCACGCGCGACTACGGCCTGTCCCTGGTCGGCGGCTGCTGCGGCACCACGCCCGAGCACCTCCGCCAGGTCGTCGAGCGGGTGCGCGGGCGCTCCTTGGCCCCCCGCAGGCCGCGCCCCGAGCCCGGCGCCGCGTCGCTCTACCAGAGCGTGCCGTTCCGGCAGGACACCTCCTACCTGTCCATCGGCGAGCGCACCAACGCGAACGGCTCGAAGGCCTTCCGCGAAGCGATGCTCGCCGAACGCTGGGACGACTGCGTCGCGATCGCGCGGGAGCAGACCCGTGACGGCGCCCATCTGCTCGACCTGTGCATCGACTACGTCGGGCGCGACGGCGCCGCCGACATGCGGGCCGTCGCCAGTCGGCTGGCCACCGCGTCCACGCTGCCGATCGTGCTCGACTCGACCGAGGCCGGCGTGATCGAGGCCGGTCTCGAGCTGCTCGGCGGGCGGGCGGTGGTCAACTCCGTCAATTACGAAGACGGCGACGGCCCCAAGTCGCGGATGGCCCGGATCATGCCCGTCATCAAGGAGCACGGCGCCGCGGTGGTCGCCCTGACCATCGACGAGGAGGGCCAGGCCCGGACCGCCGACTGGAAGGCACGGGTCGCCTCGCGGCTCATCGACGACCTCACCGGCCGCTGGGGGATGCGGGTCGAGGACATCCTCATCGACTGCCTCACCTTCCCGATCGCCACCGGCCAGGAGGAGACCCGCCGCGACGCGCTCGAGACGATCGAGGCGATCCGCGAGGTCAAGCGCCGTTACCCGGCCGTCCAGACCACGCTTGGGCTGTCCAACGTCTCGTTCGGGCTCAACCCGGCCGGGCGCGTGGTCCTCAACTCGGTGTTCCTGCACGAGGCCGTGCAGGCCGGGCTCGACTCCGCGATCGTCCACGCCTCGAAGATCCTGCCCATGGCGCGCATCCCCGACGACCAGCGTCAGGTCACGCTCGACCTGGTCTACGACCGGCGCCGGCCGGCGACCGACGACCGCCCGGCCTATGACCCGCTGCAACGGTTCCTCGAGCTGTTCGAGGGCGCGACCGCGGCCGACCTGCGCCAGTCGCGGGCCGCCGAGCTTGCCGAGCTGCCTCTCGGCGAGCGGCTGCGCCGGCGCATCATCGACGGCGAGCGCATCGGCCTCGAGGCCGACCTCGACGAGGCCCTCGAGCGTGGCAGCTCAGCGTTGGAGATCATCAACAACGACCTGCTCGAGGGCATGAAGGTCGTCGGCGACCTCTTCGGCCGCGGCGAGATGCAGCTTCCGTTCGTGCTGCAGTCAGCCGAGGTCATGAAGGCGGCGGTGGCCCACCTCGAGCCCCACATGGAGCGCGCGGACGAGGCCGGGAAGGGCACGATCGTGCTCGCGACGGTCAAGGGCGACGTGCACGACATCGGCAAGAACCTCGTTGACATCATCCTGACCAACAACGGCTACAACGTCGTCAACATCGGCATCAAGCAGCCCGTCTCCGCGATCCTGCAGGCCGCCGAGGAGAGCCGGGCCGACGTTATCGGCATGTCCGGCCTGCTGGTCAAGTCGACGGTGATCATGAAGGAGAACCTCGAGGAGATGAATGCCAGGGGGGTGGCCGCGCGCTGGCCGGTGCTCCTCGGCGGCGCCGCGCTGACCAGGGCTTACGTCGAGCAGGACCTCGCCCAGCTCTACGACGGCGAGGTGCGCTACGCCCGCGACGCGTTCGAGGGCCTGCGCCTCATGGACGCCGTCGTCGCGGTCAAGCGCGGCATCCCCGGCGCCGAGTTGCCCGCGCTCCGGCAGCGGCGGGTGCGCAGCACGGCGACCCTACGGGAGACACCGCCGGAGGAGATGCCCGCCCGTTCCGACGTCGCGACCGACAACCCGGTCCCGACGCCGCCGTTCTGGGGCGATCGGGTGGTCAAGGGCATCCAACTGGCCGACTACGCCAGCTACCTGGACGAGCGGGCGACGTTCATGGGGCAGTGGGGCCTGCGTGGGTCGCGCGGCGACTCCGGGCCCTCCTACGAGGAGCTGGTCGAGACTGAGGGGCGGCCGCGCCTGCGCATGTGGCTCGAGCGGATGCAGACCGAAGGCTGGCTCGAGGCCGCGGTGGTCTACGGCTACTTCCCGTGCTGGAGCGAGGGCGACGACCTCGTCGTGCTCCACGACGACGGCACCGAGCGCGTCCGGTTCACCTTCCCCCGCCAGCGCCGCGACCGGCATCTCTGCCTGGCCGACTTCTTCCGCGCCAAGGACTCCGGCGACACCGACGTCGTGGGTTTCCACGTCGCGACGGTGGGCTCGCGGATCTCGGAGGCGACGGCCAAGCTGTTCGCCGACAACGCCTACCGCGACTACCTCGAGCTGCATGGCCTGTCGGTGCAGCTCACCGAGGCGCTGGCGGAGTACTGGCACGCCCGGGTGCGCGGCGAGCTCGGGCTCTCCGGCGAGGACGACCCGGAGATCGTCGAGGTGCTGGCGCACCAGGGCTACCGCGGCTCGCGCTACTCGCTCGGCTACCCGGCGTGCCCCGACCTCGAGGACCGCGCGAAGATCGTCGACCTGCTCCGGCCGGAGCGGGTGGGGGTCGAGCTGTCCGAGGAGTTCCAACTGCACCCCGAGCAGTCGACCGACGCGATCATCGTCCACCACCCCGAGGCCAAGTACTTCAACGCCTCGTGAGGGAGCGGGCGCTGCAGGCCGTCCTGTTCGACATGGACGGCCTGGCGGTCGACACCGAGCACGCGTGGCTGACGGTGGAGCACGAGGTGGCCGACTGGCTCGGCGCGCCCTGGGGACCTGAGCACCAGGCGGCGCTGGTCGGCGGCTCGCTCGAGGCCACGTCCGGCTACCTTCGCGACCGCGGCAACCGGGTGGTGCCGACCGCGGACATCGCCGCCCGGCTGCTCACGGGCATGGTCGAGCGGGTGCGGCGGTTCGGCGCGCCGGAGCGGCCGGGCATCCGGACGTTGCTCGCAGAGGTGCGCCGCGCGGGCCTGCCCAGCGCGCTCGTGTCCGCGTCGCACCGCGCGCTCGTCGACGCGGTGCTCGCCGCGACCGGGCTGGCCTTCGACGTGACCGTCGCCGGCGACGAGGTCGGGCGCACCAAGCCGGCGCCCGACCCGTATCTCCGCGCCGCAGAACTGCTCGACGCCGATCCCCGCCGCTGCGTGGTGCTCGAGGACTCGCCCAACGGCGTGGCCGCCGGCGAGGCGGCGGGCTGCGTCGTGGTCGGCGTGCCCAACATCGTGCCACTGCTGCCCGGGCCGGCCCGGACGATCGTGGCGTCGCTCGAGGAGCTGTCCGTGCCGGCGCTCGCCGCGCTCGTCGCCGCCGGAGTCAGCAACAATTCTCCGCGATCTTGAGCTTACCGGCGCTTGGGAGCGCTCCCACGACGAAATAGCTCAAACAGGCGTACCGTAAGACCCTCGACAGCGCCTCTCCCTGGCGATCGTTGCGAAAATGCGACCTACCCCATGGGGGGATCGTTGCCTGCGCACGCGTGCGATCGCATATCGTCCCGGGCACGCTGGTCAATCGACTGGCGGTTTCCGCATGCAGAGGTGGGATATGCGACACAGCACCAGTCCCTCCCGGAGGCTGCTCGCCCTCACCCTGGGCGGCGTCCTGGCCGCGGCCCTAGCGGGGTGCGGCGGCGACTCCGGCGACGAAGAGAGCGCCGGCGCGACCGGCGGCACCCTTGTCTTCGGCACCTCGAACGACCCGGTGATCCTCGACGGCGCCTACGTCAGCGACGGCGAGTCGATCCGACCGGTCCGGCAGATCTTCGAGTCGCTGGTCACCACCAAGGAGGGCGGCACCGAGCCGCTCCCGCTCCTCGCCAAGAGCTGGGAGACCAGCGCAGACGGCCTGACCTGGACGTTCACGCTCCAGGAAGGCGTGAAGTTCCATGACGGCGAGCCGTTCAACGCGGCTGCGGTCTGCACCAACTTCGACCGCTGGTACAACTTCAAGGGCGTTCAGCAGGCCGACTCGGTCGCCTACTACTGGCTGACCGTCTTCGGCGGGTTCGCGAAGAACGAGAGCCCTGACACGGCACCGAGCCTCTACAAGTCCTGCGCCGCCGAGAACGACACCACGGCGGTGATCACGCTCACCCGGCCCAACGGCGCGTTCCTCTCCGGGCTGACCCTGCCGGCGTTCTCTATGGCCAGCCCCAAGGCGCTGACCGAGTTCAAGGCCGACGAGGTCAAGGGCGCCGCCGACGCGCCGCAGTTCACCGGCACGTTCGGCACCGAGCATCCAGTCGGCACCGGCCCGTTCAAGTTCGAGTCGTGGCAGCGCGGCGACCGGCTCACGATCGCCCGCAACGACGACTACTGGGGCGAGAAGGCCAAGCTGGACAAGGTCGTCTTCCGGCCCATCGGGAAAGGCGCCGACCGCCGCCAGGCGCTCGAGGCAGGCGACATCGACGGCTACGACCTTGTCGACCCGGGCGACGTCGACGCGCTGAAGTCCGCGGGGTTCCAGATCCTCGAGCGGCCGGCGTTCAACGTCGGCTACATCGGCTTCGACCAGGCCGAGGAACCGGTCAACAACCCGAAGATCCGCGAGGCGATCGCCTACGCGATCAACCGGCAGCAGATCGTGCAGGCCAACTACCCGGCCGGAGCCGAAGTGGCCACGCAGTTCCAGCCGCCGAGCCTGTGGGGCCACAACCCGGAGGTGCCGAAGTACGACTACGACCCGGAGAAGGCCAAGACCCTGGTCGCGGAGTCGGGCGTCAAGAACCCCACGCTCCAGTTCTTCTACCCGACCGACGTCAGCCGGCCCTACATGCCCAACCCGACTGCGAACTTCGAGATCATGAAGGCCAACCTCGAGGCGGTCGGCTTCAAGGTCGTGCCCAAGGCCGCGAAGTGGGACCCCGACTACCTCAACGCCGTCGACAGCGGCAACGCGGGCGCGGTGCACATCATCGGCTGGACCGGCGACTACGGCGACCCCGACAACTTCATCGGCACGTTCTTCGGCCGGCCGAAGGCGCAGTTCGGGTTCAAGGACGCCGCCATCCAGGACGAGTTGGCCCGCGCTCTCTCGCTGTCCGACCAGGCCGAGCGCGACACGATCTACAAGAAGGCCAACGCCGACATCATGACGGCGCTGCCCGGCATCCCTTACGTCCACACCAAGCCCAACATCGCGTTCAAGGCCGGCGTCACCGGCTATGTGCCGAGTCCCGTGAACAACGAGGACTTCTCGACCGTCAGCCTGCCCAGCAGCAACTAAGAGACGTGCCGATCATGACCGGCACGCCGTGGGTTCTCCAGGGCACGCTTCGGCGTGCCCTGGAGAACGCTGCTGCCCGCACGGGAGACTAGGCTCGTGGCCCGCTTCGTCTTCCGACGGCTGGCCCTGCTCATCCCCATCTTGTTCGGGTTGTCGCTGCTCCTGTTCCTCTGGGTGCGGGCGCTCCCCGGCGGCCCGGCGATCGCGCTGCTCGGCGAGCGGGCGACGCCGGAGGCGATCGAGCGGTTCAACCGGCTGTACGGCCTTGACCGCTCGCTGTGGGAACAATACGCGAGCTACATGGGCCGGGTGGTCCGGCTCGACCTGGGGGCCTCGACGCGGACCAACCGCCCCGTGCTCACGGAGTTCTGGGAGCGCTTCCCGGCGACGATCGAGCTCGCGCTGGCGGCGCTGCTCATCGCGGTCGCGGTCGGCATCCCGCTCGGCTACTTCGCGGCCCGGCGGTTCGGGACCTGGCTCGACAACTCCTCGGTGGTCGCCTCGCTCATCGGCGTGACCATCCCGGTGTTCTTCCTCGGCTTCCTCCTCAAGTACGTCTTCGCCGTGCGGCTCGGCTGGCTGCCGTCACAAGGCCGGCAGGACGCCCGGCTCGCGGTCGAGCATCCGACCAACTTCTACGTCCTCGACGGGATCGTCACCGGCAACCTGAACGCGACCTGGGACGCGATCGCCCACCTGATCCTGCCCGCCATCGCGCTGGCGTCGATCCCGCTCGCGATCATCGTGCGGATCACCCGCGCCTCCGTCCTCGACGTGCTCAACGAGGACTACGTGCGCACTGCGGAGGCCAAGGGCCTCACCAAGCGCGTCATCAGCCGGCGGCACGTCCTGCGCAACGCGATGCTGCCGGTCTCCACGACGATCGGGCTGCAGACCGGGCTGCTCTTGTCCGGCGCGATCCTCACCGAGACGGTCTTCGCGCTGCCCGGGATCGGGACGTACCTGGTGCGCGCGATCGACGGCCGTGACTACTCGGCGATCCAGGGCGTGATCCTGATCATCGCGGTGATCTATGTCATCGTGAACCTCCTCGTCGACATCTCTTACGGGATCATCGACCCACGGGTGAGGGTGAGGTGAGAACGCGATGAGCATCCAGGCGGCCGAGATCCTCGCCGAGACCACCCATGTCGACGAGGAGCACGGCGGCAGCGTCCGGGTCGAGGCGTGGCGGCGGCTGCGGCGCAACCCGGCGGCGATCGCCGGCGCGCTGCTCGTGCTGCTGTTCCTGCTCGTCGCGGCATTCGCCCCGCTGCTCGCGCCCTACGGCCCGACCGACCAGGTCGCCCTCGATCAGATCCGGCCCGGATCGATCCCCGGGCCGTCGAGCGAGCACGTGCTCGGCGTGGACAACCTCGGCCGCGACGAGCTGTCCCGGCTGCTGTACGGCGCGCGGCAATCGCTGATCATCGGCGTGGGCTCGACGCTGATCGGGTTCTTCTTCGGCTGCCTGCTCGGGCTGGCTGCCGGCGGGCTCGGCGGCTGGGTCGACGGCTTGGCCATGCGGCTGGTCGACATCATGCTCTCGATTCCTGGCCTGCTGTTCGCCATCGCGGTGGCCGCGCTGGTCGGGAAGACGCGGCTGGGGCTGATGATCGCGATCGCGGTGCCCGCCATCCCGATCTTCGCCCGGCTGTTGCGCGGCTCGATGCTCGCGCACCGCGAGGCCGACTACGTGATGGCCGCGAAATCCGTCGGCGTGCGGCAGAGCCGGATCGTCTTCAGCCACATCGTGCCCAACTCGCTCTCGCCGGTGCTGGTTCAGGGGACGCTGCTGCTGGCCACCGCGATCATCGACGCGGCCGCGCTGAGCTTTCTGGGCCTCGGCACCGACGATCCGGGCGTGCCGGAGTGGGGGCGGATGCTCGCCGACTCGCAGTCGTACCTCGCCGCCGCCGCGCACCTGGCGTTCCTGCCGTGCATCGCGATCGTGATCTCCGCGCTCGGCTTCACCCTGCTCGGGGAGTCTCTGCGCGAGGCTCTCGACCCGCGGTTCCGCCGATGAACACGACACCGGAGCCGCTGCTCGACGTCCGCGACCTCCGGGTGACGTTCTCCCGCCGCGGCCGCCGCGACGTGGCCGCCGTCGACGGCGTCAGCCTCACGGTCGGCGCCGGGCAGACCGTCGGGGTGGTGGGGGAGTCCGGCTCCGGCAAGAGCGTCACGTCGCTGGCGATCATGGGACTGCTGCCGCGTCGCGGGGTTCGCGTCGAGGGGCAGGTGTCGTTCGACGGGCGCAGCCTGCTGACCATGACCGACGATCAGCTGCGCCAGGTCCGCGGACGCGACATCGCGATGGTCTTCCAGGACCCCATGACCTCGCTGAACCCGGTCATCCCGGTCGGCGTGCAGGTCACCGAGGTGCTCGAGCGGCATCGCGGGATGTCCGGCAGGGAAGCCCGCGACGAAGCCGCGCGGCTGCTGGAGCGCGTCGGCATACCCGACGGACGGCAGCGCCTGAAGGAGTACCCCCATCAGCTGTCCGGGGGCATGCGGCAACGCGCGCTCATCGCGATCGCGCTGGCCTGCCAGCCGCGGCTGCTGATCGCCGACGAGCCGACCACCGCGCTCGACGTCACCATCCAGGCGCAGATCCTGGAGTTGCTCAAGGAGCTGGTGGCAGCGTCCGGCACCGCGCTCATCCTGATCACCCACGACCTCGGCGTCGTCGCCGGGCTGTGCGACACCGTCAACGTCATGTACTCCGGCCGGATCGTCGAGTCCGCGCCGCGCCACCCGCTGTTCGGGTCGCCGCGGCACCCCTACACCGGCGGGCTGCTCGGCTCGGTCCCGCGGCTCGACGCGCCCCGCGCCGAGCCGCTGCGGCCGATCCCCGGCTCGCCGAACGACACCCTGCCCTGGCCCAATGGGTGCGCCTTCGCTCCCCGCTGCGCCAACCGGATCGACACCTGCACCGAGGTCACGCCGGACCTCGAGTGGACCGGCGAGCGTGGGCTGCGTTGCCACAACCCGCTTGCGCCGGCCGAGCTCAGCGCGGGAGCGGCGCGATGACCACGCCGGATGTCGTGCGGGAGCCGGCGGTCGCGGAGCGGGCGTCCAGTGCGGACGTGCTGCTCAAGGTGCGCGACCTGAAGGTGCACTTCCCGATCAAGTCCGGCGTGCTCGTCGACCGGACGGTTGGGCATGTCAAGGCCGTCGACGGCGTCGACCTCGACATCGTGCGCGGCCGGACGTTCGGCCTGGTGGGGGAGTCCGGCTGCGGGAAGAGCACGCTCGGCCGGGCGGTGCTGCGGCTGGTCGAGCCGACCAGCGGCAGCGTGGTCTTCGACGGCACCGACGTGCTCAAGCTCGACGCCGAGCCGATGCGGCGCATGCGGCGGCGGATGCAGATGGTGTTCCAGGACCCCATGGCCAGCCTCGATCCGCGGCAGAGCGTCGAGTCGATCCTGACCGAGCCGCTGGCCGCCCACCGCACGGGAAAAGGTGGCAGGAAGGCCCGCGACGCCGCCCGGGTGCGTGAGCTGCTCGAGGTGGTAGGGCTGCCGGCCAGCGCCTCAGGCCGCTACCCGCACGAGTTCTCCGGTGGCCAGCGGCAACGCATCGGCATCGCCAGGGCGATCGCGCTCGAGCCCGACCTCGTCATCGCCGACGAGCCGGTGTCGGCCCTCGACGTGTCGATCCAGGCCCAGGTCATCAACCTGCTCGAGGAGTTGCAGCAGCGGCTCGGGCTGACCTACGTCGTCATCGCGCACGACCTCGCCGTCGTCCGGCACATCTC
>Ga0184623_10001247_pt1 | contig 11120 bp, 12 predicted proteins | sample PLM1_100_b1_FD_133138 | JGI IMG/M metagenome (GOLD analysis project Ga0184623, IMG submission 133138) | Groundwater sediment microbial communities from an aquifer in East River, Colorado, USA - PLM1_100_b1 | ecosystem: Environmental > Terrestrial > Soil > Riparian zone | place: USA: East River...
CGCGCCCACCGCAGCGGGGGCGATCCGGGCGCGGCCCGAGCGCGCCAATGCGAGCACGACCCCGACCAGCCCGGCGGTGGCCACCGCCTCGGACAGCCACAGGTGCGCGCCGGACCGCGCCGTGCTCGACGCGCTGACCGCCGGGAGGTCGAACATCAGGTTGGCCAGGACCGCCCCTGCGATGCCGCCGGCGACCTGCGCGGACAGGTAGGCCGCTAAGGCGAAGGTGCTCAACCCGGTCGCCGCGCGCCGGCCCAGCGCCCAGTCCAGGACCGAGATGACCGGGTTGAGGTGCGCCCCGGAGACCGGGCCAACCAGCAAAATGATCACGGCCAGCCCGGCAGCGGTCGCGGCGGCGTTCTCCGCGAGCTGCAGCCCTACGTCGCTGCTAGACAGCCGGGCGGCCGCGATGCCGGAGCCCACCACCACGGCGACCAGTAAGCCGGTGCCCACCAGCTCGGCGAGGCTCTGGCGGGCCAGCGTGGGCAGGCTCACTGCGCGCCGGAGCTGGTGTCCGGCTCGGCCGCGAGCAGCCCGCTCAGATGTCCCAGCGCGGCGGGCCGCACCCAGTAGTACACCCACGTGCCACGCCGCTCGGAGGCGATCAGCCCGGCCTCCCGCAGCACCCGCAGATGATGTGAGATCGTCGGCGCGGTCACGTCGAACGCGCCGGTCAGCTCGCACACGCACGCCTCGCCGCCCTCGTGCGCGCCGATCAAGCTCAGCAGCCGAAGCCGGACCGGGTCGGCCAGCGCCTTGAACACCCGCGCCAACTCAGCTGCCTGCTCCTCGCCCATCGGCTGGCGGACCAGCGGCGAGCAGCAACCCCCCACATCGGCGACGACCGGCAGCCCCTGCAGCTTCGACACGCCTCTAATTTGACAGACGCCTAAGCAGGAAGCAAACTTGGCATTGCTTAGACGGGCGTCTAAACAGATCTGAAGGAGGCAGCGATGAGCCGCGTCCAACTCGCGCTACGGGTCCCGGACCTCGACGCTTCTGTCGAGTTCTACGCCAAGCTGCTCGGCGAAGGCCCGGCCAAGCGCCGACCGGGCTACGCCAACTTCGCCATTCCCGAGCCCCCGCTAAAGCTCGTCCTCATCGAGGGCGAGCCGGGCCAGCGAACAGCCCTGGATCACCTTGGGATCGAGGTCGAGTCCAGCGAGCAGGTCGCCGCCGCGACCACGCGGCTCGCCGACCAGGGCCTGGCCACCACGACCGAGGAGAACACCGCATGTTGCTACGCCGTGCAGGACAAGGTCTGGGTGAGCGGCCCCGGCAACGAGCCATGGGAGGTCTACGTCGTCAAAGCCGACGCCGACACCCTCACCAAGCAGGCGCAGTCCCCCTGCTGCGCCCCCAGCACGGCTGCCGGCCACGACGCCGCTGGCGGCTCAGCGACAGCATCCACCGGCTGCTAACCCGGCCGAGCAGCACCCGCGGGCTCACACCAGCGGGTACGCGTCCCTCCAACTCGTGCCGGCCGGCAGCCGGCTGGGCGGCGCACCACCGTGGCCGCGCGGAGCCGCGAGGGCGGGTCCGCTCCCGCCGTCCGACCCGATTGGCGACTGCGACCTGTTCGTAGGGCTTCTTGCCGCTCCCACCTCCGAACCGAACCAGCCCGGTCGACCGCGCCAGGCCAGTGGGAAGCTGCTGTACGTTTGCGATCCGTGGATGCCGTAGTGGATTTGAGCCGCCCGTACTTCATTGGGATCGGCGGCATTGGCATGTCAGGACTGGCGAGGATATGCGCCGCGCGCGGTGCGCAGGTCGGCGGGAGCGACGCGAAGGACTCCACGCTGCTGCACGCCTTGCGGCAGCTCGGCGCCCAGGTGCACGCCGGCCACGACGCCGAGCACCTGCGCGTATTCTCTGATCCCCATCCGGCGAGTTGCGTCGTCGTGTCGCAGGCGATCCGGGAGTCCAATGCCGAGCTGCGGCTGGCCCGTGAGCTGGGTCTGCCCGTCGTGCATCGAGCGCAGGCGCTGGCCGCGCTGATGGCGGGCTACCACGCGGTTCTGGTGGCCGGCACCCATGGCAAGAGCAGCACGACAACCATGCTGGCAGTCGCGTTCCAAGGGCTGGGTCTCGATCCGTCGTTCTCCGTCGGCGCCGACCTGAACGAGCCGGGCAGCAATGCGCACCACGGGCGCGGCGACGTCTTCGTCGCTGAAGCCGACGAGAGCGACCGCAGCTTCCACCACTACCGGCCGGCCGTCGCGATCGTGCTCAACATCGAGGAGGACCACCACGACCACTACGCCTCCTTGGCTGAGCACATCGACTCCTTCGAGACGTTCGCGCAGCGCGTCCAGCCCGGCGGCGCGCTGGTGGTGTCGGCCGACAGCCCTGCGGCGCGTGAACTGGTTGCCCGCCTCGCCGAAACTGCGCCCGACCTGCGGATCGTGACCTACGGCGAGGCGGCCGACGCGGATGTGCAGATCGTCAAGATCGACGCGCAGGCTTTCGGCAGCGTCACGACGGTGCGCACCGCGGAGATCGGCGAGGTGACGATCACGCTGCGGGTGCCTGGCCGGCACATGGCCCACAACGCGGTCGGGGCGCTGACCGTCGGCGTCGCCACGGGGGCGGCGCCGGCCGCCATGGCCGACGCGCTGGGTGGCTACCGGGGGATCCGGCGCCGCTTCACCGTACGCGGTGAGGTCAACGGCGTGTCGGTGGTCGACAGCTACGCCCACCACCCAACAGAGGTCGCCGCCGACTTGGCCACCGCCCGGAACGCGATCTCTCCCGGAGGGCGTGTGGTCGCCGTCTTCCAGCCCCACCTTTACAGTCGCACCCGCGCCCTGGGGGCCGACATCGGCCGCGAGCTCGCGGCGGCGGATGTGGCTGTGGTCATGTCGGTCTACGGCGGCCGGGAGGATCCAATCCCTGGGGTCACCCACCAGGTCGTCGCGCATGCAGCGCTCGCGCACGGGGCGTTGGTGCGGGTCGAGGAGCGGTGGAGCGCAGTCCCGGACGTCGTCAGCGAGCTGGTCCGGCCGGGTGATCTGGTGCTGACGATGGGCGCAGGCGACGTCACCCAGCTCGGCCCGGAGATCCTCGCGCGCATTGCCACGCGCCGCGAGCCTCGCCAGGACGGCTAGGACGGCTAGGCGCGTCGCGCCCTTCCCGCTGCCTCGATCTCCCCTATCGTCCCCCTCCCATCGGGATCTGGTGAGTTCGGATACGGAGGCGTTCGATCAGCCGGTGGCGATGTTGATGGCGGCGTTGCTGCACTACGTTCCCGACGCTGACGACCCGGCCGGAATCCCCGCCATCGAGCGGGCGGGTGGCCGGCACCGACGCCGCCGACGTGATGCGCGCTGCCAGTGCGTGGATGACAAGGTAATCATTCCACTACGCTCCGCACGCATCAGTCAAGCGTGACCGCGACCGGTCAGCCGCCGAACGGAGGCGCTGCTAACATAGCGGGGTCCGAGCAGGGAAGAGGCCGTTCGGCCGTTGGCCCGGGTCTCATCCCGGCCCACTTCCATCCCACATGAGAGGTCAGTTCTGTGTCGAAGAAGGCCGTACTCCTGGGCGCGCTCGCGGCACTGGGGGGCTTCCTCGCGTTCCGTAAGATCCAATCCGGCCGCGCCGAGCAGGACCTGTGGACTGAGGCGACCGATCCAGTGCAGCCCAAGTCCGACCTGCGCTAGCCCGCGGATCGTCCCGCGACGGGGAGTGGCGGGATGCTTCGCCCCGTCCAAGGGCGGTTAGTCCGCGCCCGCCAGTCGAGCGTGGATCTCCGCGTCGTACTCCGGGAAGTAGGTCCGGATCACGTCGAGGGAGAACTCGCGGAGGATGGCCGTCGCGGGCTCGCGTTCGAGCAGGAACCCGAACGACTCCCTGACCAGCCGCTCCTCGTCGCCTGAGGACAGGCCCAGCTTGGCTACCAGGGTGGGCGGGACGCTCACCCGATGCTGGGTCACGCTGTCGCCCGTCGTCACCCCGACCGCCCAGTCGTGGCGGCCCATGCGCAGGATCTCAATCCGCTCGTTACCCACAATCCGCCTGCCTTCCGGTCGAGATCGGACACCACCGGCCCGGTAGCCTAGATTCCGCCCGTCCGGGGACGTAGCTCAACTGGCAGAGCACTGCCTTTGCAAGGCAGGGGTTAGGGGTTCAAGTCCCCTCGTCTCCACGAAAGCCTGGCGTCGCGAACCCCCCAACTACATCCTCGCCGCCTGCGTGGCCTCCGGCACCTGATCAATCGGTCCGCGTGTCATCAGTCCTTGCCCAAACAACCGCGCCGGGCTCGCTTGTCGCGTCACCAGACGATTTCCCGGGTGGTCGAACGGACACCCTCGGCTAATGGGCAGTTCGGGCTATCGACTGGTCACGGCGCCCCGGAGCAGAGGGTCGGAGATGGGACATCGACACCTGCAACGAAGATGGTGGTGCATCATGCTCCGACCGAGTCACCCTGGCGCCGTTCTCGTCGCCGTGGCTGCAGCCTGCGCCGCCCTCGTCGCGTGGGTCCCGACAGCGTCCGCACAACTTGTCGAGAGGTCCCACAATCACGGCACGGAAACGTTCCCCGAGGAGGTCTGCGGGATCCCGGTGATCACCACCGTGGAGTTCGTCGACAACTTCCAGCAGCGGATCGGCCCGAACGGGTTTCCGCTGTTCCAGGACACCGGGCGTGCCACGGTCACGTGGACCAATCCGCTCAGCGGCCTGTCGGTCGTGAACAAGATCGCGGGGGCAGGTTTCAAGGACCTGAGCGTGACGGACAATGGGGACGGCACCATCACCGTACGTACCGCGGTGACCGGCATCCCCGAGCAGATCACCCTGCCGGACGGAACCGTGGCCATAAAGGACGTCGGACGAGTCGTATTCGCGGACATTATCGACTACAACGGCACACCCACCAACGCGGACGACGACGAGTTCATCTCCGGGTCCGTCGAGTCGGTCTCTGGGCCCCATCCGGAGCTGGACAGCGACTTCACGCTGTTCTGCCCGACGGTGGTCGACGGGCTGACGTAGCCGGAACTCGGGCGCCGTCCGCGAAGACGCGCTTGCGCGCCGGTCGCTAGGCGAAGGCCGGCATCACCTCGTCGTGGATGAGTTGTAGCTGGTCGTTGACCTTCGCCACGTTGTCGAGGTCCCTGCCCATGAGGGCCTTCACCAGCGCGGCGTCGGTAATCGCGAGGATGAGGTGGTTCACGCCCGCGTCCGCGATCTCGCTGCGCAGCTTCGCCACGCATTCCTCCGGCGTGCCGGCGACCGAGAGCCGCTCTGCTATCTCGGGTGAGGTGAGCTCGATGGCGCTGGCGAGATCTCCCTTGCCGAGCGCGTCGATGATCGGCTGCAGTTCCTGCGGGTTCACGCCATTGCGCACCAGTTGCTCCCTCGGCATGGACGACGCGTAGAGGCCGACCATGCTGCGTGCGGCCTCCTTCGCGGCGGCGGAGTCGCGGCCGATCGCGAAGACGATCCAGGCGCCGATGTCGAGCGACTGCCAGTCTCGGCCGGCCCGTTCGGCGCCGACCTTGACGTTGTCCACCAGGAAGTCGTACGCCTCGCGGGTGTAGCTGAGGGCGTGATGGACGCCGTCGGAGATCTCCCCCGCGACCTGGAACGACTTGGGGCCACGCATCGCGCCGAGCTTGAGCGGAAGCCGTTCCTGCACCGGACGCGCGAACGTGAACAGCCCGGTGTAACGGTAGAACTCGCCCTCGAAGTTGATGCTGCCCTCGTCGAGGAAGGTCCGCATCACTTGGTGCGCCTCCTTGACCCGCGACAGCGGCTTCGTCTTCGCCCAGTCCATGTGGTACTGCGCCAGCAGGCCGAAGTTGCCGCATGAGATGACGCACTCGGCGCGCCCCCCGGTGAGCTCGTCGAGGGTCGCGACCGCCTGGGCGATGAGCGTCGGCTCACGTAGCAGGATGGGCGACAAGCTCGGGCCGAGGCGGATGTTGCGCGTCTTGTCCGCGGCCGCGGCGAACAGCAGCCACATGTCCTTGTGCCAGGTCTCATCAGCGGCGTAGCAGCCGTAGAAGCCGAGCTCGTCAGCCTTCTTGATGGACTCCATAGAGTCGGCGAGCGGGTAGTCGGGAAGCATGACGTAACTGAACCGCATGGGGCCTCACTCCTTTGTGGTCGAGTTGTCTGGCTCCGGGCGGCTTGCTTGCCGCTCCGACTCGCCCAGCAGCTCCTCCGCGGAGACCACGGAGTCGGCCCAATGGGCATGCATCCAGTCCAGGTGCTCCCAGCGGCTGTTGACGATCCGGCGGGTCTCCCAGGCCGGGAACTCGTGCTGCTGTATGTGCTCCTGCATGAGCGACGGCTCGACCTCGTAGACGTGCTCGAAGCGCATGACCACGGTGTCGGTCACCGGCCGCGGCTCGGGAGGTTGCTGCGCCGACAGTAGGAAACCGATCACGTGCTGTCACCACCTTCGTAGGCTTGGTCGAGCAGGTACTTGCCGGGGTTCATGATGTTGTTGGGATCGAGGGCGCGTTTGATCTTTTTCATGACCTCGAAGCCGCCGCCCATCTCCTGCGGCACGAGGTCGACTTCACCTTCGCGGCACGAGCCATGGCACGCGCTGATGGAACCGCCGTACTTGAGGGCCACGGCGGCGATGTCGCGTTTCGCCTCCACCCAGGCCGCCCAGGTCTCGTCGTCGAGCTCCTGCTCCCAGATGCCCACGTCGATCTCCGTGAGGTAGTCACCCCAGGGCTTGAAGGCGCCGTTGGTGTAGGCGAACATCCCCCAGTCGTCGAAAATCGGGTGGCGATCGACGAGCCGACGAACGATCTCGTGCCATTCCTCCCGGACCTGAGGCAGCGCCGACCAGTTGATCGACGCGTCCTCGCAGTGCCAGCTCATCGGCACGACCTGGCCGGTGCGCAGCCGGCCGTGCAGCGGCGTCGCGTAGCGGTCGTGGCGAGACGCCCAGTCGCCCTGGGAGATCTCGTCACCGAGATAGCTGCCCCCGCTTTCCTGAGCGATCCGGAGCAGGCGTTTCGCGGCCGGGCGCACCTCGTCGGTGGTGCCGTACATCGCGGTCGCGACAACGCATCTCACCGAGTCTGGCTGAGGGATGTACGCCTCGTCGTCGCGCCGGAGGTAAGCCAGCTTCCACTCGTCGAAGAGGACGACACCGGCGAGCGTCGCCAGGCCGGAGCGGGCGAGGGCGCCCGTCGAGCGCCAGGCCGTCTCGTAGTCCTCGTAGGAGAAGAACGCGGCGAACTCCGCCTCGGGCCGGGGCACCAGCTCGAGCGTCGCTTCGGTGACGATGCCCAACGTGCCCTGGTGTCCCATGAACAGGTGCTTCAGCTGGTAGCCGCTGGAGGACTTGCGCACCTTGCGCCCGCCACCGTCTCCCACCCGGATCAGCTCGCCGGTAGGCAGCACGATCTGGAAGCTGATGACCAGGTCGCGGGTGTGGCCGTAGCGGCCGCCGATCAGGGACCAGCCGCTCGTGCCGATCCGGCCGCCGACCAGCGAGCAGGGATAGGAGGCTGGGTCGTCCGGGTAAATCACGCCATTCGGTCGCAACTCCTCGTTGAGCTTGAGCATGTTGATGCCGGGCTGCACCGTCACAGCGCGGTCCTCGAGGTCGATTTCGAGGATCTTGTTCATCAGCTTGACATCGACGAGGATGCCGTGACGGAGCGGCACAGCGCCGTCGGTGAGCCCGGTCCCGCCGGCCCGGGGCACGACGGGGATCCGGTAGCGGTTGGCGAGCCGGACCACCTCGGACACCTGCTCGGCGCTCGTGGGCAGCACGACCACGTCGGGCACGTGGTCGGCCCACCGGTGCACGGGGAACGGCGCCGGCACCCTGGCCCGGTTGAAGCGGGCGGATTTGCCGGCGAAGACGTGGTCGGTTCCGCAGATCTGAGCAAGTTCCTCGATGACCGGGTCGGTGACCGAGGTCGCCGTCATCGGGCTACCTCCGATCCGTCGAGACCGGCCGCCTGGGCGACCAACTCCAGCAGGTCCATGACTTCGACCGGTTGGTCCCGTTTGCCGCCCTGCTCGGACAGCGGGCGCTCAGACCACACGCAAGCGCTCACGAGCGTGTCGACCCCGAGACCGGCAGCGCGCTCGACCCGCCGCCGGCTGATCTCCGCGGTGAGGTCGGGGCGCTCGATGCCGAGGCCGGCGCCTGCGCCGGAGCAGTACGACCACTGAGTCACGTGGTCGACGTCCTTGAACGTCAGCCCGGGGATCGCCCGGAGTACCTCCCGCGGCGTCTCGTGGATGCCCTTGCGCTTGTTGAGCCGGCACGCGTCGTGGTAGGTGACGATCCGGTCGACCGGCTGTGACAGCACCAGCCTGCCGTCGCGAATGAGCTCCGCGAGCAGGTCGACCAGGAGCACGATCTCGAAGTCGTACTCGTCGCCGAAGTAGCCGGGATAGTCCTCGGTGAAGGAGATGTAGTCGTGCGGGTCGAACACGATGATCCGCCTGGCGCCGACCGCCCGCCAGTCGTTGACGTTGTGCTCGGCGAACTCCCGGGCGCGGTCCCGGTAGCCCATCTCCGCAGCCGGGCCACCGCAGCACCACTGCTCACGCATCAGGCCGAACTCCACGCCCGCCTGCTGCAGGATCCGGGCCGCAGCCCGCGGGACCGAGGTCCGGTAGAACGCTCCCTCGCAGTCGCAGAAGAGAAGCGTCTCGCCGCCGATCGGGATGTCGAGGCCGTCCGCCCAGTTGCGCACGTTCTCCTGGCTGACCGGTACCTCGCCGAGCACGGGCTCGGACTTCTGCCGGACCGTCTCCTCTACCCAGCGTTGCCAGTTCGGCTGGTGGATGCCGGAGTCGACCGCGAGCGCCCGCATCGCCCGCACCAACTGGACCGTCCTCGTGCGGAACCGGTAGAAGTCCCCGGTGAACAACGTGTTCGGGCAGCGGAGCTCGCAGGCCCCGCACTGAGTGCAATGCACGTAGTCGCGCGCGACGTCCTCTATCGACAAGTGACCCTGCTCCATCGCGACCACGTTGGCGTGGAACGCCGTGGGCGTATGGACTTCGTCGCGGGTCACCTGCATCACGGGGCAGACCTCACGGCAGAACTTGTGGCCCGAGCTGTAGCAGTTGTACGCAGCGTTACGCCACTGCTCGACGAATTCGGCCGCGACTTGGTCATTCGCCACAGAACCGCCCCCCCGGCCGTGAGCTACGTTGTCGCTCCGCTCGGTCGAAGACATCCTCGTCCTCCCTGGTCGCGTGCCTCATGCTGCCCCGGGCCGGAGCCGGCGTAAAGAGCGACGCCTGTTCGCGGTCGCCCACGGCGGGCCTCGTTTGGGTGAACCAGGCGGTCCTACGCTGCTACTCACTGGCTGATGGATGCAGGTGCGGATGCGATGCCGGTTCCAGATCGGTGGCGGTCCAGCGAGACAGCCTCCGATGCCGGAGATCCGTTGGGATCGGTGGCTGATGAGGTGTTACTCGTGCGCGTCGCGGACGGCGACTCGGCCGCGTTGGCCGCGCTCTACCGGCGGTATGGGGTCAGGTTGTCCGGCTTCTTGCAGCGATACACACGCGATCGAACGGTGGCCGAGGAGATCCTGCAGGACACGCTGCTGGCGGTGTGGCGCTCGGCGCATCTCTACGCCGAGCGTTCCGGCGTGGCGACCTGGCTGTTCGGGATCGCGCGGCGGCAGGCGCACAACCGGCTGCGGGTTCACCGACCGGAGCAGGTGCCGTTGGACGGCCTCGCCGGCTGGGCCGATCCGGCTCCTGGGCCGGCGGAGTGGGCGGTGGCCAACGCGCAGGGCGCGGCGATAGTCGATGCGTTCGATGCGCTCGCCTCGCATCATCGCGAGGTGCTGGCGCTGGCGTTCGCCGCGCACCTGTCGCATCGGGAGATCGCGGAGATCCTCGGCGTGCCGGTAGGGACGGTGAAGAGCCGACTGCACCACGCCCGCGCGGCGCTGGCCCGCGCATTGGCCGACCGCGGGTATGTCGAGGAGATGCCATGAGCGGGGACGGCGTGCGGCACTGTACCGACTCGCTGGCTGAGTACGCCGCCGGCGTGCTGACCGGGCCGGAGCGAGCGGCGGTCGAGGCGCACCTGGCCGGCTGTCCCTCGTGCCGCGCGGCGCTGGCGGACTGGTCGGCCGTGGCCGCGACTACCGTGGCGCCGGTCGATGCGCCGCCGAGTTCGGCGTCGATCGTTCGCGCGGTGCTGACGCGGGCTGCGCTCGACCCGCAGGCCCCACCTGTCCGGAAGCGGCGCGCGCGGTTCGCCGGGCAGCTGCTGCGCGCGGAACTGCGACTGGTCCGACCTGCGGTGTGGCTGGCCTCCGTGCTGGTCATGGCGTGTGCCGTAGTGCTGGCCGCGGTTGGCGGTGACGACGCGGGTGGGGGGGTGCTGTCGCTGGTAGCCCCGCTGGTCGCGGTCGGCGGTGTCGCCGGGGTCTACGGGCCTGAGCGCGATCCGGCGTACGAGGCGTTGGCGGTCACGGTGACGCCGCCGCGGCTGGTGCTGCTGGCCCGGGTGACGCTGGTCTTCAGCTACGACCTGGCGCTGGCGCTGGCGGCGTCGGCGGTGATGAGCCTGGCCGCACCGCAGGTGGGGCTGGTCGATCTGGTCACTGCGTGGCTGGGTCCGATGACACTGCTATTGGCGCTGAGCCTGTTGCTGGCGATGTGGATCGGCCCGAACTTGGCGACCGGCGTGGCCGCCGCGCTCTGGGCCGTGCGCGTGCTGACAATCAGCGTTCCGGAGTTGGCCGACGGGTGGCTGGCTACCTGCATGCAGATGGTCTGGGCCACCAGCCCGGGCACGGTCGCGGCGGCGCTCGCGCTGTTGCTGGCGGCCGTGGCGCTCAGCTGGCGTCCCATGCGGCCGAGGGGCGGGCCACCCCACTCGGTTGCATCCTGAGCCGACGGTGAACCACCGCGCGATGCGGCGCTACTCACCGGCGTGAGACCGTTGTCGCTGTGGCGCCACGAGGTGCGCCGGGCCGGCTGGGCGGCGCTGCTGACGCCACCGGCCCTGGCCGGGCTCGTCGTGTTGATAGCGGTGGACGGGGCCGCCCGGTTGGGTCAGCCGAGCCGGGACACCGCCCTCATCCTGCAGTCCATGCTGGAGATGGCCCTGCCACTGGCCGCCGGGGTGGGCGCGGCGAGCCTGGTCGGCCGTGACC
>Ga0184623_10001248_pt1 | contig 11120 bp, 7 predicted proteins | sample PLM1_100_b1_FD_133138 | JGI IMG/M metagenome (GOLD analysis project Ga0184623, IMG submission 133138) | Groundwater sediment microbial communities from an aquifer in East River, Colorado, USA - PLM1_100_b1 | ecosystem: Environmental > Terrestrial > Soil > Riparian zone | place: USA: East River...
ACGGTGGGTACCGAAAAATAGATCGTACAGCGCGCACGTTTCGTGAGTTCCTGCAGCAGGTCGCGATCGCGCACCGCCATCGGTCCCTTCGTGACGATGCCGACCGGCGTGCGTGCCTCGCAAAGCGCTTCGAGCGACCGGCGAGTGAGGCGGTAGTGACCTTCAATCGGCTGGTAGGGGTCGGTTGCGGTACCGAGGGCGACAAGATCCCGCTTCCACGAAGGGCGATCCAACTCCACCTTGAGAACATCGACGAAATTCGTCTTGACAAAGATCACCGACGCGAAATCATCCCCGCTCCCAAGCTCGAACTGGCTGTGATAACGCCGGGCGAAGCAATAGTGACACCCGTGGGTACAACCTCTGTAGGGGTTGAGCGTCCAGCGAAATGGCATGCCCTCCACGCGATTCAACGCCGATCGGCAGACCACCTCTTGGTACCGCGCATCGTCTGCGCGAAGTACGGCACTGGGTAGTCCCTCGAGTCCAGATTCTTTCACTGCAAAGGCAATCTCGCGCGTGGTGGGCTTGCGAGGTTGGATGTCAAACAAACGGGGCATGTCGTCTGTTCGATTTGGGGCCACTATTTGCCGAGTTTCGCTGTTTATTCGCTGTCTGTCAAGAGGTTTCTGCGCGCGCGCGGCCGCGCCAGTAATCGAGAAGATCGCCGAGCGTGCGGTCGATCGGAATGGCGGGAGTCCAGCCGACTTCCTCGCGGATTCTGCTCGCGCTTCCAAGGAGGACCGGCACGTCGTTCGGTCGCAGACGCGCCGCATCGGTCTGAATGTGCACGCGCACACGCGCCAGCACGACCAGCCGCTGCAGGATTTCCGAGATGGGGTATGCGTGCTCCGAGCAGACGTTGTAAGCCCTCCCGGGCCGCCCTCGCTCCACGATGGCACGATACGCGCGAACCATGTCCCTGACATCTGTGAGGTCGCGCCTCGCCTCGAGATTCCCAACGCGGATCACCGGCTCGGCCACACGCGCTTCGATCCGAGCCACCTGGCGTGCGAAGCTCGATGCCGCAAACGATGGATCCTGTCGGGGGCCGAGATGGTTGAACGATCGCGTCAGGAAGACCGGCAACGCATCTTCTCGCGCGACGCGGGCGGCGAGCAGCTCCTGCGCGAGCTTGCTCGTGGCGTACGGACTCTGCGGACCAATGGTCGCGTCCTCTGCGAGCGGTTGGTCCGATGGGCGATAGACAAGCGCGGATCCCGGGACGAGCACACGAGTCGTCAAGTTTGCCGCAACGATCGCCTTGAGCAGGTAGTGCGTGCCGAGCACGTTCGTCTCGAGGGTGGCCGCGGCTGCACGCCAGGACTCTGCGGTGTGGGGCACACCGGCACAGTGATAGACCACGGTGGGTCGTATGTCGGCAATTGCATGACGAACGGCAGCCTCATCCAGGATATCCACAGTCATCCAACGCGCACCCGAGTTATCCGGCGGCCGTTCGCTTCCGGGACGATGCCAGCCAATGACCGTTGGATGTTCCGGGACCAGCAGGTCCACCAAGTGACTGCCGGCAAAGCCAGTCGCCCCGGTCACGAGGACAGTCACGAGCGGCGGCCGTATTGGGTTTCGTAGTACGCGCGGAAGGCGGGATCGCTTTCTTTGACCGGGCGCCACCACCACTCATTGGCCCGATACCAGGCGACGGTTTCGCGGAGTCCGTCATGAAAATTCACGCGAGGCTGCCACCCGAGCGCTGACAGCTTCGTCGTGTCCAGCGAATACCGCCGATCATGTCCGGGCCGGTCGGGCACGCGCGTGATGAGCGACTCGGGCTTGCCCAGGAGATCGAGGATGGCGCGCGTCAGATCCACGTTCGCCACTTCGTTTCCGCCACCGATGTTGTAGACCTCGCCCGAGGCCCCTTTCTCGATCATGAGATCCAGCGCCCGGCAGTGGTCGGTCACGTGAAGCCAGTCCCGAACGTTGAGCCCGTCGCCGTAAAGCGGCACGGGAATCTCGTCGATGGCGTTGGTCACGAACAGCGGAATGACCTTCTCCGGAAACTGATAGGGTCCGTAGTTATTCGACGCACGTCCCACGACCACTGGCACACCGAACGTCGCCCAATAACTGTAGGCGAGTCGGTCGGCGGCGGCCTTGCTGGCTGAGTAGGGATTGCGCGGTTTCAGCTCGTCTGTCTCCCGGCTTCGGCCGGCCGTCACGTTTCCGTAAACTTCATCAGTCGAGACTTGAACGAAGCGCCGCAACGCCGGCGCGGTGCGGGCCGCTTCGAGCAGCACGAATGTGCCCACCACGTCGGTTCTGATGAAATCACCCGCCGAAAGGAGCGATCGATCGACGTGGGTCTCAGCGGCAAAGTGAACGATGAGCTCGGCGCGCCTGACGAGTGGGCTGGCGATTTCCGCATCGGCGATGTCGCCGCGGATGAATGTATGTTGCGAATGGTCGAGGATGTCGTGAAGGGTTTCCATCCGTCCGGCATAGGTCAGCTTGTCCAGCGTCGTGATGTGCCAGTCGGCATGATTATGCAGCGCATGGCGCACGAAGTTGCTGCCGACGAACCCGGCCCCGCCCGTCACGAGAACCTCAACCATCTTTTCTTGTCCAGTTGATCATTCCAGCCACCCACGCGAAGTTCTCGATCTGGCGCTGGTGATAGTGCCACGCCCTGACGACACCCGGGTACCCTCTCTCTTGGAAATTACGGGGCGCCGCCCAATGCACCGAAGAAGTTCGAGAACGAGCCGATGCCCGCGAGCGTGAACGAGAAATTGAAGCGTCGATCCTGCGCGACCGGCACGGCTGCGCCAAGGCGGCTCAGATCGAACGTCTGATACTCCACGGTAAAGCCACAGCATTGGGCATTGTAGTAGCCCATGATGCGTTGCTGCAGGAACGAATTCAAGCGCGCGTCATAGTTGAATGAGTACAAGACGCCAAATCGGTTGCTCTTCGTACGTAGCAGCGTGGATTGATTCAGAAAGTGCGTCAGCTGGTTCCGATCGTTGAATCCTGGGAGGGCCTTGATGAAGCGCCGCTGACTCCACCCGACGGTCGACTGCAGGCGGTCGGGAAGCACGATCGTGGCATCGGCGCCCAGCTGTCGAAACGCGTTGAACTGCGTGTCGTATTCGGCGCGAAAAGTGCCAGAGCTCTGGAGCGTTGGTGCGACCCTCGTCTGAATTGAGATCGGCGAAAAATTCGATGGTCGGAGTTGGACCCCCGCGAAGTCCGTGAAGCTCGTGCTGTACGACGCATCGTATTGTGCGGCCCGGGCGTCGGTGTAATAGGTCTGACCGACCGTCACGCTGGCGATCTCGCGGGCGGTGGCCGCTGTAGACGATCCTTCCATTCGCTTGGCGTAGAAACGGTTGTTCAAGCCGTAGGTGTACCGAGTCGTTTTGCCGATGACCTGGTCCACGCCATCGAGCTTCACGATTCGAGCGTACTCGTCGATAGCGGTCAACCGCTGAAGGTTGAAGAACGGCTCGATCGAATGTTTGAATCGCTGCGCGTACCGGTTGTCGGGGGTGTCAAAGATCCGCGCGAACACGGGGCCGACGAGCTGAGATTGGAAATCGAGGTATCGCCGCGAAATCCCTGCAGCGATTTGCTGATTCTGCGGGTTCAGGCTCTCGCTCCAGAACGTGTTTCGCCACGTGGCCGATGAGTTGATCGTCAGGAAAGGCCAGCGCGTGAAGGGCACCCGCACGAGTGGCAGGATGTCGAGCCGATCCAGACCGTTGTCGAACGTCGTCCCTTGAGAGCGGCTCTCCCGAAGCAAGTGAGAGAAGTTGCTGTTGAGGGAGAAATACACTGGCGATGCACCGATGGGTCGCTCGCCGCGCGCGAACGTCACGTACGGCGTCCCACCGTTCAGCGAGGAGCTTGTGGTGCCGAAAAACGTTTCTGACCGCTCGTACGCGCCGGTCACGTTGTAGGTCCCCCACGCCTTGGTGAGCGCTGCTGAAATCGTGCGCGAGCGGTTCGATGCCTCGGCGATGTTGGTGTGATACGTCTGTTGGACCGTGATATTCGAAAAATAATCGACCCGTCCACGCGCCCGGAGTCCGCCCGCGATCGCCTGGTTCGCATTGCCGTGAATCTCATAGCTTCGCCGGCCGGCGACGGCTGTCGTCGTACCGTCGGAGTTCTGGTATGTGGCCTCGTGCTCGTTCAGCAGATACGCGCGCGCGTTGCCTTCAGAGCCTGGCGCCGCCACATAGCGGTATTCGCCTCCCGTGCCCTGTCCCGTTCGCGAGAACAGATCGTGCAGGAAGGTCGCGTCCTGGCTGCGGTTGATAGCCCAAAAAAACGCGTTGCCCAGTGACTGGCCCCGAATAGTCGAGACCCCGTACTGGGGAATGAGGAAACCAGTGGCGCGGTCCTCCTTGTTGATGGGGTAGTAAAAGACCGGGAGATACAAGACCGGAACCCCCTTGACCTTGAGCAGCGAGTTCCGCAGCACGGCGTACTGGTCGAGATTCAACACAACCGTTCCCGATGTCAGCTCCCATCGCGGCGACGGTTGCACGCACGTCGTGAATCCACCCTTCGTGACCTTGTAGCGCTTCGGACCGATCTTCTCGACCGTCTGGCCGTAAAAGTAGACATCGGGTTCCTGCGTACCGAAGAGGCTGGGTTCGCGCTGGACACCAAGCCCCATGATACCGTAGGCATTGTAGAAGGTCCCGGTCTGCGTGTCGAGATTGAAGTCAACGCGATCGGCCGCAATGCGTTGGTCCGTTTGCGTGAAGACCACGTTACCGGACGCCCGCAGCTGTTTGGTGTCGGTGAAGTAGTCGACGTTGTCCGCGAAGAGCTTCACGTCATCCGGCCCCATCTCCACCTGGCCGGTAAGCTTCCAATGATTCTCAGAGAGACGCTCCGTCGTGCCGGCGAAAAAATCTTCCAGGCCCGGAATCTGGGCTTCGGCAACAGGCGCGGTCAGTAACGTCACGGTCGCCGCGCAGAGCAACGCCCGCTTCAAAGTGTTCATGACCAATGGCACGCTCTGTGTGTCGGATCGGATACGCCGGGCTGGGGAGGCGGCGGCAATCGTCGAAGAATAGCACGCCTACCGGCGCAACGGCAACGAAGCGAACGAGTTACGCTGTCTCCGTGGTGATCTGCACCCGGGGGTGGGCCGTGAGATCGAGGAGCTCTCCGATTAGAAAGATTGAGCCGGTCGCACAGATTGCCGGCCCCAGCTGCCACGCACGCGTTAACGCCGTCGCGGGGTCCGGAGCCGTGTGCGTCGGCACGCCCGGCGCGATTCGGGCGACCAGCGCGGCCAGTGCTGTCGCGGGCGTCGCGCGCTCGGTATGCGGTGTGGTGATCACGAACGCACTCGCCCGCGATCGCAACGCGATGAGTATGCCCTCAACATCCTTGTCGTGCATCGCCGCGAAGACAATCGGCAAGCGCTCCTGATGCGCCTCGGCCAGATAAGCGGCGAGCGCCGCCGCGCCGGCTGGATTATGGGCCGAGTCAAGGAGGATCGACCGCCCGGATCCGACGTCGATGAGATCCAGACGTCCCGGCCATCTCACGTCGCAGAGGCCGGCGACAATTGCCGCCGCCGGAACGCTCAATCCCGTCAGCTCTTCCAGTACTCGCACCGCCGTGAGCGCGTTGCACGCTTGATGACGCCCGCGGAGTGACAACGTCATTGCTCCGTAGGAATGCCTGGGGGTCGTCAAATCCAGCGACAGACGACCGTCCGGTTGGAACCGGGCGCTCATCTGAACCCCCGCCGCTGCATGGATAAGGGGTGCGCCACGTTCGTGGCACACCTGCCCAATCACATCGATCGCGGCCGGTTTGGTTTCACCGACGACGAGCGGCACGCCAGGCTTCACGATGCCGGCCTTCTCGAACGCAATGGCTGCCAGGGTCGAGCCCAGGAGCGCCTGGTGGTCGAAATCAATTGATGTAATAGCTGTGGCGACGGGCGTCACGACGTTGGTCGCATCGAAGCGACCGCCGAGCCCCACTTCCAGTACCGCAACTTCGACACCTCGGCGCCGAAACAGCTCGAAAGCGAGCGCCGTGGTGACTTCGAAAAACGTCGGCTCCGCCTGAAGCTGTTTGTCGTCAATCAGGCGCGCGATCGTTCGCTGCACGTGGCCGGCAGCGTCACGCATCGCGGGTGTGTCAACCACCGTGCCGTCAATGAAGAACCGCTCTTCCAACCGGATCAAGTGCGGTGAGGTATATCGCGCAGCGCGCACACCCGCGGCACGCAGTGCGCGCTCGACCATGGCCGTAACCGACCCTTTTCCGTTGGTGCCGGCAATCAGAATCGACCGGAAGCTGTCCTGCGGCGATCCGAGGGCGGCCGATATGCATCGAATGTTGTACAGCCCAAACTTGATACCAAGTCTTTCGAGGCCGAAGAGGTACGCAAGGGGGTCCATGACAAAAGTGCGAGCTGGACACGTAGATGCGCGGGGCGGGCAGGTTCTCGCTCGATCAGGGCATTCTGACCTGCGGCTCGGTCGGCTCGCTCGGAGCGTCGGTCTCGCTCAGGCCGCCTGACTCGCTTGTCCTGACCGAGCAACAGCCCATGAACCTCAGGCTCCGCGCCAGAATGCCTTTCAGTTCCCGGCGATCGACGACGAGATCGAGCATCCCATGTTCGAGCAGGAATTCGCTTCGCTGAAACCCTTCTGGCAGCTTCTGGCGAATCGTCTGCTCGATCACGCGCGGTCCCGCAAAGCCGATTAATGCTCCCGGCTCAGCGATGTTCAAATCGCCCAGCATGGCAAAACTCGCCGTCACGCCGCCTGTCGTCGGATCCGTCAAAACGGAAATGTACGGCAGCCGCTCCCGATCGAACCTGGCCAGCGCGGCGCAGATTTTGGCCATCTGCATGAGCGACAGAGCGCCCTCCATCATGCGGGCTCCGCCTGAGCAGGACACGACGATGACGGGGAGCCGGCGATCAATGGCCCGCTCGAGCGCCCGCGTAATCTTTTCACCCATCACCACGCCCATGCTGCCCCCGATGAAACCGTACTCCATCGCGGCCACGATCCCGGCGATCCCTTCGATGCGGCCCTCACCGACGATGACGGCATCCTTCAGACCAGTCGACCCGACGCTTGCTAACAGGCGATCGCGATACGGCCTGGTGTCAACAAACTTCAGCGGGTCGGTCGACACCAGGTGCCGATCGAACTCCTCCCACACGCCATCGTCGAAGAGTGTTCGCAGACGGTCGGCCGCACTGAGCCGGTGGTGGAAGGCGCACTTCGGACAGACCATCTGGCTTGCGGCGAGGTCCTTGTTGTAAATGATTTGCGCGCACCTGGGACACTTCACCCAGAGTCCCTCCGGGACGCGACTCGACTTTTCGGGCGCGACCGATCGCGGCTTGCGTGTTTTCTTGAACCACGCCATAAACTGCGAGCTTAGGGGAGCAGGGCCGGGCGCGTCAACCCGTGCGTGGAACGTAATACCGAATGCCTCGGCCCATCCCGCGAATCTGCTTCAGGAGATCGTCCAGCGCGGCCTCAGAGCTCTGCAGGTCCACTTGTGAGGTTTCGACCACCAGCAGGGAAGTCGCCGCGTAGTGAAAGAAGAAATGCTGATACGCCTCGTTCAACTCGCGAACATAGTCTTCGTCCGGCACGAGCGCCTTTGCCTCGGGATCCTGCGCACGGCTCCGAAGACGACGCGTCAAGGTCTCGGTCGGCGTTTGCAGATAGATCACGAGATCGGGAGTCGGAATGTCCTGCGCGAGTAGATCGTAGAGCTTCTGGTAGATGAACAGTTCATTGTCGTCGAGGTTCATGTAGGCGAAAATCTTGTCTTTATCGAACAAATAATCGCAGACCGTTTGCTGCGAGAAGAGGTTGGCCTGGCGCAGTGAGGTCTGTTGTCGGTGGCGGTTGAGCAGATAGAAGAGTTGCGTCTGGAGCGCGGCGCCGGGCCTGTCGGCGTAGAAATCAGCGAGGAACGGGTTCTCCGGATCCTCGAGGACCAGCGTCGCCTCCAGTCGCTCTGCAAGGCGCTCCGCAAGGGCTGATTTGCCGGCCCCGAGCGGCCCTTCGACGGCAATGTAGTGAAAATCCAACGACGCGGAGTATAGCGGCGGAGCGGCGCGGGGCGTAGGGGCCCCCGCAAGCGGAGCCGCTTCGTGGCGGGGTCCCCAACGCGGCACCCGCGTTGGGGTGCCTTGGGGGTAGGCCCCACGATTCAAAGAAGGCCGCGGAGCGGCGCGGCGCGTACGCCCCGTGTTATCATCGCAAAACGGGCACTTTCCACGCGTCATGACCATCACCCGGGCGCTCGGCATCATCGCAATTCCGATCCTCTTCGCCAGCTGTGCAAAAGCGCCGTCCATCGCTGCCCCACCGCAGCCGCCAGCGCCGCCAGTTATCTCCTTTGAGACCAAGATGTCCTCGATCCTCCGTCTGGAGGATCGGCGCATCCTTCGAGAGGCCACGGCTCCGGTTGAGGCGCCCGCGCCGGCGGCGAGTGCCGAACGGGTAGTTCCGCTGCCATTTCCGCCACCGCAACCAGATTTGTTGAAACTCCTCGATGACCCAGAGGCACGCGTACGTCGGCGCGCAGCGCTCGCTCTGGGCCGCGTCGGACTCCCGGAAGCGGTCACGGGGCTCAGCCAGTTGCTCGCGACAGATCCGGAGGCGGAAGTCCGCCAGATGGCGGCGTTCGCGCTGGGGCTCATCGGCGATCGAACGGCGGTGGATGCGTTGCGATCAGCCCTCGCCGACATGTCACCGATTGTGCAGGGCCGCGCAGCGGAAGCCCTTGGCCTGATTGGCGACGAGGGATCGGCGACCGCGATCGGAGAGATGATTGCCGCGCATGCTCGCGCCGGTGTCTTGACGTCGAACGGCCCTGACGACCTGACGTACCCGCTCACCCCGCCGGTTGAGGCGACGCGGCTGGGACTTTATGCGCTCGTGAGGGTCAAGGGTTACGACGCTCTCGCTCGCGCTGTTCTCGATGACAAAGGGCAACCGCTCGTGCGGTGGTGGCCGGTCGCGTACGCGCTCCAGCGATTAGGAGACAAACGGGCAATTCCGGCGCTACGTACGCTCGCCGAGACCGAGACGACCTACACTCGCGCGTTCGCCATTCAGGGTCTCGGGGAGCTCGGCGACCAGAACGCGACGGCCATCGTCATACCGTTGATCTCGTCCGCGCCTTCCAATCCGATGATCGGGGTCGAAGCGATGAGGACAGCTGGACGTCTTCGCGCCTCGAAAGCCGGTCCACTGCTGGCGCAACTCGCCTTTCGAGCTGACGTTTCGCCGATGCTGCGGGCCGAAGCTGTTCAAGCCCTAGGCGCGACCGGCGCGGGCGACGCACAGGAAGCGCTGCTCGATCTGGTCTCGGACAAGAGTCCCCTCGTGCGTGCCGCGGTGATCGCCGCCCTCGCTCGGCTCGAGCCCGACACATTCATCACGGTTCTTTCGAGCCTGGAGCCCGATTCTCAGTGGAACGTCAGAGCGGCCCTGGCGACCGTTCTCGGAACGCTGCCGCGTGACGCGGCGGCGCGGCCCCTGGAAGCGATGTTGAGCGACTCGGATCTGCGCGTCATTCCAGCGGTGTTGAGCTCACTGACCAAGATTCGTGCGCCCAACGCTGAATCGATATTGCTCGAACGGCTCAAGCATGACGATGCGGTCGTGAGGATGACCGCGGCAACGAATCTCGGAGAACTGATGCCCGCCGGAGCGGAGGAAGCGCTGATCGCCGCCTACAAGTTTGGTCAGCGCGATGCGAGTTACGGTGCGCGAGCCGCGGCCTTGGCGGCCTTGTCCAAGTACGGCGCGCCAGCGGCCACCGATACGTTGAAAGCAGCATTGATGGATAAGGACTGGGCCTTGCGCATCCGCGCTGCCGAACTGCTGAAGTCCCTCGATCCGTCGGCCGAGGTTGCGGATGCCATCCGGCCCGCGCCAAATCAACGTCCTGCGCCGCCGCCCTACGACGATCAGCGGCTGATAGCCCCGACCGTGTCTCCTCATGTGTATATCGATACAGACAAAGGGGCCATCGAAATTGAGATGAAAGTGATCGACGCACCCCAGACGGCTGACAACTTCATGACGCTGGCGCGCAAAGGGTTCTTCGAGGGGGTCGCGTTCCATCGGGTCGTGCCGAATTTCGTTGTCCAGGCGGGCGATCCTCGGGGCGACGGGGAAGGCGGACCCGGCTACACGATTCGCGACGAGATCAATCAGGAACCGTACTTGCGAGGCACCGTCGGTATGGCGCTCGACTGGCGCGATACTGGCGGCAGCCAGTTCTTCATCACCCACTCACCGCATCCGCACCTCGATGCCCGGTACACCGTCTTCGGGCATGTCGTGTCCGGTATGGACGTCGTGGATCACCTCGAGCAGGGGGATCTGATTCGAAGAGTGCGCGTGTGGGATGGGGTTCAAGCGACCAGATGAAGCCATAAAAAAAGGGGGTGTCATTTCTGAGCACCCCCGGAACCGGTGGGACGGTCGTCTTACCGCTTCTTGCCGCCCTTTTTCTTTCCGCCGCCTTTCTTCGCCATTCTTCCTCCTTGAGTTTGTGGCTGCTCAGGTGGGAACCGGAACCGAGGTCTCGCAAGGGGTGGTCTGAGCCGCCCACCCTCATACAAGATGTAGATTATGGATGAGAATAAGCTGATGTCAAGCACAAAGTGCATGAAATTGTCAAAAACCTCTCGGGCGCGTCGCGTCACCAGTCACCGCGGAGACACAGTGGACGCGCGCAGGCATCACACAGAGGTTACAAAAGAGATTTGGTCGCTCTCCAATGACTCTTCTCTGTGACCCCTGACGGATCAGGGGCTTTATTTCCTCTCGGGCCGCTGTAGATCCGTTATGGCGCGCCGCGCGCGCGTGCGGATGCGATAGGGATCGTCGTGAGGCGCGGCATCGAAGGCGTTCTGATACGCCGTGCGTGCGCTTTGGCGTTGGCCGAGGCGCTCGTACGCGCCGCCAAGTTGAAAATATGAGAGCGCGAGCGCGGAATATGGCTGTGTCGGCCGAACTGCCACGATCGACTTCAAGACATCGATCGCACGCGAGGGTTGTGAGAGCGCGTTCAGTTGTTGGGCCATGCCCAGGCGAGCGGACGTCAGCGCGAGCGGCGCTGCCGCCACT
>Ga0184623_10001249_pt1 | contig 11114 bp, 13 predicted proteins | sample PLM1_100_b1_FD_133138 | JGI IMG/M metagenome (GOLD analysis project Ga0184623, IMG submission 133138) | Groundwater sediment microbial communities from an aquifer in East River, Colorado, USA - PLM1_100_b1 | ecosystem: Environmental > Terrestrial > Soil > Riparian zone | place: USA: East River...
GCCAGTGGTTGGCGGTGGGCTTTGTTACGTGCGTGTCCCCAGCCGCGAAGTAACCCCGCGAGTAATTTGCGGCTCTCCCGGGGGCGAGCCGAGTGGAGACGACGCTCGAGTGCGGGGGCTTCTTAGGTCTATCGCAGACGGCCGTTTGCGTGAGACCCGCCCTGCTGTCGGGCGGTCCGTCTAATCTAGAACGGTGGTTCGTCGGACCAGGGTTTTGGTGTCCTGGCGGCGGCTTCTTGCGCGGCCCGCTCCGCAGCCTCCTGCTCGGCCCACTCGGTCCGTGTCCTTGGAATGTGGGCGCAGTGCGGGACCTCAGCGAAGCTTCTTCGGCATCGGCAAGGGCTTGCCCGCGGCCAACGCACACGCCGCGGCCAGCCCGTATGTGACCAGGCTCTGCGCGTAGTCCTTTCGTCCACCGGTGAACAGCAGGCCGAGGAGCGCCAGGAGGCCGACGAATACCAATAGGACGACCACGGGGATGACGCGCAGCGGCAACAGGCCGGACAGGGGCGGGAGGGGCATCACGCGGACGCCTCGGTGGCGGGCGGCTCCGCGCTCAGCTCATCCGGGCCACGCGTGGCCTTCTCGAAGGCTCCCTGCAGCCGGTAGAACGTTCTTGGTGTCCACCCGGTCGGCGAGGTCAAGCTCGGGATGTAGAGCACCTCGTCCGCGCTGAGCAGCTTGTGGTCCTGCAGCTCGTGAAGCCCCTGGCGAATGGTGTCCTCGGACACCCCGTACCAGGTGGCGGCCTGGTTGTGGGGCAGGTAGAACCGGGGCTCGCGACTCAGCGCGATCAGCAGAACCGCCCGCGCGGGAAGGCTGAGGGTGCGGTACCACGCCTTCTCGTCGGTCCAGTAGGCGAACGGCACCTTGAAGTAGGGGTCGCTCTTGGCGCCAGAGGGAGCGGTGTACGGGTCGCCGGATCCGTCCTCGCTCAGGACGGTGATGTTCGTTCGCCGCAGTGAGCCGCGGCGCCGGGTGATCAGCACGTCGGCGGCGAGGCGTTTCCATACTCGTGAGACCGCGGTCGCGCCGGACGCCTCAGCGAACAGCCCGAGTGTGCGGGCCCACGTGGTCGCCCACTCCGTGACGTCGAAGGCCCCGCTCTGCTTGTCGCTGCTGGTCACCGCGTGAACGAGCAGGAAGAGCTGCAGGGCGCGCTCGTCGCGCCGCGCGATGAGCGCGGCGAACGGCCCGGGGCGTCGCTCCTTACCGCGCCGAATCTCCAGAAAGGAATTCCGGATCGGGAAGTGGCCTGGGCGGCCGGAGCGTTCGAGTAGGAGCTCGATGGTCTCCTGCTGGGACAGCGGGGGCGGTGGCTTCACGTGCGCAAGTATCGAGCGCGACTCATCGAAGCACCAAGCCCGACGACACAACTAAGGGCGCCTTGAGTTGCCATCTGATCCGGTGCTCTAAGTAGATAAGGCCTCCTTGAGGCCCTCGCGACTCCTAGTCATAAACCCCGCCGCCATATCTACTGTGCCCGGCTTAACGCCAGGTGGCCGGCACTGGCAGCATCCAAGCCTCTGCTCGGCGCCGCCGGTAGAGGCAGGACTTGCGTTTCTCCCAAGGCCACGCAGTCGAGGCGGGCGTCCTGGGCGTCCGGTACGGCAAGGGCGGGCGCTACCGGGAGTTGCCGCTGCACCCGCAGCTGCGCACCGCGCTGGAGGAGTGGCGGGCCGCGCGCGCGAACTGGCCAGGCGCGGCGGAGAACCCGGCGCTGTTCCTCAACCGGCGCGGCGCCCGGCTGACCACGCGGGGTGCCTACGACGAGCTCAAGAAGATCGCCGCCGACGCCAACCTCGAGTTCGGCCGCGACGGCGACCTGACCCCGCACGCTCTGCGGCACACCGCGGGCACCAACATGATCCGCGACGGGGAGGACATCGTGGTGGTGGCGGAGATCCTGGGCCACAGCATCGAGACCGCCCGCCAGAGCTGCCCACCGAGCAGGACAAGCAGCGGGCGCGGCACACCGTCGCGACCGTGCGGCGCTGCCGCGTCAGATACCGCGACCGCAGCAGGTCCCGCACGATTGCCTCGACCTCATCCGAGAGCCGGCCGCCACCACGGCCGCCGCTGGAGCGGGCCGGCAGCAGATCCGACACCACGCCCTCACCCGCACGCCACCGCCCGACCAGCACATATACACCTGGCGCCGGGAGACACCCAGCTCGGCGGCGGCCACGTCCGCGGCCGCTAGCCCCACCGTCCCCTTCGCGGCCAGTCGCGCGATCACCTCGGCCCGCCGCACCGCGCCATCCCACGCCTGGGCAGGCGCCGTCAGGACACCGCGCTCGACCACCGGACCCTCGACCAACCGACACCCCTACCGTCGCGCACACGAGTACGACCGAAAGGGACCGTAGCAGGACCGTAGCGCAGACGACTTCGAGTCATCCCGAGAATCCACAGTCACCTGCACACAGCGACAAACACCCAGTTCATCCGTGCACGAGGGTTCGGACATTCACACCGGTGTCTCACGATTCCCAGGTGTGTCAGATCCCTGGTTGTGAGACGGCTTAAGCGTTGGTTCGGGGACACATGTCGAGATGCAGCGAACTTTGACAAGCGCAGTCTGTTGTCAAAGAACAGTTGATCGATCGTTATGGGGGGTAGGTCTGCTGGTGGCGACCGCGGTCGGACCCGGTCGCCGTCGCATCTGGTGACCGGATCGGCGGCGCCGGGACTTGACCTTGACGCAGCGTCAACCCCGCACGCTGCTCACATGAACACACACATCGCTGCGATCGAGGTCGCCGGGATCGCGAAGGCGTACGGCGACAACGCCGTCCTGCGCGGCATCGACCTCACCGTGCCCGTCGGCACCGTCTACGCCCTGCTGGGCCCGAACGGCGCCGGGAAGACCACCATGGTCCGCATCCTGTCCACGCTCACCGACGCCGACGCCGGCGAGGCCCGGGTGGCCGGGTTCGACGTCCGCCGCGAGTCGGAGGGCGTACGTAGATCGATAGGTGTCACGGGGCAGTTCTCCGCGATCGACGAGCTGCTCACCGGCCGGGAGAACCTTCGGCTGATGGCCGACCTGGCGCATCTCCTGCGCGCGGAGGCCGCCGCCCGCGCCACCGAGTTGCTGGAGCGATTCGGCCTCACCGACGCGGCCGACCGCCGGGCGGCGACGTACTCCGGTGGCATGAAGCGCCGGCTCGACCTCGCCATGACCCTGGTCAGCCGGCCGCGGCTGATCGTCCTGGACGAGCCGACGGCCGGGCTGGACCCGCGCAGCCGACGCGACCTGTGGCAGATCGTCCGCGAGCTGCTGGCGGACGGGGTGACGATCTTCCTCACCACGCAGTACCTCGAGGAGGCCGACCAGCTCGCCCACACCGTCGGGCTGCTCGACGGCGGCCGGTTGGTCGCGGAGGGGACGCCGGCCGAGCTCAAGGCGCAGGCCGGCGGGGAGACCCTCGACGACGTCTTTCTCGCCCTGACCGGCCACGCCGCCACCCCGGAGATCGACGACGAACTGGAGGAGATCCGATGACCACCCTGACCTACGCCACCCGCGACTCGGCCACGATGCTGGGTCGCAACCTCAAGCACATGCGACGCTACCCGTCGCTGACGCTGATGCTGATCGGGCAGCCGGTGCTCTTGCTGCTGCTCTTCGTCTACGTCTTCGGGGGCACCATGGGCGCCGGGCTCCCGGGCGGTGACGGCCGGGCCGACTACCTGGACTACATCTCCCCGGCGATCGTGATCATGACGGTGGCGTCGGTGGCGCTCAGCACGGCGATCTACATCGCCAAGGACGCGACCGAGGGGATCATCGACCGGTTCCGGACGATGCCGATCGCCAAGGCGTCGGTCCTCACCGGACACGTGCTGGCGGCGCTGGTGCAGACCGCGTTCGCGCTCGTCGCCGTGGTGGCCATCGCGCTGCTGCTCGGCTACCGGCCCGGCGCCGGTGTCGCCGGCTGGCTGGGTGCGGTCGGCGTACTCCTGCTGCTGGGGATCGCGCTCACCTGGTTCTGTCTCGCACTCGGCCTTGCCGCGGGCAGTGTCGAGACGGCGAGCAACACACCGATGTTCCTGGTGCTGCTGCCCTTCCTCTCCAGTGGCTTCGTCCCGACCGACTCGATGCCGGCCGGGCTGGCGTGGATCGCCGAACACCAGCCGTTCACGCCGATCATCGACACCCTCCGGGCCTGCCTGGAGGGCACCTCGCCGGGCGCGGACGCCTGGTGGGCGATCGGCTGGTGCGTCCTGATCACCATCGCGTCGTACGCGTGGGCACGTCGCCTCTTCACGAAGGTTCGGGCAGGCTGAGACCGTGCTGACGATCGGGGAGCTGGCGGCGTACGCGGGGGTGAGTACGCGCACCGTCCGGCACTATCACCAGATCGGGCTGTTGCCCGAGCCCGAGCGGAACCACTCGGGCTACCGCACCTACGCCGCCCCGGCTGTCGTCCGACTGATCCGGATCAGGACCCTCGCCGAGGCGGGCGTCCCGCTCGCCCGGGTCCAGGAGCTGCTGGCCGCCGACGAGGAGGGGTTCACCAGGGCGGTGGCCGAGATCGACCGCCGCCTGCGCGGCGAGATCAAGGAGCTGCAGGAGCACCGCCGCAGGATCGCGAAGCTGGCCGCCGGCGACAGCCTCGCGCTCCCACAAGAGGTCACCGACTACCTCGACCGGATGCGGGCGATGGGCGTGCCTGAACTGCTGGTCGAGATGGAGCGGGACGCCTGGATCCTGATCGCCGCGCGCTGGCCCGAGAAGATCCCGGAGTTCATGGCCGAGAAGGTCGCTCAACTCGACGACCCGCTGCTCAGCCGGTTGTACCGGGCCATCGGCGCCCTGCTCACCGGTGAGGACGACTCTGAAGCCTGGCTGGTTGAGGCCGCCGACGTGCTTGCCGAGATGGCGGAGCAGGCGGCGGCCCGCGGCGACCTCGACCGACAGGATGAGTTGTTGCCCGATCGATCCTTCGTCGACCTCGTCGACACCGTGGCCCTGTCCGCCGGCCCACGGGTGGTCCGGCTCCAGGACCGGCTCCAGGAGCTGATGGTCGAGCGCGGCTGGAGCGGTTGGACCCGGATCGAACGAGTCGACCAGCGCGGCACCGACTCACATCCGTAGCGTCCATCGGCCGTACGCCGCGAGGAGTCAGCGGGAACCACTCTGCGAAGCGGTAGTCCCGACCCCGGACCAGGCGGCGAGCCAGGTCGGGACGTTGGCGCGCGAGCTAGCCCCAGTTCCCGCTCAACTGGCCATCCCCACATCTCGACAACTCGAGAACCGAGCCTGACCACCCCGGCCTACTTTGACGAGGCCGTTGGATCGGGCGGTTTCGTCAAAGTAAGCCGCCCGGGTACCACCAATCTTCGCTGCATCTCGACAACACACCCGGCCCCCGCGAGTGTGGGCGGCCACACGGACCCGATGGCCGCCAACACCCGAATGCCAAACCCGTGACTTTCCGTTCCGATGTTCCTCAAGGGCCGACTCCCGCTCCGCCCGGGCGAGCAGCTCGGTGGTCATCAGGACGTCAAACATTTCCAAGGTGTCATCGGTCGCCTTGGCCTCCAGGTACACCACGGTGGCGAGCATCGTGGCGAGTTTGCGGGAGTACCGATGCCGGCGCAGCGCCGTGGCGGTCCCCGACATGCCCCACCGGGCCAGCTCCACCACCCGCCGCTGCGGCACCGCGTCCAGGTCCAACGACCCCAACCCCAACCCGGCCACCTCAGCCACCCGATCCAGGGCCTTGACCATGTTCCGCCCAGACGGCGGCCGCGGCGCCTTCCGCAGCCGCTCCAGATCCGAGACCCGCGCACCCTCAGGAACCTCCAACAGGCGCTCCACCAGCCGGGCCTGCTCCGCCGTCAGCATCGAGGCCAGAACGTCCCACAACCGCTGCATGGCCTCGTCGCGGACCCGCGCGACCAGCCGCGCCAGAGTAGTGACCCCGGGCAGCAGGACCCGCCGTTCCCGAAGCCACACCACCGCCCCGTCGAACAGTGCCTTCGGGCCGTCCCCGGTGTTCCACGCCCGGTCATCCACCCACCGCACCAGCTCAGCCTCGGCGGCCGCGAAGTCGCGGTACCCATACTCGCGGGCGATCTCCCACTGATGCTCCAGCCGGGTCTTCTCCCGATCCCCGTAGGCCTTCAAGCACGACGGGTCGGCCACCCCCAACTGCCCGGCGACGAAATCGACCGCCTCAGTCGGCACGTCCAGCGGATCCGCCAGAAACGCCCCCAGCAGCCGCACCGTGCTCAGCTGAAGACTGAACCCCAACCGGTTGTAGTCCCCACGCCGCTTATCAACCAGCGCCTTGTCCACGTCGTCGAGGAAGAAGAAACCGCTCCAGCTCCGCCTGCGCCGGCGGCTCAGTGAAACGGCCATAGGCCGCGGCCTGGACATCAGTGAGGAACTCAACCGGCATAACCCGCCAACCCAAGACCACCCAGACATCACAGAAGGAAAGAAACGTTACGAGGCCTGCCGGAGGCCACCGCCCGCCAAGGCATCGCTCGCCGAGGCCTCGCCGGCAAGGTGGGCGGCTACATCCAGGTCACCGAGCCGAGCCCTTAACGCCGGATCCCGTTCCATTGTTCGTGACGGGCCAAGACGAAGAGTGAGTTCGTTCAGGATCTCAGCGCCAGCGGGCGAACAGCCGCTCCCCCGGCTCCGGGCGGATCCCGAGCGGAACGCCCAACCGGTCCTCGAGCCACAGGCCCTCGCCTTCGGCCAGCACCTCGAATCCGTGCCGCGGGTAGTACCGCTCCAGCCCGGTGCCGACCTGGAACTGACCGTACGCAAGGTAGAAGTCCAGGTGCAGGTAGAGCTGCCAGGCGCGCTTGAGCAACTCGGCGCCGAGCCCGCGGCCGCGGTGCGTCTCGGCGACCGCCACGCCCTTGATCTTCACCACGGACAGCGCCAATGACATCGCCTGCCCCGGCGGCACGCCGCCGGCGATGACGCCGGCGATGACGCCCGCGGGCGGCAGCGCGAACAACGCGCCGGCCACAGCGCCGGTCCGGTCCTCCGCGACCAGCACGCTCGCGAGGCCCGTCATCACCGCCGCCGACCGGCCTGCACTGAGCCCTCGCACCAGAAAGCCGCGCAGCGGCTCGGCCGGGCTCCCCGGCGTGGCCAGGACTTCGCGGATCCCGGCCGCGATCTCATCCGACTTGATCGCGTCGACCATCGCCTCGTCCATGGTCTCGCCGGTCAGCTGCAGCAGCTGGTCAACCTGATCGGCCTCGGCCGGCCGGGCGAGCCGTAACCGGGAGCCGTCGGGGCCGGACCAACCCCGCATCAGCCGCTCAAGCTATACCGGTGTCGCCGGCGACAGGCCAGCCGGTCGCGTCCTGCCTGCCGGCCGCCGCTTCTGCGTCTTGGCCACGTTCACTCCCCTGGGCACGGCCAGTGCTGCGATCAACGCGCAGTGTTCCAGGCCGGTACGACAAGCAGAGACGCGAAAGAACGGCGGTGCCGGACCGGGAAGTCCCGGCCCGGCACCACGCTGGTGAACGTTCCGCTCGCGCCTTTTCAACCGCCCTCGTACGCTCCGATCAGCGCCTCGGTGTAGGCCACGGCGAGGCCTCGCACCGATTCTTCGGGCAGGGCGCCGGCGAGAGCCTGTACAGCCTGTTCGACGCCTGAGGCTCTGGGTCTGCCGAAGAGCCGGCGGAGGTGGTCGACGCCTTCGCTGACGCTGGGTCCGGCGATCGGGTCGGCCGCGAGTTCGCGGAGCCGTCGACCTACTTGGCCTGGTCCTTCCGCGCGCATCAGGCGCAGCACGTCGCCGGCGTCTTTTGGCTTGAGCCGGTGTGGCCGGCCGGATGAACAGCGCGGCGGTGCCGGCGACCTTGAGGGTCGCGACGCGCGGCGGTGCGCGTCGAGCGCCGCGGTCGCGTCCAGCAGTACTCGTGGGGCCGCAACGTACAGCGGCGCCGTCACCGGCTCGGTCATGAGCGACGACCCTACCGAGTCCGATCAGGACGGCAACTGATCAAGCCGCCAGTCGTCGCTGCCGCGCATCCAGTCCAGCACGGCCTCGCCTTCCTCGGGCAACCGGCCGTTGCCGGCGAGACAGTCCATGACCAGCTGGCTCAACCCGATATGGGTCACTCCGTCGAGTTGCCGGGTCCGCTCCACCTGCGATGAATCGGCCGGGGTCAGCAGCACAACGTCAGCGCCTCGGGTCGAGGGCAGCAGCCCGGCGGCCTCACGCACCGGCGTCGGCTCGGAGGTGTAGAGCGCGACGGCGACAGGCGCGACCGCCGCCGCGGCGTACGAGCCGGTGGCTGAGCTGACCGCTGAGCTGACCCGGCCGCACCTTCGGTGGCCGAGACTTACGGCTTCCGTCCTACAGCGCAGAACAAATCCACCGCGGCAGGGCTTCCGGACGAGATCTCGTCCGGAACGGACACCAAGCCGGGTTCCAGTAGCTCCAGGCCATCGAGGAACCGGGCGATCTGCTCAGGGGTGCGGAGGATGTAGGGGGCTGCGCCGCTCTCGTTGTACTGCCGAAAGGCCTCGATAGTTACCGCGCTCCTGGACGTACAGTCGTGGAGCGCCAGGTAGCTGCCGGATGGCAGGCCATCCACCAGCCGGTTCACGATCGATCGCGCCTCGGCGTAGTCGAACCCGGCTGTTCCCGGTCACGATCGCCGCCGGGTCGGTGACCCTCGCAGCTTCGGGCTCCAGGGTGGCGACCCTCCCGGTTGTTGGCTCTGCTCCATTTCTTCTGGTCGACCCGGCGCTTGCGGAACTCGTTGGGGAAGACGTACAGGCAGGCGCCCATGAAGTAGGTGGTCAGGCTGGCGCCGCCGTCGTACCGCCAGCCCCCGTCGACGAGTGCCCGTTCCCGGAACCGCGGCAGCGCGAAGGCGACCGTCATAGACGCCAGGTCCTCGCGCGCCTCGGTGTCACGGAACAACTCCTCCAGCTCACGGTCGTTCGGGTAGAGCGGAAATCCACGGCCGCGCAGGAGCTTGAATATGAAGCCCGAGTGCATCCAGCCGCGCAGCACCGAGATGCCGTAGCGGGCCAACTCCTCCTCGAATCGCTGGTAGCGCCGTCCGCCGAAGTCGCCGGCGGCCAGTTCCCGGACCAAATCCTGGTCCGCGGCCCGACGCTCCAGGCTCTCCTGCTGCCGCCGCACCTCCGCCGCCGCGACCGACGTCGGAATGCTCCGAAACACGTCGGCCAGGGGCACCGGCGCCCCGAGATCGAACCCGTTCGGGCCTGCAGGTTGTACTCCCTGGGCGCGCGCGTCGGCAGCGGTCTCCCCGCCCGCCGCCTCACCGCTGCCCATCGCCTTCTCCTTCTGCTATTCCTGTCGTCCGTCCGTAAACATTCAGCCGTTTCAGCGTCGGGTTGATGCGCGTGCCGCGTCCGCGGCCGTGTCGGTCGGTCGATCTGGGTTGTGGTTATCGTGATCGGCATGGCCATCAATGACGCTCGCGCGGTGATCGCCGCGTTGGCTGATCCGGAAGCGCTGCTGGTGTTCGGTGTGATCGCGGCGAGGACGTCGAAGCTTGGGATGAGGGTGTCGGACGGGACGCGGTCGACGCCGTATGTGACGCCGTTTGGTCTGATGCGGGAGACGTCGCTGTCGCGGGATGTGGTTGAGGCGGCGGCTGCGCGCCTGAAACGGGCCGGGCTGCTCGAGGTACTTGTCGACGCCGAGCGGGGATATGAAAGCTGGCGGGTCGGCGAGGCGGCTCTTGCTGCCGCGACGACCTGATCGGACGGTGCCGTCTCGTCGTGACCGCGCCGTTCATGCTCTGGTGAGCGCCGCTCATGACCGGGGAACACAGACCAGTTGTCGGTCGAAGGGGATGTTCTTGGCGTGTTGATCACGCATGCGGTGTCCTGGTCGTAGTTTGATCTCGGCGTGCCTGCGCCGGAGGAGATGTCGCGCGAGGAGCTGATCGGGCTCGTGCGGCGTCAGGATGGGCAGATCACGATGCTGTCCACGCAGGTCGCGGACCTGTTGGGGGCCAACGAGCAGTTGATGGCGAAGCTGGCCAGGATGGAGCACCTGCTGTCGAGGAACTCGTCGAACTCCTCCATGCCGCCGTCCAAGGACGACGATCCGGGCAGGACGCCACCGGCGGTGAAGCCGAAGCGGTCGGCGGGTGGGGCGAAGCGAAAGCCGGGCAAGCAGCCCGGCGCGCCGGGAACGAACCTGGCCTGGACCGATAACCCGACCACGAGCGTCGACCGGTTCCCGCAGGGACGTTGCGAGTGCGGCCATGACCTGGTCGAGGCCACCGACCTGGGAGTGGCAGACCGCTACCAGCAGCACGAGATCCCGCAGATCAGCGTGAGCATCACGCAGTACGACCAGCACCGGGTGCGCTGCGGCTGCGGCAGGCTCCACACCGCGTCGCGTCCGGAAGGCGCCCGCCCCGGGTTGGTGGGGTACGGCCCGAACCTGCAGGCCTTCGCCGTCTACCTGATGGTGGTGCACTTCGTGCCGGCGAAGCGGTGTGTCGAGCTGCTGGAGTCGCTGACCGGCGCCGCCCCCAGCGTGGGGTTCACACACGGCATGCTCGACCGGGCCGCGACGCTGTTGGGCGAGGTGGACAAGCGGATCCGCGCCCTGATCACCCTGGCGTATGCGGTGTGCGCTGATGAGACGCCGCTGCGGGTCGGACCGAAGAAACCCAAGCCGGGCCGGAAGAAGGCCGAGAAGTACCTGCTGGTCGCCTGCACCGAGCTCTACACGCACTACCTGCTCGGCGACCGCGACCTCGCCACGTTCACAGCGTCCGTGCTCACCGACCTGACCGACTCGGTGATCGTGCACGACCGCTACCACCTCTACGACTCGGTCGAGGTCGGCAAGCTGACCCACCAGCTGTGCTGTCAGCATCTCCTTCGTGATCTTGCCGGTGCCGGCGAGACCTACCCCGACGCGCACTGGCCCACCCAGACCGCCGACGCGCTGCGCGGCCTGATCCACCAGGCCAACCTCGCCCGCGACGCCGGCCACGACACCATCGAGGCCGACATCCGCGACAAGCTGATCACGCAGTTCCGCCACGGAGTGCTGGTCGGGCTGCCCGACACCACCAGCCACGGCGACCGCCCCGGCGAACGCAAGGCCCGCCTGCTCCTCGAAGTGCTA
>Ga0184623_10001250_pt1 | contig 11103 bp, 10 predicted proteins | sample PLM1_100_b1_FD_133138 | JGI IMG/M metagenome (GOLD analysis project Ga0184623, IMG submission 133138) | Groundwater sediment microbial communities from an aquifer in East River, Colorado, USA - PLM1_100_b1 | ecosystem: Environmental > Terrestrial > Soil > Riparian zone | place: USA: East River...
CGGTGGTCGGCTAGCCCGACCATCGGGTCATCGCCGGACAGGGCGAGCCCGTCGACGACCTCCCCGGCTAACAGCCTGCTGATCTCCTCCCAGGCGACCAGAGAAGTAGTGAGTTCGTCCGGCCGGCGCGTGTCGACAGTCATGGTGGCCTCATTTCCCAGTGCGACACTTAGTGCCATACGATATGGCACTAAGTGCCCCGCCTGGAAGACGACGGTGCTCTACATCACAGGAGGGGCCGTGCCCCAGCCGCGCAGCAACCGTGACAGACTCACGCTCGCCGCCATCGCGTTGTTCCTCGCCAACGGATACGAGGAAACGACGGTGGACGACATCGCCGATGCGGCGGGCGTCGCCCGGCGTACCTTTTTCCGGCACTTCCGCACCAAGGAAGACGCCGTCTTCCCGGACCACGACGGCTGTCTGGCGCGCGTGCGTGAACACCTGGACCAGGCGGATGCCAGCGCCGATCCGTTCGCGGTGACCTCCCGTGCCGCACACCTCGTCCTCGACCTGTACGCGCAGGATCCGGCCACCGCCGCCCAGCGCTACCAGCTCACCCGACAAGTGGAGTCACTGCGCGAACGGGAGATCACCACCACCAGCCGTTACCAGCGCGTCTTCGCCGACTATCTGCATCGCTGCGATGCTGGCAAAGGCGAAGACGACCGGTTACGCCTTGACGTGACGGCCGCAGCCGTGGTCGCCGCGCACAATCACATCCTGCGGAAGTGGATCCGCGAGGGCGGTAGCGACGACATCCACGCCCGCCTCGACGCGGCGCTCGGCTCTGTGGAGGCGACGCTGCGCGCCTGGCCGACCGAGAGCGCCCCGCACACCGACGAGCTCCTCGTGCTGGTCGCGCGACCAGGCACACCCACCTGGCGGCTGGTACGCGAGATCCAGGCGGTCGAAGGCAGGCGCTGACCTGGGAGATGTCACAGGATGCCGAGCTGGCTGGCCCGAGCGATGGCCTCGACCCGGTTGTGCGCGCCCAGCTTTTCCATCGCGCGCTGCAGGTAGGTCTTGACGGTGTTCCGGGCGAGCCCGACCGCATCGGCGATCTCCGGGTTGGTCTCCCCCATGGCCACATGCCGCAGAATCTCGTACTCGCGGCGGGTCAGGCCGTGGTCGTGAAGCTTGCGGTTGAGGACGACCTGGCCGTCGTCACCGATGTCGGCGTAGACGATGCACTCGCCGCCGGCCACCCGCCGGATGGCGTCGATGAGATCGGCACGTTCGACGTCCTTGACCACCACGCCATGTGCGCCCGCGGAGACGGCCGCGGTGAGAGCCGCATGATCCGGGTACGCGGTGAAGAGGATGATCTTCACCGCTGGATCCTTACCGAGGAGAGCCTGAATCGCCTCGGGCGCCAGCATGTCCGGCAGCCGGAGGTCAAGCAGTACCACGTCGGGATGGCAGTATCCCATCGCCGCGATCGCCTCACGTCCGTTGTGGGCGTAGCCGGCGATCTCGAGGAATGACGACCGCTGCAGGGCCAGCGCCACACCGTCGAAAACGATAGGGTGGTCGTCGACCACGAGCACGCGCAGGGCGCGGCCGGTCACGTCGGCACCCAAGCCTGCACGGTCACGCCGCCGTCCTCGTTGGTCGCGACGGTAAGGGCGCCGCCGAGCCTGGCGAGCCGATCCGATACCGAGGCCAGGCCGAGGCCGGGGTGATCATTGTGGTTGTCGCCGAAACCGACGCCGTCGTCGCTGACGGCTATGGTCACGCCGTGGCCCGACGCGAACACACTGACCACGACGGATCTGGCCTGCGCGTGCTTCTCGGCGTTGTGGAGTGCTTCGCGAACGGCGTCGGCCAGCGCCCGGACGCGTGAACCTGGCAGCGTCGGCAGGTCGCTGAGATTGATCATCCGGGCGTCCGTGCCGGTGCGGTCGCGGAAGGCGCGGCAGTGTTCACGGAGCGCGACGTCGAGGGCAAGCTGCTCCGGTGGTGCGCTCAGCACCCGCAGCGAGCCGCGCAGGGCGGCCGAGGCCTCCTTGGCCTGCTGCTCGATGGCGACCAGCCGGGATCGGACGTCCCCATCGAGGGTGGGCTCGTCGCCGATGCGGCGGATGCCCACAGTGAGGGTGAACAGCATCGCGCCGACGGTGTCGTGGAGTTCCAGCGCGAGACGCCGCCGTTCTTCGTAAACGGCGACCTCCGCGGAATGCCGGGCACGTTCGGCGACCACCTGCGCGGCCGTCATCCGGGCCGCCAGCTGCTCGAGGGCGCGCACGGTGCGATCGCCGAACTCCGTCTCGTCGCGGTTGGCGCCGTACAGCACGCCGAGGAGCTCACCGTCGTGGACGATCGGCACCGCGATCATGGACTTGACGCCCTCGGTCGCGGCTTGCGTGGCGAACTGGTGGGTGATGTCCGGCGCTTTGTAGTAATCCCGTACCCACAGGGGGCGCCGCGCCACGGCGACCTTGCCGCCCAGCCCGGCGCCGACCGGCACGACGAGGCCCGTGACGACGTCGGTCGTGACGTTGACCGGGTGCCCGAGCACGATCCGGTCGCCGCCGGCCGGTTCACCCACCCAGGCGATCTCCACCCCGGTGAGCTGGGGCACCGTGTTCATGATCCGCTGGGTCGCGGCCGATCGGTCGAGCAGCGCGAGGACCCGGGCGTACTCGTCGTCCAAGGCGAGTAGCTCGTCCGGTACGGGCTGGCCAGGTGTGCCGCGCCTCATTTACCCAGTCTCGCACGACGTCCGAGCCGGCGGACACCTCCATGTGGAGACCTCCCTTTGGACGTCTCCACATGGGTCTACCCCCTCGCCATCGAACGGACACACACTCATCACCCATTCGTAACGAGGGGCAGGGTAGCTGCGGAAATGTTGACGGTGCGAGATCTGCGGGTGAGCTACGGCGGGTCTGTCCTCGCCTTGCGAAGCGTCACCGTAGAGGTGTCCGCCGGTGCGGCGGTGGCGGTCCTGGGCAGTAACGGCGCCGGGAAGACGACCCTGCTGCGATCCGTCTCCGGGGTCCTCGCCGAACACGGCGGCGCGATCGACGACGGCGCGATCGAGTTCGAGGGACGCAGCCTCATCGGCCGCTCGGCCGCGGCGATCGTCACCACTGGAGTCGTCCAGGCGCCGGAGGGCCGTCGGATCTTCGAGCGGCTCACGGTCGAGGAGAACCTGCGCATCGGCGGGTTTCGTCTCCGCTCCGCCTTCGCTCGTACGCACATACGAAAGGAGGTCTACGACTTCTTCCCGGTGCTCTACGACCGGCGCGGCCAGCGCGCCGGACTGTTGTCCGGTGGTCAGCAGCAGATGCTTGCGATTGGACGCGCGTTGATGTCCTCCCCGCGGCTGCTGCTCCTCGACGAGCCGTCGCTGGGACTCGCCCCGCAGATGATCGGCCAGATCGAGCTGGTGATTCGCGAGATCAACGCCCGGGGAACCGCGGTGGTGCTGGTGGAACAGAACGCGGCGATGGCGCTCGCGGTGGCCACCCAGGCCTACGTCCTGGCCACGGGAACGGTGCGGTTGTCAGGACCCGCCGCCGAGCTCGCCGCGGATGACACCGTCCGCGATCTGTACCTGGGTCGCGACGCGGAGAGTGCGGTGAACCGCGAACTGGCCGTGACGGCCACACGGCCACCGCTGGGCCGGTGGGATCGATGAACGCGACCCAGACCGCCGATCCGGTGCTTGTCTTCGACTCGGTCACGGCCCGGTTCGCCGGGGTCACCGCCCTTGACGATGTGTCGTTCGCGGTCGGTCCGGCGGCGATCCATGCGGTGATCGGACCGAACGGCGCCGGGAAGTCGACCCTTTTCAACGTGGTGTCCGGCGCGCACCGACCGGCCACAGGCGCGGTGCGCCTGCACGGCGTGGAGCTGACCGGCCTGCCGACACACCACATCGCCGGCCTGGGCGTGGCCCGGACATTCCAAAACATCGCCCTGCTGAGCGCGGAGACCGTCGAAGAAAACCTCATGCTCGGCCGGCATCACCTGACCGGCCCCCGGATCAGTACCGTATTGCGGCCCCGGATCGCCCTGCACGAGGCGCGGCGCCATCGCGCCCGCGTCCACGAGATCGCGAGATACGTCGGACTCGGCGACTGCCTCACCAGCACCGCCGGCAGCTTGCCGTACGGCGATCAGAAGCGGGTGGAGTTGGCCCGCGCTCTCTGTGCCGAGCCTGAGCTGCTTCTTCTCGACGAACCAGCGGCCGGGATGAATGCACACGAGACCGCGGCCGTGGCGCACCTGATCCACGACATCCGTGAAGACCTGCGGATCCCGGTTCTGCTCGTGGAGCACGACATGGGCCTTGTCATGGGCATCGCCGACCGCGTGACCGTCCTCGACTTCGGCCGATGCATTGCCGATGGCACGCCCGAGGAAGTCCAGCGAAACCCCCAGGTGCAAGACGCCTACCTCGGTACCGGAGACAGCGATCAGGAGGAGCCGTGACCCAGTTCCTACAGCTTCTTGTCGGAGGCCTCTCACTAGGGGCGGTTTATGCGCTGCTCGCGCTCGGCTTCGTCGTCGTGTTCCGCGCCAGCGGAGTGGTGAACTTCGCTCACCCGGCCTTGGTACTGATCGGCGCGTATGTCACGGCGCGCCTGGCGCTGCCCGGCAGCCTGCCGTTCGTCGTGGCCTTGCTGTGTGGCGTAGGCGCGGCGGTCCTTGCCGCGCTCGCCGTCCAGCGACTGCTGGTGTACCCCATGGCCGGAAAGTCGATCATCGCGGTGAGCATCATGACGATCGGCGTCGACATCGTTGCCAACACCGAGATCATCCGGCGACTGGGCGTCGATGCACTGCTGCCGATGCGGGACCCGTGGGGAAACGGCGTCGTGCATGTCGCGGGCCTGACCGTGCCACAGACCCGCCTGGCCGCGCTCACCGTAGCGGTCGCGCTGATCGCCGTGATCTTCGCCTGGTTCAGGTTCTCCATCTGGGGAATCGCGATGCGCTCGGTCGCCGACGACCCGCCGACGGCCGCCTTGATGGGCGTCCGGCGCGCCGCGGTGGCGGCCCTCGCCTGGACGCTCGCAGGTGTTCTCGCAGCGGTCGCCGGCCTGTTCCTCACCGTCTTCCCGACGCCCGGAGTCGCTCCGGTGACCGCGGCGGCGGCGCTTCGCGCATTCCCTGCCGCGATCATCGGCGGTCTCGATTCGACGAGTGGCGCCATCGTGGGCGGCCTCATCGTCGGTGTCGCCGAGGTTCTGACGCAGGGCTACGCCGATGATCTGTTCCTTCTCGGGCAGGGCTTCCACACCGTCGTCCCGTACGTGGTCATGGTCGCGGTGCTGCTGGTCCGGCCGGCTGGTCTGTTCGGCACGAGGGAGTTGCATCGTGTCTGATCTCGCTGTCACCTCCACCGCCAGCCGAGTCCCCAACGCCGAGGGCACCTCACGGTCGCGACGGGGACGCCTCGGCCGGGCGGTCAAGGTCCTGGCCGGCCTGACCGTAGCGGCCACGGTCCTTGTCATTCCCCTGTACGCCGAGAGGTTCTGGCTGCAGCTGGCGATGTTCGCCTTCGCGGCGGCGGTAGCCGCGCTCGGCCTGACCGTGCTGACCGGTCAGGCCGGCCAGCTGTCGCTCGGTCATTCCTTCTTCGTCGCCGTCGGCGCGTACGGCTACACGCTGCTGGCCGCGGACAGCGGCAGGGGGACGGTGGGAGTGGCTCTGCCACCGGTATTAGCGTCGGTGCTAGCCGTGCTGCTCGCCGGGCTCGCCGGGTTGCTCTTCACGCCCATCGCCGCCCGGCTACGCGGGATCTACCTGGGCATCGCCACGCTCGGCCTCGTGTTCGGCGGGCAGCATCTGCTCTTCAACGCCGGCGGGCTGAGCGGTGGCTCGAACGGTCGCAGCGTTCCCGATTTCGCGGTACCGGGCTTCCGGTTCGACACGGCCGTGGGCGAAACGCTGTTTGTGTTCGGCGTACCGTTCCAGCGGCCCGAGAAGTTGTGGTACCTGGGCCTTGCCGTGACCGCCGCCGCCTACCTGGTAAGCCGGAGCATCATTCGCGGCCGGCTCGGACGGGCGCTGCGGGCGATAAATCACCGCGAGCTGATGGCCGGCGTCATCGGCGTGCCGGTGACCCGATACAAGGGTTACGCGTTCCTGCTCTCCTCCATGTACGCCGGTCTCGGTGGCGTACTGCTCGCCGTCGCGTACGGACGCATCGTTCCGGACACGTTCGGGTTCGACCTGGCGGTGGCATACCTGCTGATGGTGGTCATCGGTGGACTCGGTTCCCCGGGTGGCGCCATCGTCGGCGCCGCCTTCGTCACCTGCCTGCCGGCGATCCTCGAACGGTACGCGGACTCGGTGCCCGGACTCGCCCTTCCCGGCGCCGAGGGCATCAGCCCGGCAGTGGCCGCGAAGTTGGCCTTCGGCGCCGCCGTGATCGCCCTGCTGCTGTTTGAACCCGGCGGCGCCGCCGCTGTGGGCGGCCGGATACGCAAAGGCGTATTACGGCGGGTTCGTCGCAGCTGACATCCATCCACACATGAAAGGAGACCCGCATGTCGCGGAGACATGTTCGACGCCGCTACAGATTGGCGCTCAGCGTCCTGAGCGGTTCCTTGGCGGTCGCACTGCTGATCACCGGCTGTGCGACGAAGAAGAACCCCACCGGCACCACCCCTGGCGGCGGCCTCGCCACCGGCCCGGGCGTCACCGAGAACGTGATCAAGCTCGGCGTCCTCACGGATCGCACCGGACCCTTCGCCGGTGCGGCCAAGGCCCTGGAGCAGGGTCGGCTGCTGTTCTGGAACGACCGGAACGCGAAAGGCGGGGTCTGCAGCCGCAAGGTCGAGTTCGTCGTCAAAGACCACGGGTACAACCCACAGCAGGCTGTCACCGCGTACGCCCAGATCAAGGATGAGGTGCTCGCGCTCGACGAGCTGCTGGGCTCGCCGATGATCGCCGCTCTGCTGCCGGAGCTGGCGCAGGACGAGATGATCAGTATAGCGGCATCCTGGTCGTCGAGCCTGCTCAGCAATCCGTACGTAGTGATAACTGGTACGACGTACGACGTCGAGATGATCAACGGTATCCACTGGCTCACCAAGAATCGGGGCCTGGCCGCGGGCGGCAAGATCGGCCACATCTTCGTCGAGGGTGACTACGGCGACAACGCTCTGGCCGGCAGCCGCGCGGCGGCCAAGGAATACGGTCTTCAGCTCATCGAGCAGAAGGTCAAGGCGACCGACGCCGACTTGACCGCGCAGGTGACCGCGCTGCGCTCCAGTGGAGCGAAGTTCGTCTTGCTCACGACGACCCCTGTGCAGACCGCGTCCGCGGTCGGGGTCGCCGAGGCCTCCGGCTTCGACGCGACCTTCCTCGGTTCCGGTCCGTCCTTCACCGGTGCGCTGTTGAAGACGCCCGCCAAGGCCGCGCTGGAGAACCGGCTCTTCGTCGCCACGTCGACAGCGGCGTACTCATCGGCGGCGGCCGGGCCGGCCGCGGTTCGCAAGGCATTCGCCGCCGCGCACCCGGACCAGCCCAAGTCGACCTTCGTCATGTACGGGTACGCGCAGGGCCAGATCATGGAGCGGATCCTCGATGCCGCTTGCCAGCGCAACGATCTGACCAGGGCCGGTCTGCTGAAGGCCTTCCAGAGTCTGAAGGATGTGCAGACCGATGGGCTCGTCGCGCAGTTGAACTACGGCACGCCGGGGCAGATCCCGGCCCGCCAGATCTACCTGGTCCGCCCCGACGCCGGCACCGAGGGTGGCCTGACGCAGGTGAGCGACCTGTTCGCCGCACCACTCGCCATGACTTACCAACCCGCGAAATGACCGACGCCTGGGTCTGGCGTCAGCTGGCACCAGACCCAGGCCGCGACAAGACAGGAGCGACCACATGTTCAGCACGATGCAAGATGTCCCTCTGCAGATCCGGCGGCTACTCGAACACGGCACGGCGATGCACGGAGGCAGCCTTGTCACCACGGCCACGAACGGCGGGTATCGCCAGTCCACCTTCGCACAGGTCAGCGTGAACGCCGCCCGGCTGGCCCACGCCCTGACCGCCCTCGACGTACAACCGGGCGATCGGGTGGCCACCTTCATGTGGAACAACACAGAACACGTCGAGGCGTACTACGCCGTCCCGTGCCTGGGAGCCGTTCTGCATCCGCTGAACGTCCGGCTGGCCGCGGAACAGATCGTCTACATCGCCAACCACGCCGAAGACCGCGTCGTCATCGTCGACGCGTCGCTCCTGCCGGTATTCGCGCCGTTGCTCCCCTCGCTGAAGACCGTCGAGCACGTCATCGTCAACGGACCCGCCGACCACTCGGCGCTCCAGAGCCCACGGTTCGCGGTCTACGACTACCGGCAGCTGATCGGCGATCAACCAGACACCTACCCGTGGCCCGACATCGACGAGCGGCAGGCTGCCGCGATGTGCTACACCTCCGGCACCACAGGCGAGCCCAAGGGCGTCGTCTACAGTCACCGCTCCATCTATCTGCATGCCCTCGCGCTGGCACTGCCGGAAGCGTTCAACCTGTCGGCCGAGGACTCCGTGCTCGCCGTCGTACCGCAGTTCCACGTCCTGGCCTGGGGACTGCCATACGTCGCCTTCCTGACGGGCACTTCGCTCGCGCTACCCGATCGGTTCCTCTCGCCGGAGCCGCTCGCCCGGTTTATCGCCGCCGCGAGGCCGAACCGCGGCGCGGGCGTACCCACGATCTGGCAGGCGTTGCTCAACTACGCCGACAACAATCCGAACGCGGACATCTCCGCCATGAAGGAGGCGATCGTCGGCGGCTCCGCCTGCCCGCCGGCCCTCATGGAGGCTCTCGAGCAACGCCACGGCGTGACCCTGGTGCACGCCTGGGGCATGACGGAGATGTCGCCACTAGGCTCGGTGGCACGACCTCCGTCGGGCGCCGATCCGGCACACGCCTGGAGCCGGCGCATCACCCAGGGCCGGTTCTCCGCCACGGTCGAGGCGCGCCTGATCGGCGCGGACGGGTCGGTTCTGCCCTTCGACGGGCGCAGCACGGGCGAGCTCGAAGTGCGCGGCCCCTGGATCACCGGCAGCTATTACCGCGACAACGACCCGGAGAAGTTCCACGACAGCTGGCTGCGCACCGGCGACGTCGGAGTCATCACGGCCGACGGCTACCTCACCCTGACCGATCGGGCCAAGGACGTCATCAAATCCGGCGGCGAATGGATCTCCTCGCTCGAACTCGAGAACCACCTGATGGCCCATCCGGCGGTGAGCGAGGCGGCTGTCATCGGCGTACCCGATGAGCGCTGGGGTGAGCGGCCGCTGGCCGCCGTCGTGGCAGGCGACGGACGGCAGGTGTCGCTCAGCCAGCTCCGCGATTTCCTCGGTAAGCGGGTGCCCCGGTGGCAGCTGCCCGAGCGCTGGTCGATCGTGCCCGAGGTGCCCAAGACCTCGGTCGGCAAGTTCGACAAGAAAGCGCTGCGGGACCGGTACGCCCGCGGAGAGCTCGACGTCACCCGCGTCGACTCTTGACGTCCTCCCCCACGTGAACACCGGGGACTCCGCCGATGGGAGATACGATGAACGCAGACCGCAGCCGTTGGCACTGGCTGCTGTGGGTGCCGATCGTCTTGCCGTTGATCACGCCGCTCTACAACTCGACCGAGCCCAGGCTGTACGGCATTCCCTTCTTCTACTGGTCTCAAATGGCCCTCGCCGGCCTGGCGATGGTGTTCATCTTGCTGGTCTATCAGGCGACGAAGGAGCGCAAATAGCGTGGCAGGCCATGGTGTCCAGCTTGGCGTGTTCATCGCGCTGTTCGGCCTCGTCACCGTGCTCGGGTTCGTCGCGGCGCGATGGCGACGCCCGAACGTGCCGCAAGACCTCGAACAATGGGGACTCGGCGGTCGTGCCTTCGGCAACTTCATGACCTGGTTCCTGCTCAGCGGCGAACTGTTCACGGCGTACACCTTCGTGGCATTGCCCGCGCTTGTGTACGGGGTGGGCGCGTTCGGGTTCTACGCGGTGCCGTTCGCCGTGATCACGCTCCCGCTCGCCTATGTCCTGGTGCTGCGCCTGTGGTCGGTCTCCCACGTCCACGGCTTCGTCACTCCCGCGGAGTTCGTCCGGGCCAGGTTCGGCTCCCGCACCCTGTCCCTGCTGGTCGCGCTGACCGGCATCACCGCGCTCATGCCCTACATCGCCCTGCAGTTAGTCGGCCTCGAGGCGGTGCTCAAGGCCATGGGCGTGCGGGGTCCCTGGCCGATGACGGCGGCGTTCATCGTGCTCGCCCTGTACACGTTCACCTCAGGGCTTCGGGCGCCCGCACTCATCTCCATCGTCAAGGACGTGCTGATCCTGTGGACCGTCCTCAGCGCGCTCATCATCGTCAGCGCGAGCTACGGGGGCTGGCAGACGGTCTTCCGAGACGCGGCGAAGAGGTTCGCCGACACACCGTCGCCCGCCGACGGGCTGGTGCTGTCTCCCGGCGGTCATCTCGGCTACCTCACCCTCGTCATCGGCTCCGCCGTCAGCTTGTTTCTCTACCCACACGCGCAGATCGGCGTACTGTCAGCGCGAAACCGCGCAACGATCAAGCGCAACCTCGCCGCCCTGCCGATCTACACCCTCGTTCTCGGCATGATGGCACTCCTCGGATTCGTCGCGGTCTCGGAGGGAATCCAGCCGATCGACGGCGATCGCAACACGATCGTCCTGGCGCTGTTCGACGAGATCTTCCCGGACTGGGCCGCCGGCCTTGCCTTCGCCGCGATCGGGATCAGCGCCCTCGTGCCCGCCGCTGTCATGTCGATCGCCGCCGCGAACCTGTTCACCCGGGGCATTTATCGCGAGTTCGTGCGCCCCAGCGCCGGCGCCGCGGAGGAGACGCTCGTCAGCAAGAGCGCCTCGCTGGCCGTCAAGGTGGGGGCCGTCCTGGCCATCGTCTTCCTCAGCCCTCAGTTCTCCATCGACCTCCAGCTCATCGGCGGCGTCATCATCCTGCAGACGTTGCCCGCCGTGGCCTTCGGCCTGTGGACCGGTTGGCCACACCGAGGGGCGCTGACCGCGGGGCTCATCTGCGGGCTGGGCACCGGCCTGGCCTTGCTGTATCAGATCCCGCAACTGGGTCCGGGAGGCAGGCTCGTGCGCGCCCAC
>Ga0184623_10001252_pt1 | contig 11094 bp, 10 predicted proteins | sample PLM1_100_b1_FD_133138 | JGI IMG/M metagenome (GOLD analysis project Ga0184623, IMG submission 133138) | Groundwater sediment microbial communities from an aquifer in East River, Colorado, USA - PLM1_100_b1 | ecosystem: Environmental > Terrestrial > Soil > Riparian zone | place: USA: East River...
CCGCGACAACCACGCATTCGCCCTCGCCGCATGATCAAACCTTGACCAGCTCACCCGAGAAGAGCCGCACCCAAGGACGTTCGGCCTCCTGGTACTGATGGACGAGAGCCGCGGCCTGCTCCTGGTAAGTCATGCCCTCGTCAGCTGCGAGCGCACCCAGCGTTACTGGCGCTTCGCTCAGGGCTCGCGTGGTGCTCCAGGGGATCCGGCATTGGCGGTCAGACACTGGATGATCGGCCAGGCTGAAGCCGTTTACGGCCACGCCTTTGAAAAGCTCTTCCGGCGAAATGCGGTCCTCACCCGGTTCATCCACCCAACCCTGTGAGTAACGCCAGCCGGAGATCAGGGAGAACACCTTGTAGTGAAGCGGGTCGTTCAGGTCGGCTTCCATCGCGCCGACGTACCAGCTATATGCCCGCAGTTGCTCGTCCAGCGGTGCACACAACTCGCGCGGCAGCCGCGAAACCGCCCCAATGTAGACGCTGGATGTCCCCAACAGCCACGCCACATGAGCGCCCAGCGCGCGCCACCGGCCCTCGCCGCCGAGACAGAGCGCACGGGCTGAAACCCACAGAAGAAAAGGATCTTGCGCTAGCGCCATGCCGCCGACCAGGCCAGACGAGGAACTCGCCCAGCGCAAGGCCGGCAGCACGAGTGAGCCCCAGTACGTCTGGAATTGACACCGTCGCAGTTCATCGACGCTGAGGACGGCGGATAGGACCGCCCGCTTGACCGTCGGACCGTACTCGTGCGACAGAGAGGGATCGTCCGCCCTGACGAAGATGACAATGGACGCATCGTCAGGGGTCGCGCCGGTGATCTCAGTCATGTCGGTCAGTATCCCCACGGCGCTGCGCGCGCTGTCGTCGTTAACCGGTGTTCCTCAACCGACCGCGACAGCCCCCGGACTTCGGACACTTCTGCGTGCCCACCGCTCGAAACAGCCCGCCACTGGCAGAAGGGTCTTCTGCTACACGGGAAAACGGTCGATGACCTCGTCGTAGCTGGCCTGCGCGGTCGCCAGCGACATGCGGGAGTAGATCTCCAGCGACACCCGGGTCGCGTGCCCGGAGGACGGCTGGATGTGCGCGTCGTCGACGCCCTGGGACTTGAGTCAGGTGAACAGGAAGTGCCGCAGCTTGTGCGGGCTGATCGACTGCACGATCCCGGCCGCCGCGCAGTACCGAGCGAGGATCTTGCGGGCCCCGCGGTCGGTGTAGGGCTTCTTCCACGTGGCTGGTCCGCGTTGGCTGTACAGGCGTGCGCCTACCGTCTCCTATCCGTCGGTACGCACATGGAGCAAGTGTGCGCGCCAGCCGGCGGGCCTTGACTTCGGCTCCCAGGAGCGGTTCCACATGCGGTAGGAACGAGCCTTCGTGTGTTGCGCGATCAGCACCGCCGGCAGCCTTGATGAGACCGGCGCACGGGAGCCGGAGCGTCCCGGGATAGATCAAGGACTCGGGCTGGGCCAGCGGCGGCGTGCCTGGAAGGATGAGGGCGTGCCGACGCTGCGCATCCACCACCGCGATCGGGACGGTGCCCGGGTGGCCGAGCTCGACTGGGACGGCGACCGCGTCACCGTGCCCTTCCGGCCCGCGGTCGACCGGTTCCTCCTAGAGGACTTGCGCTGGTACCACGAGAACTATGGGGAGAGCTGGGCCGCCGCGTCCGAGGACGGTGTCACCCGGATCCGCCGCGCCCAGCGCGCGATCGGTGAGGCGCTCTACCAAGCACTGTTCACCGGCGCCGCCGCCGCCCTCGCGGCCGGGGTGCGTGCTGCCGGCGACCGGCTGCGGGTGGAGATCCGGGACGACGTGCACGATGCGGCCGTGCCGTGGGAGCTGCTAGCGGACCCCGAGACCGAGGAACCGCTAGCCCTGGAAGCGGCCGCCTTCGTGCGGACGGTCGGTGACCTCGCGGCGGTGGCGCCGGCGGACCGGGCAATGCGGCGGATCCTGCTGGTGATCAGCCGGCCGGGCGGCGCGCAGGACATCGGGTACTGGGCCGTCGCGTACGAGCTGTGGCGCACGCTCGGTGCGCGGCCGCACGTCAAGGTCGACGTGCTGCGGCCGCCGACCTTTGATGCGCTGAGCGAGCGGTTGCGCGCCGCTGTGGCCGCAGGGGTGCCGTACACGGCGGTCCATGTCGACGGCCACGGCGTGATCATGAACCCATTCGGCGGCTCGCAGTACACCGGTTACCTGGTCTTCGAGAGGCCCGGCCGCGACGGGCCCGACTTCGTTGACGGCACGACCCTGGGCCACGAGCTCGCCGCCAACGATGTCCTGCTGCTGACCATGAACGCCTGCCGGTCAGCCGACACGGCGGGCGGTGACCGGTACCTGCGGGCCGTGCCGGCTGAGTCCACCGGCCAGCCGTCGATTGCCGAGGAGGTCGTTGCCGCGGGCGTCCCGGCCTGCGCCGGCATGGGCCGGGAGGTGTACCCGGCCACGCCGTCCCGCTTCTTCGCCGCGTTCTACACGGCGCTGCTTGATGGTGACAGCCCGGGTGCGGCGGCCCGGGAGGCGCGCCGGCGGCTGCGGACCGAGCCGCTCTCCGTCGATGTCTACGGCGTGGGCAGCCCGCCCGTCGACGACTGGTGCATCCCGGTCGTGGCCGAACGGGCCGCCGTCCGGCTCGCCTCCGTGCCCGGCGAGCCGTCGCGACCGGCCGGCCCGCTGAACGGCGTCTTCCCCGCGGAGCTCGGTACGCCGGCGGTCGTGGGTTTCGACCGGGCCGTCCTGACGCTGGAGGATCAGCTCAACCGGGCCGGGGTCGTTCTCCTGCACGGCCCGCTGCTCGCGGGCAAGAGCCGGTTGGCCGTCGAGTACGCCCGCTGGTGGTCGGCCACCTCGCCCGAGCCCCGCCCGGTGACCTACCTGCGCCTCGACGGTGACGACGCCGCGCTCGAGGGGCGCGCGCCCGACGACCTGGAGGGTGGCCTGCTGGTGCTCGACCAGGCCGACCGGGCCGGTCCGGCCGCGTCCGCGCTCGTGCGCCGGGCGGCCCGCACCGGCCGGGTGATTGTGACCGCGCGTTCGCCGGACCAGCCGTGGCTGCCGGATCACCAGCGTCTCGGGCCGGATAACCTGCCGATGGCCCGGCGGGCCCTGCTCGGCGTGGAGTGGGCACGCACCACGGGCCGCGAGTACGACGCGCGCACGTTCCAGCCGCTGGTGCATTTCTGCGGAGGCATGCCCGGGGTTCTTCTGCTGATGCTGAACGCCGCGTACGATCGCGTCGCCGGCGGCGTCTCGGCCCAGGACGTGTCCCAGTGGCTGCACGAGGCCCGGTGGGACCGCCTCGCCGACCTCGGGACGGACGCGATCGCGCGGGTGGCCGAGCACGCCGCGGCGGATCTGCGGGCCCGTCTCGATGCTGGAGAGCTTGCCCTGGTCCCGTACGTCGCCCGATTCAACAGTTTCTGTGACGCCTCGTCGGTGAGCCGGTTGGTGACCGTCGTGACGGGTGCCGCGGTGCCCGAGCGGGTCGCGGCCCGGCTGATGGAGCGTCTGCTGGCGGCCGGCCTTATCGAGGATTCCGGTACCCGCCGGCCCGGCTGGTGGCTACACCCGCTACTCAAGCTCGTGGCGTCCAGGCTCCCGCTCGATAGAGACGCCGACCTGGACGGCGCACTGATCGCCACGATAGCCGGCGTGGGCGAGCGCCTCACCGCCGAGCTCTCCGGCGCGCCCCTTGCCGTCAGCGAGCTGCTCCTGGCCCACAAGCAGAACCTGTCCGACACGCTGTGGCTGGCCATGGAGCGCCGGACCGTCGAGCCGATCGTGGACCTGACCGAGGCCCTCTGCGTCTCGTGCCGGTACGAGGGCGACGCCGATCTGGCCGGCCGGGTCCTCGACCGGGCGCTGCTGCATGTCCTGGAGCGAAACACGTTCGCGCCCCGGCTGCAGGCGGGCGAGCTTGCCGTGCGGGTCTGGTACCAAGCGATCTGGGTCAGCGCGTACTGGCCGCGTCAGCTCCGCCCGATGCAGTCCCGATCGCCCCTGCTGCCGCCGGAGGACGATCACTTCGCGGCGGGCCTGTACCTGCGGTCCGTCGGCGACTTCGCCCGAGCGCTCAACGCCTTCACCGCCGAGACGGAGGAGCCGGCCGCGTGCCCGCGCTACCGGCCGGGCGATCCGGACTGGCACATAGCCGAGATCATCCTGACCGCCGGCGATGACGCCCTCCAGCCGACCGGGCTGGACCACGTGCGCCGCAGCCACGCGGCCCGGCTGCCCGGTGATGTGCTCGGCCGGACCTCCTCGCGCGTGCTGGAGGCCAGGCTCCGCTTCCGGTCCCTGACAACCGGCGACCTTTTCGCGGGCGATCTCCTCCCGATGGAGGGCCCCGTGGCCCTGGATGAGATCGCTGCGCTGGTGGAAGAGGCGATGGCGGAGCAGGGTGGGCGGTCCGCGGAGAACCGCGCCCACGCCGAGATGATCTTCAGCTTCGTGCTCCTCGGGCGCGGCGAGCTCACAAGAGCCGTGGGCGCCTTCGAGGACAGCGTGCAATGGCTGGTCCGGGTACGGGACCCCGACCTCTGGCGGTACCAGTGGCGCTTCGCGCACAATCTCCTGCACCACGGGTGGATCACCCGCGGGTACGAGACGGCGGTCGCGGCGTTCCATTCCGCCATGGAGACGGACGGCGTGGATGTGGACGTGTCCACCCGGATCCGCCAGTTCTGCCAACGACTCGAAGTGACCCACCCGGAGGTGAGGACATGAGCGACCCGTTCGGCGGCATCCCGCTCGCTGCCGCCCTGACCGACGAGCAGTTGTCCGACCGACTCGGCGAGCCGGTCCGCAGCGGCCGGGATACCGCCACAAGCAGCGGCGGCCGGTTCGGGTTCGAGTGGCTCGGCGGGGCACCGGCGTGGCGGCACACGTCGCACACCATCGGATTCATCCCGGCGGAGGCGTACTGCGGCGGCACGATCCGGCCCGTCGGCCAGGTCGAGGCCGATCCGTCGCTCAAGGATGCCCGGCTGCGCATCACTCTGGACGGGCTGCGGGTGGCAGACTACCCGGGCGGCGGGATTCACCGCGTCCTGTTCAACTTCTTTGTGCAGAACCGCACCGGTACCGGCGCCGAGGACGTCAACTTCAACGCCACGTACCGCGTCCGCGAGGGCGAGAGTGCCGCCGTCCTCAACTTCCCCATCTTCACCGGAGTAGCGCCGTCCGAGACCGGCCTCGCCATCCGCTGCTACACAGTGAACGTTAAAAACGACAACGACGAGCTGTTCCTCGATCTGCTCGAGTCCGACGTCCTGCGGCAGGGACTCACCCTCGCCGCCGTCGCCCAACCGGCGATCCGGCCGCTGTCCGGCCTCGCCGTCGGCATGGCCAAGGCGATCGCCACCCGCCGGCGTAACGTACCGGTCCAGGACGTCTACCTCGGCCTCGACTTCGGCGGCCCCGCCACCGGCGCGCGCTTGGCCGCCGGGTCGTACGTCGCAGTGCAGGTCCCGGCGGCGTTCCAGCGCTCCTGGCGCTGGCCGGACTGGACCTACGACGCAGACACGGGCCAGATCGCCAACGCGGCCGGCAACCCGATACCGCTCAACTACTTCATCCTCGGCGTCAGCCGCACCCTGGCCGCCTGACGGGCTAGTACTGCAACGGCACTCGGCTTGCGGAACTGATCGATGAAGGCGCGGCTGCGGACCCGCCGGATCACGCCCCTCGCAGCATGCTTGATCGCCGAGGCGACCAGGTCGGAGGCCGCCCGGCCCGCGATGGCGACCGGGAGTTCGTGCGGCGTGCCGTGGCCGTAAACGGATGTCGGTTTCCGGTCCGCGCTGTCAGGATTTCGCCATGCTCGTCACCTTGACCCCTGGCGTTGACCGCGATCGTGTCCTTGAGCTGCTTCGATCCGCCTATATCGAGATCGGCAACAATCACGGCAAGCAGGACGGCTACGTGCGGTGGGTGCTGAATGTCGGCCGGATGCTGCGTGGTCAGATCGCCCGCTCCGACCTGGACCAGCTCCTGTTCACGCCGGCCTTCTACCGGCTTGCCGATCCGGCGCTGATGGATACGCCGCAGGGCCTCCAGCTGCTCGAAGCCGAAATGTCCGACCGCCAGGATCTGCTCACTGCGGCCTTCAAGACGCTCCAAGAGCAGATCGGCACGTGGACGGCCGCAGCGGGCAAGGTCCTGGCGGTGGTGGACAGCAGCGTGTTCCTGTCCCACCCCGGATGGACCCGCGACGACGACCCGACAGCGGTTATCGCGAGCATCCCGTGGGCTAAAGAACTTGGCGTCGGGTTCGAGGACGTCCTGCTCGTGCTTCCCGAGGTGGTGATCCGAGAGCTCGACCGGCTCAAAGAGTCCGGAACCCAGAGGATCCGCTATCGGGCCTCGGTCACGTTGGCCGTCATCGACAAGCTGCTGTCTGACCCGTACGGCACGGTGACGATCCGACCCAAGGACAGCGACTGGGATTCGGTGAGCGCGCGCGGGGAAATGCCGCGTGGCATGGTCCAGCTGCGGGTGTTCTACGACGATCCGGCGCACCGGCCGCTTTCCGACGAGGACGCGGAGATTATTGATCGGGCGCTGGCGGTGCAGACCCTCGCGGGCACGGCAGTCCGGCTGGTGACCATGGATACCACGATGGGGCTCAACGCGCGCCGGGCCGGGCTACTGGTGAAGAAGCCAGAGAGGGAGATCGAGATGCCGCCGGCCGAGGGCCAGTCGACGCGAGCACGCCGTCGGGCGGGGGCCGAGGCCGCCGAGAAGACAACGGATTGATCCACTTCCGGGTGGGAGCCCGTAGCGGCCGCGCTGAACAGCGCGAAGACAGCGGCGGGCGCGGGCCTGCGGGGCGGGCGCCCGCCGCTGTTGTGGGTTGGTCAGCTGCGCGGCGTGCTCTGCGGCGCGCTCACGACCGGTGCGTGGTGCTTGGTAGCGACCAACGAGACGGCCCGGCGTCAGTAGCCGCCGCGCCGGACGAGGGCGCCTACCGGTACGTGGTCACCCGGAACTGGACGGTGTGGTCGTCGTTCTCCGCAACCAGATTCAGGAGCTCCACATAGGCGATGACGCCGTCTCCCGACTGCGCGCAGAAGCCCTTGTCGTTCTGAACCTGCCCCATCGAGATCTCGGTCGGCGCCTCGCGGGCGATGGCGACCTCGCAGGCGGCCTTGCCGCCCTTAGTAGCGAGCGCGACCTTCGCGACGCTGACACTGGCGACCTTCTCGGTATTCACGGCAATGTCCGGCCCGGTTCGAGGCTATGGCGGTGCGGGCGACGGCCACACCACGGGACGGAACAACGCGCGTGTACCGGTTGACGGGGTTGGTGCGGTGCGGGGTGTGTGATCGTCGGATGGTGGGGCATTGGGTCCGCGGTCGTGCGACCGGTATCGCATGGGCAGACCACGGCGAGCTCGCACGGCCGGGCAGCCCGAAGTGGTTGTATGCGCGGGACGATCGACTACTCGAACGTGTCGCCGTCGAGTTGGGCCGAGCATTGGGGCCGGGCGGGGCTGACGATGCCGCCGCGTACCTGCGAGCATCGCGCACCCAGCTGATCGGCGGCCGGATGGCGAGCATTGCTTGGCTGACTTGCCGGCAAGGCGGCGCGCCTCTGCCGTGATGACATGGAACGATCCGGCGATGGATGCCCGGAAGAATCCTGAGTACCTGAGATCGCTCGCGCAAGCAGTCGAAGACTTTCATGATGCGCTCGACCAGTTCCTTGAGCTTCACGTCCGCAACGACAGTCAGGGTGGTTTGGGGGCGGCACTAGCGCTCGGGAGCGCGCCCGCAGTGTTCGCTCGCAACGACGCGGACTTGGCGGAGATCGCGCGCCGAAGGAGCAAGGTGTCCCGTGCCGCCGGCCGGGCCGCCGACGCGGTGCCGTTGACGAGGCTGATGATGGTTGTGCAGGGCTGGGGTGAGGTGAACCCGATTCTGAACTGGGAGACGATCACCAGGCCGAAGCCGCTACTGGAGGCTCCTGATGTACTGGGCGTGTGCGACCAGGCGGTAGGCACCCTGGAGGGCATGATCCTGCGTGTTGCAGCGGAGCGCCCACCCAGCGTTGGAACCGAGGCGATGCACCCGACGGTGTGGAACGCGGCCTCGGCTCTGTGGCGCGACGGGCACTTTCGCGAAGCGGTAGCGGCATCCGCCGAAGCAGTCGTCGCGATGGTCAAAATCATGACGCAACGCAACGACATCGCCGCAACCAGCTTGTGGCAAGACGTCTTCTCCGAGCAGCCTCCTCGGCCTGGCAAATCGCGATTGCGCTGGACAGGGAAGGACATGCAGACGATGAACGCCGGCCTGCGTCTCTTTGCACCCGGTGTCCAGATGACCATCCGTAACCCCGTGGCCCATGGCGCCGGCCAACTCGACGAACAAACCGCGCTGGAGCAACTGGCGACCCTGAGCCTGCTGGCCCGCTGGGTGGAAGCGTGCGAACTCGTGACGGCAGATGGGGAACTGCCCAGCACGGGGACAGCGAGCGACGGCGGGTAGCCCGTGGTTCTCGGTCTGGGGGCTGGCTGCTCGGCCTGTCGACCATCCTCAGCGGACTCGTCGTCCTCCTCTTCGTGGGCCTGGCCGTCCGGGTACGGCCCGGCTGCGCCACGCGACCCTGGGTTCGGCTCCTGTTCACCCAATAGCGGGTGAAGCATCCCCCGAGCGAAGCGTGATGGACCACTAGCTCCACGGCTTCCAGCTGGTCCAGGCGAACACGCCCGCGATCCCGCCGACGATGGTGAAGGACGCTACGAGCACGCCCCGCTTGCGCAGCCGCGCCCACCATCCCTCTTTCGCGGGCTGCTCCTCGGCTCCGATGTTGGTGGCGTCCAGGCCGCGATGGCGTTGTGGTCGCCCTGCGCGACTTGGCTGCCCACCACATTGGAGTTCGCGCCGCTCGCGATCTGGCTGCCGACCGAGCTGCGCTCCGCGCCGGACACAGTTACTGGCCCGGACGCTGGGGTGCATACGGTGACGTTGGTGCCGCCGTCGGTGGCTTGCTGCGGTCTGTAGTTGATCGTGGGGCGATCACCGGTGATCACGATTTGGACCGCCTGGTCGGCCGCGGTTGTCCCATATCGGACTCTGCGGAGGGTCTAGCGCCACCGTCGGGGTGCGACCATCCCCGCGCCTGCGTGGGGAGCACACTCTCGGCCATGCGGCACCCTCGCTCCGTCTGGGACCCTCCCCGCGCCTGCGGGGAGCACACGTCCTGAGCTGGGCTGCTGCGCTGGATTTGCTGGCCGTTGGGTTACGGACGCGGCCTGATGACCGCCGGATCGACCCTCGGCACCGTCGGCGTCCTCGGCTGGTCCCAGGTCCACACCGTGGTCCAGCTGTACGCGGTGTTCGCGCTGATCGGGCTCGCCTCCGCGATGGCCCTCTACGAACCGGCGTTCGCCGTGATCGTGAGCATCTTCGATGACCGCCGCCGCGCGAACGGCCTGCTCGCCCTCACCATCGTCGCGGGCTTCGCCAGCACCATCTCCCTGCCGCTCGCCGGCACCCTGGAGACCCGGCTCGGGTGGCGAGCCGCGGTCGGTGTCCTCGCCGGAATCCACGCGATCGCCACGATCCCGCTGCACGCCCTGGCGCTGCCGCGCATCCCACCCCGCACCGGCGCACGGTGTGCCGGCCGGCGCACCAGCGTGCTCCGGAACGCGCTGCGAGACCGGGCGTTCTGGCTCCTCGTCGCGGCGTTCGTCGCCCAAGGCGCCGCCGTGTCGATCGTCGCGGTCCACCTCGTCGCCTACCTCATCACCCTCGGCCACCCCGCCCCGTTCGCCGCCAGCACCGCCGGACTTCTCGGACTCCTGTCCGTCGCCGGCCGGCTTCTCACCACCGGACTCCGGCGCCGCTACCGCACCGCCACCGTCACCGCCGCCGTGTTCGCTCTCCAAGGCGCCGCCGCCGCGGCCCTACCCCTGGTCGGCCGCAGCACGTCGGGAGCCGTGACCTGCGTGGTGCTGTTCGGGCTCGGGTTCGGCCTCGGCAGTCTGAGCCGCCCGGCGCTGCTGGCCGAGCGCTACGACACCAGCGCCTACGCCAGCCTCGCCGGAACCCTCGCCCTGCCCGCCACCCTCGCCAAGGCCGGCGCCCCACTCGCCGCCGCCGCGACTTTCACCACCACCGGCAGCTACACCGCCGTCATGACCGCCGTCGCCGTGAGCTGTCTGGTTGCCGCTACTGCCTTGAACGTTGTCGGCGGCTTGCAATCGGTACCCGGGTACAGGCTTACCGTGAGGTCATGAGCGAGATATCCCGGGCGGCTGGATCGTGGGTGCCGGACGCGTGCACCCTGCCGACGGCGGAGCGGCCGTTGCGGCTGGCCGAGCTCGACGACCTGTTCGCGACCGCCGTGCGGGCGGTTCACCGGCTCGACGGGGTGCGGTCCCCGCAGTGACGATCGCCCGTTCCCTCGCCCTGTTCCTGCTGGCCGCGCTGGCGGAGATCGGCGGGGCGTGGCTGATCTGGCAGGGTTGGCGCGAGCACCGCGGCGTGCTCTGGATCGCCGGCGGCGTCCTGGCCCTCGGCGCCTACGGCTTCGTCGCCACGTTCCAACCCGACCCGCACTTCGGCCGGATCCTCGCCGCGTACGGCGGCATCTTCGTGGCCGGCTCGCTCGCCTGGGGTGTCGTGGTCGACCGGTTCCGCCCGACCGGTGGGACCTGATCGGCGCCGCGATCTGCCTGCTCGGCGTGGCCGTCATCATGTATGCACCCCGCACCGACGGCTGAGCGTCGACACCTCGGCAGTGCGGTGTCACCCGATGTTCACCTGCCGGATTGGTGCTGTTGCTCGACGGGCCCGCCGGCCGATGCTTGTATCGGCCGGTGTTGATATCAGCGGAACCTGATGTGATTCGGTTGTTGGCGGACCCGTTGCGCGCGCGGATCATCGAGCTGCTCGCGGACGGACCGGCGTGCACATGCCACCTGGTGGACGACACCGGCGCGAAGCAGCCCACGGTGTCCCACCACCTGCGGGCGTTGCGCGAGGCCGGCGTGGTGGTGGCCGAGCCGCGTGGCCGGTTCACCTACTACCGGCTGTTGCCGGAGCCGTTCGATAACGCCGCGGCGCGGCTCGGCGACCTGGCC